>Ga0187892_10009032_pt1 | contig 13321 bp, 9 predicted proteins | sample MA1701073metaG_FD_139345 | JGI IMG/M metagenome (GOLD analysis project Ga0187892, IMG submission 139345) | Bio-ooze microbial communities from a basaltic lava cave in the Kipuka Kanohina Cave System on the Island of Hawaii, USA - MA170107-3 metaG ...
GCGACGGCGGCCGGGGCGCCGGCGAAATACCTGGTTCCTCGCGCTGCCCCGCCGTTTCGGGTTCGATTTCCTCGTCTCCAATGCCGAAGAACGCCGAAAAGCCTCCCCTCTTGTGCGTCTTGAAGGGCGGTTGATCCGGCTTTAGGCTGCTGGCTGGTTTTTTCGTGGTGTATCTCGGATTCGTCTCTCTAATTGTGATCGCGGCGACGGTTCGTCGCGGCGCTGAGGTGGAGGTGAGGGTATGTCAATCGTGCGTCAAACTTCGAGGCGAACGTATGTGTTTCTGATCGTCGCCCTCTTGACCCGCGCGGCTGCGATGGCCTGGACCGGACACGAGCTGCCACGCGTCCCTGACAAGACGCAAGCCAACCCGCATGGATCCGGTGCAGGGTCTCCGGTTTGCGAGCAGGACGTCGACGGGGACGGAGTGCCGAACCAAGACGATAATTGTTCAAACGTCCCCAATATGGGGCAACAGGACGCCGACGGCGATGGCCTCGGTGATTCGTGCGATCTTGATCGGGACGGCGACGGAATCGACAACTGGTCGGATAACTGCCCGGATGCACCGAATCCGGCCCAGGAGAACGGTGACGGCGATTTCTATGGCGATGCCTGCGATGACGACTTCGATAACGACGGTCTTTCGAACGATGTGGATAACTGCCCCACGATGGCGAACGGTGGACAGGAGGACACGGATGGTGACGGCGCCGGCGACGACTGCGACGACGACGCCGATAGTGATGGCGTCCCCAACGCCGCCGACAACTGCAGCCTAGACGCCAACCCGGAACAAGCCGATTACGATTCAGACGGGATCGGTGACCAATGCGAAGCGACGGCCCTCCGGTTTGTTATTGGCCACCTGGATGCGTCCTTGGTTGGCCGAGGACGGTTTGCTTTGTCACTCAACGGCGTCTCACTTGGAGACTATCTAACGACTAATGACTACGACGGCCTCTGCAGCGAAACGCCCCTGATCGTGAGTTTTACCGATTCCGACACACTCTTGCTGCTCGGCCACGATCGCTGCAACCTCTTCGCGGTCACACCGGTCTCTACGAACGTCTTCTCGTACTTCGGAATCGATTACGCACGTGTCGAAGTCGACTATACGAACGGCCGCACCGCGAGTACGTGTCTGGGGTATGACTGGCTGGATTGCTCAGACCGGCCGGCGTGCTCATGGAACTATCAGGCACCGATTGCGAACATTGCCTCCGACCTGGATGGCGACGGGCGGCCGGATTGCCTGGAGGTGGCGGGTGACGATGACGGCGACGGCGCTGTGGATGGCGTGGATAATTGCCCATCCATTCGAAACAGCGGGCAGGATGACGCTGATGGCGACGGGGTGGGCGATGTTTGCGATTCCGATCGCGACGGCGATGGGATCCTCGACGAACACGATAACTGTCTAGGGCTGGCCAATGCCGGACAGGAAGATTCTGATTCCGACGGTGTAGGCGACCCTTGTGACAACTGCCTATGCACGGCCAACTTCGGCCAAGCCGACTTGGACGCCGACGGGCAAGGCGATGTCTGCGACCAAGACCAGGACGATGACGGCGTTCCTGACGCAAGTGACAGGTGCCCTCGCACTCCCGATGGCGATCAGCAAGACGCGGGGTGGGGAGGACATCGTCGAGGGCTTCACGGATGACGATTACATGGTTGAAGTCGATTGGAACCACAACGGCGGCAAGAGGGCGGAGGTGCATTTCCGCTACGTTGACGCCAACAACAGTTACATCGTCCGGCTGAACCTGACCAACATGAACCTCATCCGCCGCCAAAACGGTTCGGACACCACGCTGGCCACCGCAGGATACACCTTGGACTTGGGTCGGATCCGGATCAAGGCTGCCGGCACCAACATCAAGGTCTATGAGCAGAGCAGCAGCACGGCGACGATCGACCAGAGCGACAGCACCTTCGCCGCCGGTGGGGTAGCCTTGGGCGGCGACAAGCCGAATTACCCGCACCTGAAGATCGGATACGACACCAACGCCGTCAACGACATCAGCGACGCCGGCGACGACCTCATCGTGAACGAGGACTTCGGCGGCAGCAGCTACACCGTCGGCCACGACCACGCCGGGAACCTGATCGACGACGGCAACTATATGTTCGTCTACAACGCCTGGAACCTTCTCGTGAGAACGCGAGCCTCCGTCGACGACGTAACCATCCAGACCGCCGAGTTCGACGGACAGGGCCGGCGGATCAAGAAGGTGGTGACCAACTCTTACGAGCACGACGGCACCTTCGTCTACTTCTATGACGGCCACAAAATCATTGAAGTGCGAAATGGTTCGGGATCTGTAGTCCAGCAGTTCATCCACGGCACGCAGTACATCGATGAGCTCGTGATGATGCGGGCCAAAGACAAGGGCGATCTGTACGTCCATCAGGACGCCAACTGGAACGTCATCGCGCTAACCGACTTGGGCGGCAGCGTCGTGGAGCGAAATATCTACACCCCCTACGGCGAGCTCACCGTCCACCAGGAGACCGGTTATGGCGACCGCGACGGGGATCAGGACGTGGACTCCACGGACAAAGGCACCGTGGGCACCACCTGCACGGGCACCGTCACAGGCGCCTGCCGCATCCTCGACCTCGACTTCGACGGGGACTACGACTCCACCGACGCTGGGCTCTTCGACGCCCTCCCGCAGGGCACAGCCCGCCATCCGGGGCGCCTCGCCACTGGCGTCAATCAACCGTTCGCGCATCAGGGGCTGCTCCTCGATGCCGAACTCATGACCTACCAGAACCGAGCGAGGCAATATGATCCGGCTCAGAGAAGGTTTTTGCAGAGGGACGGCCTTCGCCCCGTGAAGCTTTTGACCCGACAGGATGCTTTGGAAGCGCTGCAGCCGTACGTCTATCTCCGTTCGACACCTTTAGCACGAACGGACGCTCGCGGGCGTGACGCATCATGTCACGGCGGGGAGAACTGTTGCGACACGCTGAGCTGGGGTGGACCAAACGCTCCGGCCGGAAACGTGCTGCGACTATTTGTATTCGTCTGGCACGGCAGTAGCATGCGTGAATCCATCTATAGGGCTTACGCCGTTGGAACGGTCCTATATTTGTTGCCACGAAGACCAGCATGCGAGGGACAATAATGACTGGCAGCTGTGCGCCGGGACGGGGGGGTGTAGCGGCCCAGCGGGGCAGATGCCCCCTGCGGAATTGCAGGAATCTGAATGCAGAGCTTATTACGCCCAGCTTCAGTGGCATGATTTACAACTCAACTCAGACAGACTGCGACATGTGTGTAATGGAATGCGTTGTAGATCAGCTTTGCTTGAACCCGCCTAGCCCGCTTTTTGATCAGGACAACATTGGGCTGGTACTGATTCCATACTGCGAACAGTATGAGTGCTCCTACATTTGCCTAGGTCAGCCACCATTGCGAATTATCGACCTCATGGAGATGGGCTTTGACGCCTTGCTTGCTGTGCCGACGACAAGTTAACCACGTGCCGGGCCAGGGTGGCCAAAACAGAGAGGATTTGGCGACTCGACGCGCTCTTTGCCACACCTTCGAAGCGATCGACGGCAGGACGTGAAGGCGAGAGGATCGCCGTGAAGGCAGGCCGTCGGCGTAAGGTCAAACCCCGTCGCGACTTACGAAGCGCAGCGACTCAGCAGATGCGCCCCGGCGCGTTAACCACAGGAGACGGGCGTCCCGTTCAGGACCGCAGACCTCCCCGACTAGGACTCGAACCTAGAACCTAGCGGTTAACAGCCGCTCGCTCTACCATTGAGCTATCGGGGATCGAATGCGGGACCAGCCCGGCAGGGCACAATGTAGCGAACCGCCGCAACCCGTCAATGCCTGGCGCAAAGCCTCTTTGGCCATCCACTCCTTGGCTCGCGAAAAGAGCGGCGGAGGCCGACCGCGTACGTGCCTGCCGCCTTGGGCCATGTCCCGCCGGAAACTTGCCACGCTTGCTACCTTTCGACTACCGCCAGCTTTCTGGGCGGTTCAGCACAAAGACGTCCGCCTTCTTTACTTGGTCGGGTAACTGGCTCCGCCTCAGCTTGTCGATTCCCACGTGTAGATAGGCGCTGGCCGCCCGTTTCAACTCGACCGACGAGCGCCGCGGCGGGAACGCAACGACAATCCTATTGTGCGGGAAGAACCGGCGAATCGCGAGCGCGGGCGGGACAAGGTCGCTGTCAGCCGAAACCAGCAGTGCGGAGTCGAACTTGTCCGTAAACGCGTCTGTCAGCATCTCGGTCGCGATCTGCACATCGGTCATCTTTTCTTCGTGCGAACGCCACGACGCATGGCAGGACTTGCATTGGGTATCCTTACCGAGAATATGCCCTCGAACATGCCGACACCCGGCAGGGTCTGTAACGCTTCGAGGAAGTCCGATTGACGCCGTCGCTTGGCGTGGAAATGGCGGGCCGCCTCGGCTGACGCACCGCGAGATACTCCATCCGGGCGGACGCGTATTGGCACCCTTGCATCCGAATCCGCCGGCGTGCGACGGAACCAGAAGGTCATTCGTGATTGCCCGTCGCGCAGTACGGAGAGCCTCACGATAGCTTTTGGCAGATCCACTCCTTGGCCCGCGAAAGCGCGGCTGGAAGCCCGGCCGTATCCGTGCCGCCGCCTTGGGCCATGTCTGGGCGGCCGCCGCCTTTGCCGCCGACCAGCGGGCAGATTTCTTTGATCAAATCGCCGGCCTTGATACCGCGATCGACGACGTCCCGGCTCATTCCCGCAACGAAAGTCACCCTGCCGTCATCGATCGTCGCCAGCAGCGCGGCCGATGAACCTTTTTTGTTACGAATGTAATCAATCCCGGACCGCAGAGCGTCCGCAGTGCCCGCAGGAACCTCTCCGACGAGCACCGTAACTCCCGCGACGACCACCGCGTGGCCGGCAAGGAGATCCGCCACGGCCTCCACCGCCCCGCGCTGGGCCTTGGCCACGGCCTTCTTGTCTTGCTGCTTGGCCGCCTCCTGGAGAACGGCGATTTGATCTGCGAGCTGAAGACGAGCGCGGACCGGGATGGTCGCTTCGGCCACCTCTTGCAGGAGGCGCTTCACGTCCCACGACGGATCGCGATGCGAGCCCTTTCGGAGGGCCTCGGCGACTTCGAGAAGTTGTTCACCACGACGAATTGCCTGGCGAGCGGCGTCCGCGGTGAGACCGACGACGCGGCGGATGCCTTTGGCCACGGCCTCTTCGGCTACCAACACGAACTCCTCAGCCTCTTTGCTGTTTTTCAGGTGTGTCCCGCCGCAGAACTCGACGGAGTATTGCATCCACTTGGGGTTCTTGGGATCGCGCAGCATCTGGTCGATCGGGGCGCCGATGGAGACGACGCGAACCACCTCGGGATATTTCTCGCCAAAGACCGCTCGGAGGGTGTTGATCTGCCGGGCCTGCTTTTGATCGACTTCGCGCTTGCCGTCCAGGGTGTCATAGACCTCATAAGCGCTGGCGATCTGCGCCTTGATCAACGCTTCGATTCGCGAAATCTCGTCGCTCCCCAAAGGTTTGGGATGCGAAAAATCGAAGCGAGTTTTGTCCGGATCGACGAGCGAGCCTTTCTGTTGCACGTGCTCACCCAGCACGTCGCGCAAGGCCCAGTTGAGGATGTGGGTGGCGGTGTGGTTTTTCATGGTCGGAATGCGGTGCTCCCTTGAAACTATTGCTTCGCACTGTTCGCCTCCACCCACGATTTTTCCACGGACGACGGTGCCAATGTGCAGGATGGCAAACCCAGCCGGATGATCGTGTCGGGCGACGTGCGTGACCTTGACAGTTCCATTTGAGGTCACAATCTCACCGACATCCGAGACTTGTCCACCTTGTTCCGCATAGAAAGGCGTCTGCTCGAGGTTCAAAACCACTTTCTGTCCCGCCTGGGCGGCGTTATCGCCGAGACCCACGTTCCAAGCTCCCCCCGTTATCCGAGATGTGCGACGCAACTCTGCATCGTATTTGTACTTGTCTTCAGGTGGGTCCTCTTCGCGTGCCTTTTGAATAGCATTGCGGTTTAGTATTTCGGCTTCGCCGTCTACCACCACGTCGGTCGCACGCGCTAGCCTGCGCGCACATGCCATCAACAGCTCATATTCCACAATGTCGACGGTCAGTCCGCGTTCTTCAGCCATTTGTTCCGTCAGGTCAATGGGGAAGCCGTAGGTGTCGTGGAGTTTGAAGGCGGCGTCTCCGCCGATTCGGCCGTGGTGGTGCGTTTCGGCGTAATCGGCCGCTTCATCAAAGAGGCGAATGCCGCGGTCGAGGGTCTTGAGGAATGAAGCTTCCTCGTCCCGCAGGATGTCGGTCACGTGTCGGACGTTCTTCCCGCCGTGAGCCTTGCACAATTCGGAGAATGCGTCGCCCATGTGGGCAACCAGTGGTTCAACCAGATCGCACAAGAACGGCTCGTGCATGTTCAGGTACTGCCGCCCGTAGCGAACTGCGCGGCGGAGGATGCGGCGCAAAACGTACCCGCGGCCTTCATTGCTCGGCATCGCGCCGTCGGTGATCGCAAACGCCAGGCAGCGAAGGTGATCGGCAATCACCCGATAGGAGACGTCGATCATGAGTTGATCGCGAGCCGCGGACTTTAGTCCGCGCGGACTCACGTCGGGCGGAGACGATTCGGACCCAGGAGACTCCGCGCGTGCTGAAGCACGCGGCTCGCCGGGCAGCAGTCCGGTATACTCCGGCGCTCCCGTGCGTTTCCGTATGGCGTCGAATATCGGCGTAAACACGTCCGTGTCGTAGTTGCTGAAGCTGCCCAGACGACCCGCGGGCATGGCCTGCAGCACGGCGCACAACCGCTCGAAACCCATCCCGGTGTCGACGTGCATGGCCGGCAGCGGCGTGAGCTTGCCGCCCGCGCCGCGGTTGTATTGGATGAACACCAGGTTCCACAGTTCCATCACCCGCGCATCGCCGGAGTTGACCAGCCGCCCGCCCGACTTGTCCGGCGTCAGGTCGATATGAATCTCGCTGCACGGCCCACAAGGTCCGGTGTCACCCATCTCCCAGAAATTGTCTTTCTTGCTGCCCGGATGGATGTGCGATGGATCGATATCGGTGATCTTCCGCCAGAGCTCAGCGGCCTCGGTGTCCGGTTCCAGGCCCTCGGCCGGATCACCGCGAAAATACGTCGCGTACAGCCGGCCCTTGTCGATGCGCCAAACCTTGGTCAAAAGCTCCCACGCCCACGCGATCGCCTCCTTTTTGAAATAGTCCCCGAACGACCAGTTGCCCAGCATCTCAAAGAAGGTGTGGTGATAGGTGTCCTGCCCGACGTCGTCGAGATCGTTGTGCTTGCCGCCGGCCCGGATGCACTTCTGCGTATCCGCCGCCCGCCGGTAGCTCCGCGACCCGGTCCCAAGGAACACGTCCTTGAACTGGTTCATCCCCGCGTTGGTGAACATGAGCGTCGGGTCGTCGAGCGGCACAACCGGCGACGACTCCACGATCGCGTGCCCGCGGGCCGCAAAAAAGTCGAGAAACTGCCGGCGTATTTCCTTGGAGGTCATTTCACAACTCGCCGAGTGCTTGCGCTTCCGTCAGGAAGTACAGCCGCCACTCCGTTCCACGAAGACATTCATCATACTCGCCGTAAGACGCGGTTGACAGCCTAGCGATCGTCTCGTACGGTCTCAACCTACGCGCTGCACGGCCCCAATGGAAGGAGTTACGATGCGATCAATGCCTCTTGTTCGATCCCTTGTCGGCGGGCTGCTTTTTGTTTGCCCCGCATGCCAATCTCGCAACGGCGGGCCGGCGGCTGACCCCGCATCCCCGAGCCGTAGCGAAACCCACAACGCCAAAGCCGGCCGAACCACCGAGGTCGCCCAGCCGAAGCATGCAGGCGTCCCCTCTCTGGAGCCGGCCATGGGCGCCGGGACCGCCCGCCGCCCCTTCACTGCGGAGAACAATCCGACGACCCTCGGCGGCCGTGGGGTGCCCGACCTGAACGACCAGAACCGCCCCGCCGCTTGGATTTTCATCGATGGGCATGACGGGCGCTTCATCGAGAAGGACGGCCAGCGACTACTACAGTGGATAACGACCGGCGAGGTAAGCGCCGCCCCGACTTTCCGCGTCGAGGTGTACGAGCCCCTGTTTGGCCTACCACGTGATTTCCGGTGCGTGCTTCAGACCGACAAGGCCGACGACGGGTCGGTCATCAGCTATGCGATTCGTGCCGAGGACGGCGCCTTTCAGACCGGAAAAGAGTATTCGCTTCTTGAGCCCGGCCCCGGTTTCGTCATCCTCAACGCCCAGACGCGCGACCCCGTGAACCGCATTCCGCCGCTCGCCCCCGGCGTGTATGGCCTGGTTGGTCGCGTGACCAATGCCGATACCGGTCAGGAAGGCCTGGCGGTCACCTACTTCACCGTGGGCGGAGCGTAGCTTTCCGGCTCAATCTTCGTCTTCCCCGACAGAGATCATCGGACCGAAGGCGATCAAATAGCCCTCCAACATCCGTAGCGTCTTGTTCCGAACCGTTTCCTGGTCCAGATCAGTCAGGTCGTCGATCGTTAGCGGCGTCGCGAAGTAGAAGTATTTCCCCCCTTCGCGATAACGCTCCACAGGCGGATTGGGCCACTCTAATCCCGCCTCCTCGAAACCGATTTCGACAAACTCGTGCATGTTGTCCCCGGAGTCCTGAATGGCTTGCTCGGTCTCTTCACTCTTCCAGCGGTCGTCGGTGAGGAACCCGACGCGGACCTGTGGAATCAACGGGCGGACAGCCACCTCAAACCAGCATGTGGGACCTGCCGAAAACCGCGTCGCCACGGTCGACCCATCCTCTCGATCGTGTCTCGCCGCAGCGCCGTACCGCTCGTCAGCGGACACAGAATCTTCAATGAACGTGCGAAACGCTTCGATACGATCAAGGTCTGCGTTGGAAAGAGTCATCGTCAACGGTCTCCAAAAGCGAGCCACGGCTTAGTCCGCGCGGTCCTTCGAAAGGCGAGGCTTCACGGTACCGCCGCTCCGCGCCGGCTCCCGGCGCGCCGGGACTTCGTTCCGCCGGCGGCTTGCCTGGGCCCATCATTCCCCAGTTTCTGCCGTTTCCGACGTCGGCGCGAAATTGAAGTCAGCTGCGTCACCCGGCATGCCACGTCCGCGCGGACCGAAGCCCGCGGCTCGCCCCGTTTTGTAGGGTCTACTCCCCCACTCGGCCTCGTTCGCCCGCTGTCCGGCGCGGGTCCCATCGATTGAGAATCATCCGTCGCACCAGGGTGAACGGCCTGGTCGCCCGTGTGTGCAGGCCGACGTACCACGGCTTGTGATACGACGCCGCCAGTTGCTCCGCCGACATCTGGTCGGACCGCGTGCGCCGTTGCAACTTGAGCAGATGGTAACGGTCGCCTCGCTGAAACCAGTTCAGCACCATTCGCCCAGGCCAAGCCCGGCGTCGGCCCTTCCGAAGATACCATGAGATTTGAAAATCAAACAGGTAGGGTCGCCCGTCGTCCCCGACGAGCACGTTCTCGCATTTTTCCAGATCGACGACGGCCATATCCCTGGCGTGTACGGCCTCCACCAGTCCGCGCAGCCTCCCGTGAAACTCGTCGGACACGCGCTCGCCTTTGGTCAGGGCATGGCCTTCGATGTACTCGCGCACGATTCCCGTCTTTCCCAAGGTCGCCAAAAACCTCGGCACGCCGTCTATGTCTCGCAATCGCTCCAGGGCCGATCGCTCCCGCCGGGCCAGTAGCCCGCCCACCCAGCGCATCGGCAGTAGAAGGAAGCTCGCCTGCCGGCCGACCTTGAGGATGACTTTCCCATTCACCCCGGCGTACATCGCCGTGACCGCGAAAAAATCGTTCTTGAAGACCTTGTTCAGCGAATAACACTGACCGGCGAAGTCAATCTCCGTCGGCAGCGCCTGCCGGCCTAGCGCCTTCAGACTGCTGGGAACTTGCCTACCCATGCGCCGAACACCTCGCAAAAACACACTTCAGGTCAATAAGGCCATCGTAACGCTGAGACCCCATGTAGGCGAGCCGCGGCGCACCTTTACCGCGCTCGCTAGGATCGATATGCTTGGCTCTCGCCGGTTGATGCCGAACGTGCCCTTTCGAACAACGGAAGCACCGAACATGGCTAAGCGATGGGTTCTTGCGCCCCCGTCCCCTGACGCCGCCGCCGCGGCCCAACGGTGGCGCGTTTCTCCCATCGTCGCCCAACTGCTGATCAATCGGGGCTTGGCCGTCGACCAGCCGTGCGAGGAGTTCCTCGCCCCCAAGTTGGCCAGCCTACACCCGCCTGAATTGCTCCCCGGCGCGGCTGAGGCTGCATCGCTCATCATCGAAGCCGTCCGCGCGAAAACCGCCATCGTGCTCTACGGCGACTACGACGTGGACGGCACGGCCGGCGTGGCAATTCTGTGGCACGTCCTCAAGGCCGCCGGCGCGAACGTCTCCTACTACGTTCCGCATCGCGTCGAAGAGGGCTACGGCCTCAACCTCGACGCCGCACGCCGACTCATTGACCAGCGAGCCGGCTTAATTATCTCGGTCGATTGCGGGATTACCTCGGTGGAGGTCGCCGAGGCCGTGCGCCAAACCGGCGCCGAGCTGATTATCACCGATCATCATGCCCCCCACGCAACCATCCCTCGTGCCGCCGCCATTGTTCATCCCACCGTTGGAGGCCGCTGCCCCAACGCCGACCTTTGCGGCGCGGGCGTCGCTTTCAAAGTCGCCTGGGCCATAGCTCGCGGCCTCGCTGGCGCGGAGCGAGTGACGCCCGCGTTTCGTACGCTACTGCAGGAACTACTTTCGCTGGCCGCACTGGGCACGATCGCCGACGTGGTGCCGATGTTCGGCGAAAACCGCACGATCGCCTGGCATGGTCTGGCCGCATTGGTCGCCACCTCGCTGCCGGGGCTGAGGGCCTTGATTGACTCAGCCGGCCTGAGCGGCGTTCGGATCGAAGGCTACGACATCGGCTTCAAGCTCGCCCCGCGGCTCAACGCTGCCGGCAGAATGGGCCATGCTCAACTGACCGTCGAGCTGTTCACCAGTGCCGATCAGCGACGCGCCGAGGAAATCGTTCTCTACCTGGAAGACCACAATCGAGCCAGACAAACCGCCGAACGTAAGATCACCAAGCAGGCGTGCGAGATCGTAGAACGGGATGGTCTAGCCTTGGACTCTCGTCGGGCGATCGTGATTGCCGCCGAAGATTGGCATCCGGGTGTGATCGGCATCGTGGCCGCGCGGCTCACCGAGCGGTACCGACGACCGACGGTGCTCATCGCCATGAACAACGGGCAAGGACAGGGTTCCGCCCGAAGCATCCGTCACTTTGATCTGGCCAACGCTCTGGCCTCCTGTGGCGACCACTTGCTTGCCCACGGCGGTCACGCGATGGCTGCCGGTCTGCGCATCGCCGCCGACCGTGTCGAATCCTTCACCCGCGCTTTCGTCGAAGTGGCCAACAACCGCCTCACGGCCGACGATCTCGTTGCTAGGCTTCGGCTCGACGCCAGCATCCAACTGGCCGAGCTGACTCTTCCCACCGTCGAGTCCATCCTGACTCTGGGTCCCTTCGGCTTGGGGAACGCCAAGCCCCGCTTCGCAGCCGACTGGGTCGAGTTGGCGGATGAGCCCCGCTGTGTCGGGCAGCGTAGCGAACACCTGCAAGCGGTTTTCCGCCAGAACGGTGTCGTTGTCCGGGCAATCGGTTTTGGCCTAGCCGACATCATCGAAGATCTAAAGGAGCACCGTCGCTGCCGCCTCGCCTTCGAACCGATCATCAACACGTTCAACGGCCGACGGAACGTCGAATTGCAACTCATTGATCTTGAATTCCCGCCGTAAGCGGGCCGGGAATCGGCAGGCGTCGATCGACTTTAGACAGCAAGCAGCCAACGAGCTACAATGCGCGGATCATAGGGGCGGGGTAACTCCAAGCGAGGGCGGGCAGATGTCGACAGTTTCCATCATGGCGTTAATCGTACTAGCGATGCCACCACCGCGTCACGGTTCGACTGCCATCGACGATCCACGATCGTTAGCAACGGGCGTGGTCCTCCCACAACCGCCGTCTGCGGCGGGGGAGCGATTCCACAGTCGCCGGGTACTCGTTCGCTTCAAAACGGCAACGTCAGCGGCGACTAAGCGGATATCACACGACAAGGCCCTGGCCGGACGGGTACTGAAAGACTATCGAAGCGTCCCTGATCTACATTTGGTGGAAGTGCCTCCCGACGGCGTTCTCCGAGCGGTTGAGGCCTATCGCCTTGATCCGAACGTGCGGTATGCGGAGCCTGATTTCGCCATTGAGCTGGCGGCCATACCACGCGATCCATTGTTTGGCAGGCTTGCTGGGCTGCACAACAAGGGCCAAATGGGCGAGGGGCCGTTTTGCCACGCCACCGGCAGGCCCGGCGCGGACATTCGCGCGGTGGGCGCCTGGGACATTTGGACGGGCGACCGCGACTTCCGCATCGCCATCGTCGATACGGGCGTCAACTACCTCCACCCGGATCTGATCGACAACATTTGGACAAATCCCGGCGAGATCCCGGACAACGGGCAAGATGACGACGGCAACGGCTGGATCGACGACGTCCACGGATACGATATCTACAACAACGATTCCGACCCAATGGACGACCGCGGCCACGGCACCCACGTCGCCGGGATCATCGGCGCCGTCGGCGACAACGGACTCGGGGTCGTCGGGGTCAATTGGCGATGCCAGATCGTGGCGATCAAAATATTCGGCCCGCAGGGCATTCTGGGCCACATTTCCGACGCCGTCGAAGCGATGGATTATGTGATTGTCCAGGGAATCCGCGTGTCGAATCACAGCTGGGGCATCTCGCAGTATTCGCAAGCATTTTACGATATGATCGAAGCGTCGCAGTACGTCGGGCACATCCTGGTGACCGCGGCAGGGAATGATTTCGGCGCCGACAACGACAGGGTGCCGCGATACCCTACTGCCTATGATTTACCCAACATTATTGCGGTGACCGCGACCGACAACCGGGATGGCCGCGCCAACTTTGCCAACGTGGGGCGGCAGTCCGTGGATTTGGGGGCCCCGGGCGCCTGCGTCGACAGCACCGTTCTCGGATCGGGCTACGCGCTGAATGCGGGAACGTCGATGGCTGCCCCCTACGTGACCGGCGTTGTTGCATTGGTGATGAGTCGTTGGCCGGAGCTGAGTTGGCGGCAGGTGCGGGAGCGCGTGTTGCTCACAGCGCGGCCGGTGAATTCGCTCCGCGGCGTCACCGTGACCGGCGGTGTGGTCAACGCCATGGCGGCCATCGGCGATTGCAACGAAAGC
>Ga0187892_10009033_pt1 | contig 13321 bp, 18 predicted proteins | sample MA1701073metaG_FD_139345 | JGI IMG/M metagenome (GOLD analysis project Ga0187892, IMG submission 139345) | Bio-ooze microbial communities from a basaltic lava cave in the Kipuka Kanohina Cave System on the Island of Hawaii, USA - MA170107-3 metaG ...
ATGAGCTTCGCAGCCCGGAGCCAATCCTTCAAAGACCCTCTCACCGCCGACTTGCCCGGAGGCGGACTAAAGGTTTGACGATGTCAAATCTCAAGTAAGTTACAGTTGTGACTTTATCATCCGAGCTAAGATCATCTTACTTTTGCCGGCGTTTTTGCGAATGGGCCAGCAATCAGCATTTTCCGAGTTCCCAGCTATGTGCCCACAAACCTTACGGAGGTAAGTGATGGATGATCGGTCATTGGTAACGCGCCTACTCGAAATTGGTGTCGCAGCGCGCCGGGAAAATCCCGATGCCTATGCAACGCCATCGGATGATTCCAACCTTCGGAGTACTGGTGTCGCAACAATCGCTAACTGGCTTGAAGAACTGGGTCGTCATCGACTGATTGGCGATGTTCAACCATGCTTCACCAGTTGGGGGGCTGGGTTTATGTTTCAGGTCACTGATGACGCCGTCCGTTTATTGTCCGATTCGTCCAAATTCGATATATGGCTCAACAACCTCATTCCGCCCGCTCCTGAATTTGATGTGTTCATCAGCTATGCTGCTGGGGATTCATCAATCGCTGATGAATTGCGAAATGACCTCGAAATGAAAGGTCTAAGGTGCTTCATGGCTGAAAAAGATATTCAGGTTGCAACGGAATGGCAGGATTCGATTCGTGCTGCCTTGATTGGTTCAAAACGGGTGTTGGTTTTGCTCACTCCGCGGTCGATCAATCGTCCCTGGGTACTGATGGAGACTGGCGCTGCATGGGCGCTGGGCAAAGCACTGATTCCAGCACTTTCCCACGTTTCCGCGAATGAGTTGCTTGATCCGATCCGACGGCATCAAGCACGGGTGATAGAAACAACGGCGCAAAGACAATCGCTGGTAAATGAACTCACCGGCACATAGTTATGGAACCGGATCAATCCAACATAAGTCCACCGAGTTGTTACCACAGCCTTTGGATTGGGTAAGCGTCGAGGACGGCGTCGGCGCTCACAAGTATCAGGCTTTCAACCATTGCTTGGGCGACCATCAATCGGTCGAACGGGTCACGGTGATGAAAAGGCAGATTGATCAGCGCAGCAGTGTGACGCGGTTCGATGGGCAGGATGAGAAAGCCGTTTTGCCGGATGGCGCGATCCATGAAGGTTTCGTACGGTTCGTGCAGCGCGTACTTGCCGATGCTGATCTTGATCGCCAGCTCCCAATAGGTTGCCGGGCTGACGAGCTTGCTGTTGGCGGCATCTTCAATCAGTTGTCGCGCCGTTGCGCTCAAGCTTGCGTCTCCCAGCACAAACCACAGCAGAGTATGTGTGTCCAGGAGCAACTTCACGGCATGTAATCCTTGAAATCCCGCAGGTGTTCGTCATCTTCGGCGAGGATGGTCAGCGCCCCACGGCAACTGCCAAAGCGCGGTTGCGGCGGCGCGCCCGGAGGCAAATGCAAGGCGGCAACCGGTTGATTGTTGCGGGTGATGACGATCTCCGCGCCCGGCTTCAGGCTCTCAATTATTTCAGGCAGATTGGATTGCGCTTCTTCCAGTGTGATGTTTTCCAACATAGCGATTGCTCCTCCGAGCGATCATTCTAAAACACGCTTTCTGCGACAGAAAGGGAGTTTTTACAATTGGAGAATCTTATGGCTGAACTCAAGACAAAACTCAATGATGCTTCCGTTGATGACTTTCTCAATGCGATCAAAGACGAACAAGTCCGCCAGGATTGTTGGGCGATTGCGAAAATGATGCAGGAAGCCGCCAAAGCCGAGCCGAAAATGTGGGGTTCCAGCATCGTCGGTTTCGGTAGCAGTCATTACAAATACGCCAGCGGTCGCGAAGGCGATTGGATGCAGGTGGCGTTTTCTCCGCGCAAACAGAACATCACGCTCTATATCTCGTCGGGCTTTGAAGGCCGCGATGAATTGCTCACCCGACTTGGCAAACATTCATGCGGCAAGGGCTGCGTTTACATCAAACGGCTCTCGGATGTTCATCTGCCGACGCTCAAGAAACTCATCAAGGCCTCCGTCAAGCACATGCTCAAGACCTATCCGCCGGAAAAGCGGCAATAAGAGGACGGCAAAGTTAAGGGAGGAACTATGGCTGACATAATTCATCACTTTCCGATCAAAGCATCGCGTCAAAAAGTGTTTCAAGCTATCTCCACACCAGCGGGTCTCGACGCCTGGTGGACGAATCGCTCAGCGGGAAGACCTGTCGAAGGAGCGGAATACGAACTCTGGTTTGGCGCCGATTATGACTGGCGCGCGGTAGCGTCTCGATCTGTTCCGGATACCGAGTTTGAATTCAGGATTACCAGCGCGCAGGAGGACTGGCTGGAAACGCGCGTGGGCTTTCTTTTAGACGAAAAAGATGGTGTGACTCATGTGCGGTTTCACCATTCGGGTTGGCCCGAAGCGAACGAACACTTCCACGTCTCGTGCTATTGCTGGGCGATGTACCTCAGACTGCTCAAGCGATTTATCGAGCATGGAGAAGTGACGCCGTATGAGGATCGTCTGGATGTATAACACGGCTCCTTAGCACAGCGCGCCGCAATCCTTGAGGGATGGCGCGCCGGTACGGTACAGGGAGCGGTAGCGACCTGGCGCCTGTGAGGAGCTTACTCAGTAGGCGCCAGGTCGCTACCGCTCCCTGTACCGTACCGGCGCGCTTCATCTCGAATCTTCGATGGCCGAGTATGGAAAAGGAATCAATCCAACAAAAATTCACCGAAGCGCTTGATGCGCTGGTCGAGCAGGTGAAAGAAGACCGCTCCATCCTGGCCGCCATTCTCTGCGGCAGCCTGTCGTATGACGCAGTGTGGGCGAAGTCCGACATTGACCTGGCGCTGGTGACGATTGACGACAAGAAGGCGCCCTCCGGCGGACTGTCGCTCTATGCGGATGGAGTGAATGTTCACGCCTTCCTGTTTTCGCGCGCGCAGTTTCGCCAGACGGTTGAAGGCTCGCTCCACAATTCGTTCATGCACTCGCTGCTGGCCAAAGGAAGGCTGCTCTATACGCACGATCGGACGATCGCCGATCTCTGCGCCCGGCTTCAAGACATCGGCGAGCGTGACACGCAGGTGCAACTGCTGCGCGCGGCGGCGAATGCGCTGCCGGCGATTTACAAAGCCCACAAATTCTTCGTCACGCGAGGCGACCTAGATTACACCGCGCTGTGGATTCTCTACGCCGCGACGCCGTTGGCGCAGGTCGAGGTGATCGGCGCGCGCCTGCTGGCCGACCGGGAAGTCATCCCGCAAGCGATGAAGCTGAACCCGGCGTTCTTCAAAATGATTTACGCCGACCTGCTCAACACTAAAAAGACGCGGAAGAGCGTGCGGACGGCGCTCGACGCGGTTGACCGCTACGTCGCGGATCGCGCGGCGACGCTCTTCGGGCTGGTGATCGAGCATCTGCGCGAAGTCGGCGAGGCGCGGTCATGCACCGAGATCGAGGATCACTTCAAACGGAACTTCAACGTGGAAGGCGTGACCACGGCCTGCGAGTATCTGGCCGACCAGGGACTGATCGGCAAAGCCTCGACTCCCGCCCGCCTGACGAAGAAGAGCAACGTCGAGGTGCAGGAACTCGCATTCTTCTACAGGGACACACTGTGAACAACACCGACAAGATCCAGCGCATGATCCGGCCCGAAGCGCTGAAGAAGAACGATTATCTGTTCTGGTCGCCTGGCAGGGGCGCCGATGTCTGGGAGATGTTCTGCGCCTGCATCACGGGAGACCTGGAGACGGTCAAGCGGCTGGTGGACAAAGACCCCTCGCTCGCGCGCTGCAATTACGCATACCGGACGCCGATCTATTTCGCCGTGCGGGAGAATCAGATCGCCGTCGCTCGCTTCCTGCTCGAACACGGCGCCGATCCGCTCGGCTTGGCGGTGAACGATAGCTTGCTCGACATCTGCCGCGACCGTGGCTACACGGAGATGGAAAAGCTGCTGGAAGCCGATTTCGCCGACACGCTCGGCGCTTCGCCAAAAGGCGAAGCCGTCGCCGAAGCGATTCGCGCGCACGACCTGAATAAAGTTCGCAGCCTGCTCGACGCGGCGCCCGAACTGCTGCGCGAAGGAGATGGCGGTTCCAGCCAGCCGATTCATTGGGCGGTGATGACTCGGCAGCTTGACGTGATTGACGAATTGCTCTCGCGCGGCGCGGACATCAACGCGGCGCGCCACGACGGCGCGCGACCGATTCAACTGACCAACGGCGATTACAATTTTCGCGGCTGGCGCGACGTGCCGCAGGATTGGCCCACCACTCCGGCGCAAGCGTTCGCGCATTTGCGCGAACGCGGCGCTTATGTGGATATATGCACGGCGGCAAGTATCGGCGATCTGGAACGAGTAAAAGAACTGCTCGATCAGGACCCATCGCTTGCCAACCGCGTCTCGGAATACGTCACCTACTACATTGGCTCCGGCGCGCCGTTGAAAAACGCCGCCGCCGGTGGGCACATCGAAATCGTGAAGTTGTTGCTGGAACGCGGCGCCGATCCGAATCTTCGCGAAGAAGGTATCGCGCCGCACGGCCACGCGCTGTATTCGGCGGCGGCTAACGGACACTATGAAATTGCCAGGCTCCTGCTGGAGCACGGCGCTTATCCGAATCCGGAGGTCGAAAGTTCCGCCGACGCTTTGAGCAGGGCGATCTCGAACTCCGACCAACCGATGATTGATCTGCTCTGCTCATACGGGGCTGCCCGAGCAGTGCACCTACTGGCCTATCACGGTGATGTACGGACGGCGGCGGCAGTCTTCGCTGCGAACCCGACGCTGGCCGACGATCCCGATGCGCTCGCCAATGCTGCGGGAGAAGGACAGGAAGCGTTTGTGCGTTTGATGCTCCGCTACCAGGCCGACCTGCCCAAGCGCGTCATCTTCCCCGGTTGGTCGGTCGGCGCCAAGACGCGCGAATTGAACGAACTGCTGTTCGAGCACGGCATGAATCCGAGTCAGCCTGACTGGCTGCTCATTACGCCATTGCACCAGTTTGCGCGAAAGGGCGATGTGGAGAAGGCCGAGCTATTTATCGAACACGGCGCCGATCTGCACGCGCGCGATGAAGACATCTGTTCGACGCCGCTGGGTTGGGCGGCAAAATTCGGCCAGACCGCGATGGTCGAGTTGCTGCTGAGACACGGCGCTAATCCGAATCTGCCTGACGATCCGGCCTGGGCCACGCCGCTGGTTTGGGCGACGCGGCGCGGCCACGCCGGTATTGTGGACCTGCTGAAACGTCACGGCGCAATTGCCGGATAACCGATCAAATACGTCACCGGCGCGCGCAAACCTTGCGCGCGCGTCTCGCCAATTTCCCATTCATATCCACTGCCGGACAACTCGGCGGTGAACGCTGTCAACTCCGCGACGGTATAGGTGCGCAAACACGAGACGAGGCCGTCAAACAAGACCACGAGCGGAAACACCGGCAGCAGATACGTCCACAGCAACCGCGTCCAACGAAACGGCCTGATGAACGGCGTGACCAGCCAAACCATCAAAGGCGCTAGCAGCATTCCCAGCATTGCGCCGGGCCGCCGCTGCGTTCCCTCGAAGATGCCGATGCCGCTGCGGCTCTCCACGGCGTCCCGCAGCAGCGCCCGCGCCTCCGCGGGTTTGAAATGGTGAAACGAAGTGAAGAGCGTCCGAAAGCCGCTAAGCTCCGGCGGGACGCGCAAGGCGTTGACCGCCTCAGGGCGCCATTTGATCCTGCCTGAAGAGAGGGCCTGCGCACGCTTCATCGCTCCTGCGTTTTGATGCAAGTCCGTAAGGTAAATTTCTATCGCAGGGCAACGCGCCGCGAGCGTCTGTTCCAGGCGCAGCCAGGGGCCGCCGCCGCCCGAGCAAAGGTCAACGATGCGGGTGGCTCCGGCGCGCGCGACCGCCCGGCTGAGCCGCTCCGCGATTGGGTCATAAGTATGGGTGGCGTTGATGACGTGTTGCAGGTAATCGGTTCCGCAGTCACGAATCACGGTTGGACACCAGGCCTGATCTTCAATCTCAAACAGGTGTAAACGTCGCATAGCATCAGCGTCTCTTGGTTCTGCGCGGAGCCGACGCCGACGCGCGAGAAGGCTTGGCCCTGGTCACAGCGCGAGTCCCTTCGCCATACGGCGGGATCGCTACGTGCAGCGCGCCGTAAACGTAGAGGTCAATGTCGCCGCCTTCGTTTCCAAAATATCCCGTGGCGCTGTACTCACACGAGTGGAGATGCGCGATGGCAGGCAAATCAGGGTCTGTGGCGTGGCCCCGGCCTTCGGGGTACAGGGTGGGCGCAAAATTGAAATGCGGCGGCGGATCTACCCAAACGACATCGAAGTCTCCGGCCTCTTCGGAGCTTGCCCGGATAGCCAGCGCCTTCTCAAGCTTCCAAGGGTCTACTCGGCGACCCAACGCGGCCTTTTCGCGCGGGGTCGGGAAGTGTTCAAGCTGCCAGGTCTCGTCAACGCAGTTTTCGATCATGTACGGCGAGAGCGTCACCTCCAGCCCCTCGGCCAACGCCGCCGCCGCCGCCTCGTGATCGCGGCCTTTCAAGGCGGACACCGTTTGATGGGAGAGCGGTTGCTGCTCGCGCTGGAAGCGCGCGTCCTGGTGATACAAATGGGAGCAGGGGAAGGCCAGCGTCCCGCCTTTGTCCAGGAAGCGGCGGTCGTCCAGCAACTCACGAAGCTTTTGCCGCACGAGTGTGTTCAACTCGCCGAGGTCGCGTTCGGGCGCGGCTTCATTGCCGGCGCTCGCCGGCCGCCGGAGCAGGTAGGTCAATGTCACGCGCAGGCCTCCCCAGACCTCCTCGATCTGGTGGTCAACGTCGCCGAAGAAGGCAGCCCAGTGGATGCGCGCCGGCTCGGCCTGCTCCCTGATCGCGCGCGACCAGTCGTAGGTCTGAAAGACGCCATGGTGCTTGACGACGAACGCGCCGTTCGAGAACTGCGACGGCAGGCACACGACAAGTGTGCCGAGCATGTCGCTGCCGCGCGGGGTGTCCTTGTGGGGCGCGAAGTGGCCTCCGTCCGCGTAGACATTGAGGTTGTATAGCTCAGCGGTGGGCGCGTCCGGAACCTGCGGCGTCAACTCGCGGCGAATCTGTTCCAGTATCCCCGCCGCAGCGGGGTCGAAGTGAAGGACGGAAAAGGCGCCGCCCTCAGCCTTGATCTGCAGGGCATCACGGACCGTGCGGTCGTACCGGGTCTTGCGCCCCATGCCGAACGGCGCCGGCTTGCAGCGATTGACCAGCGGTTGGAGAAGCTGCTGTTGTTCGTAAGTGTTCTTCGCGCGCAGCACGGGGATTTGGGTCTTGTCCGGGAAGCAAATGGCGACCGGCTGTTCGGGCACGAGCGTGCCACCGCACGCGAAGGGCGCGCGAATACCATGCACTGCGTGGCGGAGACCTTCCAGCAGCGCTTGCTCGTGGCTCGTGTTCTTGCTTGATGCCATGAGTAAAGGTTCCCCTATCCTGAATCATCGTCCCGAAAGGATAATGTACTGCCCTGTCTCAAGCAGTAATCTTGTTCCAACTTCTGCCATGTGATCAAAAAGCCGCATCCGTTCACGCACCCGCGCCGGTAAAAGAATGCTGACAATCACTCGCTTATCCGGCCTCGTGATTACCCGTGCCGCGCCCTTAGCCGCAGGATAAATCTCCTCCAACGCCGCCAAATATTCGGTTAGAGCATCTCCGGTTCTTCTTGCAAATTGTTTAGGTTGTCTAGCTGCTCTCATCATTCAGTTTCTCCCAAAGCTCTCTCGATTGAAGAGAGGAATTTCTCTGCTCGATCATAGGCTCGTTTCGCTTCTCTGGCCGCGACCGATTGCGGCTTGTAGTCAGCCAGGTGTCGTAGCTCCATCAAGTCCATAGGCGTGCGCCCAAGCTCGCCTGGCAACACTTTCTTCCGCATAATCAACCGCCGATTCAACTCCGCCTGCACCTGACTGTGATCCCACTCATTATCCCGAGCGCGAAAATCAGTCAGCTTGATGAGCGCAGTGATGCTGGCCAGGAAGACGGCATAATAGGCCCGGCTCGCGCAGACGTTGTACTTTTTACCTTGATAGGCCAACGCCGCCATCTCAAGATTCTCTTTGGCCTTCAGCCAATAGTCTTCCCATTCCATATAGGCTTTTAGCATCCCGCTCAAGATAGCGTCAAGAAAGGGTTTCAGCCCTGGTCCGCTTTGGGCTTGCTGATCCTCGCTTATCGGCTGCGCGTCCGCCGCGTAATCTGGCTTTCAATCTCGGCTTGTTTCTCAGAGAGCGGCCAAGAATAGAGTATGCCCGCCGCGGCGGGATCGAAATGAAGGACGGAAAAGGCGGCGCTATTATGTTGACCACACGGTCGGGTAAGGCTTGTCAGCAGGTCAGCTTTTCAACGTTTGTTGTTTTGCCAGTTCAAAAACGTCGTGCAGCGCGGCGAAAAGCTCTGATAAGTCAGAGACCGTAAATGAACGTGGGTCGCGGATAAAGTGTCGCGCCTGCAACCTGCCAAATTGCCAGACGTCACCGTTGGAAACTGAGCCCTGGAGAATTAACTGGTCGTCACCATTAATTATTTGCGCCGCGAGCAGCGCGGCCAGACATTGCCCCCATCCGCCTTCAAAGTCATCCTTTTTGGCTTCCACCACCAGTACGTATGGCTTGTCCCTGACCAAACCCAAGTGTGTCCGCTTGGTAAATAGATAGTCAGGATACCCCTCAAACTCTTCGCCTACGTTCAGCGACACGTGGCTCCAGATCAACAAAGTATCGTCGTACTGCTTCCAGATTTCTTTCAGGATTGGGGCAATCAAAAACTCGCTGATGGAAGCCTCCGACATTTTGACATCAACGTGTTGCATCACATAAGACATTTCCTGCTGAAATCGCTCATCTATGGTGATCGGCAATAGTTGGATGAAAGGTTCGACCTGAACAGTGATCTGGTGTTTTTTAGCAGCTTCCTGAATACTTTTATAAGTTCCAAAAGCCATTTCCCAATTCCTTTCTTATCCTCAAGACGGTGCGGAGTTTAATCCCGCGTCATAGCCGATTTGTTGGAACGCGACGAAGCCACCCAACGATGGAGTTAGGCACGGCACTGTTGAGCCCCAGTGCCATTTCCATTTGTAGCCAAGCGAAAAAGATCGCTTAATGTCCCAAATAGCTGGTTGATTTGTTCGACGTTATAAGCCTCTTTGTTCTGCACAAACATGCTTTCCGTCAATTTACCAAACTCCCAACGTCGCCCATCAGTCACGATGCCATACACCGGACGGCTGCTATCCTGATTAAGCTTTTGCGCTGCCACTAATTCTGCCAAGCACTGTCCCCATCCTTCTTCAAAATCATTTCGTTTTGCTTCCGCCACGATCACTAACGGCAGCGCCAAAACTGTTTTGCCCAATTCCGAACGAGTGGCCAGCAAATAGTCTGGTGTTCCTCGCAAAACCTCATCGTAGGCCATCGCTTTTTGCACCCATAATTCATATTGTTTTGCATATGGTTTATAGGCTTCGCGGAGTAATGGCAGGATAATTAGCTCAGCTCGTGATCCTTCAGAGGCATAGACATCCAGATGCTCGTGGTTAAAAGTAAACTCCTCCAAAAATTGAGGAGGGGGAGCTAGCCTGTCAGCCACAAGAAACTGCTCTTCTTGATAAGTGATATGAAATTGTTGCTGGACTTGGGAAATATGTTTGTAATCGCTGAATGCCATATGCTCTTCTTTCACCTCTCGTTTGCGTCTAACGGCCTTGTTTACCGGGCGACAGCCTTAGCTACCAAACCCATTGGCTACGGAAAGCCGCTCCGATTGGAACTGGTCTTTAGCGCGGTTTCGAGTTCAAGAAATCAATTGAACGAAATGTTTTGATGATACAGCTTTACTGCAAGACGGCGCGGAGTATAATCCCCGCCATCAGTCAAGGCAATAATCTTTCCACAAAATAAAATCGCATTTCAAGGAGGTTCAGTCATGCCGGATAAGCCACCTCAACCGCCGAAGTCTCTCGATCAGATTCGCGGGCGCCATCCGGCTGCGAAGAATGAGCTACCGCACCGAACAAGCCTATGTTGACTGGGCGAAGCGGTTCATCCTCTTCCACGACAAACGTCATCCGAAAGAGATGGGCGCGGCGGAGATCGAGGCCTTCATTGCTTTATGGGACGGGAGTGCGGTTGCGCGAGTTGCTGCGACTACGTGTGAAAGATATTGACTTCCAGAAGAATCGGATCACCGTGCGGCAAGGCAAAGGCGACAAAGACCGTGTGACGATGCTGCCGCTGAGTTTGAAGGAACCGCTGCGGAAGCATTTGGTTGGCGTCAAACAGGCGCACGATGTCGATCTGATGGAAGGCTTCGGCAACGTCGAGTTGCCTTACGCGCTGGAGAAGAAATATCCGCAAGCGGCTATGGAGTGGAAATGGCAATACGTTTTCGTCGCCCCGAAACGCTCAATTGACCCGCGGACAAAGATCGAACGCCGACATCATCCTCGCCTGCGCTGCTCAGTCGCGGGTTGGAGCAAACCGCCGAATGCATGGACAAATGCGGCGCGCCCGAAGGGCATCTGGTTTGTTTCGACCGCAGCGCCGGCAAAAGCTGGGACGAGAAACTCTTTACGCGGGCGGAAACCTTTCAGACCCACACGATTCAAGTCTGGGGCATGTGAAACGGCGCCAATATTCATAAACTTCCGGTTGTGATTGCGCCTGCACGCTCGTAATTCACGATAAGGCGCCTATTTGTTGGAACGCGACGAAGCCACCCAACGATGGAGTTAGGCGCGACATTACGCGTGAAAGATCACGTCTGTTCGATTGACTTCGATGAAGTCAAAAGTGTCGAAGCCTTCAACGATCTTCTCAAGGTTGGCCTGAAAGATTGCCATCAGATCGGCATTGCGAATGTTTCCGGTAGAAACCAGCAAGAGCTTCCACGGCTCCTGGCGCAGCCAAAACGAATCAACAAAATCAGAGTCTTTTGTCACCACCACTCGCTGTTCCTGGGCCGAGAGTTGGTTCATGAATGGGTCTGGCGTGCGGTTGCCCAATGACAAATCAAGCGTGTGGATCGCATCGTAGCCCGTTTGTTGCAACAGGCGGGCTAACCGTCGCGGCAGATGGGCATCAATAATGAACTTCATACCAGCACAGGCTCAATGCGCTTGATTTGGCTCAGTCGGGTGGCGTAGGCCAACACCGCCAGAATGTCTTCGAGTTCAAGGTCTTCGTAATCAGCCAGAATTTCTTCTGTCGTCATCCCGGAGCTAAGTAACTCCAGCATGACTTCCACAGGGTAACGCAAGCCGCGAATGACCGGTTTGCCGTGACAAATTTCGGGATCAATAGTGATGCGGTCTATTAGTTTCATGTTGTTCCTCCAATGCACAAAATCATATCACAGAGGATAGGGCAATGCTGGAGAGCAACCCGAGCGCTCGCCCGATGGCGGGACAAAACCAGGAACGTCTTTGAGGAATTTTCTCCGAGACGTTCCGGTCCCTCAGAAAACAGGGTTTGTCCTGCCCCAAAGCGATAAACTCATCTCCTCACGCTGACGAACACTTCATTTTCAAAGAGTCTTCCGCCAAACGGCGGCATAGCTTCACGATTCCTTATTCGTCAGAAAAATATCCGTCTGGGACGTGCTTGGCTTGACTCGTAACCCTCAGATAGATGTTAGGCGCGGACTCGGTTGAACTGACGCTTTTCCCTTTACTTTCTCTGGCGCTAATCTTGATCGTAATACTTGCTCGGCTCTTTCGTATTGCCGTCAGCTAGATCACATAAGCGGCGAAAATTCGGCAACATCGCTAGCCATGCATCCTCGCCTGCTGTTTCAACTACTTTTTGCTTAACGGTTGGGCGGTCAACCAGTTTCTCTTGTTTGAGCAGAAAGACGATGTCATCAAGATCTTTTTGCCGCCCGGCATTGATCTTTAGAATAACTAACCACTCAGGTTTTACAAGACGCAAACCGTTTGACAGTTCAATCGGCTCTTTCAAAGCCGCCCGGTAATATTTCTGATAGCCATCGCTCCGAACAATCCAATCAACCTGGACTGTATATCTGCCGACTTGCAGCGTGTAACTGCTGCCGCCAAAGCCCAGCCGATGTTGCGGCGTCAGCGATAAGTCCCGTGAGGCAATAATGTCAACATCTTTCGTCAGACGCGGGCTTCCATACAGGTGCATCGCTAACCCGCCAGCCAAAGCCCATTCAATCTCTTCCTGCGCTGCCAGTTGGCCCGCTTGCTGCGCGGCTTCTATACCAGTATCAGTTGCGATCATCAGATTGGCGGTGTCTTGCAGCACTCGCTCGACAAGTTGTTTATAGTCGTTTTCACTCATTACTCTCCTCCCCTCGTAATTGAAGGCAAGAAGGCGACCACGTTGCTCTCTTGCCTTACGTTACTGTTTTCCTTCTCTCTCACCATCAAGCGCCTAACGCCTGTGTTAGCCCGCTTCCGCGAGTTCGCATACTAAGTGCAACATGGTCAAGCGACCGCTGGCGGCGCTACATAGAAGGAAAGGCGACCTGGGAGAGCGTAGACTTCAGTCCTGATGGCTACCTTCTCGGCTCATACCGCATCGCCACCGCCCCCGAGCCGAACTCCAGCCGGCTTACGAGCTTCAAGTCGACACGCTTCGATAGCCCCGCGAACAACGTCGGCCCATGGCCCGCCAGCCTGGGGTGCACCACGAACTCGTACTCATTGATCAATCCCAACTCCGCCAACGCCAGCGGGAGCTTCACGCCTCCCACGAACAGTCCCTTGCCCGACTCACGCTTGAGCTGCTGAACGGCCTTGCCCAAATCCCCGCGCACGAGCTCCGCGTTCCAATCCACCCGATCCAGGGCGCTCGACACAACGTACTTCTTTGCCGCGTCGATCGTGCGGGCGAAGGGTTCCATCCAGGGTTCCATCCAATCGGGCCTCTCCCCCGTCCGCGCAAACGGCCGCCACCCTGCCTCCATCATTTCATAGGTCACCCGGCCAAAGAGGAGGGCATCGGCCTCGGCGAGGTTTTCGGCATGGTGGCGATGCATCTCTTCGTCCGGGGTAATTGCACGATGGTCGCAGCGCCCGTCCAATGTGACGTTGATAGAATACCGAAGGGGTCGCATTATGTGCTCCTGAAGCGGGCTAACGCCCCGGTTAGACTGCGGTGCCCGCACTGGTCCCGCGTCGAGACGAACGCACGATCATACCGAGCCCTGCAGGCAGGAGTAACCATCCGCCGCCGACGGGCATCGTCACGATTCCGAGAACGACCAAGAAGAGAAATGCCCAACTCACCATGCCGGGGGTCGAAAGACCACGACCCTC
>Ga0187892_10009034_pt1 | contig 13319 bp, 9 predicted proteins | sample MA1701073metaG_FD_139345 | JGI IMG/M metagenome (GOLD analysis project Ga0187892, IMG submission 139345) | Bio-ooze microbial communities from a basaltic lava cave in the Kipuka Kanohina Cave System on the Island of Hawaii, USA - MA170107-3 metaG ...
CCGAGTGGGGTTGGGCCAGCGAGGGGCCGCGGGCCAACGCAGCCCAATCTGGACGTTTTGACTTCAGCCGCGACCCCAACAACCCATTCGACACCGGCTATGCGTACGCCAATGCGGCTCTCGGCACGTTCCGGCAGTACTCCGAGACCAACAGGCGCAATCTGCACAAGGGTAAGAACAATGTCTTTGAGTTCTTCGCCCAAGATACCTGGAAAGCCACACGCAAGCTTACACTGAACTACGGCCTGCGTTTTTCCACGTTCTCACCTTGGATGCTGCGCGGTCGCACCGATGGGGCTGCCCTGGTGCTTGAGCGCTTTAGTCCCGCCAAAGCACCTGCCTTCTACCAGCCCGCTTTGGATCAGAGTGGCCGCCGGGTAGCTCGAGATCCGATCTCAGGACAGACCTTCCCGGCTCCCCTCATCGGCGCCTTTGTTCCCAATAGTGGAGACCCGGTCAACGGCATGGTGTTGTCCAGCGACACCTCCTACCCAGACGGCTTCCGTGAACGGCCTGCGCTTCAGGTAGGGCCGCGTTTCGGTTTCGCCTACGATGTGTTCGGCAGCGGCAAGACTGCCATCCGCGGTGGATTTGCTTCCACCAAGCAAACCGCGCTGACTACGGGGAACTTCCTTTGGGAGATCACGCAGAATGTGCCTGTGACGTTCCAGCCACAGATCTTTTATGGCACCATGGACACGTTGCTGCAATCTCAGGGGGTTCTTTTCCCGACCCTCGTCAGCGCCTTGGAGCGGGATCCACCGGTCGCCACTGTCTATAGTTACAGCTTTGGCATCCAGCACCAACTGGGAAACAGCACGGTGATGGACGTCTCCTACGTTGGCAATTCTTCGCGGCACCTGCTACAAAACCGCGACCTCAACACGATCGCTCCGGGTGCCCGGTTTAGTCCGGCCAATATCGATCCCACCACCGGACGAGCGTTGCCGGAAAACTTTCTGCGCCAGTACAAAGGCTACGCCGGTATCAAGTACATTGACCATCCTGGCATTGCCAACTACAACTCTTTGCAGGTCTCGATAAACCGGCGTTTCACCAGCGGCCCGCAGATTGGGGTGTCCTACACGTGGTCAAAAGCCATGGGGTTCACCGATGGTGAGGGTGGCGGGTTGCCGCGGTATCTACCTATCCGCTCCTGGATGTACGGTCGGCTAGGCTTTGACCAAACTCACATGTTGTCGTTGAACTACATCTGGGACCTGCCGAAAGCCAGCAAACGCTGGAACAACGGATTCGCCAAGGGAGTGCTGGATAACTGGCAGGTGTCCGGCATCACTACGTTTGCCAGTGGCGGTACCCAGGGAATCAACTACAGTACGACCGATAACGCGGACATCACGGGTGGGGGAGACAGCGGATTTGCTCGTGTCAACCTGCTGGCCAACCCCCTGATTGATGGAAAGACCTTCGATCGCTGGTTCAACACAGCAGCCTTCGGACGTCCCGCCCAAGGTTCGTTCGGCAATGCGGCCCGGGACCTGTTCCGCGGCCCCGGATTTAACAACTGGGACATTAACATCGCCAAGAAGTTCCCCTTGTGGAGCGAACCGCGGTATCTGGAATTCCGCAGCGAGTTCTACAACGCGTTCAATCACACGCAGTACTTGGCCGTGGATAACAATGCGCGGTTCGATCCTACCGGCCAGCAGGTGAATGGGCGCTTCGGCCAGGTTGTGGCTGCTCGTCCACCGCGCTACATCCAGTTTGCGCTTCGTTTGTTCTTCTGACCAGGATCCCCCGATTCTGTCCGCCGGGGCCGTCCGAATGGCCCCGGCCACATTCCCGGCTTCCCGCCTTCAAGCCCGTTGAAATCCCCGACATGTGTCGATAACATACCGCCGGGAGATTTGTTCGGACGATTCATGCGTCGCATTCTTTTCTTCGCTGGTTCTTCTGGCTAACGAGCCGCGGGCTCCAGCTGCAGCAACGCGGCGACTGGGCCGCCAACACGCAACAGTCAACTTGAAAGGTCACAAGCTCCTGATATTTGAGACACGTGAACTTGGGCCATCTCCGTGCGCTACAATGCAAGCCTCGACAATACGCGATCACTTCGCGGCCAACTAGGCGGTTGTGCGTCCTATGCCTATCCCTTCCCATCTATTGCTGGGCTTGGGCTAGGCCTGGGACGGAGAATCCCGACCACCGTCGTATTGAAGTCCTTATCGACCGCGGGCGCCTTGCCGAAGCCAAAGAGCTGCTGCAAGGTCGAGTCGAGCGCCCCAGGGAAAGTCCTGGCGTGAGCTACCTGCAGGCAAAGCTTCTCTTCAAGGAAAGGAAGTTCAACCAGTCCCTGCAGATCTTGCGCCCTCTATTGCCCTTGGTTTTGGAGGAGCAGGGCCCTCCGCCAGGAGATCTGCAGGCATCTGACCAAGTTGCTCTGTTGGACGCCGGTTTTCGGACTAAGATTCTGTTGCTGGCCGGAAGGAATTACGTCCTGCTTGACCGCCTGGATAAGGCCGAGCCGGTCCTGCTTACCGCAGCTCAGCTCGCTCCTGGGGATCATTTGCTTCAGTTTCATCTCGGGATGCTTTATTTTTCCACCAGTCGTTTCGCTGCCGCAGAAGCCGCGTTCGCGAAAGTCGTGAGACTAAATCCAAGCTTCTTGAAGGCCCACGAGTTCCTGGCCCTTTCTCAGGAAGAGCTAGACAAAGTAGAGTTGGCGATCCGCTCCTACCGGACCGCCATCGAACTCAGTGTCCGGCGGAACCTGGGGGATGGCTCGCCCTATTTGAGACTTGGAAGGTTGCTGTTGGCAAGGAACCGCAACGAAGAAAGTCTCCCGCAGTTGGAGGAGGCCGCGCGGCTCATGCCCGATTCCGCCGAAACATTCTTCCTTCTGGGCAAGACGCTCAGCGCATTGGGGCGGCCATCCGAAGCGGAAAAAGCGCTGCTGCGTTCTGCTGCTTGTGACAACAGTTACGCTGATCCTCATTATCTGCTCAGTCGTATCTACTTGGCGCAAAGCCGCAGCGCAGAGGCACAGCAACAGATCCAGATCTTCGAGCAACTCAAGGCCAAGGAACCCAAGAATATCGCCAAGCCAAAGCCCCCCGGTTGGGACCCATAAGGAGTGGCAAAGCCAGCCGGCAGAAATTCCCTCACGTAGTTTGTTTGTAGCGAGCGACCGCAGACCGACGAGATCCGTTGGCTGCCGGGCCCTCACCGGGCCTCTGCGGCGACGGCGGTCGCACCCGCTGTCGCTTCGACCACCCCACACACGGGACGGGAGAGGGAAGACGATGGCATTTAATCAGGGTCTTCGGAGGGTGGGGTTCGCTGTCGTGGCATCTCACTGGGGAGCATTTCCTTGAGCGAACGGGCCTTGCGCAGCTGCTCTGCGCTTGACGGATCTCCGGCAGCCTGGAGGGCCAGCGCCAAGCCGTAGTGGGCCATCACAAAACCAGGACGCAAACGGATGGCCAGCCGGAAGGCTTCGATGGTTTCGGCGGTCCTTCCCAGGTGGGCCAAGGCCAAGCCCTTGTTATAGACGGCCGCAGCCAGGGTAGGGTTCAGCACCAAAGCTTCATCAAACTCGTGAAGGGCTTCGCTGGCCTTTCCCGCATTCATCAGCTCGAGACCGCGGGCGTTTCGCTCGGCAGCGCGTTCCGCGTGGTTCTGTTGGTCCTTGAGTTCTTGAACCGCTTTGAAAAATGGGCGGGCTTCCATCATTTTCCCTTGGGCCTGGTACAATTGCGCCAGGCCATATTGGGCCTTGACGCTCTCTGGATCGAGCTCGATGGCAGATCGGTAGGCGCTGGCTGCTTCGTCCAGCCGCTCGAGACGCTTGTAGAGAGCGCCCAAAGCGGTAAAGGCGTCCGCAAAGTGCGGGTGAAGCCGTACTGACTCTTTGAGGTGATGAGCGGCTTTCTCGAGCTCTTCCCGCTCATAGAACAAGCGGCCGGCTTGATGGTGAGCGTAGGCATTACGGGTATCCAACCGGAGGACTGCTTCAAACTCGGCAAGCGCGGCGGTGTATTCGCCCAGGTGCCTCAGGCAAACCCCCAGACCATAATGTGCGTCGGCGGATTCTGGGTAGGCCTGAATCGCTTCTTCGAAGGTCTGACGAGCTGCGGTCCACTCCCTTGCTTTCTGCTGTTTTTCGCCGAGCTGGAGGACGAGATCGAGGCGACGGGGCGCCAGCTTCCGGGCTTTTTTCATTTCAGCGACCGCTGCCTCAAGGTCCCCCGTGGCCGCCAGCAGATGGCTGAAATGGATACGCGCGTCAAGGTGCCGGGGATTTTGCTGAAGGAGTTCGACCAGTTGCTCCAGAGCAGCAAGGTATTTCTCAGGCCCCTGCCGCGCCAGCCCGATGGCCAACTGCAAGCGCAAGCCTTCGTTTTTCGGCTGCTCCTTCACACTTGACCAAAGCGCCTCGATCGGGGAGTCGCTCGAATCTCGCTGAATCGGCCTTGGGCGCAATTGCCCCTGCGCCGGGAGTACAGCGTAAGCAGGTAAGGCGGCACTCACCAGGAGGCCGATAATCCAAGACTGCAAAAGAGCTAGGCGTTTCATGGTGACCGGGTTCAATGGATGAAGCTTTGGGCGACACCGGCAAGGGACCAACCCGCAGGAAGCATAGCGCGAAGGAGCCGAACTAGAAAGAGGTGAGCAGGGGAGGGCGACTTTCTCCTTCCCTGAAGCGACACTGATCCGATAGTGGGGGGCGCAAACGTAGAGGAGTCAAGCGAACACGGTCGCCACTTGAAGACCGCGTCCCACATTCTTTCTTCCTCCTAGCGGTAAGGAAGTTCATTTGAAAATGCAAGTAAGCTCCGGCGCGATCTGCGGAGCCCCGCAGGCGGCTCGCCTGGGAGATGACCATGGCAGGTTGCTATCGGACGACCGGCGAACGCGCTGACACGGGAACTGGTTGGGGACCCGACACCGGAGGCGGATGGGTGAATGGCCGCGGCGACGACAGCATGGTGATGTTGAAGGGATATGCCCACATGATGGAGTTCTTTACCCAGTTCGAATGGTGGAAGACCGAGCCGCACAATGAGCTCGTCCCTACTGGCCGATACTGTCTGGCCGAGCCCGGCCGGCAGTATGCTGTGTATTTGCGTTCAGGTGGAAATGTGACGTTGAAGCTGCAGCCCGGAAGGTATCAGGCGGGTTGGTTTAATCCTCGAACAGGTCAAAGCATTCCCTTGCCGGTTGCTGAAGGGCCAGACTAGGTATCGCCTGCAGCGCCTGACAAGGAAGACTGGGCGCTGCTTCTGCGAAAGCAATGAGAGTTTTTTTTGCCGTATTTCTGCTGGTCCAGGCGAGTCTGTTTCCTGAGAGGGTTGCGGCCCAGAAGGCTCAGCCAGGCGCACAATCTCACTTTGCCCACGGTGTGGAACTCCAACAGCGCGGCGACCTGACCGGAGCGCGCGACGCTTATCTGGCAGTACTCAAACAAGCACCCAACCGAGTGGATGCCAACGCGAACCTTGGGGTAGTCTTTGCACGGCTGGGCCAATTCGACGATGCCATTCGCCATTATCGCCGCGCTCTCGCGGCCAACCCCGCACAGACTGCGGTTCGTTTTCATTTGGGTGCTGCCTGCTTTCAGGCTGGCAAGCTCGAAGCAGCGAGGGAAGAATTTGCTGCTGTCGTCAAGGCCGCTCCGTCAGATCTGCGTGCTCGCCAATTGCTGGCCATCTGCCTCCTGCGGCTGAACCGGCTGGAGGAGGGCGCCGCCGAACTGGAGAAGGTCTATCAGGCCCAGCCAGATAATCGAGAGGCAGCCTATACTTTGACCTCCGCTTATCTTCGTTCCCGTCAACTGGACAAAGCCGCAACGATCATTGCGCGCGGTCTTGACCAATCGAACACACCTGAAGCCAATCTTCTGGTTGGGACCTACGAGACGGCTCGACATAACTACATCCGAGCGCTTGCTCGCCTGAAAACAGCCCAACAGCAAAACCCCAGACTACCGGGTCTCCATTCGGCGCTGGGTCACGCCTACGTTCTAACAGGCAACCGCAAACTCGCGGTGGATATGTTCCAAAAGGAGCTCGAGATTACGGGAGACGACTTCAATTCTCTTGCCTTTCTCGGCTGGCTCTACCGTGAGGACGGGTGCCTGGAAGAGGCTGGCAAACTGTTAAGGAAAGCTTTGGTCGCGAGACCGGATGAAACGGGAGTTCTCTTCCAGTTGGCACAGATCTCGCAGACTCAAGGGACAGCTCAGGAAACCGCACAGCTGCTTGAGCGCGTCGCAGCCCTGAAGCCAGACCATCTCGCCTCGCACGTGCTGCTGGCGCAGATTTACTTCAGGCAGAAGCGGTTCCAGGACGCTCAGAAGGAACGGCAGATTATTGATCGGCTCAATGCCCAGGAGCAGGAGAAGCAACCCTCCACCTACGATCTTCGCTATACCGGCGTGACTGTGCCGCTGAACTGATGCCCGAAGTCAAAAGAGTAAAAACGCGAAGGACGCAAAGATCGCCAAGGGCCACGGCTCCGCTAAAGTCGATCAACAGTCCGGCAACACCGATTTGCTATGGGTTATTGCTACCCTGTACGTCAGGCTTTCCAGCCTGACTCGACTGCCACGGAGAACCAACATGTCAGGCTCGAAAGCCTGACCTACGAGCAGAATGCTCCAGCCCCGTTAAACAATAGCAAATGTTCTGGCTGCCTCTCTGTGACAGGACTTTGACGGAACCCTGCGCCAAGTGCGGAAACGCATTGACTTGACGAGTAAGAGGAGTTTGATGAACTCATGCTGATGAACTCCCGAATCGTAGGGCTCGCGTTGCTTCTGGGTTTGGCGGCAGCTCTGTGCACGCGTGTTGCCCAGGCAGTCTCTGCAGTCTTTGAAGAAGTCCTGCCCGAGACCAGCGGCATTCGATGGAGACACGATAATGCAATGTCGCCCGAACGCCACTTGCCTGAAACGACCGGGTCTGGCTGCGCATTCCTGGACTACAACAATGATGGGTGGATGGACCTCTATCTCGTAAACAGCGGCGCTTCAGACTTCTTCACGCCCAAGCAGCCATTGCGCAATGCGCTTTACCGTAATGACCGGGACGGTACGTTTACCGACGTCACTGAAAATGCCGGTGTGATCGGAAGCGGCTTCGGGATGGGCGTCGCTGTCGGCGACTACAACGATGATGGTTGGCAGGATCTCTACATTAGCAACTACGGGCGCAATTTGCTTTATCGCAACAATGGCGACGGCACCTTCAGCGAAGTGGCAAAGCAAGCGGGCGTCGATTGTGGCGGGTGGTCGACCAGCGCCGTCTGGTTCGACTTCGACGGCGACCGGCGGCTGGATCTCTTTGTTGCCACTTATGTGCATTATGAGAAGGCGCTGAGCCGACTTTGCAACGACGAACAGGGCCGGCCCCGTTATTGCATTCCCCGGCTCTTTAAGCCGGCGCCCAGCCGGCTATTCCGAAACAATGGGAACGGCACTTTTACGGATGTCAGCCAAAGTGCGGGTATCAGCGTTTCTCTGGGCAAAGCCTTCGGTGTCGTCGCCACCGACGTCAACAACGATCGTCTGCTGGATCTCTTCGTGGCCAACGATATGGTGGCGAATTTTCTCTTCCTAAACCGAGGTCAAGGCAAATTCGAAGAGGTGGGCCTTTTTGCGGGAGTGGGCTACAGCGAGGCTGGAGCCGTTCGCTCCGGTATGGGTTGTGACGCCACCGACTTCAATGGAGACGGCTGGCAGGACCTGTTTGTCGCTAACGTGAATCACCAGAAGTTCAGTCTGTACGAGAACAGAAAGGACCTCACGTTCAGCGAAGCTTCTCCGGAAATCGGCAAGGCGACGTTCTTCCTGAGCGGTTGGGGTCTGCGCTTTTTCGACTACGACAATGACGGAGATTCTGACCTGATCATGGCCAACGGCCACCCCGACGACAAAGTCGAAGACGTCGAATCGGACGTGAAGTACAAGGAGCCGCTGCTGCTGTTTCAGAACAATGGAGGCGTTTTCCACGACGTCAGTCGCGAGTCAGGACCCGTGTTCGCCAAGTCGTTCGCTGCGCGGGGTCTGGCAACGGGCGATGCGGACAACGACGGCGACCTTGACATCCTGATTTCTGTCAGCGGAGACGCGCCCTTGCTGCTTCGGAACCACGTAGGCAGTCGGAATCACTGGCTAGGCCTGCAACTAGTGAGCCGCAAGAGCGACCCTGCCGCCGTTGGCGCAAGGCTCGTATGGGAGGCTGGCGGCAAGTCGTATCAGCGCCTCAGGACAGCCGGTGGTAGTTACCTTTCCTATCACGACCCCCGCGAGATCCTGGGGCTCGGCAGCGCTACCAAAGTGGATCGGCTTGAAATCCATTGGCCCAGTGGCCAAATCGACAGGCTCCAAGAACCACCAGTGGATTGTTACCTGCAAATCAGGGAAGGCGAAGGTCTCGTCCGCCCACGCCCCTGAAGACTACTTCTCGAGTGTTTTCACACCTGGAGTAGCGCCCGTTTTCGATAGCAAGGATTATTGCCCTGTCCTTGCTTGCGTGCCATCGCCTCAGTGTTTGGCCAGGCGGATTGCAATCGATGATGGAGGCCTCGTCACCCTTGGGATCACTCTTGTATTGAGGCTGGTCTCGTGGGTCCCGCTGCCGCGAGTTCCGGCCTGTACTGAGGTGCTCGAATGAAGTTGAAACCTGCTGTGCTTTGTATCGCGAGCCTGGTGGTCGCATTGTTCACAGATGGAGCGAAAGCCCAGACTCCGGTCAATTCTCAGGCCCCTGGTCCGAATGCCCAGGGCCCCGGTCCCGCTTTTCGACCCGCTCCAGTCAGAGTCCGGCCGCGGGTCATCGTCACCACGGACGGCGAAATTGACGACCGCTGCTCGATGGTACGCTTCCTCATGTATGCCAACGAGTGGGACATAGAAGGTCTTATTTACAGCAGTTCACGATTCCATTGGCTCGGCCAGACCTGGTCGGGCGTCGAATGGCTGAATGCTCAGATAGATCAGTACGCCAGAGTCTACGACCGCCTGAAACGGCATGCCGACGGTTATCCCACGCCGGATGAACTCAAACGCCTGGTCTATGTTGGCAACATCAAAAACGTTGGAGAGATGGAGGAGGAATCGCCGGGTGCTGACCGCATCGTCCGCATACTGCTGGATGACAAGCCCGGTCCCGTCTACCTCCAAGCCTGGGGAGGCACGAACACCATTGCCAAGGCGCTGGCGAAGATTCAAAAAGAGCATCCGGCTCAGACCGACAAGGTCAACCGGAAAGCCATCCTCTACATCATCCTGGATCAGGATGAGACCTTCCGCAAATACATCGAGCCCAACTGGCCCAAAATACAAGTCCTCGGAAGTTTCCGACAGTTCGGCGCGCTCGCCTACGCCTGGTCGAGGTTGATCCCCGCGCCGCAGCGGGTCCTCTTCGAACGGCCCTGGATGGAAGGCAATATCACGGTGGACCGCGGCCCGCTGGCCGGAGCCTATGAACCCAGCAACGGTGCTTTCCGCTCCGAAGGAGACTCGCCTGCCTTCATGCACCAGATCGAGGTTGGCTTGCGAAGCCTGGAGAATCCAAGCTATGGCGGCTGGGGCGGCCGATTCGTTCAGGAAAAGCCTGGTGTCACGAACGTGTGGAAGGATGCGGAAGACGATGGAGACCTATACAAACCGATCTGGCGCTGGGCCGAAGCTTTCCAGAGCGATTGGGCCGCACGAGGGGACTGGTGCATCAAACCTTGGCGCGAAGCAAATCATCCGCCCATCATGAATCTGGAGGGGCCGAAAGACCTCGATGCTGCTCCTGGCTCCATCGTGAAGCTCAGTGTCAAAGGGACGATCGATCCCGATGGCGACAAACTGAGTTACTCCTGGTGGCAATACCGCGAGCCTGGCACTTACAAGGAAGAAGTCACGATCCGGGATGACGATAAGGCGGTCGCTTCAGTACAAATCCCTCCGAACTCCAAGGCCGGCGAGACTATCCATTTCATCGCGGAAGTCACTGACGCTGGCAAACCAGCGCTGACTCGCTATGCGCGCGTGATTATCAGGGTGCGCTGAAATCAACTTTGAGAAACCAGTTCCAGGTGTTGCCACTTGGTCCTGTCGCAAAGTTTGTCATTCCTCTGTGGTCTGGCTGGAAGCATCGGCAAACTGGAAGTCACAGATATGTACCTAATACGAGGTCAAATCCAATGAGAACGCTGAAATTGAGTCTCCTGCTGGGGATCCTTGGGGTTGCGGCATCGGCTGTAAACCTCGTTGCGTCACAGCCTGTGAACTTCTCAGGGAAATGGGTGTTTGAGGTCCCCGGCCGTGGCGGCCAAATTCGGCGAATTACTTTGCTCCTGAATCAGGTCGGGAACGAAGTAGACGGCAGCATTTCAGTCAGGATGGATGCCGGTACGGGTTCGCCAAACAACACCGAAATTCTCAACGGCAAAGTGGAAAATGACACCCTCACGTTCTATGTCTGGACCGGACGGGACCGGCCCGTGAAGACTTACTACAAAGGGATGCTGTCCGGCGAGGAGATCAAGTTCACCGTGACCGGCGCCGTCGGCGGGACGGGCGGTAGCGGTGGACCAAGCGGCGGCGCGGGCCAGGGTGGCCCACAGCAGCTCACGGCAAAGAGGGCGAAGTAAAGGCGCGGAACAACGTCTCTTTGCTTGGCCGGGAATGATGCTGTTTTCAGAAAACTCACGAGAATGCTTATGAAAATCTGCTCCGGGCCGCTTCATTCTTTGACTCCATACATTCACCACAATGGATTGTGGCTGAAACCAGTGCCCCTGACCTTCTCGACCCATGGCTATCACTTGCCGGACTCGAGAATCTAAAGTTCAGGGAACCAGACTTCCAAAGCCAAAGGGGAAACAACCATGAACAAACTTCCAGCCTTTCTGCTGTTGACTCTCGCAAGCATGGCTGCCATAGGCGCGGAGTTGCCGAAAATCCGAGTCAGCGACGATAAACGATTTCTCGTAAAGGCAGATGGCAAGCCATTCTTCTACCTGGCTGACACGGCTTGGGAGCTGCTGCATCGCCTGGACCGAAAACAGGCCCTCGAATACCTGGACAAGCGCGCCTCGCAAAATTACACCGCGATTCAAGCAGTGGCACTGGCAGAACTCGACGGAATTACCGATCCAAATCCTTACGGTGACCTGCCTTTGATCGGCAAAGACCCTGCCAGGCCTGCCGTGACTCCTGGCGCAAATCCCAATGACGCCGAGGCATACGACTACTGGGACCACGTCGAGTACATCATCGATCAAGCAAACGGACGAGGGCTCTATATCGCACTTCTGCCGTCTTGGGGTCGTTGGGTCAATAATACCGGACGCTCGGACGAGAGCTTGGTAACGCCGAAAAACGCGCAAGTGTACGGCGAGTTCCTCGGGCGCCGGTTTGGCAGGAAAGGCATCATCTGGATACTCGGTGGCGACCGGACCGCAACAGGATTCGAGGAGTCGTGGCGCACGCTGGCCCGCGGCATAACGATCGGCGTCTCGGGCAAGGAAGACCATGATTCCGTGATGATGAGCTTCCATCCGCGTGGAAGTGAAACTTCCTCAACCTGGTTCCACGCCGATCCGTGGCTCGACTTCAACATGCATCAGACCGGTCATGGCCTGGTGGAGCGAGTGACAAGTTGGACCCGAATTGCCAAAGACTACGAGCTCACCCCAGTGAAACCTGTCCTTGATGGCGAGCCGCTTTACGAGGATCATCCGCTGGCATTCCGAGCCAAAGATTACGGGTACTCGTTCGATGCTCACATACGACCGCGCGCCTACTGGTCGGTGTTTTCAGGCTCCTGCGGCCACACGTATGGGAATCATTCCGTGTGGCAGATGTATGCTCCTGGCCGTAAACCCGTCAATGGGCCGCTACTTTACTGGAACGAAGCTATCCACCGCCCCGGCGCGGCGCAGATGCAGTACGTGCGTGCGCTAATCGAATCGCGCCCGTACTTTTCGCGTGTACCTGATCAGAACTTGCTCGTGGACGCCCTTGATGGCAGCGATAGGATCGTCGCTACTCGCGGGGACGATTACGCTTTCATCTATAGCGCTCAAGGACGGAAGTTCGCGGTCCACTTGGGAAAGATTTCCGGAAATCAAGTGAAGGCTTGGTGGTACAACCCACGCACCGGTACAGCGGTTGCCACAGACACTTTCGCAAACGCAGGAACACGGGAGTTCATCTGTCCCTCAGAGGGTTTTGGTAGTGACTGGGTACTCGTCTTGGACGACGCATCCAAGAGCTTCTCCGCACCAGGTACGGTTTCAAGGATCAGCGTCAAAGCGGCTGGACAGGCAAAATAGTCAGAACTGTTGAGAGGGGAGTGAGAAAAGTGCGTGTCAGACCTGCGGCAACGATCACAACTACCGACAAGGTAAAAGGCGGGAAAAAGAAGGACACAGTGAAGTCGCGCTATGACCAAGTCCCAGCCGGCCTTCTCTTCCCTCCTCGATCAATGCAACAGGAGAAGAAATAGGTGGGCTGTGAATTGGTCTCCATCCCGGTTTTGTACTCGCGATGCAAGACCGCGCCTCTCGGCAGCTCGATCGAGCAACTGAACGCCTGACTCACTGTGGAACACGAAACACCTACATGTTCTCTTTGCGGCAGTGCCAAGGCGCCATCGGGGAATCTGCTCAGCCTGTCTGAATATGTGGCTTGAAAGGGCACCTTCTTAGTGCAAGAAATCACCGGCCCAGAGCTTGTCTACTGTGAATTTTTGTAGATGACGCCGTCTTTCATCACGAAAGAGACGCGGGTCATTGTGGAGATGTCTTGTTCCGGGTTGCCGTCCACTGCCACGATATCGGCCAGCTTCCCCGGTTCAAGGCTGCCGATGCGATCCTGCCACCCCATCAACTCGGCCGCTGCACGGGTTGCCGACCTCAAAGCTTCCAGCGGCTTCATTCCGTAGCGCACCATCCAGTGAAACTCCTGCCCAGCCGTTTCGTGGTTTCCATCCAAGTCGCTGCCAAAGGCGATTTTCACAGGTGACTTCAATGCGCGTTGAAATGCCTCCTTGTGGCGCTCGGTTGTTCCCGTCATTAACCGGCGACGCTCCGGTGTCACCTTCGGATCGTCCATGAACTGCAGATAAGCCATCAGCGTCGGCACCCAGTAGACGCCCTTCTCGGCCATCATCTTGAACGTTGGGTCATCGAGATAGATGCCGTGCTCCAAAGAGGCGATCCCAGCTCGGATCGCCGTTTGCGCCGCCTGACTGGTGTAGACATGCGCTGCCACTTTGGCATCGACCTTCGCCGCTTCCTCTACAATGGTTTTCACTTCATCAAATGAGAATGTAGACCAAGCTGTCAAGGTATCGGGA
>Ga0187892_10009037_pt1 | contig 13316 bp, 13 predicted proteins | sample MA1701073metaG_FD_139345 | JGI IMG/M metagenome (GOLD analysis project Ga0187892, IMG submission 139345) | Bio-ooze microbial communities from a basaltic lava cave in the Kipuka Kanohina Cave System on the Island of Hawaii, USA - MA170107-3 metaG ...
AGCCGTTCAGGTACGCCTCGAGGTCCTTCGCGAGGTCGTTGCAGGTCTTGTAGCGCTGTTCCGCGCGCTTCTGCAGGCACTTCGTCACGACGCGCGACAGGTAGTCCGGCACCTTCGGGTTCACCTTGCGCATCGGCACCGGGTTCTCGTTGATGTGCTTGTAGAGCACCGCCATGTGGCTCTCGCCGATGAACGGCCGGTGCCCCGTGAGCGCGTAGTAGAGCATGACGCCGAGCGAGTAGATGTCGCTGCGCTCGTCCGCGCGCCGCCCCTCCGCCTGCTCGGGCGACATGAAGTGCGGCGTGCCCATCATCGTGCCGGGCATGGTGACGAGCGACTGGCTCTCCTGATCGTGCGCGAGGCCGAAGTCGGTGATCTTCACCTCGCCCTTCTTGCTGACGAGCACGTTCGCGGGCTTGACGTCGCGGTGGACGATGCCCGCCTCGTGGGCCGCCTGGAGGCCCTTCGCCGAGTCGCAGACGATGCGGACCGCCTCCTTCATGTCGATCGGCCCGTTCGCCTCGTCGAGCATGTCCTGGAGGGACTTGCCGTCGACGAACGACATGACGATGTACCAGATGTCCCCCTCGCTGCCGACGTCGTACACCTGGACGATGTTGGCGTGCTCGAGGCGGGCGCAGGCGATCGCCTCCCGGCGGAAGCGCGAGAGGAGCTCGCTGTTGCGGGTGAAGTCCTGCGGCAGGCACTTCACGGCGACGCTGCGCTGAAGCATCGTGTGCTCGCCCAGGTAGACGTCGCCCATCCCGCCGTGCCCGATCTTCCGGACGAGCGTCACCTTGCCGAGCGTCATGCCGAGGAGCTTGTCTTTGGCCGGCGCCGGCGCGCGGACCGCCCCCGGCTTCTTGACGCCGGTCGGGCCCCCGGCGCCCGGCTTGCGGATCGGCGGCGGCGAGTTGATCCCCGGGCTGCTTCCGGGGCGCCGGATCGGCGACGGGGGAAGCGGCGTGCCCCCCTTCCGCCCCGGCAGCGGCGAAACGGGGGGCGGGGAGCCGGGCCGCCTGATCGGGGAGGGGGGAAGAGGCGTGTTGCGCCCCCCCGGCGTCATGTCCGCGGTGCCCTTTTTCTGGCCGCCCCCGGGCGGCTTGGGAATGGGCGTAGGCGAAGAGGGCATACTATCTTGAGACGGAAACTCCCCCCCGAGTAACCAGGGAACAAACGATGATATAATAGCCCCGAACCCGAGTACACAGGAATCGCCGTGAGTGTCGCCAGGACCCCGGAACCCGCCCCCACGCGCCTTTCCTGCCCCAATTGCGCGAAGAACTTCCGCGTCCGGAACTACAAGTCGGGCGCGGAGATGGAGTGCCCCGACTGCAAAGGGCCGCTCATCGAGCCGGTCGGCGAGCCCGAGGAGATCGCGCTCAAGGGGGAGGTGCACCAGGGCGGCTGGGAGCTCCCGGTCCGCCTCGGCCGCTACCACATCGAGGGGCAGATCGCCCGCGGCGGCATGGGCGTCGTCTTCAAGGCGAAGCAGGAGGGGCTCGACCGCCTCGTCGCGATCAAGATGATGCTGCCCGGGCCGGCGGGCGACGCCGAGACGGTGCGCCGCTTCGAGCGCGAGGCCCGCTCCGCCGCGCGCCTCAAGCACCCGAACATCGTCGCGATCCACGAGATCGGCGACTACCGCGGCATCCCGTTCTTCTCGATGGACTTCGTCGACGGGCCGTCGCTCGAGGACGCGATGCACCAGGCGCCCATCCCGCCGCGCCGCATCGCCGAGATCATCCGCGACGTCGCGCGCGCGGTACAGTTCGCGCACGACCACGGCATCGTCCACCGCGATCTCAAGCCCGGCAACGTGATGCTCGAAAAGGACGTGCCGCGCCTCACCGACTTCGGCCTCGCCAAGGACGTCGCGTCGCAGTCGCTCCTCTCGATGACGGGCGAGATCATGGGCACCCCGTCCTACATGAGCCCCGAGCAGGCCGAGGGCCGGGTCCGCGAGCTCGGCCCGTCCACCGACGTCTACTCGCTCGGCGCCGTCCTCTACCGCGTGCTCGTCGGGCGCCCGCCGCACGAGGCGGCCACGCCGATCGCGACCGTCCACGACGTCATCCACCGCGACCCGCCGGAGCCGCTCAAGCTCAACAAGCAGTGCCCCGCGGAGCTTTCGGCGATCACGATGAAGGCGATGGAGAAGGAGCCGCGCGACCGGTACACCAGCGCCGAGGAGCTTGCGAAGGATCTCGACCGGTTCCTCGCGGGCGAGCCGGTGATCGCGCGGCCGATGCCGGCGTGGAAGCGCCTGCGCCGGCAGATGAAGAAGCAGCGGACGGCCGTGCGCATCGCGGCGGCCGGCGTCGGGCTCGGCCTGGTCGCGGCCGTCGCCGCGTTCTTCGTCTTCCGCAAGAGCCCGCTCGACGTCATCGAGGGGAACCTCGCGGCGCCGGAGCTCTCGATCCGCCAGAACGCGATCGCCTCGCTGATCGGCGACTTCGACCGGCACGCGGAGTCCGACCGCGCGCGCGCGATCGCGCTGCTCGCGGGCGCGCTCGCGAAGGACCGCGACGAGAAGACGCGCGCGCTGACGCTCGACGTGCTCGACCGGCGGCCGGCGCTGGCGGCGCACGCGCTCCCGTGGCTCGAGGAGGAGAAGCCGCCGGCTTTGCGCATCCGGCTCCTGGAGATACTCGGGCGCGGGAAGGTGAGGGAGGCGGTCGACGCGGTCGTGCCGCTGCTCAAGTCGCCGGACGTGGAGGTGAAGCGCGCGGCGGTGAAGTTCTTCATCCACGTGCCTGATCCCGGCGTCTTCTACCAGCTCGGGCTGCTGATCGCGGACCGCGACGTGGGCGCGGAGGCGCGCGCGGCGATCGACCGTCAGTACGTGAACAAGGTGATCGCGCTTTTCAATCCGGCGGGCGCCAACGTGGGGGGCGCGCTCGGGGAGCTCGGCCGGACGCTCCAGGAGCACAACCGGATGGTGGAGGGCGTGCTCAACGAGGGGGACCCGAAGAACGCGCCGAAGGACGCGGCCGAGGCGGCGATGGCGGCGCTCGGGGACAAGGACGAGCGCAACCGGATGAAGGCGGCGATCGAGCTGGGGCGGACGCCCGCGAAGAAGGCGGCGGAGGCGCTCTGTAAGGCGATGGGCGATCCGGACGACGGCGTCGCGAAGGCCGCTGCGTACGCGCTGGGCGAGACCGGCGCGGGGCGGTTCCGCGAGCAGCTCGCGCCGATGCTGAAGGACGGGCGGGCGGTGGCGCGGCGGAACGCGGCGTACCTGCTGGGCGTGCTCAAGGACACGTCGGCGAAGCAGGCGCTCGAGGAGGCGTTCAAGGCGGAGAGGGACGAGGACGCGAAGGGGGCGATCCTCGACGCGCTGCAGGCGCTGCGGAAGTAGCGAATCTGGAGTCTGGAATCTAGAATCTCGGGCGTGAAGAGGCTCCTTCTGCTCGCGGCAGCCGCTGCGGGCTGTGCGTCCGGCGCGCAGCAGACGCCCGGGTCACCCGCCTCGACCACCCCGTCGAAGGAAGGGACCGGCAACGACGCGAAGTGGGTGTTCAAGGTGAAGAACACCGCCGCGAAGACGCTCAAGATCGCCGCGCTCGAGTTCGCGCACGGCGGGGGCGAGTTCAAAGCGGTCGGCGGCATGGCGGAGATCGCGCACGCCTGCCGGCAGGGCACGACGACCATCGCGGCGGGGGACGCCATCGAGATCCTGACGACCGCCTCGGGCGGCGCGGTGCGCATGCGGCTGACCTACGTCATCGACGGCGCGGACAAGCGCTGGGTCGATGTAGTCGTCGGTCCTCAGTAGGTGCGCCTTCCTAGGGCTTCGCTTCTTCCTTCTGCTTCGCCCGGCGGCGTCCCAGGAAGTAGCCGCCGCCCGCGCCGAGGAGGGCGGAGACGACGATGAGCACGGCGACCCACGTTTCCACTTTCAGGAGGAAGAAGAAGTTGATGGTGATCCGCTCGGCCAGCGCCCCGATGTTGAGCACCAGGAAGAGCAGCAGGAGGGCCAGCCCCGCCAGAAGCGCGATCTGCTTCGGGTTCTTCATCGCTTCGAGCGGCGTTCCCGCAGCGCCGCGAGGTAGTCGATCGCCCGTCCGACCGTGCCGCGCGTGTTCGAGACCTCGATATAGCCGTTCTGGTACCGGATGACGGCGGTCGGGCTCTTCCACGCGTCCGCCGCGTCGGCCTTGATCTCCGCGATCAGCCGGTCGGGCGACGTTTCCGGCGTCAGGATATCCGACACGGGCAGCCACTCGCGGATGTACGTCAGCGCGGACGAGCGCCGCAGCTGGCCGTCGCGCAGGTACTTCTGGTATTTGAGGATCTGCACGAGCGCCTCGCGCTCCAGGATCCACGCGTCGCGGACCGTGATCTGCTTCTCGAGCCATTCGAGGTGCCCGGCCGGCGCCTTGTAGCCGGTCGTCTCGCGGCTCGATACGAGGTCGGCGTGCAGCTGGAAGCGCTCGTCGCGGAGCCCGGCGATCGCCTGCGTCGTGTAGTGGAGCCGCTCGTCGATCAGGTCGGCGCGCATCCGCCGCTCGCGGTCGTACGCGTCGCGGTGGTACATCATCAGGTCGTGCGTCCCCCGCTCGACCCAGTCCTGCTGGAGCACCGTCAGCGCGCGCGACCGCTCGTCCGGCGTCGCGAGGCGCTCCTCGTCCCCCTTTTCGACGACGGTGACGAGCTCGAGCTTGAGGTCGCCCAACTCGCGGAGCGTGAGGATCTGCGACTGGTCGCGGCCGAGGCGGTCGTCGCGCACGGTGCCCGTGGGATCGGTCGCGGTGTAGCGGCGGAAGAAGTACTGCTTGCCGGTCTCGTAGTCGGTGAACGTGAAGTCGGGCGGGACGCGCATGAGCGCCTTCGGCGGCTCGGGCGGCAGCTCGATCGGGTCGGGCAGCGGCTCCGAATACGTCGGAGGCCCGCAGCCGGCGACCAGCGCCGTTCCCGCAAGCACCAGGCAGAGCCGCATGGCGTCCTCCTATTTCGGCGGTCCGGACTCGACCTTGACGTTCGCGTGGATGCTGCCGGAGGCCGACGTGAACTCGATCGAGATGGTGCGGTTGTCCTTCTTGAGGGTGGCGGTGGCGCGTTCGCCCACGTACTCCTGCGCGGTGATCTGCCACCCGTGCTTCTCGAGGTCGGTCAGGTAGCCCCGCCAGACCTCCTGCATGCTGCCCTGTCCCTTGTACTCGAGAGTCCCGCTCTTGATCCGGTTGTCGGTCGTGTGCTCCAGCTTGGCCTTTAGAAGGCCCATTCCGCGCGGCTCCGGCACGTCGGTCTTCGGGTACGCGGCCGCGCCGCCCCCGCAGCCCGCCAGCAGGGCCAGGAAGCAGACGAAGTTGCGCATCGCGTTCTCCCCTGTTTCAGGACGCTCGGGAACCCGACGATCTTACACCGGGGGCGCCGCCGCCCTGAAGGATTTCTCGCCTTCGCGTGAACCCCGGGGTGTTCTTCGGACGTCTCGCGCAGAGCCCGCTGGGATCGCGGAGAAGGCATTGGATCCGGCCCACGGGAGCACGCTTTCTCAGCGGGCTCTGCGAGCTCTGCGTGAGGTCCAGCTCACGCCCCGAAGAATCTCTTGTGCAGGGCCTGGACCGACCTGACGGCGTCGTCGTTCGCCACGACGAATGCCACGTTGATCTTGGAGGCCCCCTGCGAGATCATCAGCACGTTCACGCCCGCCTCCTTGAGCGACCCGAAAACGTCCCCCGCGACGCCCGGCGTGAACTTCAGACCCTCGCCGACCACGCAGATGATCGCGCGGTCCTTCTCGATTGTCACGTCGCCGATCTGGTCGAGTTCCCTCTGCGCGACGTCGAGGTTCTTCCCGCTGTCGGTCGTCACGGAGACGCTCACCTCGCTGGTGGCGACCATGTTGACGACGATCTTGTGCCGCGCGAAGACGTCGAAGATGCGCGCGAGGAAGCCGTGCCCCATCAGCATGCGCGACGAGCTGATGTTGACGATGTAGTTGCCGAGGTGGTGCGCGATCGATTTCGCGCCGGTCGGGTTCTGCGCGATCGTCGGCAGGATCGTGGTGCCGGGGTGCTCGGGCTTGAACGTGTTGAGCGCGCGCACCGGGATGCGCTTGCGGATCGCCGGCACGATGGTCGCGGGGTGGAGGACCTTCCCGCCGTAGTACGCCAGCTCGCTCGCCTCCTCGAACGTGAGCTGCTCGATGGGGCGCGCGCCGGGGGCGAGGCGCGGGTCGGCCGTCATGATGCCGTCGGTGTCGCTCCAGATCTGGACCTCCTCCGCGCCGATGGCGGCGCCGAGGATGGTCGCGGTGTAGTCGGATCCGTTGCGCCCGAGCGTCGTGATGTCCCCCGTTCGCGTCTTGCCGATGTAGCCGGTGACGAGCGGCACCTTCGTCATGCGGGAGACGTGGCGCTTGATCTCGGCGTCCGCCTCCGCGAGCGGCTGTGCGCCGCCGAAGCGGTCGTCGGTGATCATGCCGATGTCGAAGGCGTCGTGCTGCTCGGTCGGGACGCCCGCCTTCGTGAAGTAGGCGGCGATGAGGCGCGTGGAGAGGCGCTCGCCGAAGCTGACGACGTAGTCGAGCGTGCGGGGCGTCAGCTCCTTGACGAGCGAGACGCCCTTGAGGAGGACGGCGAGCTCGGCGAGGTTGTCCTGGAGGACGTCGCGGTCGACGCCGAGCTGGTCCGCGACCTCGAAGTGGCGGGCGCGGATCTTCTCGAGCCCGCCGTCGGCCCCCTTGAGCGCCCCCTCGGCGAGCGCGAAGAGGTCGTCGGTGACGCCGCGGAAGGCGCTGCAGACGACGAGCGGCCTGCGGTCGAGCCGCGACTTGACGATCTGGAAGACGTTGCGGATGCGCTCGGCGTTGGAGACCGAGCTGCCGCCGAATTTCATGACGATCATGGCAGGGGCGGGATTGTACGGCCTGGCGATTTCAGATTCCAGATTTCAGATTTCAGCGCTTCGGGCGAAGCGCGTGAGGACGCGGAAATCCGACATCTGAAATCCGAAATCTATCCCAGGCCCATCTCATCCAGCTGGTCGTCGTCGAACCCGAAATAGTGCCCCACCTCGTGGATGACCGTGTCCTGGATGCACTTGATCATCCCCGCGCGGTCCGCCCCGAAGTCGTCCTCGATGTTGTTCTTGAAGAGCGTGATCCGGTCGGGCAGCGCGCCCTGGAAGTCGTGCGGGCGGTCGGCGAGCGACGTCCCCTCGTAGAGCCCGTAGAGGTCCCCCTCATCCTCCGCCCCGCGCTGCCGCTTGGAGCGCTTCGCGTCGCGGATGACGACGTTGAAGTTCCTGAGCTTCGACCGCAGGGGCTCCGGAATCCCCTCGATCGCCATCTTCACGACGAGCTCGAACTCGGCCAGGTTCATGTCACCACCAAAGCACCCAAGCACCAAGCAGAGGACTTGAACCGCCAAGAACGCCAAGAGTCGTTGAAACGATTCATGGGGTCACGCGCGATAGCCGGGGTAGCGTCGGCACTTCCCGAATCCAATGGTGATGAAGCGGCTCTTCGGAGCCGCCTCTAGAGGCATGCCCACGCCCGTCATCGGCTGCATCTGATTCACGAGCCCCATGCTATCCGTCAGCTTTCAGCTCTTGGCGCCCTTGGCGCTCTTGGCGGTTCCATCCCTCTTCTTCATGCCTTGGTGCCTTGGTGGTTATCTCTTAACGGGTTCATGGCAGTTGATCGACCCCGGCCGCTATGGTAGCTTGTCGCCCCACCATGAAGAAATACGCCGGCGTCGACTTCTACCAGCTCGACCCGCTCCTCACCGACGAGGAGAAGATGGTCCGCGACACCGTGCGCGACTTCGTGAGCGCGCGCGTCGTCCCGATCATCCGCAACCACTGGGAGGCCGGCACCTTCCCGAAGGAGATCATCCCGGCGATCGCCGAGCTGGGCCTTCTCGGCGGCACGCTCCACACCCACGGCTGCGCCGGCATGAACAACGTCGCGTACGGCCTCGCCATGCAGGAGCTGGAGCGCGGCGACAGCGGCGTCCGCTCGTTCGCGTCGGTCCAGAGCGGCCTCGTCATGTTCCCGATCAGCGAGTTCGGCTCCGACGCGCAGAAGGACAGGTACCTCCCCAAGCTCCAGCAGGCCAAGCTCATCGGCTGCTTCGGCCTCACCGAGCCCGACTTCGGCTCGAACCCCGGCGGCATGAAGACGCGCGCCGTCAAGAAGGGGAACAAGTGGGTCCTCAACGGCACGAAGATGTGGATCACCAACGCCACGCTCGCCGACATCGCGATCGTCTGGGCGAAGGTCGACGACGAAGTCAACGGCTTCATCTGCGAGCGCGGCATGAAGGGGTACGCGACGCAGGAGATCAAGGGCAAGCTGTCGCTCCGCGCGAGCGACACGTCGGAGATCCTCCTCACCGACTGCGAGGTGCCGGAGGAGAACCGCCTGCCGAAGACGAACGGCCTCAAATCGGCGCTCGCGTGCCTCAACCAGGCGCGCTACGGCATCGCGTGGGGCGCGCTCGGCGCCGCGATGGGGTGCTACGACGAGGCGGTCGAGTACTCGAAGAACCGCGTCCAGTTCACCAAGCCGATCGGCGGCTACCAGCTCGTCCAGGCCAAGCTCGTCCAGATGCTCACCGAGATCACCAAGGGGCAGCTCCTGGCGCTCCAGCTCGGCCGCCTCAAGGACGCGGGCAAGGCGAGCTTCGTCCACGTCTCGCTCGCCAAGCGCAACAACGTCTGGGAGGCGCTCAAGATCGCCCGCCTGGCGCGCGACATCCTCGGCGGCAACGGCATCATCAACGAGTACTCGTCGATGCGCCACATGTGCAACCTCGAGACGGTGTACACGTACGAGGGCACCCACGACATCCACACCCTGATCGTCGGCGAGCATATCACCGGGCTGGCCGCGTACTTTTAAAGTGGTTAGTCGTTAGTCATTCGTCCTTAGTCCGGAGGGCGTTCGAACTGACGACTAAGGACGAATGACTAAGGACTGAACCAGGGGTCTCAGCTTCCGTATAAGTAGACATGATGCTCCTCATCGCCGCTTCGCTTCTCGTCGCTCTCCAGGATGAGGACGAGAAGCCCTACCAGCCCAAGCACAAGATCGACGTCACGCTCTCCCTCGCAGAGAAGGACGGCGTCTGGCGGTTCAGCGTGAAAGGCACGACCGACCTGCCGGACGACGTGCTCATGCGCGCCCGCGTCTACGCGCTCGAGGAGGTGGACGACTTCAAGGGGGGCAAGCGCATCGACGAGGAGGGGCTCTCCTCCAGGATGGACCGCGTCTACCACGAGTGGACGCTCAAGGCGGGCAAGTTCGAGGAGACCGTCTTCGAGTCGCGCCGCCGGCCGTACTCGCTCGCCTACCGCGCGCGCGTTTTCTACGACCCCGAGAAGCAGGACGCCGCGATGGCGAAGAAGGTGGGCGAGGAGAAGGAGTTCTCGTTCCACGGCGACCTCCGGCGCGGCGCCGAGGCGGACCTGGACCGCGAGCTCAAGGAGACGCTCAAGGAGCTCAGCGCCGAGCTCGACGTCGTCCACACGCTCTTCCGCGAGTTCAAGGCGGCGTTCATGGAGCAGCAGAAGAAGTACGACGAGAAGGCGTGGAAGAAGTGGAGCACGCTCTGGCTGGAGCGCGTGCGCGACGTCCGCGAGCGCAACGAGGAGCGCTGGCTGCTCTGGGCGGTCTGGCTGGAGCGCCAGGGGCGCTTCCGCATCGAGGGCTTCTGCGACCGCTTCGACCGCATGGCGGAGGAGTGCACCGCGGCGCTCAAAGGGGACGAGGACGCGCTCGCCAGCCTCCAGCGCGGCTTCGAGTACTTCCTGGTGTACTTCGACGAGGCGCGCGAGGTGATGGGGATCGACACGCCGTTCGACCCCGAGACGCTCGGCGCACAGCTCGTCCCGTACGCCGAGGCGTTCAAACGGCTGCGCGAGATCGTCGAGGCGAACGACCGGGCGTCGTGGGACAAGGACTCCGAAGGGCTGCGCGGCAGGGCGCGGTCGGCGCTCCTGGCGCTCGGCTCGGCGAAGCTGATCCCGCGGCGCGGCTACGAGCGCGTGCTCGCCCTGTCGGACGCGTTCCTGAAGTTCGTGGACGAGTCTGAGAAGGCGATGGCGGGGAAGGGGAACGGCGGGCGGCTCAAGGAGCTGCTGAAGGACCACGACGGGCGGCTGCGGGACTTCCGCGAGTACGCGGGAATAAAATAGTCATCCGTCGTCAGTTCTCAGTCATCAGTCCGAAACCACCCGACCCCCCGATCTGTACCACGGGGTACGGACGCGGGCGGGCGGTGCGATGGTTCGGGCGCCTCATGCCGCCTGCCCCGTCCGTGCTGAAAACTGGTAGCTTGGAGTCATGCCGCTCCCGCGCGTCACCCTCCGCATCCGCAACGCCCGCGGCCACCTCACCTTCTTCCGCAAGATGGTCCGCAAGCCGGACGACCGCATCGAGGCGGGCGCGCTCGTGGACGTCCACGGGCCGGACGGCGAGTTCGTCGGGCGCGGCTTCTACAACCCGCGCTCGCAGGTCGCCGTGCGCATCCTCTCGTGGACGCCGGAGGACGACGTCCTCGGCGCGCGCCTCCGCGCGGCGGCCGCCTTCCGCCAGTCGCTCAAGCTCGACACCGACGCGTACCGCGTCTGCCACGCGGAGGGGGACGGCCTGAGCGGGCTCGTCGTCGACCGCTACGCCGGCGTCGTCTCCGTCGAGATCTTCAGCCGCGGATGGTTCCTGATGCTCGACCGGCTGCGCGCGTTCTTCGCGGACGCGACCCTGCACGTCGCCGCCGACGACGAGATCCAGCGCATCGAGGGGTTCCGCCTGCCGGCCGCGCCCCCGCCGCAGGGGGTGGTCGTGCGCGAACACGGGATCGAGTTCCGCGTCGACTTCGCGACCGGCCACAAGACCGGCTTCTTCTGCGACCAGCGCGACAACCGCCAGGCGGTGCGCGCGCTGGCGGACGGGCGCGACGTGCTCGATCTCTGCTGCTACACCGGCGGGTTCGCGCTCAACGCACTGCGGGGCGGCGCGCGGCGCGTGTCCGGCGTCGATCTCGACGAGAAGGCGCTCGAGGTCGCCCGCCAGAACGCGCGGCTCAACCGCATGAAGGCCGACTTCCTGCATGCGGACCTCTTCAACTACCTGCGGCAGACGAAGGAGAAGTTCGACGTCGTCGTGCTCGACCCGCCGAAGATGGCGCGCGACCGCGAAGAACTGCCGCGCGCCGCGCGGGCGTACCGCGACATGAACCAGCTCGCGCTGGGGGCGCTGCGGCCGGACGGCGTGCTCGTCTCGTGCTCGTGCAGCGGGCTGGTCGGCGAGGAGGAGTTCCTCGGCATCCTGCGCGACGCGTCGCGGTCGGCGGGGCGCGAGCTGCGCGCGTTCCGGATCGCGGGCGCGGGGCCGGACCATCCGGTGTCGAGCCTCCATCCGGAGGGGCGGTATCTCAAGGCGGTCTTCAGCAGGGTGCCGTGACCTGTCACGCCGAAGCCTCATGAACGATTCTGCAGACGATGAGCGGCGGAGGCGGACGCCGCACGTGCGTCGCATCAGCGAGCTCGACCCGCGCCGGCGGCGGCTGCATGTGGTCGGCGAGGTGCATCCGGGGGAGCTTGCGGCTCGGGGCTATCGCGAGGAGGGGGGCGAGTGGGTGCTGGAGCTGCGCGCGCCGGAGGACTCGAAGTACGACGCGGACGCGCTGCAGCGGGAGTTCCAGGTGCTGCGCGACCTCGGGTACGCGTTCTTCGAGGGGGAGGAGTGGTCGCCGGCGGAGCTGTTTCGACGATATCGCGATCGGGGGGCGATCCAGGGGGAGGGGAGGTTCGTCTCCCCCAGCCCCTAGCCATGAGCCGTTAGCCGTTAGTCCAGGTGCGCAGCGTCAGGGCCTTGCAGCGGGAACTAATAGCTGACGGCTGAAGGCTGATGGCTTCTTTGCCGATGAATAGTATTGCCATGCGTCTCCGCGAGATGAACGACTACGACCTGATGCACGCGATCGTGGATTCGGGGCGGCCCGTCGTGACCGCGTTCGTCGAGCGCGGCCTGCCCGTGTCGGGCGTCCTGGAGGGGGACCTCGCGAAGCTGGCGGACGAGCTCGGCGGCGACGCGATCTTCGGCATGGTCGACGTCTCCGAGAACCCGACGATCGCCGCCAAGTTCGGCGCGCCCGACATGCCGTGCGTGGCGCTCTTCCGCGACGGCAAGCACCTCGGGACGAGCTGCGGGATGTCGCGTCCCGAGCTGATGGAGTTCGTCGCCCGGGTGTTGAAGCACTAAGAGAGTCATTAGTCATTAGTCGTTGGTTGTCTGTTCATTCGACTAACGACCCATGACTGCTAATACAGCCCCTGCGGCTGGTGGACGAAACCCGGCCAGGCGAGGCGTTCGACGTACCGCTGTAGCACGACCGCGTTGACCTCGATGCGCGCGTCGCCCAGCCGAGCGCGACGTACTGCGGGATCAGGGACCAGTTCGCGCTGATGTAGATGAAGCCCTTGATCTCCGCGTGTCTTGATTTGTGGCTGTTGCTCGCTAGAATGGCACCTCGTTCCACTGCCAGACGCCTCTTCGCTGGGGTGTAGTGTAACGGTAGCACCGCAGACTCTGGATCTGCTTGTCTAGGTTCAAATCCTAGCACCCCAGCCATTCGCCGGAAAACCGCCGCCCGAGGGCTTTGAACAGTTTGGCCTACATCTTCAATTGGGCGCCGGGCCTGTAGAGTGACAACTCGCCAATGAGCACCGGCACGGAAACTCGACGGTCGACCGTCGGCGCGTGGATTTTCGCCGGGGCCCTCCTCCTGCTGGCGGCGGGCCTGCTGGCGGGCGGCTGCGGGGTCCGGAGCGTGATGGGCCGCGCGAAGAACTGGGACTCAACGAACGGGACGGTCACGCGGTCGGGGACCAAACCGCAAGCCGGAAAGCGCTTTCCGGATGGCAGCTACATCGAAACGCGCCACGCGGCGGACGTTCCCTACCGGTACACCGTGGGCAAGAAGACGTACGACGAGCACCAGACACAATGCGCGACAAACGCAGCAAGCGGGAACTGCACGGCCTGAACGCCGACGGCATGGTGGCCTGCAATCCGCGGGACCGCGAGGCGGCGCACCGCGCCGAGGTCGAGGGCATCGCGACTCGCGACCTCTCTGCGGTCAGCTGCAGGAAGTGCCTGACGCGGATGCATGGGGCGCGCCGGGAGGCCGAACCCGCGAACGCCCGCAACGGACCGCGCGAGAATAGCGGCTATACTGCCCGCATGGCGCGTCCTGAAAAGCCGTCGTTGACCAGCGGGTGCAAGTCCCGCCGAGGTAAGCCGAGGGCGCCTCGTAGCAGACACCGGTACGGGGGAGAAATCCACCGTGCTGAGCGGTGTGTCG
>Ga0187892_10009040_pt1 | contig 13306 bp, 8 predicted proteins | sample MA1701073metaG_FD_139345 | JGI IMG/M metagenome (GOLD analysis project Ga0187892, IMG submission 139345) | Bio-ooze microbial communities from a basaltic lava cave in the Kipuka Kanohina Cave System on the Island of Hawaii, USA - MA170107-3 metaG ...
GAAATTCCCCAAATTGGAGGGACGCGCTCTGTCGCGTCCGATTCGCCAATGCGGTCACGACGGAGCGTGACCCTCCAACTCGCTCTGCGTCAATCTTCTGAATCAAAATGGGGAATGTCTGACCGCGCCTCTTGACGCTCCGCCCCGCAATCAATACTCTGATTTGCGGCGAGTCGGTCACTACAACCGACGCGTGGGCAGCGACTCCAAACCGCGACGATTTCGTGCGGGCTGTTCTGTCGCCATGAGAGAAAAAAAATGTCATCAAATTCCAACTGGGGCGCCATCATTGTCGGCGCGGGACCTGCGGGGATCACCGCCGCCATCACGCTTTCCAAAATGCAAATCCCGACGCTCGTCATCGAGGCGGGCGTGTTCGCGGGGGCGGAAAACTGGTCGGGCGCCGTTTATTTCGCGGAGAATCTGGCGAAGGACGATGTGCTCGGCGAAAAGATGCTTGCCGAATCCGCGTGGGAACGGCGCGTCGTGAAACGCGGCTTCTTCGCTTACAACGGGCAGACGATGGTCGGCGTTTCTTACAAACGCGCCGAGACGTTCCGCCATTGCTACACGGTGTTGCGTCCGACTTACGATCATTATCTCGCTGAACTCGCCAAGAAATTCGGCGCGACGATTCTGACGCATACGACGGTGGACGGTCTGGTTCGTGAAAACGGGCGTATCATCGGCGTCCACACGGACCGCGGAAATTTCTACGGCGACTGCGTCTTTCTCGCGGAAGGCGACGCCGCGCATCTTGTGACGAAGGAAGGTTACGAGTCCCGCCACGGCGGGACGCCGCACTTTCTGCAAGGCATCAAGGAAGTCATCGAGGTTGACCCCGCGTTCATTGAGAAGGAATTCGGGCTTGGCGCTGGCGAAGGCGCGGCGTTCGAAATCATGCTGCGCAACGGCTCGGTGAAAAACAAAACCGCGCGGCTCAACATGGGCGCGTTTTTCTACACCAACGCCGCCAGTGTTTCACTCGGGCTCGTGCTCCCGCTCGACAATCTCAAATCCGAATACAGCGGCGACCACAATCGCCTGATGGAATGGTTCAAGAATCTCCCCGAAATCAAACGCATGTGCGGCGGCAGCACGCAAAGCATCGCTTACGGCGCGAAAATCATTCGCGGCGGCGGACTGCGCGAACTCCCGCAACTCGTGGACGACGGTCTCTGCATCGGCGGCGCCGCGTCGGGCATCGGCGTGGATTTTCCCTATCCGAATTTCACGGGTCCCGCGACGGCGATGGGTCGGCTCTTCGCGCACGCGGTCGCCAAAATCCGTCGCGAAGGCGGACGATTTTCGCGCGAGGAATTTGAAAAACGCTACCTCGCGCCCGTCGAGGCGACGCGTTACTTCAAGGATGTCGAGTCTCTGCGCGACTGGCCGCATTACATCGAGAACACGACGTTTTTCTTCGGGCGCAACGTGGACATCATCACGGGCAAGATGCACATCCTCGCCAAGAAAGAGGCGGACGAAAAAAAGAAGTGGAGCGAACTCGCTCAGTTCATCGCCGCGACGGTGCACCCGAAGCATTTCCCTGAGATTCAGAGCGATTTCAAATCTCAGATTCAAGCCTTGGGTCTGAAACGTTTCCTCGATTCGCCGTGGTCGTTCATGCCAGCGGGCGATTGGTTTCTCAACTCGTTCATCCCGAACCGCACGCAGCCGCCCGCTGACGGCGAGTTTGAATTTCTCTGCTACGAGGACGGCGAGAAAATCCCCGACGAAAACCTCCCGCCCGTCGTCCGCCATTTCCTGCGCCGCTTCAATCCCGCGCTCGCCGCCGCCGCCAATTCCATCTACGAAAACGACGAGACGCCCATCGGCGACAAACTTTACCGCTCGCTCGAATTTCTCACGCGCCACGCGAACCTCTGGGATTTCGGTCGCGCCAAACTTGCCGCGTTCAAGTTCGCGCTGCATTACCTTCGCGAGGCGAAACGCCTGAAAAAACTGGTGAAGGAATCGCCGCAGGAATTGCTCAAGACCGATTACGCGCAAAACCTGCAAGCGCTCCAATCGCTGCGCACACTCGACGGCGACACGCCGAGAACCATCCAAACTTTTGAGAACAAGCTGGGACTCATCCGCTATTTCGCCGAGTCGCGTTCGCATATCAAGGTGCTGCGCCCCGAAAAATTCCAGACACGCGCCGACCTCATCCAATCGCCGCTCTGGCACATCTGCCCCGCGAAAGTCTACGAGGTCGTGCCCGACGACCTCGGTCAGTCTCAAATCATCGTGAACTACGAGAACTGCGTGAAATGCGAAACCTGTTGGCGCGGCACACCCGAAGCCGATTGGACGCGCGCCCGCCAGCAACGGCTCATTTACCAATCGTTCACGAGCGCGCCGAGCGCGTCTGAGAAGCTCTTCGACCTGCTTTGTCAACCCACGCCAACGCCGTTGTTGCCTATATATAATAATGGTGACAAAGAAAACATTGGTGGCACTAGCAAAGAAAAAGTTGGTGGCACAGGCGTCTCGCCTGTGCATCGTCTCGCCCTCAAACTTCGCGAATTCGTGGACACTGTTTATCGCGAACCGCGCCACGTCGAGACGAGCCGCATCGAATGGCTGCAAAGTTTGCTCGATTACGCCGACGCGCTCGTTGCGGAGACCGATTTGGCAAACAACGCCGAATTCTGCGCCATCTTCAGCCGCGCAAAGGACAATCTCCTCAAGCGCAAACTGTTCTGGGCGGCAAATGATGTTCAGTTGTTGCTGGACGGACATTTGAATGGTGTAGCGGCGCTTCTGCGAAGCGCCGATTCCGATAATTCAAATAATCTGCGCCTCACAGAAGCGCCGCTACACTGGCGCGCCAACATCCGCTCCCGCCTCGAGTCCTCGTTCACCAAACAGGTCATCAAGCAAATCGAGCACTTCAAACCGATCCCCGAGGCGCAGCAAAAACTTCTCCTCACACTGATTCAAGAAACGTTTTCCTCCGATGACCTCGCGACGCATCGCAAAATCGTCCTTGAAGAACTCGGTCGCAAAGACCCGTCGCTGGCGCTGCTGGTCTCGTCGCAATTCATCGTCGCCGATCTGCTCGGCGCGCCGCAAAAAACGTGGCATGCGCTGGCGATTCAGGGCGAGTTGCAAGTCGAGGCGAAGGGCAAGGACACGGTTCTGCGCGGGACGAAAAATTTTGTCCTGACGGCGCTCGCCGACCCATTGCTTGTTTATCAGTGCGGGCAGATTTATTCCGTCGCGCGCAATGCGGCGGGCGTGAAGGTCGAGCCGATTCAAGCCATCGGGCTTTACGGCGCAGGCGCGGCAAACATCACGTTCGACGGAGCGACGGCACAACGGCTCGAAATCGCCGACGCCGACAAGAAACTTGCGGCGAGCGTTGCCAGCGATTTCAACTCCGTCGTGCTCGGCGCGGGCGAGATGTTGCTGGAACGCTCGAAGGCGCACGCCACGAGCCGCGTGCAATTCCCTGGGCTGTTCAAGGACGAGGACGGGCGCGACGGCATCGGGAAATTCGGCGCGACGAAACGGTTTCTCTCCGAGATGGAAGGCAATGTGTTGTTGCTGCGCGCGCTGAGTTGCGGCGTGCATCGGAGGGCAGGACAAGCTTCTAACTTGTCCCTTCAAAAGGACAACCAAGATGGTTGTCCTACCTTTGCGGAGGATTTCAAAATAGATGCGCACACGCTGAAAGCCATTGTCGCGGAAGTGTTCGGGCCTGAAGAAGGCAGCCTGACTTACAACGCGGGACAGGTTTTCGGCGGCACGGCGTATTCGGAAGACGACGTGATGTCGAAGTTCTATCGCGACTCCGCCGCGTTTCCGTTCCTGTGGTTCGACGACGGTCGCGTCGCGCGCACGAACGCAGCGGAAATTTTTTCGCGGCTGGGCAAGGCGTCGTCGCGTTTGGAAAATCTCGCGACGGCGGAGAAGCGCGGGCTCATGAAGGAAGTGAAGGAGTTGCGTGAAATTTGTTCCGCGTTGGAAGCTGCGGCGTCCGCCAAATCCGAAATCCGAAATCCGAAATCCGAAGGAAATCTAAAATCGGAAATCCAAAATCCAAAATCAGATTTGCTCGCTTGGGATTTCGCAACCGCCGAGCGGCGGCTGCTCATCGCCGTCGTTCTCGCCACGCTCACGCACGAGCGCATGGAAACGGGACAGCCGAGCGAGAAACATTTCCACGCGACGCGAGTGATGGTGGAGCACGCGCGCATCGCGGCGCAACGTATCCAGTCGCAGGACGCGGCGCTCGCCGTCAAACTCGGCGCGCGCATCGTCAAGACGGGCTATCCCGAAACGGCGTTGCAGACGCGTCCCGCAGGCGCGGGGTTCAGCTATCTCGACCTCGTCAAAGCGACGCCAAAATACGAGCCGAGCGAATTTCTCGTGAAGCCGCTCGACGCGAAGGTGCAGCGTTATTGGCCCGAACTGCTGCACATGGACGAGCAGTTGCGCAAGTTGCACGACGAGAATTACAAATTCCTCAACGACCAATACGCGAAACCGTTCAACGGCTTGCCGTATCCGCGTTACGTCGAGCGGATGCACCGCGTGCCGCCCGAAGACATCAAGGTCATGGTGGACGCGGGGCATTGCCGCATGTTCATCCCGAAGGAATTCGGCGGGCGCGCACTCTCGAAGGCGGCGTATTACGACCTCATCGCGCTCGCGTTGCGTTACGCCGACCCCGCGTATGCGCTCACGGTGCAGGTGAATTCATCGCTCGGCACGACGCCCGTGATGCTCGGCTTGTATCAGGACATCGCGAAGGCGCAGCGCGATCTGAAGGAAATTCTCGAAGACCCGAAATCGCTCAACCACATCCGCGCGGAAATCGAACGCATCCTGAAAATGATGAAGGGCAGCGAGGCGCTCAAGGTGAAGGACGTGTTCACGCAACTTTTCGAGTTCCAGCGCAAGGAATTCGGGAAGAAGCCGTTGCTCAAGGCGGTTGCGGCGGAATTTGGCGGCGAGTTCATGAAAGCCGCGCGCGCGGGCCAGGCGCAGAAATACGACGAGTTCACGTCGCGCCTCGAAAAAGCGCTTGCCGCGATGGAGAAAATTCCCGCGAACACGAAGGCGCTCGCGGCGGAATTCGAGAACCGCATCGAAGCGCACAAGCTGTATCTCAATTGGGTTTCGAGCGGGCAAATCGCGGGCTTCGCGCTCACCGAGCCGAACGCGGGCAGCGACACGGCGGGCGTCGCCACGCGCGCCGCGCTCAAGAGCGCCGAGGTGCTCACCGACCCCGACGGCGTGAAGTATTTCGCGCTCGGCGGTCGGCGCAAAAATCTCCTCGATGCGCGCCGCGTCGTGTTCGACCACTACAAGGCGTTTTATAAATTCAGCGACACGGAGAAGCCCGCGCCCATCCTCTTCGACGAATACGATTACGAGACGGATGACCCGACGAAATTCCGTTATTACAAACACGGCGCGCGCCGCGTGGACATTCACGACATCGGGCAAATCCGAAAACAGGACGGCAAGGAAATCTATGAGTATTACGAGTTGAATGGCGCGAAGATGTGGATCACGAGCGGGCGTTTCGCGGGACTGTTCGCGCTCTACGCGCAGACGAAGGAAGGACCGACGGGCTTCATGGTGGACCGTCACGCCGAAGGTCTCGTGGTCGGCAACGATGAGGAAAAAATGGGGCAACGCGGCAGCGCGACAAACGAACTCGGTCTTACCAATGTTCGCGTCCCGCGCGAAAATGTCATCGGCCTCGAGGGACGCGGGCAGGTCAACGCGCTCGACACGCTCAACATCGGGCGCGTCGGCATCGCCGTGTCGTCCATCGCGATGACAGGCAAGCTCATTGACCAGACGCGCGCGTTCGCCAAGGCGCATGGAATTGACCGCGAGCCGTGGGTGCTACGCCTGCTCGCCGAGATGACCGAGGAGGCGTTTGCGGCGGAGAGCCTCGCGTTCGATCTCGTTGGGATGTATGACGCGAAACAGCCCGTGCGCAGCGAATCGTCCGTGAGCAAATACGGCGCGAGCGAGGCGCTGCATCGCATCATCCGCAAAGCCGAACTGATTTACGGCATCGAAGGGCAGACGGTGGAGCACGAGTTGGAGAAACACCGCCGCGACGCGCGCGTGCTGAACATTTACGAGGGCACGAACGAAATCCAGCGCTTCCTGATTTTGCGCGAAGTGCTCGATGCCGTCGGCAAGGCAAAAGAGTGGGACAAGCTTCCAGCTTGTTCATCGCCTGAAGTGGAGAAATTTGAGAAGGCGCGGATTCAGGTCGCGCGCGACGTCAGCGTCGTTCAGAAAACTTTCGGCGCGCTGGCATGGACGAACGCGGGATTCCAACCCGTGTTCTTCAAACTCAGCGAAATGGCGGGCTATGTGAAACAGATGGACAGCGTCATCCGCCGCATGCTCTGGTTGCGCGAGCACATCAAGGACACCGCGCCTGAGTCAGACCGTGCTCATCGCGATGCGTGTCTCGCTGCGGGAGAACTGTTCCTTCAACGTGCGCTCTTCGGCATCGAACATCGTCACGCGGCATTTGAAAAGGAATTCGCCACGCTCCAACGCGGCGCATACACGAGCGCGACGCGTTGCGCCGAAGTCGCGTTGCAGGAAGACGAGGAACACGAGAAACTCAAATCACTCGGCGTCGAAGAAAATGTGGGAGCGATTTTCAATCGCGACCATTCCGCCCAGAGTCGCGAATACAATTCGCTCCCACAGCCATTAAATATATTGGTGCTCGCCCAACCGCGCCCCGTCCTCTCCCCGCGCCCGCGCCTCGCGAACGGCAAATTGTTGGAAACCTATTTCGATTTCAGTCCAAGCGAATGGAAAGCCATTGAAGAAGCCGTCAGGATTAAATCCGAAATCCGAAATCCGAAATCCGAAGGAAATTCGAAATCGGAAAGTCAGAAAACAACGGTGACGCTGGTCACTGCCGCGCCTGCTTTTGCGGATGAATCGCTGCGCTTCGCGCTCGCGAGCGGCGTGGACAAAGTCATTCGCGTGGACACACGCAATGCGTTGCCTGACGGAAAAGAATTTTTAAATTTGGTAGCACAGGCCTCCGTGCCTGTAATCAATTTAATACTGACTGGAGAGTCTTTGTCTCTCGAGGCCGCGATGCTGGCGGAGAAACTCGGGTTGCCTTCAATCTCGGATGTGACTGATTTGAAAATCAATGCACAGGCAGGGACGCCTATGCTACCAATTTTGTGCAATGTGCGCGTCGAGGGTGTTGACGCAACCATCTCAAAAAATCTGCCACTCGTCGTCTCACTCACGGGCGGCGCCAACGGCAAACAATTCAGCGCCGATGATTGGCTGGCTGCGCTCAACAAACCGCTTGAAGTTGTTAAGCCCGCAAAGCCTGTTGAGTTTGGTGTGACCTTCGCCGCGCCCGCAATGGCTTCGACTGAAGGCGAAACGAAACGCGTTGCATCTGTCGAGGACGCGGCGAAACTCGTGTTGCAGGAAGCAGGAGCGGGAGAAGGCGGCGGGGTGAAGGAAATCAAACCGTTCGCGGGCGAAATACAAAAACTCGTTCCGCCCAATGCGCCGTGGCAGGATGCCGTCGCGTGTTGGTTGCCCACTCCGACAGGAGACGAGTTGTTTAGCACGGCGGACATCGGCGCGGTGAAAGCCGCTGTTGCGTTGGCGCAAAAACAGAACACCAAGAGTTGTGTGTTGGTTTTGATCGATCCACAGGCGGGGACGCCTGTGCCACCACAATTCAAATTCCTCGCGGGGCAACTTGCGGCGGAAGGAGTTGATTCCATCGTCTTCGCCACAAACTTAAATTTCAAAACGGCGACGACGGACGGGTTTGTTGAAGGTCTCGGCAAGTTGCTCGGCGGCGCGAAGCCGCGATTGCTGATTTCGACGACGAACGGCGCGGAAGTCGTGGCGCGTGTTTCGGCGAAGCTCGGATTCGATGCGCAATTCAACGCGAAGTCGCTCGCCACGCGCAACGGTTCGATTGAGCTTTCACTTGCGCGCTTCGACGGAAAAGTCAGCGCGGTTGTCGAGCGCAAAGCGAAGGATTTGGCGATTACCGTGGTTGAAGGAATTGATGTAGCTGCGCTTCTGCGAAGCGCAGATAAAGATGATTCAGAATCGGCGCTTCACAGAAGCGCCGCTACACAAGCTTGGTTCGCTCCGCTTGAACTCGAATACAACGCCGCAAAAGATTCTCTCGCGCAAGCTCTCGCCTCCGCCGCGAAACATATCGGCGTCGAATCCATCACGGATGCGGATTTCATCGTGGACGTGGGTTACGCAGTGCGGACGAAGGAGCAATTTGCGCAAGTCATTACACCCTTGAAAAAGGCTCTCGAAGACGCGGGGGTGAAGAATGTGACGATTGGCGGCACGCGCAAGGTTGTGGAGGAACTCAAGCTGTTGCCGCCCGACCGTCAGATTGGGCAAACGGGCGTGTCGGTGAATCCTGCGGTGTTGCTGGCGATTGGCGTTTCGGGCGCGCCGCAACATCTCGATTACATCGGCGAGCGCGCCGTGATTTTCGCGTTCAACACCGATCCCGACGCGCCGTTGATGACGCTCAACAAACGCAAAGCCCGCCCCAAAGTCTATCCCATCGTCGGCGATTTGTATGAGAACGTGCCGAGGTTGGTGGAGGCGCTCAAGAAGAGTGCGTAAGTGGCCTAAGTTGTAGTGCGGCTGTCCCCAGCCGCAGAAGAGCGGATGAACGTCACGGATGAAGACGACTCGCTATTTCGAGGAGCAAGTTCTGCGCAAGCGTCCTTACATTCGCCGCGAATGGTGCGAGCGGGCGTTGCGCGAACCTGAGGCGACAGAGAAACAAGCCGACGGACGAATACGGCACTGGATTTTCGTCGAGGAAATGGGAAAATACCTGCGGGTCGTGACGCTGGAAGATGGCGAGACGGTGTTGAATGCCTTCCCCGACCGCAACTTCATGGGAGAACTCAAATGAAATTCCATTACTATGCGGAAACCGACACGCTTTACATCGAGCTTTCGCCCAAGGAAAGCGCGGATTCCCGCGAAGTCGCCTCTGGCATCGTCCTCGATTTTGACGCGGAAGGGCAGTTGGTCGGAATTGACATTGACCACGCCAGCGCCGTGGTTGACCTCTCGCGCCTCGAAGCCGACTCGCTCCCCATCACCAATTTGCTGGTCACGCAAAAGTGAATTCCACCTCTTTCTGCACCGACCTCGACGCGCCATTGATGACGCTGAATCCCGCAGGGCGGGACAAATCCCGCCCCAGAGTCTATCCCATCGTCGGCGATTTGTATGAGAATGTGCCGAAGTTGGTGGAGGCGGTGAGAAAGGCGGCGGGGAAATAAAATATAATTCCATGGACATCAAATTTAGTTGCGAGAAGTGTAACCAGAATCTCGTAGTGGACGCATCAGCAGGCGGGAGCACGGTTTCTTGTCCAAAGTGCGGACAAAGCGTAATCGTGCCTCTTGCTAAAGCTACCGCTGCCTCGCCAGTTGTTCACACTGGCGGAATTGAGGGAACTCTTGATAGTGTCGGCAAATTTTATCTTATCGTTTCAATCATTGGATTTGTGTTGTTTTTAAACGCGGCGTTCGTCGCAAAGGAGGGACAGGGAATGTTTTGGGTAGCACTTGGAGTTACTGCGTTGGCGCAGGGGATAATTTTGAGAATTTTGTTTCAAGCGGGAGCGGAGATAATACGGCTTTTGAAACGGTTAAACGGTCTTCCTTTTGGCGGTCAGATTTCGGAGACAACTGAGCAGCCAAGTAGTTCTACATCTTCGTCTGGAGCAGCACAAATAATGGATGCATTTCGTTTCGGAGGGGCAGAAAAGGTCAAGTCATTGCTAGCTAGCGCACCTCATCTCCTAAACCACCCGAATCAGTGGGGACAAACACCTTTGCATCAAGCTGCTCGAGGAAACGAGCTTGAGATAGCAAAACTACTTTTAGAACAAGGTGCAGCGGTGTCCCCAAAAGACAATTTTGGCAAGACTCCACTAAAAACTGCAATTGAATGTAAGCACAAAGCCATAGTTGATTTGCTGCGTCAACATGGAGCGATAGAATAAATAAGGGCTTAGCGTTTTCTTATCGCCATCTTTGAGCGGACAGGCAAAATCTTCTCGTGACCAACAAATATCTCCAAGCGGGCGAGGAGCGGGCGGAACGCGCGGAATGGGGTGATGGGGTATTGGAGTGATGGAGTGTTGGAGGAACGGCAATCAGAAATTGCCTCGAAACGCTAAACGGTAAGTGATAGATTTTCGTGCGTGAAAACCACGGGAAACATGAAAGTTGTCGGTGGGCGGAATTTGCCGTCGCATTGGGAGCGGTTCAATCGTTTGCAGCGCACCGCGGGCAAGCTGCTTCGCGGTCGGCTCGGACCGAAAGGTGTTTTCCGTTTTTCCAGTTTCGAGGAATTCGACCGATGGAAGATGTCTCACGCACTCCAAGACCGCCCGACCAAAACGACCTCGTAACACTCTGCCGCGAACTCAACACGCGCGGCGCTCGTTACATCGTGGTCGGCGGCATGGCAATCATCCAGCAGGGGTTTCTCCGCGCGACGGAAGACATTGATTTGCTCATTGAATCGTCGCAGGAAAACCAGCAACGGGTGCGTGCCGCGCTGGAGACGCTGCCCGACCAGGTAGTGCGGGAGATGACGCCGACGGATTTGGAAAACTATCTCGTGGTGCGCGTGGCCGATGAGATTGTTGTGGATTTGATGCTGAAAACTTGCGGCATTTCATACGAGGGGGCGGTGAGCGAAGTGGAATCGGTCGTCATTGAAGGCGTCCCCATTCCGTTTGCGTCGGCAAAACTACTTTGGAAAATGAAACAGACTGTCCGCGAGAAAGATGAGTTGGACAGGCAATTTCTGCGAATGAAGTTGGAAGGCGGGAAATGAGGTTTCTTATCGCCATCTTTACGCGATCAGGCAAAATCGGCGCGTGACCAACAAATATCTCCCAGCGGGCGAGGGGCGGGCGGAACGCGCGGAATGGGGTGGTGGGGTAGTGGAGTGATGGAGTGTTGGGGCGGAGAGTTCTGGACTTTGTGCGTTGCCCCACTCCGTGTGACGTCTTCCAGACTCGGCTTTGTGACTTTTTGTGGCAAAAGAATCACAGGCACGGAGGCCTATGCTACGAATTTGTTATGGCTATCTTTTCTGAGTTGGCGAAAATCTTTTTGTGACCAACAAGTATCTCGATGCGGGTGATAATCGAGCGCGACTAGTGGAGAATCTCTTCGCAAAAATCGCGCGTCGCTACGATTTGTTGAACGATGTGATGAGTTTCGGAATGCATCGCGCTTGGAAACGGGAGTTGGTGCGGCGCAGCGGGTTTGACGGGAAAAAGCGCGCGCTGGATTTGTGCTGCGGGACGGGAGACATCGCTTTTTTGCTGGCGGCGCGGGCGATGAGCGGGATGAGCAGAACGGAGGAATGGGGGAATGGGGGAATGGGGGAGGAGGAAGGAAACGTTCAACGTTCAACGTCCAACATTCAACATTCAACTCAAATACAGGCGGGGACGCCTGTGCCACCAGACTCCGCACCTGAGGGCAGGCGCGCTACAACGCCGCGTGAGGGCACGCGGGCTACAGAATCATCTCTCCCATTCTCCCATTCTCCCATTCATCTGCCGCTCGCTTCCGTTATCGGGCTGGATTTTGCGGAGCCGATGCTGCGGTTGGCGAATGCGCGGGCGCGTGTGTTGCAAAAGCACGGGCACGAGGCGGGGTTGGCGTTTGTGCGGGGGGATGCGATGCGGTTGCCGTTTGAGGATGAGTCGTTTGATGTGGTGACGGTGGGGTATGGGTTACGCAACATTGCGGATATGAGGCAGACGTTGACGGAGGTGCATCGCGTGTTGAAACGCGGCGGGATTTTTTTATCGCTCGACATGGGCAAGCCGCCGAACGCGATTTGGCGGAAGATTTATTTCACGCATCTGCGCGTGACGTTGCCGATTTGGGGTTGGCTCTTTTTCCGCGACCCCGATTGCTATCGGTATCTTTGGGATTCGCTGGAGATTTATTCCGCGCAGGAGGGAGTGAAGAAAACGATGGCCGATGTGGGATTCTTAGAGGCAAGCTACAAAAACTTTTGTGGCGGAGCGATGGGGTTGAATTTCGGCAGCAAGTAGTTGGTAGAAGCGGTCTCATCAAGAGGCGGTCACGGCGGGCAACCCTTCGGGCATGCCCGCCCTCCAAGCGTTGCAGGGCGCGAATGCCCCAATCCCGCAAAGCGGGACGGGGGTTCGCGCCGAGCGGCATTGATGAGATGACTTCCAGCCAGATACGGGGTCCATCTTCTTTGCGAATTCTGACCGACAGTTCGGCGCTTCTTCCCGCATCCTCCCAAATCCATGCTTCCGATTCCGTCACGCTGCCGACCATCGGACCGACAAGTTCGTTTGTTGCGGGTTGTGCGTTGGCAAACGGAGAGGTCGCAAGAATCAACGCGGTGGTGCACAACAAAAATGGAGGCGCATTTTCACTGTCGGGGATTTTCGATGAACACGGCTTGGACAAGCCCGAATTGGAGGTTCATCTGCCCTGAGAGCGAGCCTTCCTTCACGCGCAGACCGTTGACGTATGTGCCGTTCGTGGAACTCAAGTCCTTGAGCAGGATGCCGTTGTCGGTGCGTTCGATGGTCGCGTGGCGTTCCGAGACGGTCTGGTTGGGAATCACGATGTCGTTGAACATCGCGCGCCCGACATACGCCAGCCCTGGCAGGATGGAAAAACTGCGGATGCCCGAATCGAGCATCACGCGGATGGCGGAATGCCCTGCCATTTCAGGTTTTTTCGGCGGCGGAATGCTGCGTCCGCTTTCGTCGAGTTGGTTCGCGGCGGCGAGCAGCAGTTGCGTGAACGGGACGTGGATGGTGCGCTGCGGGGGGCGCACTCCAGGGACGAACTCGGTCTGCAATTCGGAGAGGTTGATCATCTCGATCGCCGCGTCCAGCCCCGTTTTGCTCCCGAACTGCGCGTCGAACACGTCGCCTTCCACCAGCGCGATGCGCGCGGGCAATCCGAGATTGGTGGCGCGGATTTCCCCCGTCTTGCGCGCCAGCCCGAACGCCTGAATCTGGTCGGCGACGCTCAGCAGATTGCCCAGCTTCACCGTCTCCGATTTTAAGTCCGACGCCATGCGCGCAAAATATAATTGAGCGTTTTGTGAAGTCGAGAACTTAGAGCGTCTGACAGACATTCCCCATTTTGATTCAGAAGATTGACGCAGAGCGAGTTGGAGGGTCACGCTCCGTCGTGACCGTCCCGCGAAGCGGGAGACGCGACAGAGCGCGTCCCTCCAATTTGGGGAA
>Ga0187892_10009041_pt1 | contig 13306 bp, 12 predicted proteins | sample MA1701073metaG_FD_139345 | JGI IMG/M metagenome (GOLD analysis project Ga0187892, IMG submission 139345) | Bio-ooze microbial communities from a basaltic lava cave in the Kipuka Kanohina Cave System on the Island of Hawaii, USA - MA170107-3 metaG ...
GATGGGAACGCACGTGTATACACAACCATATGGGCGTGCAGAGCGTCGTTCTCATCCTACTGTACAAGCATGACAATTTGTTTATCTCAAACAGGTACTGGGTAATCCTCTAATGATTACCCGATGATAAAATCGTAGAAGTGCTTATGAGCTTCATGTATTGTCCATAAGTTACATGAAATATTTGGTAATTTTTCTGATTTTGATTGGATTAGTAGGGATAATGTTGTTAATTGGTAATGCCTCAGCGGAAGCTTCTCCATTGATACTCTCAAAGGTTGAGCTATGGGGACCATCATCTTTTATTGAAAATGATGTGAAATTTTGCATTGAAAATACAGTAGGACAACTTGGTCCTTGGGCAGTAGGATGGATAGAAATCAAAAATACCAAGGACAAGACGATAACTGCACAGGATATTACGCTTCATGCTGGTGCTGTACATTCGCTAATACCAATAACTATTGGTGCCAAAGAGTCATGCATATTTCAAACCCAGGATCAGATTACCACTAGGATTGGACCAGGAGGCTCAGGAGGAAATGGTCCCCCTTTCGGATACGATAACTCTACAATAGTTTTTGATTACACGGTTGAAGAAAATGGTAAGAAAACCCACTATACTGATACAACTCCTGAGATAAGTGACATATCTGGTGATACAAGAATTTGGCAGTTAATTGATGGCAATTGGTTGTTCAAAGAAGGTTCAATTGATAACGTTTTGCCAAGAACCAATGGAGGAAGTTTTTCTACAGACAAAACTGTTTATCCATTACCGTGGGAGAATAGACCTCCACTAAAACAATTCAAAGACGGAATTGATCCTAGTGTAATTCACTGTAACGATAAATTAGTTTTAATTCAAAAATATGATGGAGCTCCTGCCTGTGTTAAACCTGAAACGAAGGAAAAACTGATTGAAAGAGGTTGGGCAAGATCTGATTCTCCTCTGATTAATCTTGGTCCAATAGATGCTGATATTGTTCAAAAGCAAACCATAATTTTGGACAGGGGAATTGATGATCTGGACTCTGGAACATCATTTCATCCAATTTACAAAAAAACAATACTGGGAGTTAACAGTACCATAACATGGTTCAATACAAAATCAGAGCCAGTTCAGCTACAAAGCGATGAAAATTACTATAATGTAACCATTCAACCAAAAGGATCATTTTCCTTTACCTATGATACCGTTGGAATTCATCGATACCACGACCCAATAAACTGGAAACGTGGCTCAATAATGGTTAGCACAGAAAAAATGGAATCCTCAAATCTCAAGCCTTCCAAACTATTGGAAAAAACTCCTGATGAGATTGCAAAAATAATTATGTTAGCCGCAATAAATGATGATAAGATAACAAAAAAACGACTTGATAATTCAATAATGTTAGCATATGTTACAGAACAAGGAGGAAACATCATTGTCCCAAAGTCACTTTGCATCATTTGTACCAATTCTGACTTTAGGCCAATACAGTATAGAATCGGTCTAGCTAAACCATTGATTTATCCTCAGGATGAAGTTGAAGGTTTAAAGTTTGCAAATGAATTCATGGGCAAGATTGGATATCACACGGATGGAACAGAGTGGATTGATGCTGTAGATTTTGGAAGCTATATCAGGGTAACACTTCAGCAAAGAGTACAAGGCTGGATTATTCCAAACCATGTTGTTGATTTTACGTTTTTTAGAGATAATACATCAATTTCTTTGGGAAGATGGTACGACGATATTACAAGTTATCAATTCATGCTAAGTCAGGAAGATGCAAAAATAATATCCAAGGATTACATGCAAAAAGAGATAGATTCAAACCCAACATTGCAAAAGTTCCAATACGAGTTTCAAGAAATCAATGAAGCCCAAGTCATTATAATTGACGACAAGCCGGTGTATGTTGTTCCAGTAAGTTTCAAGTCAAGCCTTCAACAAAAGTTTGAGAATGGTCACTGCGGAGGACCGGAGTATTTTGCTGGGATGGTCATGGTGGAAGGTAAGACAGGTTCTGTTTTAGGTTGGGATTATCCGATGTGTGAGTAGGATGTAATCCTGTATAGATTATACAACACTTGAAATGTAGGCTCATTAAAATTTTTTTTTGAACAAGGCTTTTACAATAAAGTATATGAAACACCTGAAAATACTTAGGCTATGGAAGACAATGAACCCAAAAAAAGTAAATGGGATACTATGGTTCATGCATCATTTAGAAAAGTGGTTGCTTTTGACCTGTTATTCTTTGGGATAGGAATTGTAGTGGGTATGGGAATTGGCGTCTATCTTATAGCAGGAAAATAAAAGAATTATTTTCGAGTGACTAGGAAAATAGAATAAAACGACTGCGTTCCTACTGTAGCATTCATGTTTCTAAATTCGTATTCCCTGTAGTTTTTCACTCTTTCATAAACATCGCTTCCAATTATTACACCATTAGGCAGTGCAAATCGGTTGATCTTTGAGCATCGGTTTACAGTAGAACCAAATATATCATCCACTGACGATGTTGCAATCTTTGCAATACTCACTATTCCATAAGTTATGCTAGTTCTATAAGCTATTCCTGGAAGTCCTTCTTTACTCATTTTTTCATTTATTTCTGAATTTGAATCGCTTATTGTAAGGCAACAATCTATTACATTTTTGAAATAATCTTTGTTATTAAAATCCATTTTCGCAAAATAAAATAATAATGAGTCTCCTATGTTTTTTACTACTCTGCCATTAAATTTTTTTACAATCTCAGCTATAGAATTGATAAAAATTTCATAGAAATTTTTGGTTTTTTCAACGGATAAAGTAGCTGTAAGCATTGTAGATTGTATGATGTCAATTATGCATACACAGCATTCCTCATTGGTTTGTGAAAATCGCAAAAGAATGTCTTCTTGCTGTTTTATGATTTCATCTCGAAGATTAATTGCTATTTGTGATTCTTGAAGTTTTTTTGCCATGGTATCAAATGATGTGGATAGATATCCTATCTCATCACGCGTTTTAATGTTGGTTTGCACATTAAAATTTCCATTAGCAATTTCTTTTGCGGCATTGCTAAGTTTTTTGATTGGTTCAGAAAGACGTCTAGAAAGGAAAAATGTGACACTACTTACAGCGATTATGAATAATATCCCAACAATAATTATTTTCTGTTGCAAGTCAAAAAGTGGTTTTAATACTTCTTTTTCGTCCATTTCCGTTAATAAAACAAAACCATTAGGGATATCACAAAATGATATGCCTAGTATTTTTACACCGCGATAGTCTTTGTAAATTCCACTTAAACTTTTGTTATTGTTGAAACATTCGGAAACTGGTAGAGTATCGACAAACTGATTAAGTGGTGCATTTTCAACGAAAATGGAATTTGTTACCATAAATCTTTCCTCATTAACTAAGTAAATTTCTCCAGTTGTTTCAAGACCTTGTCTGTTCGATAGTATCCCATCTAACTCGTCGTTGTTGGTAGTGACTACAATAGAGCCAACATATTTTGCTGAATTTTGTTCTGAGACAAATATTGGTAATGATATGACCATATGTCTTTGGTCGTTAGAATCTGCCATGACGAAGCTAATTTTTGGTTTATTATTGGGAGGAAATTTTTGTTCATCAAATAATTTTTCATTTTCTTGTGGAACATTTAATGAATATAGTAACCTTCCATTTTGATCTAATATTTGTAAATCTTCTAAACGGAATGTTTGCCATTGCGTTAGTTGAAAGTTTCTAATCTTTAAAGTCAGTAAGACTTGGATTTCTTCCAGTTTTGAATTTAGAGTTTGCTCATCAGCGATTTTATTTAGCTCTACAAATAATTTTTGAATCTCAAGATTTTGGGCAAGATTAGCCACTTGCTGTTTTTTATCATTAAAAAGCTCACGAATTTTCTGACCTCTCTCAGTTGATTGTTCCTCTAATTGATATTGTACATCCTCTTTTAATATTGAATCAGCGAAATTAAAAGACAAAAATGTAATTACCGCTATGGAAGCAAGGGATGCACTCCATACTAGAACTAATAGCTTTCTATTTAAATTAAAATTAAATGATTGAACCAATCTTATCTTGGTTCAATAATTTTCATTATTAATCTGTTCATTATCATTAATCTAATTTTTTTTGAATATTGGTTTAAATTTCTTGAAATCGCAAGAATTGTGGATAATCATAGTAAAATTATCCAATGAGTAAAATTCTTAAAAAGATACAATGAATTAGTAATAATTCATGCGATATCTTTTACCTTTATCTCTTGGAATCATATTGGGTTTTGGTGCTATACTTTTTGCATGGATATTATTTAGTTCCGGCGCATGAGCTACTTCATAAAGCAATATGCGCTGGGTAATCCTTGCAGGATTATACAAAATAATATTGAACAATTTATAGGTCAAAAGAAGGGCTTTGAAATTGTTGGCCATACAATTAGATGATACGGATCTAGCCATTATCAAATCATTAATGGAAAATGGACGAAAATCCTTTCGAGCTATTTCAAGGGAACTAAAAATAAGCACCCCTACAGTTCAAGCAAGATATGAAAGACTGGTTAATATCGGTCTAATAAAATCAGTAAAACCAGAAATTGATGTATCAAAATTAGATAGGAGACACAAAACAAGGTTTTCAGATGAGTTAATTCAAGATCTCAAAAAACAGAAAAAACACTTTCACGTGAAATTAGATAATCTAAAAGTAAAACTCAAGTGTGAATTTTGTCTAGGTCTAATTAATGATAAACCAAAGGTGTTAAAGTTTGCAAATCTTGAAAGATTTTTCTGCTGTACATCATGCAGGACTGATTACAAGGAAAAGTATCGTGGAAGAATTGATTCACTGACAGAACAATACAAGGAAAAAAATAAAAAATAAAAAAGTTAGCGGTAAGAAGCTTTATGAGCCTTTTGGATCTCTTTTTTCATGGCCCAATACATTATTGGATATACCGCAAGAAATCCAACGGGCAAAATTATCCCTAATCCTAACCAGAAAATGGGACCAAACAGGTGTTCTCCCATAAATCCAGGTATTAGAAATGCCGCTGTATTTTCAGCAAATTCCATTGCTGCAATGCCTGCTGTATCTCCTAGTATTGCTACTCTTGCAGCTTGCTTTAGGGAGAGTGTTCTAAGCATTGGAATTATGGTAAAGGCATAACCGGCAGCAAATGCCAGGCTTACAGCTAGAATAATTGTCGAAACAACATCTAAACCATAATGGAAGCCTATCACAATACCTGAAACTTCACCAATATTGCATCCAAGAAGGCATCTTAGAGAGTGCTTTATTACCGCTTTACGCAAATTCTTGGAACTAAGTCCATGGTTTGCGTGTGTTGAAACATGTGTGTTGTGTTGCATTACTCCAATTGTAATAAGAATGATAGATAATCACTGGAGTTTACAATTGTAAAACCTAGTCATTTGAAATATAAGCTAATAACTTTACAAATGTAAAGACTATTTCCCAATTTAGGCTAGAAAAGATTGAACCAGAAAATTTTCTTTTTAATCAAATTTGCAAGTATCGGGTAATCTATGCAAGATTATTGTGTAATCCTAGTAAGATTATACGAAAAAATAGAGTAGACTTAGTACTAAGTTTTCATGGAAAATGACTTATGGCTAACAAGACAGAATTTTTTTACTAAGAATTACTTAGCCATAAGAATTTGCAAAAACACTAAGTTTCGATATTTTACGTGTAAGTTTTGAAACCGTTCGTGCGTAACTAACTGTAATTTTTTGGAGATATTTTGTAAGTTTTAGAGATATTTTGTAAATTTTGAAGTTACGTTATACCTTATTGATACTTTGGTAATCAATAGTATTATTATTCATATTTTTGGATAATCTCTACAGGATTACCCAAACACCTGGATAAGATTATGACTCAATGGTAAACATATCATCTATATGCATTGTCTTTGTAACTTTTCCATTAATTGCATCCACAAAGAAGATTGGATAATCTGCTATGCAGTCAAGACATGTCCTGTATCCAACATTCCAAAAAATATCCCCATCTTCTACCCTTTCATATTCCATCCCAAGATAATATTTCTGAAGTTCAGTGTACCATGGAGGTGATTTGTAATAGCCTTCCCACCATGGTGGCATTATATCAGTAGGAAGACCAGTTTTCGGGTCTATGTCAAGAAGGCTCAGATATCCTTTTGATAGCAAGGCGTACCCAAGATCAGCTGTAACTACAATGTCCTTTTCATTAATTTGTTCGTCAAGTTTCAAGTGAGTCTTTGCAAGATACTCTTGAACAATTTCTTTAGCCTCATCTTGGGAAATTAATTTTGATTGAAATCTATCCAAAATTTCTTCATTTGAATATTTTGTATAGATTGAAGTTGATCTTGCAACCCATCCCCTTTCCCAGAGTATTCTAACTGTATTTTCCTTCACGCATGCAGGCTTTTCATCATGTTTTACAACTAACTTCATATCATTTTTACAAAAGATCTCATATGGTGATATTCCAGACTCTAGCTGTTTGTGAGCAGATAACATTGAGAGTTTATCACGAGATTCATCAACTACTGTTTGTGCAAAACAATATTTTGGCACGTCATTGTCTCCGTGGAATCCCTTTCCTTGCAGATAACTAATTCGAAAAGCAAAATCAATTGTGGAATTCCCAGAAAAGGGAATCCACACATCATAAAAACAGTCAGATTTTGTTACATGAGCGTTAACTTCTTCAAGGGGTGGTTCCTTGAATGTAAAAATTTCAAGTGTCTGCTCTGGATACGGCATGTCATCATCTGTATGTGGATAATTGCGCGGTATTTTTAATGCAAATTTACCTTCATCTTTGCTTGATAATTCGACCTTGATTTCCCCCAAAGATCCTGTGATGTTTTTTATTTCTCCATTTGTAATGGTATAAGGAATTTTGAACATCTCTGTGGGTATTGGAGGATCGGAATTGGTAAATTCTCCTGGAATTTGGATTTGATGCCAGTTCTTAATGTGAAATGGTATTGGTTGTGGTCTAATTGGATCTGGGTAATGCCCCTCAACAAACCTTGTTGATATTTCTAGTACATCATATGATACATAGTCCATGCTTACGTAAATGCGCGTATGTGAGCTTTCTGTTTGTTCCATCTTGTATTGTAACTCAAATACAGGAATGTCACTATTGCAATGGTTTGAAAATCTAAGCGCTCTGACACCATCATGATCTAAAGTCCAGTCTTTATTTTCTACAAGTTTTTTGAATGTTGGATGGCTTTCTGCCTTGAATCTTGCTAAATCCAAGTTAGGCTCGAAGTTTGTTTGAATCAATTGAAACCTCTCACTGCATTCTCGAGTTGAGAGCCCTTCTCCCCAGTCTGATTTTGTAAACAAAATGTTACTCTCTTGAGCAGATAATTCCTCGAAAATAAAACTAGTGCTAGCAAAAGTGCTAACAATCATAAATAACAAGAAAATATCTTTCAACTACCTGTCAACAAAATTGATATTCTTTAGGTTTTCTTTACTTTTATCCATACACTACACTAGATTATTTCGGGTAATCATTAGAGGATTACCCGAAGAGTAGAAGGTTTTATGAGCCTCGTCTTATTGAAAACAGAAAATGAAAACTAAACTATTGTTAATTATTGGAATAACTACGATAGTAACATTCACAGTTTTAAGTGCATTTATCATTACATCTGATAAATCAGGATCTTTTAAGATTCTAACTTCTAAAACGATTTCAGGCAAAGTTCATTCAGTAGACATGGATGGCTATTCTCACATAGTAGTTGGAACACAAAATGGGAATCATAACGGCTCCCTGTATTATTTGGATGATACCAGCAATATCATTTGGAAGAAAGATTTGGATAAAATAATTGGAAAAGTTGATGTTTCAAGAGATGGACAATTTGTTACAGTAGCAAGCTATGAGTTAACTGATGGAGCAGGACAAGCATATTACGATAATCTCATTTATTTTTTTGATAAATCCGGGCAAATGTTATGGAGTTATCCGGAACGACAAGATTCTACAAATTCCGATACCTTCGATTATGCATCATACGGATTTGATGTAACTGAAGATGGGAATAATATCATAATTGTCTTTAAGAACAAAATCAAGCTATTTGGTAACCGAGGCAATGAAATTTGGGAAAATATTGTGCAAGGAGAAATTAGATCCGCAAAGATTTCTTCCAAAGGAGATATCATTGTTGTAGGTGCTCTCCCAATATTTGATGAAAATGATTTTGATTGGGGACTAAACGCATTTACAAAAGATGGAAATCTATTATGGCAAAAAACAGGTACAGAAGGCCAAATAATCAGTGGTGATGGGATAGATGTTTCCTCAAATGGAAATTACATTGCAATTGGACTCGCAAGTGGTGGAGATAATGGTACATTATTTGTGTTTGATAAACTAGGTTCACTCAAATGGAAGAATGATATTGGCAGTACAGTTTTGTACACCTATTTTACCGAAGATGAAAAACACTTGATAGCAAGTACTAATGATGGGCTTCGGTTTTACGATATGAATGGAAACCTTTTATGGAAAAAAGATATTTTATTTCATCCATCTATCTCCTCAGAGTATATTGTAGGTGAATCTCCCGATTACGCATCTTACTTACTCAAGTTCTTTGATTATGATGGAAATCTCATAGCAACTCATCCATTAGAAACAGCAGTTCGTTCTATTGCAATTTCTGATGATTCAAAATTGATTGTTGTTGGAACAGGTGAATCTGAGATAGGCCCAAGTACTCTGTATTATTTTAATCAGGTTTCTCTTGGATAATCCTGTATAGATTATACAGAATAAATCTAAACATAAAATGAAATTTTAACGCTAGGTAAATGTTCGGTACAAAAGGGTCAACGCCCTACCAGATAAGCTAAGAATTTGCAGATTAGAATATTTCTAAATTGCCACAGACATTACTAAAATATCCGGTTTGTATCTGGGACTAAGGATTTATCATATACCTCAGGTTCTGGAAGGTACTCTGGTGGAATTTTGAGATTATAATCAATCTCATATGGAGTTCCATCAGGATTTTCCAAGTGAAAGCCAGCTTTGTGCATTAACTTTGCAAACTCATTGACTATAATGTGATCAGCCTCAAATTTCTTTGTCAGTTTGGCAATTTCCAAGTTCTTTTGTTCTATGACAGTATTTCTGGCAGTTAGATTCTTGTTTTCTATTCGCAGCCGTTCAGAATCATCAATTGTTAGATTTGGGATTGCCTTCTTGAATTCAGCAAAGCATTGTTCTTTAGTAGGAGCAAGATAAACACCATCTAAGCCATTTTTATGGCCCATTATCTTTTCTGCAATGTTTGCATTTACACTGTTTTCAAGCTTCAAAATTGTATTGAATCGTTTTCTAAAGCCATGATCAATTTGAATGTCATAATTATTGTGAATCTTGGTTCGTTTTATGGTTACATTGGTATTGATTATCCTATACATCAGGTTCCTTAGTGCATCAACTCGAAGAGGTTTGACCTTTGATATTGCTAATTGGCACACGATTCTAAATATGGGACTGTCATCAGTGAATTCTTCCTTATCGCGTAGTCTTTCTTCAAAGTAATTATCCAAAGCCTGACTTGCTTCTGGGGTAAGAAACGACCAATATTCCTCCTTAGAGCCCTCATAAAGCAAAACTCCCTTGCAGCCATCTCCCATGTCCTCAAGGTGTTTCATTTTCAGGTTTTCAAATGCACCGACACGACAACCTGTAGAAGCCATAAAGTGGATGAGAGCTTTGTTTCGCAGCGATGTAGTAGAATCTAACATTTTTTTAATGTCGCTTGTCTGCCAAGCCTTGAATCCTTGGAGTTTAACCTTTTCAGGATACATCTTTCGTATGATATCCCAGTTTAGCAAGATACGATTCATCACAAAAAAATGCTTTACACCTGAAATCATTGCACCAACAGAATTTGGGGAAACAGATTTTTTCAAATCCATTACATAATCTTCTACAATAGTTTGAAGCTCACCTGGATTCATTGAGGCAAGAGTATCATAGTCTTTTATTTTTGTAAATTTCATGAATCGGTTTAGGTGATCCGTATAGTTTTGAAGTGTTTTTGGAGATTTTACACCACTCTCAAAGAGTAAAATTGAACGTTCAACCATAGTTTTGTATGCCTTTTGGAATTAAATAAATACGATTATAGATTCGCTTCTTTGTTTAATGGATAGATTTTTCTGACGTATACAATCTGAGTAAATTATGAGGATTAGCTACAGTTTAGGATCAGTGTTATCAATTGAGCAGGTACTTGAATGTGCCTCAATACTGTCAAATTACAATCCTGACACAGTATGGATTCCTGAAACGTGGGGAATGGAAGATTTCTCAATGCTAAGTACAGTTTCACAGAGGATAAAGAGACCAAAAATTGGCTCATCTATTATTAACATCTATTCTCGGAGTCCAGCATTAATTGCCATGGGAGCAGCTACAGTAGATACGATTTCAGGTGGGAGATTGGTTTTAGGGTTAGGAACAAGTAGTTTACCAATAATTGAAGAATTTCATGGGTATAGTTTTGAAAGACCATTATTACGAATGAGTGAATATGTCCAAATTATAAGAAAGGTACTATCTGGAAAGAAAATAGATTTTCAAGGTAAAATTTTTTCTTTGAAAAATTTTTCATTACTAATAAAACCACCAAGAACGAATATTCCAATTTATCTTGCAGCTGTAAATCAAAAAATGGTAGAGCTGTGCTGGAAAATAGCAGATGGAGTAATATTTTATCTTAGGCCAATAACAGAGTTACAAACCACAATTAAAAAGATGCAATCAAAGCGTGAAATTGATATTTCCTGTCAATTAATTACTTGTATATCTTATGATGCAGAAAAAGCAGTTGAACGTGCAAAAAAAACTCTATCATTTTACATTTCTGTAGGACAAATTTATAGAGAGTTCTTGGCGAAAAATGGATTTCAGAAAGAAACTCGAAATATTTTTGAGGAATACACAAAGTCAGGTTTGAAATCAAACTATGAATTGGTTCCAGAATCAATGATTGAACAACTCTGTGTTTATGGAACTCCAGATGAATGTATTAAAAAATTCAAAAAATTTAAGCGAGTTGGAGTGGACTTACCCATCATTCAGTTTAATCCAATTGGAGATGTGACAGAATCTTTTAATTTACTAACAAAGACATTTTCTCAGATCGAAAATGAATAAAGCCGCCATAGTAGCATATGGAAATACAAAATTTTCTACAGATGACAAACCTATAGAATCTTTACTTCTTAATTCTACAAAAATTTTGTTTGATAATACTTCTAATCTAACGCAAAAAGACATTGATACTGTTTTGGTTTCAACAAACGATAATGCAAAATATCTTTCAGCAATTTTATCAGAAATTGCTGGTATTCAACCAAAAACAGCACATACAGTAGAGAGTCTTTGTAATTCTGGAACAAACAGTATTGTATCTGCATATTCGTATATTGCTTCAGGTCTTTCGAATGTGGTCTTAGTAGTTGGTGCAGAAAGAAAAAATAGTCCAGGACAAATTTTAGAATGGGACAATTCTCGTGGAGAATACAAGCATCCAATTTTTTGGGGAACAATTTTTACAAAAACACACAAAAGAGAATTTGGAACAACTGAAGAAGATCTAGCTAGAGTTTCAGCAAAAAATCATAAATTTGCAAAAGATAATCCCAACGCTTATTCAAACAAAGTTTTCTCCATAGACGAATTAATGAATTCTAGGGCTTTAACTGAGGATTTGAAAGTATCTGATTGCTCAAGGCCATGTAGCGGTGCTTCAGCAGTTTTGATTACATCGGAGCAAGTAACAAAACGATTTACTGATACACCTGTTTGGATTAAAGGGATTGGCCAGAAAACACTGTCAGCTGGATTTACAAAAAATCAGAGCTTTTCTAGCATGAAATCTACTCGCGAGGCTGCAAAAATTGCGTTTGAAATGTCAAAGTTGAATCCAAGCGATATTGATGTTGCAGAAGTTCATGATGCATTTACAGTTTGTGAACTTATGGCAATAGAAGATCTTGGGCTTGCTTCTAAAGGAGAAGGAAGAAAATTTGTTAAAACCCTCTATGAAACTGAAGATAGAAAAATTAATCCAAGAGGGGGATTGATAGGAGCTGGCCATCCATTAGGAGCAACAGGTATTGCACAAGTCATTGAAACTACTCAACAGTTACAAGGAACAGCTGAAAAAAGACAGATTGAAAATGCAAAAGTTGGCTTGGTTCATAACATGTCTGCAGCTGCTACCTCATCTACTGTATTATTATTACAATCATGAGTATTTTTGAGACTGAATTAAAAAAAGGAAATTTTGTGATTCCAGAATGTCCTGCTTGCAAAGAATTAGTTTGGCCACCTACTGATTATTGTAGTCTTTGCTTTGGTGAATTAAAGTGGAAAAAATCAGATATAATAGGAAAAATTCTAGAGTATTCAAGAAGGGAAGATACCTTTTTTTGTTTGGCAGAATTTGAAAAAAAAATTAGAATTATTGGAACACTTCAGACTAATCTAAAGCATCCAGATATTGGTAAAAGTGTAAAACTTGATTCCTGCAGTATTGATGGAACGAATTATAATTTCACTTTAGTATTAATTTGATAAAGACTAATGGGTAATAGTATAATCACCTGCTCTTCTATATGGCAGATCTTCCTATTTGTATTGTCTACGAAAATGCAAACTATACCAAAAAACATTCATTCTCTAAGTTCTACGGACGCAGATAAACAACTCAAGAAATTAAGTGTTAGTTCTAAGAAACAAAACCAAAAAGTAGCAAGAACTCGAAGGCAAAGAGGATATAATTGGGAGGATACGCTGGTAAAAAGATTCAATGCATTATCTGAATGGAAGGCATTTAGATTAGGCTCACCAAGCGTAGCGCTTCCAGACATTCTAGCTATTAGTAATAGTCACAGCACCATTTTTACAATTGAAGCAAAATCAGGGACTGGAACTACTCTTCAAGTCCCTTTTGATCAAATAATCAGATGCCTTAATTGGACTAGCAATTTTGAATTATACAAAACAAGAAAGGTAGTTTTGGCCTTCAAATTTTTATCAAAAAAGAGGGTTGGAGTTGGAAAATATGAAAATAGACAATTAAGGGAATTTTACAAAGTTTGGAATGAATCTAAAAAAATCATTGATTGTGTTTGTACCTATGATGGAAAAACTTATGCAATTAGAGATGGAAAACGTCAAAAATTGGTTTTAAAAGACTATGAAATGCCCTTTGAGTCTAAACACCGAATACTTCTTTAA
>Ga0187892_10009042_pt1 | contig 13306 bp, 9 predicted proteins | sample MA1701073metaG_FD_139345 | JGI IMG/M metagenome (GOLD analysis project Ga0187892, IMG submission 139345) | Bio-ooze microbial communities from a basaltic lava cave in the Kipuka Kanohina Cave System on the Island of Hawaii, USA - MA170107-3 metaG ...
GGATCTCCTGCTCGAGCAGACGGGCGAGCCGCGGGTCGAGACGTTCCAGGATGGGGATCTGCTCCCGGGCGGCGGCGCGATCGCCCCGCGCGAGATGGGCGCGGGCCAGTCCCAGGTGGGCGACCGGATCCGCCGCATTGATGGTGAGCGCCCGCTCGAAGGCGGCCCGCGCGGGCTCCGCGCGGCCGTCGGCGAGGAGCGCCCGGCCGAGGGCGTTCAGGGCCGGCACGGAGTCCGGCTTGACGCGCAGCGCGTGCTCGACCTCGACGATCGCCTCGGCAGGACGGCCATCCTGGGTCAGGGCGATCCCCAGATTGACCCGGGCGTTGACGTCCCGCGGGTTGTCGCCGAGCCGATAGCGCAGCTTGGCCACGCCCTCCGGGTGCCGGCCCATCTGGATCAAGAGGGGTCCGTAGCCGCCGTGGAACTCGGACCGGTCGGGCCGCAGCGAGATCGCGCGCTCCAGGAGAGCCTGTGCTTCGGCCCAGTCCCCGCGAGTGCCGAGGATGACGCCGAGGTTGTGGTGGCAGATCGCGCAGCCGGGATCGACCTCGATGGCGTAACGCCAGAGCGTTTCCGAGTCGTGCCACACGAAGGACTGCACCCTCGCGGTCAGGGCCAGGCTGCCGATCCAGATGGCCCCGACGCCCAGGACCATGGCCACGATGGGGGTGCGCAGCACCCCACGCCGCCATGCTAGGACGACGGTCACCGCGAGCGCCCCGACCAGCAGCGCGAATCCCATGCCGGGCACGTAAGTATTGCGATCCGCTCCGAGGTGATAGCCGGTGTGGACGATGCCGGCGACCGGGGCGAGCATCACCAGGTAGAAGGCCCAGATCGCGAGGCCCGCGGGCCACCGCCGCCGCAGAAGCCATACGGCGGCGGTGATCGCGACGCCGACCACCCCGCTCAGCAGGTAGGGCAGCTCGAGCGGATCCACCTGCGGGGGCAGCTCGTACATGGGGCCCAGGTTGAGCGGCACCACCGTCTTCCAGACGTGGAACCACACGTTATATGCCGCCATGCCCACCCGGCCGCCCGGGTCGGCGGGGGTCAGATAGCCGGTGCTCCGCTGGACCAGGTACGCAGCGGCGGCGGTGCCGACCGCGAGGACCGCGAACGGGATCTTCTCGCGCCAGACCGGCCAGGTCTGGGCGCTGCACCAGTCCCGGACGCGGGGGCCGAGCCGGCCCAACGGGTAGGCATCGAGGATGAGCAGGACCAGCGGCAGGCCCATCACGATGGACTTGGAGGCGAGCGCCAGCGCGGCCGCGCCCAGCGCGGCCAGACGCCAACCGGCCCGCACCGCGGGCGGCCGCTCGTGGGCCTTGAGGTACCCGAGGATCGTCAGAAGGAAGAACAAGCCGGACGTGAGATCGCGTCGCTCGGTGATCCACGCGACCGACTCCACACGGAGCGGGTGTACCGCGAACGAGAGCGCGGCGGCCGCCGCGCCGAGACTGAGGATCCCGGGAGAGGCCGCCGGCATCGCGAGCCCCAGCAGGCGCCACGAGACGAAATAGAACATGACCGCGCTCGCGGTGTGCAGCAGGAGATTCGTGAGGTGGTAGCCGAACGGATTCATTCCCCAGATCGCGAAGTCGGCGCCCAGGGTCAACCAAGTGACCGGGATCCAGTGGCCCATCACGTTCGCGGTCAGCATCCACCGGAGCTGCCGCCACCCGAGGCCCCGGTAATACGGGTTCTCCAGGAAGTTGATCGGATCGTCCCAGTCCACGAAGCCGGCGCGGAGAACGGGGAGGAAAGCGGAGGCGGTGACGATGGCGATCCCGACCGGGATGGCCCAGGCGGCGGTGCGGGAGCGGAGCATCACGGCGGCATCGCGCCGCGGTCAGGCACCCGTCGATCTCAAATACCGGGCGAAGGCCTCGAGAGCCGCGAGCCCTACCGCGGTGTCCTGCTCCCCGTTGCCTCCACTGATCCCGATGCCGCCGACGACGTCACCGTCCACCTCGATCGGGAACCCACCCACGAAGATCGCGAAGCGGCCGGGGTGCATGGCGTGGATGCCGAAGGCCTCGTTGCCGGGCAGGGCGGGCCCGGCCGGCGGTCGATTGAACGTGTGGGTGGCCCGGCGGTGGCCGGCGGCGGTGAAGGCCTTGGCGATGGCGATCTCCACGCCGGTGATCCGCGCTCCGGTCATGCGGTGGAGCGCGATCGGGTGGCCGCCGTCGTCGCAGACACAGATCGTCTCGGTGACTCCGATCTCGCGCGCCTTCGCCTCGGCGGCGGCCAGCAGCACGAGGGCGTCCTCCAGGGTGAGCCGCTTGACCGTGATCACGGCAGCTCCACGAAGATCCCGCCCGCGTCGACCCGCACCGGGTAGACCGGCACGCTCGCGCCGCGGCCCGGAAAGAGGCAGTGGCCGGTGCGCACGTCGTACATCCATCCGTGCCACGGGCAGGCGAGCCGGCTCCCGCTGAGCTTGCCCTCGCTCAAGGGGCCGCCGCGATGGCTGCAGACGTCGCCGCACGCGTAGACCGCGTCGCCGATCCGGGCGAGCACGACGCGGGTCCCGTCGAGGTCCACGAGCTTCGGCTGCCCGGCCGGCACCTCGTCGAGCGAGGCGACCCGCCGGGGCTCGCTCACGCGTCTTCCTTGAGGACGAAGGCGCGGTGGAGACCCGTCATGTACTGCCAGCGCATCTCGGTCGCCTCGCGCACGGCCAGGGCGGCCTCGCGCTGCTTCTCGGGGGTCGTGCTGTGGCGCTCCACGATCTGGTATCCGCGCTCCCCGTGGATCTCGTCGGCCTCGATGTGGATCGCGAAGAACTCCACCTCGTGGTCGGTGAAGCCGTAGTGGGTCTTGAGGGGCGGGAGATTGCGCTTGTAGATGCCGGGCACCTGGGACTCGAGCCCCACCAGCAGCCCGGCCGCCGCCACGTGGAAGGGCTGGCGTGCGGTCTCGTAGCACCACGCGGTCAGGCCGCGCGTGCTCGGCAGCTGTCGCGCGCCCTCGATCTCGGCCCGGCTCACCCCGCACGCCTCGCCGAATCGAATGAGGAGATCCACGTGCTTGGTGCCGGACTCCTCCTCGATGATGTTCTCGAGCAGGAAGTCGCGGGCGTCCGAGTCCGGGCAGCTCCCGTAGACCAGCGAGCACCAGCGCGCGAACTGGGAGACGTACTGGTAGTGCTGGCACACCCACGAGCCGAGCTGGGAGCGCGTCAGCTCGCCGTTCACCCACTTCTCGGTGAACGGGTTCATCCGGCTGTGCCGGGCGTTGACCGCCTGCTCGAGCTGGGTCCGGAACGGGCTCATGGTCGTCATGGCATGCCTCCGTGCGGGATCGCGTTAGGTGCGCGGGTCGGTCTGGCCGAGCAGGGCCTGCGTCTGCGCGTCACGGTACTTCCGGAGCGCGGCGCGGATCTGGGGATGCTTGTTGGCGAGGATCGCGGCGGCGAGGAGCCCGGCATTGGTGGCCCCCGCGTTGCCGATGGCCAGCGTGCCCACCGGGATGCCGGCGGGCATCTGCACGGTGGACAGCAGCGAGTCCATCCCATTGAGCGCCTTGGACTGGATCGGCACCCCGAGCACCGGGAGCAGGGTGCGCGCCGCGCTCACCCCCGCCAGATGGGCGGCTCCGCCGGCCCCCGCGATGATGACCTCGAGCCCCCGCCCCTCGGCGCCGCTCACGTACTCGTCCACCAGCGCCGGGGTGCGGTGGGCGGACATCACGTTGACCTCGTAGGGGATGCCGAGCTGGTCGAGCGCCTTGGCCGCGTTGGCCATGGTCTCCCAGTCGGACTTGGAGCCCATGAGGATGCCGACGAGCGGCGCGGTCGGTCGGGAAGACATGGCGCTACATCTTACCGCGATCACTCCGGGGCGGGAAGGGGAGGCCCTCGCGCGAATCGCCTCGGCGGGAAGCCGCGATCAGGCCGATGGCGGCCGCGAGGCCGGCGGCGCTCAGGGCGAGGCCCCAGGACTGGCTCGCCGGCCGGAAGCGCATCGTGATCTCGTGCCGCCCTCCCTCCACGAAGACCCCGCGGAACACGCCGTCGACTCGATGAATGGGCACGATCTGCCCGTCGACCCGAGCCTCCCATCCGGGATAGAACGTGTCGGTGAGCACGATCAGGCCCGGACCGCTCATCTCGGCGATGAGGCGAAGGTGGGTGGCGCCGTACTCGGCGATCTTCACCACGCCGTCGTGGCCGGAACCCGAGACTCTCCCCTCGACGACCGCGTTGCGGCGTGGGTCGAATTCCGCCGCGAGCGCGCGCGTCCGCGCCGCGGCGGCGTCGGGGGCGGATTCCCATCGGGAAGCGACGAATGCGCGGGGGAAGGCGCTTCGATTCTCGTACACGAGCACTTCACGGTCGTAGATCAGCGGGAACCGGTCGGACTCCGTCGCCGCCGATCGATTGAGATCCAGGCCGCGAGGCGCCACGATGAAGCGCACTCCCGCCAGCGAGTAGCCGCGCAGTCGGGCTCGAAAGTCTTCCTCGAGCGGGCTGACGTCGGTCGGCGTGGGCGCGGATCGCGGGGCTCGACGCTCAGGATCGCCGATGAACCACAAGGTATGCCACCAGCGTCTCGGCTGCGTTTCGAGGGCGGTCGTCACGTAACCGTGGAACCATTCGACCGCGAGCGCGTCAACGTGCCGGACGTCGTAGAGCCCGAAGACACTGGCGTAGTTCGGGGCGAGAACGCTTCGATCCCCCATCAGTCGGTCCGGCCCGGCCCGTTCACGGAGAAACGCGACCACGGGCGGCGCGGCGGCCGGGTCAATGCGGTCAGGCAACCCGACCGGCGCGATCGGATCCAGGGCGAGTGCCACCGCGATCGCCAGGATCGCGAGGCTCCCGGCCCCCATCCGCCGTCCGACGATCATCAGGGCGGCGGCCGCCAGGCCCAGCCCGACCGGCACGAGTCTCGCGGCCAGGAAGATGGGGGCGTAGCCACGGGGGATGGGGAACCACCGCTCGACGAGGAGCAAGGCCAGGAGCACGAAGGCGAGGGCAACCCCGGATCCGCGTCCGATGGCAACGGCGGCCAGGCCGACGATGACGAGCGCGAGGAGCGAGCCGGCGAGGGCTCCCGGCCAGATGAAGGACCAATGCGTGCTCTGAATCGGAGCCAGGGTCGCGAAGCCCATGCCCCCGAGGGCACCGACCAGCAGGAGAACGCCCGCCGCGACGATCGCCAGCCTTGCGCGAGTGACGCGCGTCACCTCCGTCTCGATCAAGCGTTGAAGGCCGAAGGCCGAGGCGGCGGCCAGCGCAAAGCACCACGTCGGCCCACTCCATCGAGGGGTCCAGACCTGGTCGAAGAGCGGAAGGTAGCCGATCCAGTCGAAGGGCGGGACCCCGAAGTTCTTGAGCAGCAGCCAGGCGGTGACGGTACTGAAGAAGATCAAGGGCGGCCGCATCGGTGGCCGGACGCGCCAGGGCGGGACCAGGAGACCCGCCGCGGAGAGGAACACGGTCAGCACCCCCGCGTAGCCGCCGAGGAAGTCCCACCTCCCGTTGTCCGGTCTGATCCGAAGAGTGGTCGGTAGCTCATAGAATGACGGAACGAAGATCTGAACCGCGAGGAACCCCGGCGCGGGATCGCGTACCCCCATGTCCCCGCCGCCGGGATGAAGATGCAGAGCGTTGAGGAGATGAGCCGCGAATGGCAGGAGCTGCACCGCCGCGATGGCGAAGCCCAGCCCCACGCCCAGCGTGCCCCAGATGATGGCCCGCCCGAGGGACGCCGGGGCGCACGCCCAGCGGACGATTCCATACACGCCACCCGAGACCAGAGCGTAGAACGCGATCTCGGGCTGACCGGCGAGCAGCATCAGGCCTACGGTGAGGGCGATCCATGCGGCCCGTCGCCCACCGGGGTGGGTCACGAACAGCTCGACCGCGAGGAACCAAATCGGGACGACCATGGCCACGTTAGCGTACTGCTCCAGATTGATGAACCACACGAGAGCCCCGGACAGCATGTAAGCGATCCCGCCGAACGTCGCCGCGGTCCAGTTGACCCCCGCGCGAGTGAGGAACAGGGCCGTGAACACGCCCGCCATCCAGAGCCTCAGCAGGAAGAAGAAATCCCAGAGGCCGACCGGGCTCAGGTTGAGCAACAGCTGAAACGGGAAAAACACTCGTGTCGAGTAGTTTCCGACCACTGGGATGCCGGTGCCCTGGTGCGGGTTCCACAAGGGGAGTTCTCCCCGGCCCAAGACGGTCCCGATGTAGTGATTGAGGGGCCATTCGTAGAAGGCGGGCGTGGCGATGTCGATATCGAAGGTGTTGCCGGGCCGGCGCCCCGCGTAGTTCCATGGGCCGTCGGGGAGAATTGGGCTCACGGTATACAGTGGCGCCTGGAGAGACTTCCCTCCGAAGACGACCGGGGCATAAAACACGATCAGGATCGCGGCGAGTAGCACGCCGACCGCGACGCCCGGCGGCAATGATGCCCGAACGCTTCTCAGCGCCTGACCCACGCGTTCCATGTTAGGCCGATGGATGATCGGGTGCTCACGCCACCGCTGGGGTGCGGGGCGTGCATCCCCACGCTTGCGATCGGTATCGCCAGGCGATCGGCGTCGGAAAGGGGAGGCGGTGCGGGGTCGCGGCTACCCAATGGTCCTTCATTCTAGCGTTGAGGAGAGGAGGACGTGGCAAGCAAAAGCTACGGACTCGTCGTGGTAGTGCGCTACTGTGCCAGGGGCACCAGCACGAGCCGGCCGTCGCGGACGCCCAACCAGAACGGGGTGCGATCTGGCATGAGCTGGATGAGGACGCGATTTCGCGCCTCACCCAGGTCCCGGACGTACAGCACCGGGTCGGTCAGGTCGGGCGAGGGGTTCCGAGGAGAGTAGGCCCAGCTCCACGGAGGGAAGTCGAGGGCCCCGAGCGACCGCACGAAGACGACGGCGCGCTCGAGCCGCGCGGTCTCCACCAGGTCGTAGGGCGCCCGCGCCACCCTGGTCATCGCGCCCAGCGACCCGACGTAGAGCGGGGCGTACAGGACGAGCGCGCACAGGGTCGCCGCGATCGGGAGCCCCAGGACGCGCCCCGGGCTCGCGTGGAGTCGCGTGCGGACCCATTGCGCGAGCTCCTCGATCCCGCTGGCGGAGACGAGCACGAGGGGGGCGATCAGCTCCGCGTAGTGCACCGGCCCGACCACGTTGATGCTGGGCACGGTGGTGACCGCGAAGAGCAGGACGACGCCGGCGGGGGCGAGCAGCAGGGCGACGCCCTCGCGGGTATAGCGGAAGAAGGGCAGGAAGGCGAGGGAGAGGGGCCAGCCGAAGAGCCAGAAGTTCAGGCGGGCAAGGGTGTAGCCCAGCTCGAACAGGCTCGGGAACGGCGCGGGCGCGACCAGCGCCCCCTGCGTGAAGGACAGGCCGACCGTCCGGCCGAAGGTGTGGTAGCCGCTCGTGAAGGGGTTCCCGGAGAGCGCCACGTGGTACGCGCCGAGCAGCGCGACCGAGGCTGCTCCGACCAGACAGAAGAGCGCGGCGCCCGCCCAGGCGCGGCTCCTGGCGCGGCGCAGCGACAGGGTCAGCACGACGAGCCAGGGGAACGCGAAGGCCGCGGCCGACAACGGTCGGGTGAGGCCGCTCCCGCCAAGAGCCACACCCGCCGCCAGCCACCAGACGGCGCGCTCCGGGTGCTCCAGCACCCGGAGGGCCGCGTAGACGAAGGCCATCAGGAGCAACCCGGCGGTGGAGTGGGCGAGCAGGGTCGCGGAGGACAGGATGAAGAACGGGGAGACCGCCAGCAGCGGCAGGGCCAGCAGGGCGGCGCGCTGGCCGACCACGCGGCGGCCGACCGCGAACGTCAGCGGGACGGTCAGGGTGGCCGCCATCGTGGGGACCCAGCGCATCAGGTGGAAGCGCTCACCCAGGGCCAGCAGGGCCGGGTGCCCGGGGAAGTAGATGCCGTACCACTTGCCGTCATTGACGATGAAGGGGTTGTCGAAGAACGGGCGGACCGGCTCGGGCATCGACGGAAGGTAGAGGCGGCCGCTCGCGAACGTGCGGGCCATGAAGCTGTAGACGTTCTCGTCGTCGGTGATGGCGGTGTCGCCTAGCAGCCCGTAGCGCGAGACGGTCACGAGGCCGAAGACGACGATCGACACGAGCGCGGTGGCGGACCAGGCCGAGCGCGCCGAGAGGGTGGCCAGGCGGTCGAAGCCCGCGGTCAGGCGCGCGCCGACCGCGAGATCGAACGCGACCCCGAGCAGGAGCACCGCGGTCGCGCCGAAGAGCAGGTAGTGGAGGAGGAACGCGACCTCGGGCGGGCCCCAGCCGTGGGTGCCGTAGTGGATCGCGTAGTGGTTGTAGGCCTGACCGCTGGTCGCGACGATCGCGAAGCACACCAGGGCCGACAGCAGCAGGATCAGGACCCGGATCCGGGTGGTCACGGCGGTGAGCCCGCGCGGTGCAGTCCCGTCATCCATCCGCGCCGAGGTACGAGGAGACGAAGGTGCCGGCCGCCGCGACGTCGCGGAAGCGATCGAGCCGGAACGGGGTGGGGCTCACCGGCGGGCGGGCGCCCGTGATCTGGGCCGCCATCATCTCGCCCACCGCCGGGGACAGCTTGAAGCCGTGGCCGGACATGCCCGCCGCGATCCAGAAGCCACCCACCGGGGACTCGTCGAGGACCGGCATCCAGTCCGGCGTGATGTCGAACGCCCCCGCGTAGCCGCGGCTGAACCGCGCGTCGGCCAGCGCGGGGATGGCTCGGGCGGTGCGGGCCAGTACCTCCGCGGCCTCGTCGAAGCCGGCCTCGCTGCCGAGAAGCTCCGGCTCCATCGGGTGCTGGGTCTCGTCGTCGGTGAGCGACCCGGTCAACGTGAGATCGCCGGTCTCGGGTCGAACGTAGCTGCCGCCGGCCAGGTCCAGGTAGACGGTGTGGGCGCGGCCGAACCGCGCATCCCGCGCCACCGTGAAGACGGGATGCCGCCCGATCACGATGGGCAGCTCCACTCCGGCCAGCCGCGCGACACGGGGCGACCAGAGGCCCGCCGCGTTGATCACGACCGGCGCGTCGATCCGCTCACCGGTTGCGGTGTCCACCCCGACGACCCGATCGGCCCGGCGGCGGATCGCGACCACCTCGACGCCCTGCTCGATCACCGCTCCGCGGCGGCGGGCCGCGGCGGCGAAGCCCGCGGTCACCGCGCTGGGATCACCGTAGCCGGAGCCCGGCTCCCACAGCACCGCGCCGAGGCCCGACGTGTCGATGCGGGGCTCGATGCGGGCCAGGTTGGCCGGGTCCACGATCTCGGCCCGGATGCCGATGCCCTTCTGGAGCGCCAGCGTCCGCTCGAGGGTCGGCCGCATGGCCGGTGAGACTCCGATGAGCGCGCCGGTCGGGACGAAGCCCGACTCGCCGCCCACCGCCTCGCCGAAGCGCTCGAAGATCGCGAGCGACCGGTGCACCATCTCGCTCGTCTCGCGCGTCGGGTAGAGCTGGCGAATGATCCCAACGGAATAGCCGGTCCCGCCCGCCCCGAGGGAGCTCCGCTCGAGGAGGAGCACCCGGCGCACGCCCAGCCCGGCGAGATGGAAGGCGATGGAGGCCCCGGTCACGCCGCCACCGATGATGACGGCGTCGGCCGTCCTCATCGCGCGCCGATCAGCGCCGAGGCCTCGTCCTCGGTGAGGAGCTGGACGGGATCGCCGCTCGTCAGGGAGCCTTCCCGGAGCACCCGCGCGTAGACACGGCTGTCTCCCGGGTGGCGCTTCTGGGACACCCGCGAGTAGTCCCGATCGCGGAACGACGCGGTGATATTGAGGCAGGGCGCGGTGTAGCGCGTCACCTGGGCGACCACGTGCTCACCGAGCCGCAGACAGGCGCCCGGCGTCACCGCATTCCAGTCGATGCCCTCGATGGTGAGGTTCTCGCCGATGCTTCCCGGCGTGATGGGATGCCCCTCGGCCTGGAGCGCGCGGATACGCTCCTGGGAGAAGAGGCAGAGGGCCCGCTCGGGGCCGCCGTGATGCTCGAGGTCACGCTGGGCGTCGCCCTCGAGCCCCAGGACGGTGACCCGAGCCGCGGGCACCGGGCGCTTCGGCACGCCGCCGGGCGACACGCTGATCTGAACGATCCGGGCGCTTCCGCTCATGACTTCACTCCCAAAGTCCCTGCACAAGTATCCACCACTACCCGGCACTTCCGGATGTGGAAACAGATGGACGATGGAGTCATACGGGATCTTCTCGGCTTCTACCGGCGAGGCCCCTCGATCCAGCCGCCGGCAGACAACCCGGCCGCCGCGGCCGCGTCCAGCCCTCTGAGCACTTCGATCTGGGCCTGCGCTTCGAGCGGCTTGTTCGCGAGCAGGTAGGCGCGCGCCAGCCAAAACCGCTCGGGCGCGCCCGTGGGCCGGAGCTCCACGGCGCGCTCGAGCGGCGGACCGGCCTCAACGACCTGCCCGTCCTCTATCAGCGCCTGACCGAGGTTCCGCCAGAAGGTGGCCTCCGCCGGCAGGAGCTCGGTTGCCTCTCTGAATAGACCGACCGCTTCCGCGGGCTTGCCCGCTTGGGCTAGATCGACCGCCGCATCGTCCAGGGCAAACGCGAGGTGACGCCGAGCGCTATCGAGATGTGGGGAGAGGACGATAGCTCGGCGCAGTACCACGATGGCCTCGGCGTACCTCCGTTGCCGGGCATAGAGCGCCCCCAGGTTCGCGGTGGCCTCACCGTACTGGGGCGCCAAGCGGATCGCTTCCCGGAACTCGGTCTCGCCCTCGCCGAGCCGACCCTGATCCACGAAGAAGGCCCCGAGACTGTTGTGAGCTGTCGGCCGCTCCGGCCGTAGCGCGATGGCGCGTGTGAGCTCGGCCTCCGCCTCTCGATGAAGGCCCACCGTCAGCAGGACGGTGCCGAGCTTCTGGCGGCAAAGTGCGCATGTGGGATGGGCCGTGACGGCCGAGCGCCAAAGGCTCTCGGAATCGCGCCAGATACGGCTCTGGACCCAGGTGCCGGCGCCGAGTCCCGCGAGGGCGAGCACTACCGCTGTCGCCGCCGTTCCGAGCACCCATCGACTCACTCGCCGGCGCGCCCGTTGTCGGCCGAGCCACGTGACCCCCGTTCCCGCGAGCACCGCGAACCCCAGACCCGAGAGATAGCTGTAGCGGTCGTGCGCCAGCTGGTGGCCGGCGTGGGCAATGCCGCTCACCGGAGCGAGCACGATGATGGAGTGAAGCCACGCGGCGAGAGCGCCGGGGAGCCGGCGGCGCGCGAGGAGCAGAATAGCGGTGACCGCGATCACGCCAACGGTCGGCCAGAGGAATTCGGTGTCGAGGAGGCGGATGCGGGCGGGCAGCTCGTAGAGCGGCGAGAGTCTCTCCGGCCAGACGAGTTTCCACGGATAGAACCAGAAGCTGTACCCGGTCATCGCCAGCCGAGCCTCGAGCCCGTAGGCGTCGTAGCTCGTCCACCCCGCCCCTCGCGTGACCGCCCAGCTCGCCACCCCCGCCCCGACGGCGGCGAGCGCAAAGTGCCCCAGCTTCTCCCTCACAAGTGCCGCCCAGCCGAGGCGGTGGCGGCGGAGTGGGTAGACGTCGAGCACGAGCAGGGTCAGCGGGAGCGTCATCGCGATGGCCTTCGAGCCGAGCGCCGCCGCGAAGGCCACGAGGGACGCCAGGAGCCATCGGCCGGTCAGTGTATGCTTCCGTGTCGCCCCCTGAAGGTAGGCGAGCACCGCGACGAGATAGAAGAAGCCGCAGAGCAGGTCTCGCCGCTCCGTGATCCACGCGACCGACTCTACCCGAAGAGGGTGGAGGGCCCACAGAAGGGCCGCGGCGGCGGCGCCCCAGGAGACGGCCACGCCGCCTGCCGGCTGGTGGGCCCAGTCATCGCCGCCCTCACTCTGCGCGTCCCCGTGAGGAGCGGGCGAGATCGCGGCGACCGCCAGGAGTCGGCGCGCGACGAGGAAGAGAAGGGCCGTGTTCGCCGCGTGGAGAAGCAGATTGCCCAGGTGGTAGCCCCACGGCTCCATGCCGCCGAGCGCATGGTTGAGGCCGAAGCTCAGCCACGTGAGCGGGATGTAGTGTCCCATCCACGTCGCGGTGAACATCCACTGCAGGTTGCTCAGGCCGAGGCCGCGGTATCCCGTGTTCCACAGGAAGTTCCGGTCGTCGTCCCAGTCGAGGAATCCTCCGTCGAGGGCGGGCAGGAACGCGACGAACGCGAGGACGCCGACGAGAACCGGGAGTGCCCGCAGCAACCGACTCATCGGCCAAGCTCGGCCGCGTAGGCGGGGGCCAGCGCACGCAGCGTGGCCGCCTCGCGGTCGGCCTCCGGCATTCGGCCGGCGAGCCGATAGGCGCGCGCCAGCCAGAGGCGCTCCGCTCCACGTTGGGGAGCCAGCGCGACGGCCCGCTCGAGGATCGGAATGGCTTCCACCCCCTTGCCTCGTTCGACGAGGGCCTGGCCCAGGCCGCGAAGGAGTTCGGGATCCTCGCCCGCGAGGGGCGACGCCTCCCGCCAGAGCCCCGCCGCCTCGTCGAGCCGGCCCTCTCGCGCGAGCTCGATGGCACGGCCCCTCAGAGCCCGGCCGAGCTCGGCCCTGACCCCGGCTCGTCCGACATCGAGCGCAAGGGCGTGGCGGAGCGGGGCGATCGCTTCATCGAGGCGGCCCTGCCTCGTGTAGAGGACGCCCAGATTGGCGAGGGCATCCACGAGTCGGGGCGACAGCCGTGCCGCCTCCCGGAACTCGGCTTCGGCCTCTCGGTCGCGCCCCTGGCTGGCCAGCGCGACCCCGAGCGCGTTCCGGGACGTCGCGCGGGCGGGCTGGAGCGTCGCGGCCCGCCGGAAGTGCTCCTCCGCTTCACGGGAGCGACCCTGAGCGAGCAGGATCGTGCCCATGTTCTCGTGCGGGCCCGGGCGATCGGGACGAAGCGCGATTGCCCGCTGCACCTGCGCCTCGCCCTCTGGGAAGCGCCCCGGACGCGCCACCACCCGACCGAGATTGCTCGCGCAGAGAGAGCAGGACGGATCGACCTCGACGGCCCGCCGCCAGAGCGTCTCGGAGTCCTTCCAGATCACGGTCTGCGCTCGTGCGGTCACTCCGAGCGCCACCAGAAGCAGCGCGGCGGACGTCCACGCGAGGGGGCGCGTCCACGTTCGCGCTGGCCGGACGGCGGCATGCTGCACCGCCCAGACGAGCCCGGCGCCGACCAGGACCGACAATCCAAGGCTCGGGAGGTAGCTGTAGCGGTCGGCAGTGAGCTGATAGCCCGAGTGGACCACCCCGCTGATCGGTACCAGCGCGATGACCGACTGAGCCCAGGCGGCAAGTCCCGCGGGCCACCGCTGCCGAAGCAGCACC
>Ga0187892_10009044_pt1 | contig 13304 bp, 9 predicted proteins | sample MA1701073metaG_FD_139345 | JGI IMG/M metagenome (GOLD analysis project Ga0187892, IMG submission 139345) | Bio-ooze microbial communities from a basaltic lava cave in the Kipuka Kanohina Cave System on the Island of Hawaii, USA - MA170107-3 metaG ...
ACCTGGCCGTGACGTTCCGCGTGCTGGCGCCGGCGAGTATCGCGCTGTCGCGCTCGTCAGTGCCGATGGCGGGTATCCCGGCTTCGAACGTGGTGCAGACTGTCGGCATCACGAATGCGGGCGACCGCCCGTTGACCGGCCTGTCGGCCGCGACAACGTACGGTGCCGGCCAGCCGCAGATCTGGCTGACCACGTCGTTCAGCTCGACGACGGCGCCCTCGACGCTCACGCTCACTGCGAATACGACGACCCTGGCGCTGGGCAACTACACGGCGACGGTCCGGATCGCCTCGAGTGTGACGGGTGTGGCCCCGCGCGATGTGGCCGTGCAGCTCACCGTTTCGCCCGGCCCCGCGATTGCCCTGTCATCGACCACGGTGACAATCCAGGCCTCGACCGGCACGAATCCCGCCGCGACTGTGGTCAATGTGACCAATGGCGGCGGCGGCACGCTCTCCGGCCTGTCGCTGGACGCAGTGCAGTACACGCAGGGCACGGCGGGCTGGCTGAATCCGGTGCTGGGCAGCGCGACAGCGCCGACAACACTGACGCTGAATGTGACGTCCGCCGCGCTGGCCACCGGTTCATACACGGCGCTGGTGCGCGTCCGCTCGACCGTCGCGAGCAATTCGCCGCTCACACTGACCGTGAACCTGAACGTGGGGCCGCCGCCCAGCATCGCCGTGAGCCCCACCAGCCTCTCCTTCGCCACATGGTCCGGCGCTCCAGCGCAGTACATTCCCGCCGCGCAGGCCGTGCAGGTGACGAACAGTGGTGGCGGCACGCTCAGCGGGCTCCAGGCTGCAGTGGCCTACACCGGCGGCACGCCCGGCTGGATGAACGTGCCGCAGTTCCTCGGCGGCACCACGGCGCCCACACAGGTGCTGATCCGGCCGCAGACCGCCGGACTGCCGGCCGGCACGTATACCGCGACGGTCACGATCTCGACGAACCTGCCCAACATCGCGCCTCGTGTGATCAACGTGACGTACGTCGTGCAGTCGTTCACGGTGCATCTGCATCCGGTGTTCAACGGCAACTGCGGCGGCGGCGGTTGTCACTTCAACAATTATGGCAGCCCCACGCTGTCGACGTCGTGGAACTCATTGCAGAACGTGATCGTGCCCGGCGGCAACCCGACGACATCCACGCTCTGGGGCAGGATCTTCGGCGCAGTGGGACACACGGGCGGCAAGTATACCGGCGTTCCCGGCTTCCAGACGAACGTTGAAAACTGGATCCGCGCCGGCGCGCCGCAGGGGAACTGATGCCCGGGTTGCGCGCCGCGGTACTCGGGCTTCTCGTTGGTGCCTGCGCATCCGCGTCGCCGGCACCGGAGCCCGCGGGCACACCGTGCGAGAATCCGGTGCTGGTCGTACGCAACAACTCGAATGCAACGGTGGAAGTCGTCGAGATCCGGCCGGGGGACATGGAGAGCCGCGCGATCGGCATTGTAACGGCGGGATCGACCCAGACATTCGACATCCGCGGGTCAAATGCGCCCCGCTACAACACTCGCGAGCCGGGGACGCGCGGTTCCGGGCTTCGACAACAACTCGGTCCGTTCGAGAGTCGAAATCGACCGGCAGTGCCGCTGATCCGGCAACCGGCGCGCGGATCCGCCTGCGCGCGCTTGTGCCTCACGAGTTGAGCACTGCCCTCCGCCACCGGGTCAGAAGCTCTTTTCCAGGCCGAATGTCCAGAGCAGCTTCGGCCGCAGCCCGCCCTCGGACAGCGGGAACAACACGTTGGTGACGATGCGGAAATCGGGCGGCAGGATGAACTTCATGCCGAACGATGCATCGATCAGGTTGTCCTTCTTGTCGGGAATGTCGGTGAGGTCGACCGTTGTGACCGGTGCGGGTGCGGTGTAGACGACGGGCTCGGGCAGAATGAGCTTGGAGTCACCCATCTCGAGGTTCGCGACGAGATCGACAGCCAGGGCGACGCGGTCCGAGAGCAGATGATCGAAGCCGGCGGTCGCGAGCAACGAATTGTTGGACAGCTCGCCGGTATGGATCGCCATCCCCGCGTTGATGTGCGGCGACAGGTTGCCGAACCGGCCGGAAAGGACACCCATCGCGCGGATCGATGTCTCGCCGCTGCCGAGGAAGTTCTCCTCATCGCCGGTCGGCAAGCGGGCATCCGCCACGGCGGCAAAGCCGACCTGGTCCGTCTGATAGAAGTTGATCTTGGCGCGGACCGCGACATCGCCGATGCCCATGGCGGAGCCGTCCGACTCGGTGGTCGCGGTTTCCGATGGACTGGACGTCGTGCCGAAGAGGTGCGGCGTGGGCCGGGTGAACGGGATGACGGCGGCGCGGCTTTCGCCCGTCATGGACGCGCGCACGATGGGCACGAGCACGCCGATGTCGACATTGTCGAGCAGGCCGTAGGACGCGAAAACCGATGTCACCAGCAGACTGAGCTGAAGGTCGGTCGAGATCTCGATGATGTCGCGCTCGAACGCTGGATCGCCCAGCGCGGGATTGCCCGTGTTCTGATGCGCGAATCGGAAATTCAGGTCGCTGAGCGGCACGCCCCGAATGTTGTCCATGCTGAGACCGTTGACGTTCACACCGGCCAGGATCCGGCCCTGGCCGAGCGTCTGTGCGCGGTCGGCAAAGATGGGACCGGGCGATATCGAGCTTGCGACCGGCACGCCATCCACGAACCGGAACGTCACTCCGCTGCTCGCGCTGGTGAATGGCAGGTTGCCCAGGCTGTTGCCAATCGAGCCGGTCAGGAACGCGAGCAGGTTGTTTTCGCCCTGCGTGACCGCCGGGATGTAGTGCAGCCCGTGCGCTGAGGCGTTCACCGAAAGGCAGAGCGGCTGACCGCAGTCGCCGAACGTGAACAGCTCGGAGAACCGCGCGCTCAGTGACTGTGCGCTCGAGGCGCCGGGCATGAGAATCGCCAGTGCGGCCATGATGATGCGACGGCGCATGGTACCTCCGATTCGGGAATGAGCGTGGTCTCACTAGGTTGGCTCTGCCGGCGGCCTGGCGCAATCATCGTCGGTGCCCATAGTACCTTGCACCAGCCCGCGATACGGCCCATCCTGTCCTCCGTGCCCGTCTGCCCTTGCTACCGGCCGTGAATCTCGCGGCCTGCCCGCTCTGCGGGACCCAAACCAGTCCCGGGACGGCGTGCCCCAACTGCGGCACACCGACGCCGGCGCCGTCGCGCCCGGAGGCGACGCCCGCAGCCGAGTCTGGCGCGACGGCCGCACGCCCCGCCAATCAGTGGGAAGTCCTGTTCGACAAGGTGCGCCGCGTCGCCGCTCCCAAGTACCAGGTCGAATCCATTCTCGGATTCGGCGGCATGGCCGGCGTCTATCTTGCCCAGGAACCCAGACTCGGTCGCCATGTCGCGATCAAGGTGATGTCGCCCGCGCTGATGGTGGATCCGAAGCTCGTCGACCGCTTCGTTCAGGAAGCCCGCACGATCGCCGCGCTCAGCCACCCCAACATTGTCACCATCTATGAAGTCGATGAGCGCGAGGATCTGCACTGGTTTGCGATGACGTATGTGGCCGGCCGAACGCTCGGCCAGGTCATGGCGGATACCGCTTCGCCGCTTCCCATCCCGATCGTCCGTGCCTGGCTCTATCAGGTTGGCGATGCCCTGGCCTACGCGCACCACCACGGCATCGTGCACCGCGACATCAAGCCGGGCAATGTCCTGCTCGACCTGCGCGGCAATGCGCTCGTCACGGATTTCGGCATTGCGAAAGTCGCGGATGTCGAGGCCGGCCTCACGCGAACCGGCATGCTCGTCGGTACACCCGCGTACATGAGCCCCGAGCAATGCTCTTCGGGCCGAGTGACGGGCGCGTCCGACCAGTACTCGCTGGGCGCCGTCGCCTACCAGATGCTGACCGGCCAGCCACCCTTCGCGGGACCGACACTGTCCGTGCTGCAGGCGCACGTTTCGCAGGATCCGGTGCCGATTCGTGAATTGCGACCCGATTGTCCGGACGATCTGCTTGCCGCAGTCCAGCGGATGCTGGACAAGCGGATGGAGGACCGATGGCCGACGATGTCCGCGGCGATTGCGGCCGCCAATGCGACGCCGCCCGGCCTGGACGGTCCGGTCCGCGAGCAGCTCGAGCTGTTCGCCGCGCAGGCAGCCGGCATCACGGTTTCGCCGTGGTTCGACATTGTGCGGGAAGGCACGCGCGAGCGCTTGAACGTGCTCGTGGTCGATGCCGGCGGGCGGGTCCTGCCGGCCAGGCGAGTCGAGTGGAAATCGTCGGATGCCGTCGTCGCCGGCGTCTCCGCCGATTCCAGGCTCGAGGCCTTCGCTCCCGGCTCCACCTACATGACCGCCATGTGCGGCGCCGCCGAAGTGACACTGCCACTCGCCGTCGAGTCCGACCCGATCCGCGACATCGAAGTCGATCCGGCCGAGGCCACGTTGCCGGGCGGCGGCCGGCTGAAGCTGGAATCCGTCATGCACGACTGGGATGGCGCGCGGCTGGACGACCGCGCCGTGCTCTGGAGCTCGAGCGATTCCGCGGTCGCCCGTGTCCTGAGCGATGGCACGGTCGAAGGCATCACGCGGGGCACGGCGGTCATCACGGCAAGCTCCGGCGGCAAGGCGGCCACCGCTAACATCACAGTTAGCGAGACGCTGACGGGCCGGCCCAGAGGCGGCGGCGCGGCGCGGGCCACGTTGCACCCGCCACGGACGCCGGCGCCCTCGCAGCCGGAACCCGCGAAGGTTGCGGAGCCCGCGCGAGGCGCGGCCGCGAAGCCGAAACGCGAGCGTGCGGCCCCTGCGCGCACGGGCTCGCGCAAAGGTCTCTATGTGGCCGCCGGCGGCGGTGTCATCGCGCTTGCCGCGATCGCGCTGGTCATCACGCAGCCCTGGCGGCAGCCGGATGTCGTGATCGACGATCCGCCACCGCCCCAGGTGACGCAGGGCACGGTCGAGATCCCGCAGGGCACGCTGCCGGCGGGCGCCGTGCTCACACTGCGTGACGCGAGCGGGCAGACGCGGTCCGTCGTCGAATCATCGCTGTTGCTGGATGTCGGAACCTACACGCTGTCGTTCGAGGCGCCGGCGTACGAGCCGGACGAGCAGACCCTTGCGGTACGCGCGGGCGAGACACTGCGGTACGCACCGGTGATTCGCGCCGCGCCGGCCGATCCGCCGGACGATCCACCGCCCGCCGTCGAGGGCGCGATCCAGGTGGTGACGGCGAACCTGCCGCCGGGCGCGACCATCACGATGCGCAGCGGGAGCGGCCAGGCGCGCACCGTGACGGGGGGCACGCTTTCGCTCGCGCCGGGCTCGTATACCTTCGAGTTCCGCGCGCCGCGTCATGAGCCGGACCGGCAGACGATCGTGGTACGGGCCGGCGCCACGCAGCGCTACGTACCGGTCGTGCAGGCGACCCCGGACGATCCGCCGCCGGCCGTTGAAGGCACGGTCGAGATCGCGGCGGCGAATCTGCCTGCCGGCGCGACAATCACGCTGCGCGAACCTGGCGGCCAGACGCGCGTAGTATCGAGCCGTTCGCTGACACTGGCGCCGGGGACATACGGCTTCGAGTTTCGCGCACCCGGTCACGAGCCGGACCAGCAGACCCTTGTCGTTCGGGCGAGAGAAACGCAGCGCTACACGCCCGTCATCCGCGCCGTCCAGCAGAGACCTGACCCGCCGACCCGGGACAACGCCGCGGACCAGGCCGCGATCGAGGCGACCGTTCGCGATTTCGTAGCTGCGTTCCACCGGCGCGATGCGGGCACAGTCGTGCCACTGCTGCCCTCGAGCCAGCAGCAGGCATGGCGGACCTTGTTGAATGAGCGCAGCGTTTCGGACTGGCAGGTCACGCTCGGCTCGCAGGACACGCCGCAATTCAGTGGCGATGGCGCAACGGCCGCATTCGTCCTGCGCGTTTCGTTCCGCGATGCCTCGAACCAGACGCGGCGCCAGGAGCTGCGCTACTCCGGCGCGTTCGACCGAAGCGGCGGCGCCTGGAGACTCACATCGCTTCGTACCAACTGACAGCCATGATGCGTGTCCTGGCCGGCCGCGTGCGCGCACTCGGTGCGGCCCTGGCGCTGAGCGTGCTGCCGGGCATGGGCACCTCGAGCGGCGCGGCCCAGTCGCCGGCTCCGGCAACCGAGTACTCCATCGAGGCCATCCGCTACGCGACCGTTCGCGCGTTCCCCGTCTCGAGTCTGGTGGTCGGCGCTCCGCGCGATGAGCGCATCGACATCGCCATGGTCATCTGGCTGCTGCGCGGCAACGGCCGGGCCGTCCTCTTCGACGCCGGCTTTCATCGCGCGCGCTGGATGCAGCAGTTCGATATCTCGGATTTCGTGCCGCCGGACAGCGCCGTACGCCTGGCCGGCGTCTCACCGGCGGACATCACGGACGTGATCGTGAGCCACGCCCACTGGGACCACATGGGCGGCATCGATCGGTTCCCCAACGCAACGATTCACATCCAGCGCGACGAATACACATACTACACGGGCACCGCGTGGCAGGAAGGCGGACGTCGAGGCGGCATCGACGCGGAGGACATCCTCGAGCTGGTCCGGCGCAACACGGCCGGAAAAGTCAGGCTGGTCGCGGGCGACAGCGTCGCGGTGCTGCCGGGCATCACGGCGTTCACCGGCGCGCGCCACACGTACGCCTCGCAGTACATCCGCGTCGCCGGCCGCGAGCCGCACGTTCTGGCATCGGACAACTGCTATCTCTATCGCAATCTCGAGACGCGTTCAGCGGGCGCCACATTCGACGCCGCGGATCGCGCCGGCAACCTTGCAGCGCTCGCGCGCATGGCCGCACTCGCCGGCAGCGCCGCGCGCGTCGTGCCCGGCCATGACATGCTCCAGTTCCAGCGGTATCCCACAACCGGCAGAATCGCCAGGATCCGCGGACCCTGAAGCCGGAGAGCATCATGCGATCCACGAGCACAGCCGCGCTTCTCGGCACGCTTGCCGCCGCTCTGGTGCCGGCGCGCGTATCCGCGCAGCCCGCTCCCGCGACCCACCGTCTGCCCGCTACGCCCGCGACTGTGGCGTTCGGCCACTACGATCCGGCCAGGCCACCTGTGCTGCGCATCCGTTCCGGCGACATCGTCGAAGTCGAAACGATGCTGACCAACAGTCCGCAGGGCCTCGAGCGTATGGGTCTGCCACCGGCCGAAGTGCAGCAGGCGCTCCGCGACATCTACGCGCAGGTCACGGACCGCGGCCCGGGCGGCCACATCCTCACCGGGCCGATCTACATCGAGGGCGCCGAGCCCGGTGATGCGCTCGAGGTGCGCATCCTCTCGATCAGCCTGCCGCTCGACTACGGCTACAATGGCTGCAGCGGATACATGCGCGAGCTGTGCGAAGAGCCGCGCTCCCGTCTGTTTCGCCTGGACCGGCAGCGCATGACGTCCGAGTTCGCGCCCGGCATTGTCATCCCGCTGCGCCCGTTCTTCGGCAGCATGGGCGTCGCTCCACCACCCGAGGCCGGCCGCATCTCGAGCAATCCGCCATGGATCCACGCCGGCAATCTCGACAACAAGGAGCTGGTCGCCGGGACCTCACTCTTCATTCCCGTTCACGTGCCCGGCGCTCTCTTCCAGGCAGGCGATGGCCATGCGGCGCAGGGCGATGGCGAAGTCGATCAGACCGCGATCGAGACGTCACTCACGGGCCGGCTCCAGTTCATCGTACACAAGGGCATGAAGCTGACCTGGCCGCGCGGTGAAACGCCCACGCACTGGATTGCCATGGGTACGGACCGCCTGCTGAATGAAGCGACGCGCCTCACGATCCGCGAGGCCGTCGCGTTCCTCCAGGAGAAGGGGCTCTCCCGCGGCGAAGCGTATCGGCTGACCAGTATTGCAGTCGATCTGCGCATCACGGAACTCGTCGATGGGTACATCGGCGTGCATGCCATGATCCCGAAGAATATCTTCACGCAACGCTGATGGAACATCATAACACGGAGGTCAGCAGTGTCCGCCAAGCCGTTCCGGCCGGGTCGCGGCCGCATTTATGACAGCATACTGGACACGATCGGCGATACACCGCTGGTGCGCGCGCCCAAGCTCAGCCGGATGCACGGCGCGAGGGCAGACGTTCTGCTGAAGCTCGAGTTTTTCAACCCGCTGGGCAGCGTCAAGGACCGGATCGGCGTCTCGATGATGCGCGCGTATGAGCGGGACGGCGCGCTGGGCCCGAACACGACGATCGTCGAACCGACCTCGGGCAATACCGGGATCGCACTCGCCTTCGTCTGCGCGGCCATGGGCATCCGCTGCGTCCTCACCATGCCGGAACACATGTCCGTCGAGCGCCGCCGCATGCTCGCTCTGCTCGGCGCTGAAGTCGTGCTCACGCCGAAGGAGAAAGGCATCAACGGCGCGTTCGAGAAAGCGAATGAGCTGCTGCGCGAGATTCCCGGTGCGATTCTGGCCGGCCAGTTCACCAATCCGGCCAACCCCGAGATCCATCGCCGGACCACGGCCGAGGAGATCTGGAACGATACGGAGGGCCAGGTCGACGTCATTGTATCCGGCGTCGGCACGGGTGGCACGATCACGGGCTGTGGCGAAGTACTCAAGCCGCGCCGTCCCTCGCTCCGCATGGTTGCGGTCGAACCCGAGGTCAGTCCTGTCCTGTCTGGCGGGCAGCCCGGACCGGGCAACATGATCCAGGGCATTGGCGCCGGCTTCATCCCTGAAATCCTCAACACGAGTGTGATCGACGAAGTCATCACGGTCAGCAACGCGGATTCGTTTGCGATGGCCCGGCAGATGGCCCGGCTCGATGGCATCCCGGGCGGCATCTCCTCGGGCGCGGCGCTGGTTGCCACGTACCAGGTGGCGTCACGGCCCGAGATGGCGGGCAAGACGATGGTCACGATCATTCCATCGTTCGCCGAGCGTTACATTTCGACTGCGCTGTTCGAAGGACTCTGAGGCAGGGAGGACCGCATGCGTGGCGTGTCTCTGTTTCTGCTCGCGGCGAGCGCGGCGGCCGCACAGACGCAACCGGAGCGGCGGTCGCTGCAGGACAGCCTGGCCACGTGGTACGCGCTGGGCATCAACGCGCACCATCTGTGCGCCGGCCTCTGGGTCGTGGGCCGCGATCACCCGCGACTGCCGGACGCCGTGATTGCCGAGGACATCTCGCGGTTCCCCGCGTTCCGCTGGGAGGCCGGATTCCGCTACGCTGTCGATTCTGCTAACAGTACGGTTACCGTGACTGCGCCGGGGACGGGCAGCCGGAGCGCGCGCTACAATGGCGATCAGGGTTGCGCGATTCTGCCGGCCGGTGCACGGCACGTGTTTTTCGAGCCGAAACCGGTCGCGCGGCGGCTGCCGGCCGCGACCGCGCAGGACTGGCCGACAGGCGACCGCGATGCGGTGGGCCGGTTCGCCGACATTCCCGCCGCGCGGCTCGACTCGATCCTCGACTGGGCGTTCAATGATGCGGCGCTCCGCCGCGCGCAGAACACGCGCGGCATTGTCGCCGTGCACCGCGGCAGGATCATTGCCGAACGGTACGCGCCCGGCTGGGGTCCGTACACGCCGCAGATCAGCTGGTCGATGGGCAAGAGCATTGCCGCCACGCTCATTGGCGTGCTGGTTCAGCAGGGGCGGCTGCGGCTCGATCAGCCGGCGCCCGTCCCGGCGTGGCAGGGCGCTCGGGATCCGCGCCGCAGCATCAAGGTGGCCGACCTGCTGCGCATGTCGAGCGGCCTCGACTTCGACAACTTCGGGCTGAACCCGGAATCCTCGTACAACGCCGCCAATGAGCACTTCCGCATCTATTTCGATGCGGTGGACGTGTTCGCACACTCCGTGAATCAGCCGCTCCGCTTCGAGCCGGGCTCCGTGTGGCGGTACCGGAATTCGGACCCGCTGACGCTCATGGCGCTGGCGCGCGCATCGGTGGAATCCAGCGGTGAGGACTGGCTGAGCTTTCCGCAGCGAGAGCTGTTCGACAGAATCGGCGCGCGCAGCTTCGTGCTCGAGACCGATGCGTGGGGCAACTTCATCATCACCGGCTTCGACTATGGCGGCACGCGTGACTGGGCGCGACTCGGCCTGCTCTACCTGTGGAACGGCGTCTGGCAGGGCACGCGGATCCTGCCGCCGGACTGGGCGGAGTTCGTGTCATCACCCGCACCCGGCGATCCATCGCGCGGCTATGGCGGGTTGTTCTGGCTGAACCGTGGCGGCGCCATGCCGCGCCTGCCCGCGGACGCGTACTGGATGGCGGGCTATATGGGGCAGACGACGATGATCGTGCCCTCTCGCGATCTCGTCGTCGTCCGTCACGGCCCGAGTCCGGGTGGCGACCAGGCCTACTTCGAGGAGCTGGTCGCCCGCATCCTCGAGGTGCTGCCGCCGCCACGCACGCGCTAGCCGTCCGTGATGCACGCCTCCGCGGAACTGCTGGCCGTCAATGCGCCGCCGGCGCCAACAGGACCGGACCGGTCCGCTACCGTGCAGGCAGTGCTCGTGGGCGCTGGAGCGTTTGTCATTGTCCTCGCCGGGATGCGCTCCGCCGTCTTCGACCTCGACCGCCACGCCGTGCCCAAGGAACTCACGCTGCACGTGGTCGCGCTGGGCATGCTGCTGCTCGTCGTTCGACAGTGGCGATCTCTGCGCGCGGGTGTGATCGAAGCGTTGCTGGGCGCGTTCGTACTGTGGAGCGCGCTATCCGCGCTGTTCGCGACGAACCACTGGATCGCACTGCGCGCGCTGGGGCTGACCGGATCCGCGTTCGTGCTGTTCATCACGGTTCGGCGCCTGGCCGGGACCGCACTCGCAGGCAGTGTCCTGGGCGCGCTCGCGGCCGCGGCCACACTCGCAGCCGCCATTGGCGCCGCGCAGGCCTACGGCCTCGAGCTGGACTGGCTGGCCTCGGAGCGCGCGCCCGGCGGGACATTCGGCAATCGCAACTTCCTCGCGCACCTCGTCACGATCGCAGTGCCAGCCGTCATTCTCTGCGCGCTGCGCGCGCGACACAGCGGCTTTACCATCGGCTGGGCCGTTGCTCTGGGAGTATGCCTGAATGCGATCGTGCTCACGCGCTCGCGCGCGGCCTGGCTCGGACTCGTCGCTGCGATCCTCTGCATGGCCGGCGCCTGGCTGATCGGACGCCGCACCCTCCGTGAAGCCGCACACGTGAAGCGCGTTCGCTGGCTTGCCGGACTCGCCGCGTTCGGCGGACTCACAGCCGTCGCCCTGCCCAACCGGCTCGAGTGGCGCTCGGATTCGCCGTACGCGCAGACGCTGACGCGTATCGGCGATTATCGCAGTGGATCCGGCCGCGGCCGCGTCATCCAGTACCGCAATTCGCTCGAGCTGGTCGCCATGGATCCGGTCTTCGGCACGGGTCCCGGCAACTGGTTCATCAAGTACCCGCTCGTGACTTCACCGCCGGATCCGTCGTTCAATGCGGCGGATCCGATCCCGACGAACCCGTGGCCCAGCAGCGACTGGATGGCCGTGCTGGCCGAACGCGGGCCGATCGGGCTGGCAATCGTGCTGCTCACGGGCGCCGCGATCCTCCTCACCGCGATGCGCAGGCTGCGCGGCATGGACAGCACTGCCGCTGTCCAGGCCGCAATCGTGCTCGGCGTGCTGGCGGCCGTCGTGATAACAGGCCTGTTCGATGCCGTGCTGCTCAGTGCCACACCCGTCTATTTCGCGGCTGTCGCGCTCGGCCTGCTGCTGCCCCGCACACAGCCCGTGATCGACCGGCCGCTCAGGCTTCGCGCTCGGCGCGCCGCCATCTACGGCACGCTCGGCTTCGTTCTGCTGGTCTCGGCCTATTCGCTCGTCCAGTTCCTGGCGATCCGCGTCACGCGTGAATCAACGACGCGTGCGACGCTCGCTCAAGCCGCTCGCATCGATCCGACCAGCCATCGGCTGCAGGTCCAGCTCGCGCGGCGCGGCAATTGCGAGGCCCGGCTCCCGCACGCGCGTGCGGCCGCCCGGCTCATGCCCCACCACGATGCGCCTCGGCGCGCTCTCACCGCATGCGGCGAAGCGCCCGCGCGCTGATGACCTCGTCTGTACACCGCCCGTTTGCCGTGGCGAGGGCTGCGGCGCCTCCGCGACTAGTGCTTTGTATCTTCGACTTCGCGCACCAGCCTTTTCGGCGCGACACTGCGCCACGCATCGTGAACGAGGTCTTCGATCTCCGCCCAGTTCAGCCTGCCCGCGATGGCAATGGAAACCCAGCCGTGCTGCCCGATGTAGGGCGTGCGCACCCACGGACCACGCCGGATCAGCGCATCCTGTGTGACCAGGTCCGACTTGATCGCCATGTGCATCTCGCGATCCTCGCCCATGCCCACGATCACGAACGACTTCTTGCCCACGCGGAGCGTGGAGTGCCCGAATCCGTCGCGTACAACGTCGATGCATGGCAGCGCCTTCGTGATCGTGCGCAGCCGCTCGAGTACGCGCTTCTCCTCTGATGTCAGAGCCCGATTCGCATCACCCACGAGGCGATCTCCTGCTGCGACCTCGTAACGGTTACACCGGCAATGTCGCGAATGCGATGACCAGTGGACAGATGCCTACGGGCCATTCGCGCTCGATGGCGTAGTCCGGCGTCAGCCGGTACGCCGCAGCAGGCGTGCGACAGTCCGGGCGCAGCGTATAGACCCGGTTCGAGCCATCGACACCAATGCCGGATACGGAAGGGATGTCCGCCGGTTTCACGGCATTGCCGGGCGCGCGCACGAACGTGCCGGTCGGATTCCAGATGGCGAGCCCGAAGGAAAAAGACGAAACCAGGACTAGGCCATCGCCGCCGACCGCAATCGCGGAGGGAAACTCGCCAAACCCGGAAACGTGTTGCGCTTCCGCCAGCGTGCGCCGATCCACCACCGAGACCGTACCATCGCCTCGACCGAACGATCCGGAGTGTGCGACATAGAGCCGCCCATCCACGCCGGACGCGGCCGCGGCCGCGTTCCGCCCCGATAGGGCAATCGTCGCGATGACGCGCGGCGGGATTCCCGTGATCACGGTGAGGCTGGACGGCCCCGCCGGCTCGTAGTTCACGAGGTTCGCGTTCACCACGTACACCGTGTCGCCGACAGTTGTCATGGCCTGTGGATAGCGACCCGTCTCGATCGGCGCGCCCGTCGTTCCGCGGCGAACATTGACCGGCGTCACCGTCGCAAGGTTCGAGTTGGCTACGAGCGCGATGGAATCGCTCAGGAACGCGATGCCCGTCGCGCCCGAGCCCGCGGGCAGCGCTACATTGTGGAGGACGCGCTGCTGCAGGAGATCGACAACGACGGCCACGGATACAATG
>Ga0187892_10009045_pt1 | contig 13303 bp, 13 predicted proteins | sample MA1701073metaG_FD_139345 | JGI IMG/M metagenome (GOLD analysis project Ga0187892, IMG submission 139345) | Bio-ooze microbial communities from a basaltic lava cave in the Kipuka Kanohina Cave System on the Island of Hawaii, USA - MA170107-3 metaG ...
CCCGACTACCTCAAGCTGAAGATCCTCCGGGTGTGCGGCAAGCTCGACAGCGACACTCTCATGCAGAAGACAAGATCGAAGAGGCGGTAGACAAAGTTATCCCCCAGATTCCGGGAAGAGGCTTCGATATCGTGATCTCGATCTGCGGAAAGTAGGCCATGTCTGCAATTCGCTCGGCGAGAAGACCATCGATGACCTACTGTGGCAGCACTCCATCCCACACGAGAAGGAGCCCCCGTATCCGGAGGGCCGTTTCCGAGGGGACTTCCGTGTCCAAGGAACCGTCATCGAGTACTTCGGGCTCGCGGGTGATCCTGAGTACGACGAGAAGACTCGATTCAAGCAGGAACTCTGCAGGAAGCACGGGATACGCCTCGTTGCCCTCTACCCAGCCGACTTGGTTAGCCTTCGGGAACTGCGCAAGAAACTTGCCGCTGCGCTCTCACTCCGTTTGCAAGACTGACAGTCGCTTGCAGCGGTCTTCCATCCAATCTTGGACACGGGATATGTGCTGGCGGAATTGGGAGGGGCGAGGCGGTCCTCGCCCCTCTCATCCGTATTGAGCTAGCCTCAAAGATGGTATGCCCGACAGGAGTTGAACCTGTAACCTCTGGCTCCGGAGGCCAGCGCTCTATCCAGTTGAGCTACGGGCACACGCGCGCGCGATCATAGCAACCCGCCCGAAACGTGACAAGCCACCCGCCCGCGCTATAATGGTTCGACTCGGGCTTCGCCTCACTCACCATGAATCCGCTAGTCCGATGAAAACCCTCCGCGTCTTCTACCGCGTCAATCCCGACATCCTCGACCTCTGCAAGAAAAACCCCGCCTACTGCGAGGACGTCCTCTCCGGCGACGAAGAGGGCTGCGTCGAGAGCTTCGACGTCGACCAGGGCTGGGACGCCATCCACTTCACCATCAGCCCCAACCGCGCCTACCCCGACCAGGGCAACCTCGACGAATACCTCGTCTTCGACTGGGCCGTCACCGGCAAGGATCCCATCCACAAGGGCCTCAACCTCGGCCACGGCCCCGCCGCCTACCTCACCACCGACGAAGTCAACCAGGTCGCCCAGGCCCTCGAAGGCCTCGCCGAGCCCGAGATCCGCGAAACCTTCGACCCCGAAGCCATGGACACCGCCGAGGTCCACCCCGAAGTCTGGCACAGCACCGTCCACACCGGCAAGGAGACGCAGGACGCCTGGGAGTACATCTGGGACCACTTCGTCCGACTGCGCGAGTTCTACAAGCGCGCCGCCCACGACGGCCACGCCGTCATCACCTGGGTCATCCCCTTCGACGAGGCCGCCTGAAGCGTCGCACGTATCACGCTTCACGCATCACGTCGTCGTCGACTCGACGTGCGACGGGACGGGTGACGGCAGTCGTGAGACGACCTGGAACCTGATACCTGATACGTGGGACGTAGGGCGGCGCTACCGGCGCCGCCTTATCCGCTTCGCCGACCCCACCGCCAGCGCCCCCGCCGCCTCCTCCCCCGACAGCCGCCGGATCTCGTCCCGCAGCGCCGCCGCCGCCTCGAACTCCAGCTTCTCCGCCGCCGCGTGCATCTGCCGCTCGAGCTCGGCCACCACCTCCGACCGCGTCAGCTGCCGCTCCGACATGTGCACCGCGTCCGCCTCCACATGCCTCGCGCGGATGATCTCCTCGATCCCGTGCCGGATCTGCTTCGCGATCGTCTTCGGCGTGATCCCGTGCTTCTCGTTGTACTCCAGCTGCAGCTTCCGCCGCCGATCCGTCTCGTCCATCGCCCGCCGCATCGACTCCGTCACCGTGTCCGCGTAGAGGATCACCTCGCCGTTCACGTTGCGCGCCGTCCGCCCCACCGTCTGGATGATCGACACCGCGCTCCGCAGGAAGCCCTCCTTGTCCGCGTCGAGGATCGCCACCAGCGACACCTCCGGCAGGTCCAGCCCCTCCCGCAGCAGGTTCACGCCGACCAGCACGTCGTACTTCCCCTCGCGCAGCTGCCGCAGCAGTTCCACCCGCTCGATCGTCTCCACCTCCGAGTGGAGATACCGGCACTTCACCCCCTCCTCCTCCAGGAACTCCGACAGGTCCTCCGCCAGCCGCTTCGTCAGCGTCGTCACCAGCGCCCGCTCCTTCCGCGCGACGACGACCTTGATCGCCTCCAGCAGATGCCGCACCTGCCCCTTCGCAGGCTCAACGCGGATCCTCGGGTCGACGAGCCCGGTCGGCCGGATGATCTGCTCCACCGCCTCGCCCGCCGACATCTTCATCTCCCACGCCCCCGGCGTCGCGGAGACGAAGCAGATCTGCGGCATCGTCGCCAGCCACTCGTCGAACATCATCGGCCGGTTGTCGAGCGCGCTCGGCAGCCGGAACCCGTAGTCGACGAGCGTCTGCTTGCGCGCCCGATCCCCGTTGTACATCCCGTGGATCTGCGGGATCGTGGCGTGCGACTCGTCGACGACGCACAGGAAGTCCTTCGGGAAGTAGTCGATCAGCGTCGCGGGCCGCTCGCCGGGCTTGCGCCCCGACAGGTGGCGCGAGTAGTTCTCGATCCCCTTGCAGTAGCCGATCTCCCGGAGCAGCTCGAGGTCGTACCTCGTGCGCGCCGTCAACCGCTGCTCCTCCAGCAGCTTCCCCTGCTCGTGGAACCACCTCGCCCGCTCGTTCAGCTCCCGCTCGATGCCGGAGAGCGCGCGCCCGATCTCCTCGTCCGGCATGACGAAGTGCTTCGCGGGGTAGACCGTGACCTGGTCGAGGTCCGCCAGGACGTCGCCCGTCACCGGATTGATCGCCTGCAGCCGCTCGATCGTGTCGCCGTCGAACTGCACGCGGATGGCCGTCTCCTCGTACGACGGGTGGAGGTCGATCGTCTCGCCGCGGACGCGGAATTTGCCGCGCGTGAACGAGACGTCGTTGCGCTCGTACTGCACGTCGATGAGCTTGCGCAGGAACGCGGGGCGGTCGATCTTCTGCCCGCGCTGCGCCTGCACGATCATGTTCTTATAGTGGTCGGGCGTGCCGAGACCGTAGATGCACGACACGCTGGCGACGACGATGACGTCGCGCCGCCACATGAGCGCGCTCGTCGCGGCGAGGCGCAGGCGGTCGATGTCCTCGTTGATGTCGGCGTCCTTCTCGATGTAGATGTCGCGCTGCGGGATGTACGCCTCCGGCTGGTAGTAGTCGTAGTAGCTGACGAAGTAGTGGACCGCGTTGTCCGGGAAGAAGTCGCGGAACTCGCTGAAGAGCTGGGCGGCGAGCGTCTTGTTGTGGGAGATCACGAGCGTCGGCTTCTGCACGCGCGCGATCGCGTTCGCGAGCGTGAACGTCTTGCCCGAGCCGGTGACGCCCAGGAGCGTGCTGAAGCGCTCCGCGCGCGAGATGCGCTCGACGAGCCGGTCGATGGCCGCGGGCTGGTCGCCCATCGGCTTCATGTCGGAGTCGAGCGTGAACTCGCGCACGGCGCCATCTTAGCAGGCCGCTACGACTCGTTCACGGGACGGTATGCGTCGGCGGCCAGGCCGAACGTCCACGCGACCGCCTCGCGCGCCGTCCGCACCGTGGGAGGCACGCGCAGGAAGTACTCGCGGCGCGAGCCGTCGGGCTCCGGCGTGGAATTCACGACCTTCACCATCACCAGGGGCCGACGCGTGCCCGATCGCACGGCCCCGTCGCCCGGCGGACGCGCGTCCCCTTGGCACGATGCGCGCTCCGCCAGCGGGCCTGCCCGACCGTCAGCAGATCAATCGCGAACGATGCGGATCTCCCCGGGCGAATACTCGCGCTGCCGGACCACCTGGTACACACCCGGCGCGAGGTCGATGTGCGCGTGCTCCTCGTGCATCAGCGGAGTGGCCTCATGCACCTTGAGGAAATGCCCGCGGCCCAACCGGTACAGAGCCGCATGCGCCGCACTCACCGCGTGCGCATGCCCGGTCGCCTCGCCGTGCGCGAGGATGACCCGGCCGTGCTCGGGCTCGATCCTGCGCGCGGACTCGAGGAACCCCTCGACCGGCACCAGCAGGACATCGCCTTGACGAATCATCGCTCACGTCAACCGGCGACCTGTCCGAAGGTTCACGCGGCCACGACCCGGTTCCTTCCCCCCTCCTTCGCCCGGTACAGCGCCGCGTCCGCGCGCGCGATGAGCGCCTCCGGCGCCGCCATCGTCCGCTCGTCGAACTGCGCGACCCCCAGGCTCGCCGTCACCGGCACGCCCGACACCGGCTTCGCCTCGATCGCCTCCCGCACCCGCTCCGCGATCGCCGCCGCCTTCGCCAGCGGCACCCGCGGCAGCAGGATCGACAGCTCCTCGCCGCCGTACCGGAAGCCGGCCGAGTCTCCCGCCCGCGTCCGGATGCACCGCTTCAGCGCGTCCGCCACGCCCTTCAGCACCTTGTCCCCCGTCAGATGCCCGTGCCGGTCGTTGATCTTCTTGAAGTGGTCGATGTCGACCATCACCAGCGACAGCGGCGCCCCGTCGCGCCGCGCCTGCTCGACGAGCACGTCGATCTGGTTGAGGAAGTGCCGCTTCGTCGCCAGCCCCGTGAGCCCGTCCTCGACCGCGCGCGTGTAGAGGTCGGGCGTCTTGAGCGCCAGCGCGATGAAGCCGGCGATCTCCTCGGCGTGCGCCCGGAGCTGCCGCCCGCGCTCCTCGTCCATCTCCGCGCGCAGCACCGCGCGCCCCGTCTGCTCCCCGTCGTACGAGAGCGGCACTTCGAGCTTCCACGGTTCGACTCGGCCTCCGGCCTCGCTCACCGCAGGTGCCGCAGGCACCTTCGCGCGCTTCACCATCCCGCGGTCGAACCACGCTTTCCCGTCCGCCCACACCGCCCGCAGCTGGCCCGCCACGTGGATCTCGATCGCACAGCGGCCTCCGAGGAGCCGCGCGACCACGCCGAGCGCGCGGTCGAGCACGGCACGGAAGTCGACGTCCTCGCGCAGGATGAGCCCGATCTCGCGCTCCGCGCACAGCACCTCGATCTGCGTCTGCAGCTCCATCCGCTGCTTCCACAGGCTGTGCTCCAGCCCCGCCACCGCCTCCGCCATCGCCCGCGTCTCGACCCGCGACCGCCACGTCAGCACGAAGACCAGCACCGCGAGCGCCGAGTACGCGCACGCCATGAGCGCGAACATCCGCAGGCCGGGCAGGTCCGGCATGACGTGCAGCAGAATCCCCGCCGTCGCCGGCGGGAGACAGAGGATCAGCGCCCGACAGAGCCGTCGGATGAAGCGCACCACTACGGTCTATATCGGCACGGGCGTGATCGGCCTTCGGCCCGACAGCACCGCCTTCACGTTGCGGACCGCCAGCCCGAACATCGCCGCGCGCGTCACCCCGGTCGCGCTCGCGACGTGAGGAAGCAGGACGACGCTGTCCAGCGCCAGCAGTCCCCTCTCAATCCGCGGCTCCCGCTCGTACACGTCGAGCCCCGCCCCCGCGATCCACCCCTTCCGCAGCGCCTCGACCAGCGCCTTCTCGTCGACAACCGGCCCGCGCGCCGTGTTGACGAGGAACGCCGTCCGCTTCATCGCCCGCAGCTCGCGCCTCCCGATGAGATGCCGCGTCGCCGCCGTCAGCGGGCAGTGCAGCGACACGAAGTCGCACCCCAGCACGCGGTCCAGCCCGCCCCGCCTCGTCGCGAACCGCACGCGCATCCCGAACCCGCGCGCCCGACGCGCCACCGCCCGGCCGATCCGCCCGCGTCCGACGATCCCGAGCGTCGCGCCGTGCACGTCGCGCCCGAGATACCCGAACGGCTCCCATCCGGCGAACCTCCCCGCCCGAACGTGCCGGTCCCACTTCACCACGCCGCGCGCGCACGCGAGCATCAGCGCGACCGCGCAGTCCGCGCTCGTCTCCGTCAGCACGTCGGGCGTGTTCGTGACGACGATCCCCCGCCGCCTCGCCTCGGCCACATCGATGTTCTCGTACCCGACCGTCATCTGCGCGATCACCCGCAGCCGCGGCGCGCGGGCCATCCACGCCGGATCGATGCGGTCCCGCAACAGCGTGATCGCGCCTTCCGCCCCGCGCAGGGAGACCTGCCGCAGGCCGCGCAGCGGCGCCCGCATGCCGCTGGGGACCTCAAACGTGACGTGGATGCGCAATGCGTGATGCGTGATGCGCTATCTCCGGGCGATCCTGTTCAGCACCTCGATCCCCCGCTTCAGCTGCTCGTCTCCGACCGCGAACGACAGCCGGAAGTGCGTCGGGTGCTTCGACGCCGCCCGCCCCGGAACCACCAGCACCCTGCTTTCGATCGCCTTCTTCACGAACTCCTCGTCCGTCCCCCACGGGCACTTCGGGAAGACGTAGAACGCCCCCTGCGGCTTCACCACCTCGAACCGGTCCTTCAGCCCGCCGTAGACGAGGTCGCGCTTCCGGCGGTAGCCCTCGATGTACGCCGAGACGTCCACGTCCAGCGCGGTCATCGCCGCGACCTGCCCGGGCGCGTTCGCGCAGACGAACGAGAACTGCTGGAGCATCGCCATCCGGTCGATGATGTCGCGCGGCCCCGCCGCGAAGCCGAGCCGCCATCCCGTCACCGCGTACGTCTTCGACAGTCCGCCGACCAGGAGCGCGCCCCCGTCGTGACGCAGCACGCTCTCGTGCGGGAAGTCGTAGCTGAACGCGGAGTAGATCTCGTCCGCAATGACGAGCACGCCCCGCTTCTTCGCCACCGCCGCGATCGCCGCCACCTCCTCCTTCGTGTACGCGACCCCCGTCGGGTTGACGGGATTGTTGAACAGGATCGCCTTCGTCCTCGTCGTGATGAGCGCGTCCAGCTTCTCCGGTCGCACGCGGAAGTCCGGGTACGTGTCGAGCAGCACCGGCTTCGCGCCGAAGAAGTTGACCAGGTGGCAGTACAGCACGAAGTACGGATCCGGCACGATGACCTCGTCCCCCTCCTCGACGAGCACCGCGAGCGCCTGGAAAAGCGCGCCCGCCGAGCCGGCCGTGACGAGCACCCCGCCGTCCCCGAATCCGCAGTCGCGCGCCAGCCGCTCCCGCAGCTTCTCGCGCAGTTCCGGCATCCCCTGCGTGACCGTGTACTTGTTGTGCCCCGCCTCGACCGCGGCGGCGAGCGCCTTCCGCACCGGCGCGGGCACCTCGAAGTCCGGCTGCCCGAGCGAGAAGTCGACCGCGTCGGTCATCTCGCGCGCCAGGTCGAAGATGCGCCGGATGCCGGACATCTCGACCTTGTCCATCCGGCGCGCGAAGCGGGTCATGCGGCGCCGCATATTTTGCGCGACCGGCGGCCCCTGCTACAATGAAATCGTGCAGGACATCCAGATCGCCGACCCCTTCGACCTCACCGACACCCAGCGCATGATCCGCGACACCGTCCGCGACTTCGCGGCGCGCGTCCTCGAGCCGAAGGCGGCGGAGCTCGACGAGAAGGGCGCGTTCTGCATGGACCACTTCCGCCGCATGGCCGAGCTCGGCCTCACCGGCATCCCCGTGCCGGAGGAGTACGGCGGCGCCGGCGCCGACACGCTGTCGTTCATCCTGGCGATCGAGGAGATCTCGAAGGCGTGCGGCTCGACCGCCCTCGGCCTGGCCGCCCACACGTCGCTCGGCACGATGCCGATCGTCGACTTCGGCAGCGACGAGCTGAAGCGCCGCTACGTCCCCGGCAACGCGCGCGGCGAGACCGTCGGGTCGTACGGCCTCACCGAGCCGGGCTCGGGCTCCGACTCCGGCGCGTCGCAGACGACGGCGACGCGCGCCGCCGGCGGCTGGAGGATCAACGGCTCGAAGCTCTTCATGACGAACGCGAGCGTCGCGAAGGTCATGACGATCACCGCGGTCACCGACAAGCCCAAGGCGAAGCACGAGCGCATCAGCGCCTTCGTCCTGGAGGCGGACTGGAAGGGCGTGGCGGTCGCCAAGAAGGAGGACAAGCTCGGCATGCGCTCGTCCGACACGTGCTACGTCACGTTCGACGACGTCTTCGTGCCGGAGGGCAACCTCCTCGGCGAGCAGGGCAAAGGCTTCAGCTACTTCATGCAGATCCTCAACGGCGGCCGCATCGGCATCGGGGCGCTCGCCCTCGGGCTGGCGGAGGGCGCGTACGAGAAGGCGGTCGCCTACTCGAAGCAGCGGAAGACGTTCGGAAAGCCGATCGCCGCGCATCAGGCGGTCGCGTTCAAGATCGCCGACATGGCGGTCGCCATCACCGCCGCGAAGCACATGATCTACCACGCGGCGCGGCTCAAGGACGCGGCCCGGCCGTTCAAGCGGGAGGCGGCGATGGCGAAGCTCTTCGCCTCCGAGATGTCGATGCGCGTCACGCGCGACGCCATCCAGGTGCTCGGCGGCTACGGCTACATGACCGAGTACGGCGTCGAGCGCATGTACCGCGACGCGAAGCTGTGCGAGATCGGCGAGGGGACGAGCGAGATCCAGAGGATCGTGATCTCGCGCGAGATCCTGGGGAAGCTGTGACACGCGGATCTCGAATCTCGAATCCCGGATTTCAGCCCCTGGCGGCTGCCTTCTGCACGCTCTGCGCACTCTCGTCCTGCAGCAAGGCGCCCCCCACCCCCTACGGCGAGACCGAGGCCTTCCGCGACTGGCGGTTCAAGGCGGTCACCACGCCCATCCCGAACGCGCACTTCGCGACGAAGATCGACGCGACGATCGAGTTCGACTTCAAGGGGCGCGCGTGCAGGAACGAGGACTGGATCGAGGTCGTCTACAACGGGGACATCCTCGGCCGCACGAACATCTACTCCGCGCCCGGCACCGCCCCGCGCGTCGTCCGCCACCGCCTCAAGTTCATGACCGGCGCGATGAACCGGGTCACGTTCTTCGACACGGTCACCAACACGGGCTACAAGTTCATGTGCGACACCCGCACGATGAACGGGCAGCAGGGCGTCTTCCTCTTCTCGCCGGGCGGCCCCGAAGGATTCACGTTCGAGCAGCGGGAGCGTTAGGGAGAATCTCGAATTTCGAATCTCGAATCTCGCGGTCCTCGTCGACGGTGCGTCCCCCGAGATTCGAGATTCGTGATTCGAGATTCGCCTAGTCCTTGTACGGGTCCAGGTCCTCGAACCCCAGGTTGTCCGACAGCGGGAACCCGAAGAACACCTTGACCCCCGTGTCGATCACCGCGTACTCGCCCACCTTCACCGCGCGGCCGTCCCGGTCGTAGCGGAAGAACTTGCCGTCCTCGTTGATGAACCCCAGGCGGTCGGTCCCGCCCGGGTTCAGGATGTAGTACAGCTCGCGCCAGTCGCGCATGCCCTTCAGGCGCACGCGGTACTTCTCCAGGAAGCCGACCCGCACCTTCAGCTTCGGGTCCTTCCTCCAGTGCATGATCTTCTTGCGCTCGACGTTCTCGCTCTGCGTCTCCGCCGAGGGCGAGCCGTAGAATTCCTGGTACTCCTCGCCGTACTCGTGCAGCCTTCCGGCGCAGCCGCCCACCACGACCAGGACCAGCGCCCAGCGCTTCATGGGAAGCGGTTCGAGTACGGGACCAGGCCCCGGTGCAGCACCAGCCTGTCGGGGATGCTGTACCCAACCTCGGTGTACCTCGTGCCGCTCACGATCGACGGCACGGCGTACGAGTCGGTCTGCGCGCCGCCCGACAGGAAGACCAGCGTCAGCGCGACCATGAAGAGGATCACGGCGAAGAAGAGCATCTGCCGCGCGTAGAACTCCGTGCTCGTCGCGCGCTCCAGCTGCGCCTTCTCGACCAGCGCGTCGCGGATCTCGTCCGCGGTGAGGTCGAGCTTGCCGCCGCACTTCTGGCAGTACGAAACCGTCGCCGGGTTCTTGAAGTTGCAGCGCAGGCAGTTCATCTAGGGCCCCGCCCAGAATTTCTTCAGCGTGTCGACGTCCGACTTCGCCCACTCCCGGATCCACCCCTTGCTCTCCGCGTCGAGCGCCTTGGTGTAAAACTCCTGCGCCTCCTGCTGCTTCCCCCGCCGGCGCAGGATCACCGCGATGTTGCGGTTGGCCTCGTACGTGTCCTCGGCCTTCAGCGACTCCTTGAAGAACTCGATCGCCTTGTCGTACCGCTCGTTCCGGTTCTCGCGCCGCGCGCGGTACTCCTCGACGTTGCCGAGGCCGATGTAGACCGTCGCCCGCATCTTCTTCGCCGCGTCCGTGTCCTTCATCAGGGTCTCGTGCTTCTTGAAGTTGTCGAGCGTCGCGCCGAGCGCGTCGTTGAACATGTTCCGGGCGGTGATGTCCGGGTTGCCCTTCGCCGTCTTCTCGAGCCACACGTACGCGTCGACGACGTGCGGGTCGGCCCGCGCGGACAGCGCCGGATCCTGCAGCAGGTTGTGCATCTTGTTGCGGTAGATCGCCACGTCGTCCCGGCTCGCGTACGCGTAGGCGGTCGCCAGGCAGTACTGGAACCAGGGCTCCTTCAGGCCGCCGTAGAGGGTGGGCTGGCCCGACCACTTGGTCTTCATCTCGTTGGAGAAGATGGCGATCTGGCTCTCCATGGCGCGGAGGTCCAGCAGCGTCAGGCCGCCGCCCTCGAAGAAGCGCTGCGCCTCGACATAGACCATGTTGATGAGCGGCAGCACCCATCGCGGCGCGTACTGGTAGCACGCCTTGAAGAACCTCGCCGCGTTCACGTCGTACCTGCCCTGCTGCCCGTACGTCCAGCCGAGCCCCGAGTAGAGGTCGACGAGCCCCTCCCGGGTGATGGACTTCGCCATCTCCTGGTTGCTGGAGAGCACCTTGAGGATCTTGTCGAACTTCTCGTTCAGATCCTTCACCCGCTCCGGCGCATAGGGCCCCGGGCCGTCGGTCTTGACCAGCCGGCACAGCTCGCAGTGCCGCAGCCCGATCTCCGCCTCGGGCATCGCCCCGTTGGCCGCCTTCGCCAGGGTGAAGGCGTCGAAGGCCTGCTTGATGTACTGCTCGGCGCCCTTGATGTCCTTCTCCTTGTCCGCCTTCTTCAGCGCGATCACGCCGAGCCCGCAGTGCACCGTCTCCTTCCGCGGGAAGTCGCTGTTGAGCAGGATCTGGTAGTTCGCCTCGGCGCCCGCGAGGTCGCCCCCGTCCGTCTTGATCTTGGCGAGCAGCTCCCGCGCGACGTAGTGCTGTGCGTTCCAGGCGAGCGCGTCCTCGAGGGCGGGAACCGCGTTGCCGATGCGGTTCGAGTCGTAGTAGACGAGCCCGTTCGCCATGCTCCGCTTCAGGCCGAACTTGCGGACGGCGACCCAGCCGAGGATGAGGGAGAGCACGACGAGCACGCCCGCGACCGACATCTGCACGATCGCCGCGGTCGTCCACTCGACCTTCCTCGTCTTGACCTTGGCGATCGCCATGCTATTGCCAGATTTTCCCGGTCAGCGCGTACATTCCGACCGGCCCGATGCCGCGGCTGTCCCAGCGGGCGCACTGCAGGCGGTTGTCCATGAGCACGAAGAAGCTGTCGCGCGGCACGATGATCTCCTCGAGGGTGTCGCCGGAGACCATGGCGCGCCCGACGTAGGCCTGGTCGACCTTGCGGTCGTTGCGGTACACCTCGCCCCGCTCCATCCGGATGCGGTCGCCCGGGAGCCCGATCACGCGGGCGGCGAACGTGCTCTGCCCCTCGCCCGACTGCTCGAACTCGTAGTAGATGACGTCGTCGTGGACGATGTGCTCGTACGGCTTGTACTTCGTGGGGATGACGAACTTGTACTTCTCGCGGGCGACCGTGGGCTCCATCTCCGCCCCGTGCACCTGCCGGCAGCTCATGTTGTTGTACACGAGCATGAGGCACCAGATGATGACGAAGCCGATGCCCAGCTTCACGTACCGCGTGATCAGTTCCGCCATGCGAAGGCCTCATCCTATCGGTGCATGAGGACCAGTCAAGTCTTTTGACGGACGAGAAGGCCTCCGTCACGGCGCCGCGCTATAATCCCGCCGTGACCAAACTCGCGGCGCTCTACCTCACGCTCGGACTCTCCGCGTGCGCCGCGCCCTCCGCCCCGCAGCCCCAGGACGACGCGGAGCTCCGGCGCCGGATCGACGAGCTCTCCCGCCAGCTGGAGAGCGCGCGCCACGAGATCTTCGCCCTGCGCCTCCGCCAGGCGCGACTCGACGGCAAGCCGGACGAGGAGGCGCGCGTCCTCCGCGAGGACGGCCTCGGCTCGCCGCACGAGGCGATCCGCCTCGCCGCGCTCCGCGAGATCGCGGCGCTCGCCCCCGACCGCCTGAAGGCGTTCGCCGAGCCGCTCTCCGTGTGCGCGCGCGCCGGCACCGTCGCGGTCCGCTGCGAGTCGGTCCGCCTCCTCGGCCGCGTCCCGGCCGCCGAGGCCGCCGTCATCGAGGCCGCGCGCGACGCCGCGCCCGAGGTGCGCCGCGCCGCCGCCGCCGCGCTCCGCTCCGGCAGCGCCGCCTCGGTCGACGCGCTCGCCGCGCTCCTCTCCGACCACGCGAAGGACGTCCGGCTCGCGGCGCTCGACTCGGCCGGCGCCGTGCGCAGCGACCGCGCCGTCGCCGCCGTCGTGCGCGCGACGGAGGACGCGGACGCGGCCGTCGTCGAGAGGGCGGTCGACGTGCTCGGGACGCTCGCCAGCCCCGCGGCGGCGGGGCCGTTGCAGCGGGTGCTCGCGTCGGCCTCGACCGACGCGATCCGCTGGTCCGCCGTGAACGCCCTGGGCAAGATCGGCGCCCCCGAGTCGGCGCCCGCGATCCGGCCCTACCTCGACGCCGCGCGCCCCTCCAACCTCCGCGAGGTCGCCGCGCAGGCCCTCGGCCGGCTCCGCGACGCCGGGGGAGTCCCGGCGCTCGCCGCCGCGCTGGCGGGGGACGTCGAGCCGCGCGTCCGCGAGGCCGCCGCCCGATCGCTGGGGCAGATCGGCGGCCCCGCCGCCCGCGACGCGCTCGTCCCCGCCGCGCTCGACGCGCCCGACGCGTCGGTGCGCCGCGCCGCGTGGGAGGGCGCCCTCGCCGCCGCGGGCGGCCGCTTCGCCGACCTCCAGCACCTGTGGGGCGTCATGCGCGCGCGCAAGCGCCGCGACGAGGTCGAGGCGGTCTGCCAGCGCCTCCACGCCCTCAAGCTGGAGGGGGACGAGCGCGAGCGCCACCTCAAGCTCGAGGAGGACGCCGCCGAGTTCGCCCTCGAGGCGAAGGACTTCCGCGCCGCGCTCGGCCACCTGGCGGTCCTGCGCGGCGCCGCGGCCCCCCGCCCCGAGCTTCTCCGCCGCATCGCCCGCTGCCACAGCCTTCTCGGCGAGCACGACGCCGCCTACAAGGCTCTCGCCGAGGCTCTCGCCCACTGCCCCGAGTCCACCCCGCCCTGGTGGGAGGTCAAGCTGGAGCAGCTCGCCTCCCTCGAGGCGGCCG
>Ga0187892_10009046_pt1 | contig 13302 bp, 13 predicted proteins | sample MA1701073metaG_FD_139345 | JGI IMG/M metagenome (GOLD analysis project Ga0187892, IMG submission 139345) | Bio-ooze microbial communities from a basaltic lava cave in the Kipuka Kanohina Cave System on the Island of Hawaii, USA - MA170107-3 metaG ...
AGATGTTCACGGTGCCGGCGCGCGGCGACCGGGAGGACTCGTTCACGTTCCGGCCGGAGCTGACGCCGGGGACGCTGCGCGCCCTCATCCAGAACGGCCTCTTCAAGCAGCGCCCGTTCTGGAAGCTCTACTACATCGGCGCGCAGTTCCGCTACGAGCGGCCGCAGAAGGGACGGCTGCGGCAGTTCCACCAGTTCGGCGTCGAGGCGGTCGGCTCGAAGGACCCGCTGCTCGACGTCGAGACGATGGCGGTGTACGCGGACATCCTGCGGGCGGTCGGGGTGGACTACGATCTGTATGTCAACACGCTGGGCTGTCCGGCGTGCCGGCCCGCGTATCGCGAGAAGGTCAAGGCGGCGATCCAGGCGGATCTCGACAAGTACTGCGCCGACTGCAAGCGGCGGTACGAGCGCAACGTCTTCCGCGTGTTCGATTGCAAGGTCGAGACGTGCGCCGCGCTCGCGGAGGCGCTGCCCGCCATGGTCGATCACGTATGCGCCGAGTGCATGGACCACTTCACGAGAGTGCGCAACGCGCTGCCGCCGCCATGGCAGCTCAACAAGCGCATCGTGCGGGGGCTCGACTACTACACGCGCACGGTGTACGAGTTCAAGTCGAAGCGGCTCGGCGCGCAGGACGCGCTCGGCGGCGGCGGGAGGTACGACACGCTCGTCGCGTCGATGGGCGGGCCGGACGTCGGCGCGGTTGGCTTCGCGGCGGGCATGGAGCGCATCCTCATCGCGGCGGGGGACGCGGCGGCGGCACCGGCGGCGCAGCCGGACTTCTTCGTCGTCGCGGCGGGGGACGAGGCGCGGGCGGCGGTCTTCAAGGCGGCGCAGGAACTGCGGGCCGCGGGGCTCGCGGGGGACGTGGACTACGAGGCGCGGAGCGTCAAGGCGCAAATGCGGCGGGCCAACGACCTGGGGGCGCGGTTCGTGGTCATCATCGGGGGGCAGGAGCTTGCGCAAAGCGCGGTAAAGGTTAAGAATATGGAGGACGGTACGGAGCGCACCGTGCCGCTCCTGGAGGCGCGCGACGTGATCGGGAGGAAACGATGAGGCGGTCCCTTCTGGCGGCGGTGTTGCTGGCGGCGGGCTGTGTGCCGGATCAGCGGCCGAATCGGATGTCGGCTGACCGCCCGCCTCCGACGCCCCGGGAAATCGACGAGCAGCGCAAGATCGCGGAGGGCTTCGAGAAGTGGAACGCGGCGACCGCCGCGGGAGACGTCGAGGCGACCTACCGCGGGATGACCGGCGCGTTCAAGTCGAACTGGATGCTGCTGCGGCTGAGGGATCCGAACGACATGGTCACGAAGGCGTTCGTCGCCAGGCTCGACGCCGATTCGCGCCTGCTGCTGGACAAGTGGTTCGAGGCGCACCAGAAGCACCTCCGCGAGCGCGAGCGGCCCGTGCGGCTGCCGGAAACGATCCTGGGCTCGCAGTGGCTCTTCGAGCTGTATCGCGAGCACTTCAGCCGCTCGAAGGTGGAGATGGTCGCCCAGGCGAAGGCGCGCACGATCACCGATGTGTACGTCGACGGGGACGGCGTCACGATCGTCACCAACACGATGGGCCGCTCGGAGATGTACATGCTCTCGTTCGAGGGGGACGGCTGGAGGGTGGACGGGTATCTGGAAGCGCGGATGAGGAAGCCCTGAGTACCGCTCCGCAGAAGTCGGTGTCCATGTGCGGAAAGACCAAAGATCAAAGATCGAAGATCAGAGGTGGCCACCCCCAAGCCCCGTCCGAGGGGGTCGGGGGTGAGTGCACTTTGATCTTTCGGCGCCAGATGGTCACGAAGTTGCGCGGCGCCGTACTGAGCCCCCATCACGCATTACGCGGTTTCAGATGTGACGTTTCAGGCATCACGTCGTCGTTCGTGTGCCGTCGGCGGTCGTCGACGGACAGCGCCGTCAACGACAGTCGACCATCAGCCGAAGACGACTTGAAACGTGATACCTGATGCCTGAGACTATCTTCCCACTTCAAGGCGCTCGCCGAACCGCCGCGGGATGTTCTTGATGGAGAAGATCTTGTCCATCGTCTTGCGGTAGTCGTACTCCACGCGGCGGAACTCGACGATCATGTTCTCCGGGTCCCAGATCACGTAGCACGAGCGCGTGTCGCGGTCGCGCGGCTGGCCGACCGAGCCGATGTTCACGTAGTACTTGCGGCCGTCGGAAAGCTTCACCTTGTTGGCGAACGCGCGGGGCGGGTAGAACTTCATGTCCTCCGTGAAGACGCCCGGCTCGTGCGTGTGTCCGCAGAAGCAGACGCGCTTGATCATCGTGAAGATCTCCTCCATCTTCTCGCGGTCCTGCACGTCGTGCGGGCGCACGTACTCCTTCGTGCGGTTGCGCGGGGAGGCGTGGAGGTAGGTGATCTCGCCGTCCTCCTTGATGTCCTGCAGGTCGCCGAGGAAGTTCCACATCTTGTGGTTCTCGTCCTTGGCCGACTTCGCGTCGTTGAGCTGGTTGCGCGTCCAGTCGATCGCCTGCGCCGCCTCGGGGTTGAAATCGAGCGCCAGGAAGAGCAGCGCGTCCTCGTGGTTGCCGCGCAGCGACCACCTCCAGTTGAAGGCGGCGCGCAGCATCTCGCGCGGGTTCGGGCCGTACCCGATCAGGTCGCCGAGGCAGTAGACCTCGTCCGTGCCCTGCGACTTGATGTCCTGCTGGACCGCCTCGAGCGCCTCGACGTTCGAATGCAGGTCCGAGATCAGCCCGATCTTGCGCCCCATAGCCTCACCCCAAAAACCGTTGACCGTTCAACCGTCAACCGTGCGACCGTTCGAGCGATGCCTGTCGGACAGATTCTACACCGGGATCGAGCGGAATCAAGGGCGTGGAAAAACGTGGACGTTGGTGGGCTTGCGTGGGCGCTAGTGGGCGGAGGCCACTTTTCTCAACCCCAGGATCAGCTCGATCTCGCCCTGCTCCATGCCGGTCTCCGCGCAGATGTCGCCGACCCCTTTGCCCGCGTCCGCGAGCCCGTAGACGCGCTCGTGGAGCGGATTGGCCGGGCGGGCCGGGGCGGGCGGAGCGGCGGCCGCGCGCAGATCGCGGATGCGCAAGTCGGCGTCGCCGAGAAGCTGCTGGAGGACGCGGATCCTGGTGTCGAGCTGCGCAATGCGTTCGCGGGTGACGTCCTGCACGTCGCCGAAGAGCCGCGCGAGCTGATCGTGGGCGTGCTCCTGCGACTCGCGCGCGAACAGGCCGGGGCGCCCGGCGCCGGCCACGGCGCCGCGACGTCGGCCGATGACGAGCATGGCGCCGAGGGCGAGGACGGCGCCGACGATGATCAGCGTGCTGGAGCCCATTCTATCCCCCTTACTTGTATCGGCATTCCTGACCGCATCACGCATCACGCATCACGCATTACGGTACGACTCACGACGTTGCAACAGCCCGGCCGCTGGCACGCCCTTTGCGGCTCGTCGTCGCGTGAGTTCGCTTTTCAAGATCGGCGCCGTCACCGTCGCGGTCATCATGGCGTGCTGCGCGACGGCCGTGATCGTCGTGCCGTCGGTGCCGGCGGCGGCGCAGGCACGGGAAGAGCAGGCGCGGCGGCTGTGCGCGGTGCTCGACGAGGCGACGCGCAGCTACCGCGCGGCCGAGGGCGCGCATCCGCCGGGGGACGGGCGCGGGAGCATGGGGCTGGCGATGGGACTGCTGCGGCCGGCGCGGCGCGGGCGCCCGTACGTGTCGTTCGCGCCGACGATGCTGACGGAGGAAGGGCACGTGCGCAATCCCGTGGACCCCGTTCACGCGGTTTTCCATTATCGCTGCAACGAGAGCCTGGACGCGGCGACGCGATTGGCGGTGGCCGCGCAGAACGCGGACGCGTTCGACCTGTGGGCGTGCGATGCGGAGGGGCGGGAAGCGGGCGTCAACAACTGGACATGGGAGTGAAACGATGACGGAACGCTCGATGTGGAGGCTGGCGGCGGCGGGCGTGGTGTGCGCCATGGTGTTGCTGGCGATGGTGATGGTCGCATGAGGAGTGAACTTTTGTCCGGCTGGGAGAAACGGCACGCGGGAGTAACGACGTTACCCGCAGGTAACGCCGCCGTGGGAGGGGGTAGGCGGAAGGGGGTGGAAGGGGCTGGAAACGGGGGTTTTCAGGGGGTGGCGGAGGCACAGGCTTTGCTGGATGCTCGTCAGTCGTCCTCGCAAGGACTGGGGTATTCTCCTCGCGCTTGCTGATCCCGAGCGCACATTTTATGGGGGGTGCCATGACCCGCAAGTCGGCAGGGGGGTTCACGCTGGTTGAACTCCTGGTAGTGATCGTCATCATCGCGTTGCTGGCGGCGCTGTTGCTGCCGGCCCTGTCCCGGGCGATGTGCTCAGGGCGTCAAGGTGCCGCGGAGCACCTGATCGACAACCTGATGCAGGCGACGAAGGGGTACGAACTCGACCAGAACGCGTACCCGCCGGGCTCCGCGTCGCCGTATCCGTCGGCGCCGCTGGTGACGTACCTGAAGTCGTCGGGCCCGAAGAAGATCCCGTACTTCGAGTTCCTGCCCGACATGCTCACCGCGAGCAACGACATCCGCAGCCCAGTGCGGTACAACGTCGACATCATCAACTACCGCAACAACGCGATCAACTACCCGACCAACATCGGCGACGCGACGGCCCGGAACAAGACGTCGTTCGACCTGTGGGCCAAGGACTGCAGCAACATCGTGGACGGCTGCAACAACTGGGAGTAGTCCTGGCAGGGTAGGAAGCTGGCTTTTGTGCCGGAGGTCGCCATGACGAAAAGGGTGCGCAGGGGATTCACGCTGGTGGAGATGCTGGTCGTGATCTCCATCATTCTCCTGCTCTGTGCGCTGGTCGTCGTGCTCATCAAGGGCTCGATCGACCGCTCGAAGAACGCCAAGTCGAAGTCGCTCATCGAGATGCTCGACAAGGCGTGCTCGGACTACCGCGTGGACTTCGGCGTGTTCCCGCCGGGGCCGGGGTCGCAGAACCTGCACCTCGCCCTCGGCTCGCCGCGCACCATGGTGACGGCGCACAACGTGAGCGGGCCGAACATCTCGACGCTGAAGCCCCCGTACATCGAGTTCAGGAGGGACATGCTCCCGCTCACGGCGACGTCGACGTCGCCGACGCCGCCGCAGGTGATCGTGGACGCGTGGGAGCGCGACGTGCAGTACATCAACCCCGGGCTCAACAACACGAAGGCGGTCGACATCTGGAGCATCGGCAAGGACGCCGCCGATCCGCTCGACGACATCGCCAACTGGATCCGCGACTACTAAGAGGACGAGATGCGCCGGTCGGGCTTCACCTTGGTCGAGATGCTGGTGGTGATCTGCATCATCGGCATCCTCGCCGCGCTCATCGCCGTGTGGTTCGTCGAGATCGGCGTCCGCGCGAAGAACGTGGCGACCCGGTCGCTCATCCACACGCTCGACGCCGGCTGCAGCGACTATCGCATGGAGTTCGGACAGGCTCCGCCGTCGACGACGTACGCCGGCTCGCAGAACCTCCACTATTACCTCGCGCAGCCGTGGCCGGTGGTCCGCAACGGGATTGCGACGAACGTCGGTCCGTTCATCAACTTTCCGGTGGGCTGGCTGGCGCCGGGGGCCTCGTCGCACCCGAGTCCGCCCTCGTTCGTGTATGACAAGTTCAACCAGCCGATCGAATACGTCAGCCCGGGCGTGCAGGTGCCGACGGGCGTGGACATCTGGTCGAAAGGGCGCAGCGCGTCCGATTCGACCGACGATCTTTCGAATTGGCAGCAGGACTTCTAAGGAGTCCCTTATGCGCAGAAAAGGCTTTACGCTGATGGAACTGCTGGTGGTGATCATCATCATCATCATCCTCGCCAGCGTCACCGTCGCGCTGCTCAACGTGTTCTTCCGGGGGCAGGGCTGCCGCCAGGGCGCCATGGTCGTGACGCAGGCGGTCGCCCAGGCCAAGCAGCTGGCGGCGGACAAGCGCACGGTGCACTTCGTGGTCTTCACCAACCAGCCCGACGGCGGCGTGATGCGCATCTACCAGGACACCGGCACGCCCCCGGACAAGCAGTACGGGGTGGGCGACATCGAGCTGGCCAGCCGCGCCTTCCCGCTGCCGAAGTACGTGGAGTTCGTGCCGACGATGTGCCCGTCGTGGGTCGGCGTCGAGCCGAGCGGCTACTGCCTGTTCAGCTCGACGTCGGTCGGCGGCGGCGGGTTCACGGAGACGCCGGCGTCGAACTTCGAGGCGGCGATCACGACGTACGGGGGGGGCGGCGGCATCACCTGCGACATCCTGCTGCGGATGCAGGGCCGCCCGTTCATGATGGCGCTGGACGTGGACAGCGCCGGCGGCAAGGTGCGCCGGTCGCACTTCCTGGCGCAGTAGAGGAGGCGACGCTATGAACCGCAGGGGCGAACGGGGCCTCACGCTGATCGAGATCCTGCTGGCGCTGATCGTCATGGTGCTCGGCATCGTCGGCATCCTGGCGCTCTTCCCGGCGGCGATGGAGTCGGCGAAGATGTCGATGGAGGAGACGCAGGCCGCAATCCTCGGCGAGTCGGTGGCCAACTCGCTGGCGACGGCCGCGCGGTTCTCGGTGCTGGCGCCGCCGATGGCCGTGACGCAGCACTACCAGCTGACGGTGAACCACGACTCGATCCGGTCGCAGGACAACGCGCTGGTGTACTACCAGTTCTGGCTGCCGAACTTCACGGACGGGATGGGGCCGGGCCCCACGCCCAACAGCGGCACGAACTGGTTCCATCACCCGATCGCACCGGGCCCGGGGATCGGGGCGGTTTCGGCCAGCACTCCGGAGCTGGAGCCGGACTGGAGGCTGACGGGCGATCCGTGGACGAAGGCCCAGTACGACATGATCAAGGGCACGTCCCCCACGACCGGCACCGACGGCTCGGAGCCGCTTGCGCAGTTCGCATACTCGTGGGACTGCCGCAAGATCAACACGCTGGAGTACCTGATGGCGCCGCCGCCGGCGGGCACCAGCCAGACCGTCGCGCAGCTCGATCCGCTCGTGCGGGTGTGGGAGTTCCGCATCCACACGTTCCGGACGACGACGGCGGGGTCGGTCGGCACGGGGACGGGCTCCGCGGTGGCGGGAGTCACGTCGAAGAGGCTCATCGCCACGATGAGCACGCGGATCACGGTGAGGTAGGAGGAGCGATATGAGGAGACGCGAAGGCTTCACCCTGATCGAGCTGCTGGTCTCGGTGATCCTGATGATCATCCTGCTGTCGGCCGTGACGCTGATCTTCGTGCGCACGACGGAGACGGTGGCGATCAGCCAGGCGCGCACGACGGTGTACACGAACGCGCGCTACGCGATCGACATCATGGAGAACGACATGCTGGGCTGCCTGCAGTTCAGCGGCAACCAGCAGCGGTTCATCCTGGAGAACGGGCGCACGAACCTGGGAGGGCCGCCGACGTCGACCTCGGGCTTCCACATCGGGCAGGCGGCGGACCTGCTGGCGTTCCGGACGACGACGATGGTCGGCAACTCGATCCAGACGGCGGAGATCCACTATTACCTGATCCAGGGCTCGTCGGCGCTGCCGACGCCCTCGAACCCGTCGCCGCTGCCGGGGACGCTGCCCGGGCCGGCGATGCCGGCGGGAGACCTGACGCGCGGCCAGACGGTGGACGGATCGCCGCGTCCGCTCTACACGCTGGTTCGGCGCGTGCGGGTGCAGGACCCGATGGCGCCGGCGAACTGGGACCGGTACCCGATCGCCGCCGACGGCGTGACGGTGGTGCCGGACACGGAGCTGTGCTACTTCGTGGTGAGCTTCAACATCGAGTACCTCGCGAACAACATGAGCTTCTCGCAGCTCGACGCGGGGTCGGGCCCGGGCAATTCGCCCTGCTCGTCGGGCGACCCGCTGGGCGACGGCCTCGGGGCGAACGACGGCGCGGGCGGCAACACGCCGCTGCGCGTGCCGTTCATCCGGATCACGCTGGTGATCGTCGAGGACGTGAAGGCGCGCCAGGAGCGCGAGATCCAGAAGACGATCTGGATACCGATGGGGTAGGGCGGAGAACTCAGAACCCAGAACCGAGAACCCGGAAGGGCGCCGACCAAGACGGCGCCCTTTCGTTTTCACCACAGAGGCACAGAGACACAGACGGATTCCCGATTCCAGCCGCACCCGCTTCGCGGCCCGGCACGGGAGTTGCTGACCAGGGCGCATGCGGCGCACGATCACGCTCAGGGAGGCCTGGCTCGTGATCGCGATGTGGGCGGTCGCGACCTCGCTCGGATGGTCCGCGCTGCGCGCCATGAGGAGCGTTGCTGGAAGGCGTCGCGCTGGTTCTTCAGGTACGTCACGACAGGAGGAAGGCGGTGCGACTGAGACGCGCGGGCGAGAGCGATCCGTCGTGGAGGCGGATGGCCTCGCGGGCGCGCGTGCGAGCCACGGCCAAGCGCTTGGAGCGCGCCTGTCCGGTCTGATGCCGCTTGGCCCGGACCATCTTGTGCTCCTCCTGCTCCTGCCGGCTCATGCGTCCGTACGCGCGATTCTCGAGGTAGCTCAGGAGTTCGGACATCTCCATCTGCGCGTGCAGGACGTCGCCGCGCAGGTCGATGTCGGGAAACGCCGCTTGGACTCCGGCGCGCAGGCCGCGCGCGGCGTCGGAGATGCTGACCGAGAGCGTCAAGCCTGCCGCTCGTGTTTCTCGGTGAGCGCCGCCCACCACGACGCCTCGTCGCGGTTGTTCGAGGGCTCCAGGAGGTAGAGATAGTCCGAGCGGGGCTCGACGCCAACCAGAACCGGAACGCCCTGGGAGAAGATCTCGTCGTGCGCGCCTTCCCGGATGGGGCGGAGATCCTCCGCATCGTTGATCGCTTCCGCCTTCGAGACGGCCTCGCGCAGGGCGTTGAACACCGTGCCCTCCGAGATCGAGAGACCCGTGATGGCCTGGACATGCTCCCGGATGCCGCGCACGGAGCCGTGGGTGTTGAGGGCGGCCGAGACTATCACACGCCGGAGCCACGGCTTCGTCACGGGCAGGTGACCGATGACCCCAGGGAGGAGCGCCTCGGCCTCGAAGGCTTCGCTGATGGCGTCTTGCGCTCGTCGCTTTTGCTCGTGGACGTACTGTCGGCTGACGCCGTGCTCCGAGGCCAGGCCGGTGACGGACTGATCCCCCCTCAGGCTGCGCACCGCCAGCGCGATGCGCTGGTCGATGCCCAAGAGCCGGGCACGGGGCGCGTCCCTCCGGGGACCCGAGGCGCCGACCCGAGGCTCAAGCAAACCGTCCGACGTGCCGATGGAATCCATGGCGTCATCCCCCTCTCGAACTCGGAACACTTCCCAAGTCCAAGATCGACGAGGGAGACGCCTTGCCTTGAGCCTCGTCGTTCAGCCAAGGCGATTCATCCGCAGGCGGGTCGTGCACCCGGGGACGCGACGCTCGCTGGGAACGCACGAACCCAGTCGAAGGGAATGCCGGCCTGAAAGAACGTCGGACGGATCCGCGCGGCCGCCGACGAAGTTCACAACGCCGAGGTCACCCCGACGCCCACAAGACTGTCACCCTGAATTGAACCACGCCTCAAAGAAGAAAGATCAAAGGTGGCCACCCCCCGGCCCCCTCCGAGGGGGTGCGGGGGTGAGCCCTCTCTGATCTTTGATCTTTGGTCTTTGATCTTTCGGCGCCAGCGGGGCCACCCATCAGCGGGGCGCCGCACTGAGCGCAGCGACGCGGAGCGTCGCGGAGTCGAAGTGGGAGTCGAGTCATACCACGTAGAAGCGGTCATCTCTTGTCCGGGGAGTGGTTCGACTCCGGCCGACGCAGTCGGCCTGCGCCCGCGACGTCGGCACTGCGGAATGCCACAATAGACTTGGCTGCTTGCACTGAGCGCAGCGACGCGGAGCGTCGCGGAGTCGAAGTGGTGGGCCGTACTGAACGCATATAGAACCTCGGTCATAGACGCTGGCGCGAGCGGGCGAGGCGCTTCAGCGTCTCAAGGTCGCCGCTGATCAGGGCCTGCTTCTTCGCGTGGCTCCAGCGCTTGAGCTGGAGTTCTCGCCTCCTCGCGCTTTTCAGGGATGGATGGCGTTCAGTCCAGAGAACCCGTTCGACCCGGTGTTGCCGGGTGAAGCTGGCGTGATGGCCGTCCTGGTGATCGCCAAGGAGAGTCGTCGGTCCCTGCTGGCTGATCCCGACGTAGAAACGGCGATCGCGCAGAAGGCCGATGTACACGTACCAAGTCATCTCGTGTCCCGGGAGTGGTTCGACTCCGGCCGACTCCGTCGGCCTTCGCTCACCACACCACGACTCGGCCGGCGAAGCGCGCCAGCAAGTGCCCTCTAACAAGGTGCCTGCACCGAGCGAGGCCGGCGAATGCCGGCCGAGTCGTGGTGGGCCGTACTGGACGCATATAGAACCTCCATCGTGGAATTCGTCACGAAATCGAAGGTTCAGGCATCGACCGCCCCGCCGGGCGGTCCGTAGTCGAGTTCGTCGGCGGGCTGGACGTGTGCGGAGGCTCCAACGGAGTTGGAGCGCGCGCGAGGCTCCAGCCCGCCGTCCCCCTCTCCCTGGCGTCCGAGGCGCGTGTGCGGTCCGGCGCCCCGGAGCGCGCGCAGTCGGCACGCGCGCGGCGGCGACCGCGCTGTACTTACCTGCTGCGAGTCACGCTTCTGAACACGGCCTCAAGCAGGTAGAGGACCACGACACCCCCGCCCATTATGGCGCCGCCACGCAAGCCTCTAAGAACGGCCGCTCCAACGGTCAAGTCCGTGAGCAGTGCGACGATGATCCCGACAGTAACGCAAAGCACGGTGATGAACGGGAAGACTACTACGGCGGCGACGCCCGCGCGAAACAGGGAATCCGCAGCCGTATTCTTCATCCTCATCGGCGTGTAGTCCGACTCGACTCGATCGGGGATCGTAACAGCCAATCGCGGGCTGGACGCGTGCGGAGGCTCCGACGGAGTTGGAGCGCGCGCGAGGCTCCAGCCCTCGACCATCACAAGGAGAAGGCCAGCGAGAGGGGCTTCCCTGTCCGCCGACCGCCGTAGCGGTCGGCGTGGTGGCCTGGCCCTGGACCGCCCGCAGGCGGCTTCGCCGCGCCATGAGCGCGGCGAAAGAGCAGGGGGAAACAGAGGATCGTCCTCGGCGACGCTGAGGGCGTCGGCGACGACGGTGTTCTTGTCCGGCGCGGCCCGTAACTGTTGACGCCCCGTCAACAGTGACGCGCCCCGTCCCGCCTTCCGGGGCCCGCCAAGCCCGTGCAAACGGCTGTTCGGCCAAACTCCGCAGATTGACACGGGCGACGAAAGCTCTTTCCGGCAGTACTCCGCAGGCCCCTTTGGCCGGCGGAGCCTTTTCCTTTCTCTTGCCGCACCCGGGTGTCGACCTCGGGGCGGCCCCTTGTCGTACCCGCTCGCTGCCGCACGCCGGAGCAGCGCGGTCGCGATCTTCGCATCGCGCCGCGCCCTTTGGCTCCGCCGCGACACAACGGCACGAGCGGCCGCCGTAGCCGCGGTCGACCAGACCGCGCGCAGTGGACACGCGCAGCGGAATCCCGATGTCGCTTCGGTGACCGCTGAAGCCTTCCGCAACGCCTTTCGTTGCGGCGGCACGTCCCGTCCAGGCAAGGCCCCCCGCCGTGCCTGTGCACGTACCTTCCGGCTGGGGAAGACCTCTTTCACCCTTCCCCGACCGGGAAGGAGGTCTCGATTCCGATCGAGTTTCGGGGAACGTGCGACTCACTCGTGCCGGGTGACGCGCGATAGATGGCAATCGGCACGGTGCCGCCCCGCGTCGCGGGGACGCGGCCATCCTTCGGGAGCCGCGTTCGCAAGACGGCACGAACCTCGCTCATCTCCGATTGCATCCAGTCCGGACAGTGATTTCGCGTGTCCTAGATTCCTGGAAGAAACTGAGACACTCCACAGATGGTCGCTGTATACTTTATGGACCAGCTAGGGGTGGGAACTCAGGAAGGGAAGCTTGGACGAGATGGGAGTCTGCTGGTGGTGGGGCTGTTTGGGGCGCTCGTTGGAGTAGAACGGAGGGAGCAATGAGCATGAGTGCCTGGAGACTGGCGGGACTCACTCTGGCGGCGTTCATGCTCGTCTTCGGCGTTGCAGCGCCACAGGAACAGGACTCGAGCCGTATCGAAGCGCCGGCGCTGCTCCAGCGCGTCTTACAGAAGCTCGATAATCTGGCTGCGAGGGCGGAGCTCGCGGCTCTTCAAGGACGCATCACTACGGCGCAACTGAACGAGGTCCGAGAGTTCGTCGAGGGCTTCCGAAACGACGTCGAGAAGCAGCTCAGAGGAAAAACCCGTCGGCAAGCGACGGTGATTCCGGATCTGCGAGAGTTCCCAGGGACGTTCAAGGACGAAGTGGTGGACGTGCCTCGGGTGGACTTCACCAAGGCACAGGAGCGACTTGGGCGCTTCGCGAGACGTGTGGGACTCACAACGAGACATGGCGACCCTCAGGATTTGCTGCTCGTTCTAGCACAGCCCACCCAGGAACTGGGCGAAGCTCTCGGAGCCTTCCTGTTCTGGTTCGGTTTGGATCGATTCCACACGTTCAGCCAGTTTCAGAAGACGACGAGAGTTCAGGTCGCGCCTCTGGGTCAGCTGGACATCACGGTTGATGGATTCATGGTCACTGGGTTCCGGCGGGACTCGGACACATCAGCCGAAGGAACCCTGCTCGGGGCATTCTTGGAGTTCACAGCTACTTCGCCGGGCAGAGCATTCAGAGGGTTCATTCAGCCGGACCCGCATACGCTTACGCTGTGCCATCTGGACCTTATGAGCCGCAAGCTGACATGGAGCTGGTCCTTACTGGTCGATATCGGCAGCTCCCCGCAGTTCGAAGGGACGGTCGCTGGATCCTCGGCATACACCCTTTCGACGGCATTCGAACCACTAGGCGAATCTTCGCTCGCAGCGGATACGACGGACGCGACTATCAGCGATCCAGACTCACTCACCGAGGTGGCTGGTGTCGTCGGGAGCGTCGTCCTGGGGGGAGCAGTATTTGCCCCCGGCCCAACAGAGACTGAGGAGATACGCCCAGCCGCTGGAGGCGTGCCAGCCTTGACCGTGACGCTGAGCGTGACTGTGACGACCCCGACGCTTCCTTTGGCGGGTGTCGCGGGTGGGACCACTTTCGCGCCGGCGGCTACGATTACCGTTGACGCCGTAGAGGCGCTCGGCGGACCGTTGCTCGGGTGGCAAGTCGCTGCATGCCCGATCACGTGGATAGTGGTCGGGGTTGAGATCTGCTACATTCCCGGCGGCGGAGGGTTGCCCGTGACTGCCTTCGCCGCAGCGCCGTTCCTGCT
>Ga0187892_10009047_pt1 | contig 13302 bp, 8 predicted proteins | sample MA1701073metaG_FD_139345 | JGI IMG/M metagenome (GOLD analysis project Ga0187892, IMG submission 139345) | Bio-ooze microbial communities from a basaltic lava cave in the Kipuka Kanohina Cave System on the Island of Hawaii, USA - MA170107-3 metaG ...
GCCGCGATGAGGCGCCAGATCGACGACGAACGAGAGCCGGCCCGGCTGCGCGAGACGCTGGCGCGAGACCACCTGGCTGTTCCAGCAGAGGGCGGGTGAGACGTGCCGATGAGGGCCCGACGGATGGTGTTCCAGCAGCATCACCAATCGACTGGCGTCGGCCGGGACGGTCAGCTCGCGACGATAGAGCGGTCCGATCCAGTTGTCGGCGTACTTTCCGGCGAAGCCCGCGTCGCCCCGCGCGCGGGGGCGCCGCACTCCCACGCGGGCCAGCGCCCGCGCCAGCCGGTGACGAGCGCCGCTCGTGTAGAGCCAGTGCGAGGCCTGACACCGCCAGCGCAGGGGGCGCCACCAGGGTCCCCAGCGCATCCGGCTGTAGCGGATCATGATGTCGAGCCACTCCTGCTCGGTTTTGTTCGCGGTCACGGAGACCGGATGGAGGCGGTAGGTGGACCACAGCTCGTCGATCTTGTGGAACCAGAAGCGGCTGGAGACCTTGCACCACTGCAGATAGTCCAGCCCATGGTTGTGCCGCTCGTCGAAGCCGCCGCAGGTCTCGTACACGGCCCGGTGCCAGAAGGTGGAGGGCTGGGGGATCGCGTTGTGCCCGCGCTTCCAGACTGCCAGCAAGTCGAAGTGCCCCCGGTACTCGGCCGGGTGCTCCTGCCCGACGTAGGGCGCGCCCTGCCCGGTGAACAGGCTGCGTCCGAACACGACGTAGCGGCGGCGGGCGGGGTCGATCTCGCGCGCAACGCGGTGCAGGCAACCCGGGTACAAGGTGTCATCGGTGTTCAGATAGCCGAGGATCTCGCCGGTACTGCGCGCGAACGCGAGATTGAGGGCGTGGGCGTGCCCGCGGTCCTTCTGAACGCGGAGGCTGAACGTGCCGGGCCAGCGCGTGACGAACTCCTGCGCGATCTCCGTCGCGCCGTCGGTGGAGCCGCCGTCCTGGATCAGGACCTCGAGGCTCGGGTAGTGCTGGTCGACGAGGCTCTGTAGCGTCTCGCGGATGAACGGCGCCTGGTTGTACGAAGGGACCGCGATGCTGATGCGGGGATACTGGGAGGGCTCGGCCATGACGTTGTCCTGAGTTGGCCTCAATCGCGTATCCGGCGCCAGTGTAACATGAGGGCCGGCGATGGGAGCGGCGCCCCTGACAGCGAAGAGCGTGCGAGCGGACTGCGCGACATGACCGTCGCGATCGTGGTCCCCAATCTGAACCAGGGGCGCTTTCTCGGCGCCGCCCTCGACAGTTTGCTCTCCCAATCGGGGCCTGCCGTCGAGATCGCCGTGATGGACGCGGGCTCACGAGACAAATCGCTCGACGTGATCCGCCGCTACGAGAGCCGGCTGGCCTACTGGCGCTCCGGCCCCGACGGGGGACAGGCGGCGGCCATCAACGAGGGGGTGCGGCGGCTCGGCGCCGCCCAGTACGTGGGATGGCTGAACGCGGACGACGTGTTGCTGCCGGGAGCGCTCCATCGGCTGGCCGCCCATCTCACGGCTCACCCGGCGTGTGTCGCGGTGTACGGTCGCGCGCACATCACGGACGCGGGCGGCCGTGTGACCGGAGAATTCCCGACCCGGCCATTCTCGCGACGCCGCCTGGCGAGCACCTCGATCATCTGCCAGCCCGCGAGTCTCATCCGGCGAAGCGCCTGGATCGGGATCGGCGGCCTCGACGAGTCGCTCTCGGTCGCGCTCGACTACGAGCTGTGGTGGCGCCTCTCGCGTACCGGGGCCATCGACTTTGTCCCGGAGCTCGTGGCCTGCTCCCGCGATCACGAGAGCACCAAGACGCGCCGCCAGCAAGACCGCATGTACGCGGAGTCGTTTCAGGCATTGCGGCGTCATCTGGGCTATGTGCCGTGGCGGTGGTGTCTGAGCGAAGCCGCCTACCGCTGGCGCACCGCCCACGACGGCCGGCGCGCCGCCGACCCCGTGAGCCAGTCCCTCTGCGCCTGGCGCGCCCTCGTCCGCTACACGAACGTCAACGGCCTGTCCGGCCTCTCCCGCGCCGCCTGCGGCCCCCGATGAGCGCGACAGCGCGAAGAGGCCCGACCGCCCAACCAAGATATGTCGCGGACAGTGACTCAGATAGAGCTGACGATCGTGCCGGCGCCCCGATGAGCGCGACAGCGCGAAGAGGCCCGACCGCCCAACCGACATATGTCGCGGACAGTGACTCAAATAGAGCTTTACGATTGCGCGGACGCCCCGATGAGCGCCACAGGCGCGAAGAGGCCCAACCGCCAACCAGGATATGTCGCGGACAGTGACTCAAATAGGCATCGATTCGCACGGCGCGGAACGGGACGGGGAGGGCAACGCCACCTACACGCGTAATCTTCTGACCGCCCTGCTGAACGAGCCGGCGGCGGAGCGCTTCGTTCTGTTCGCGGGCGATGCCGGACATCCCTTCTACCGGCATCTCCTCGGCGGGCGCGCCAGCACGGTCGCGGTCACCCAGGGGGGCGGGATCGCCCGGCTCGGCTGGAGCCTGGCGCGAGCGGCGCGCCGGCAGTCCATCGACGCGCTGCACGTCCAGTACGCGGGCCCGCTGGGCTATCGCCGTCCGCTGGTCGTCACCGTCCACGACCTGAGTTTCCTGCACTACCCCGAGTCGTTTCCACGCGGGCTCAGGCTCGCGCTGCGGGTGCTGGTGCCGCGGACCATCGCGCGGGCCGCCCGCGTGATCGCGGTCTCGGAGTTCACGCGGCAGGACATCATCGCGCGCTACGGCACCGCACCCGACAAGGTGCGCGCGATCTCCGAGAGCGCCGGCATCGGGTTCCACCCGATGCCGGCCGCGCGGACCGCGGAGGTCCTCGCGCGCTACGGAGTCACGCCCGGGTTCGTCTTCTCGCTCGGCCGGCTGAACCGCCGCAAGAATCTCGAGCGCCTGATCGTCGCGCACGCGCGTGTTCTCGCCGAAGGCAAGACGGACGCGCCGCTCGTCGTGGGCGGCAAGCCGGACCACGGCTTCCCGGACACGCTGCGCGCCGCGCGCCGCTCCGGGACCGACCGGGTGCGATGGGTCGGGCTGATCCCGGACGCGGATCTGCCCTATTTCTTCTCGGGCGCGGCGTGCTTCGTGTATCCGTCGCTGTTCGAGGGCTTCGGCCTTCCGGTGCTCGAGGCGATGAGCTGCGGGACACCCGTCGTGACGTCCGACCGCACGGCGCTCCCGGAGCTGGCCGGAGCGGCCGGGCTCCTCGTGGATCCCGAGAGCGTGGACGCCCTGACCGAGGCCATCCGGCGCGTGCTGACCGACGAGAGCCTGGCCGCCGAGCTCGGCCGGCGAGGTCTCGAGCGCAGCCGGCGGTTCTCCTGGTCGGAGACGGCGCGCCGGACGCTGACGGTCTACCGGGAAGCGCTCGGCCAGGCGGCGGCCTGAGCGTGCCCGCCGGCGCCGGTCCGAGCTCCCGATCCGCGATACAAGGAGCCTGTCTGACTGATCTGCTCTGCCGGTCACTGGGCCGCTACGGGATCGAGGTTCCGCTTCGAGCGCCGGCTTTGCCGGCGCCACTCTCTGGGCTCGGAGGGGGCTGTCGAGGCCCCCTCCGATTGCATCTGTGGGACAATCACGGCATGCCCGGACCAAGGGGCTCGCTGCGGGTGGCGATGCTCGGGACACGGGGGGTCCCGGCGAGCTACAGCGGGTTCGAGACGTGCGTGGAGGAGCTCGGCGCGCGACTGGTGAGGCGCGGGCACGCGGTCACCGTGTACTGCCGGGTGCCGCACATCTCGCATCCGGGCGACGTGTACCGCGGCATGCGCCTCGTGAAGCTGCCGACCGTTCGACGGAAGCACCTCGACACCATCGTGCACACGCTCTTGTCCTCGATGCATGCGCTCGCCATGCGCTACGACGTCGCGCTCTTCTTCAACGTGGGCAACAGCGCGGTGACGTGGATCCCGCGGCTCGCCGGGCAGCGGGTGATCCTCAACGTGGACGGTCTGGACTGGAAGCGGAAGAAATGGGCGGGCTTCGCCCGCTGGTACATCCGTTCCTCCGAGCGATGGGCCGGATGGTTCGCGCATCGGATCGTGACGGATTCCCGGCGGGTGCAGCAGTACTATCGCGAGCGCTACGGGATCGGCTCGGCGTACATCGCCTATGGCGCCGAGCCGGACGCCGTCCCGCCCGGCGTCGTCCTCGACCGGTATGGGCTCGTCCCCGGCCGCTACATGCTGTTCGTGGGTCGGCTCGTGCCGGAAAACGGTGTGCACCACCTCGTCGAGGCCTTCAGCGGGCTCTCGACGGACATGAAGTGCGTGATCGTGGGCGACGCGCCGTACGCCGCCCCGTACATCGCATCGCTCAAGGCCGGCGCCGATCCCCGCGTCGTGTTCACCGGATATCTGTTCGGGGCGGGCTGCCGCGAGCTCATGTCCAATGCCTACTGCTTCGTCGAGACCTCGGAGGTGGGTGGCACGCACCCGGCGGTGCTCGAAGCGATGGCGGCCGGCACCTGCGTCGTGGTCAACGATACGCCGGAAAACCTGGAGACCATCGCCGATGCCGGCTTCAGCTACGACGGCGGGCTCGGCCCCGCCGGTCTGCGGACGGTGCTGGAGCGGCTGCTGAAGGAGCCGGCGCTGGTCACGGCCCAGGCGCTGCGCGGGCTGGAGCGCGTGCGGACGCACTACTTGTGGGAGCACATCACGGACGCCTACGAGCGGCTCTTCCGCGAGTCCGGGGAGAGCGCCTGATGCTGGGCAAGCGCCGGGTCGAATGGACGCTGCGGCTCGTGGCGGCGGACGTGGTGACGCTGCTGCTGGCCTTCCTCGTGGCCTACGCCATCCGTGTCGCGCTCAATCAGCCGATCGGCCGCGTGGCCGGTCGCCTGACCTACTACGTCTGGCTGCTCGGCCTGATGGTGCCGGTCTGGGTGGGGCTCCTGGCCCTCATGAGCGCCTACGGCGTGCGCTGGACGACACGCTCGCGCGCTTGGCTCGCGCTCCGCACCAGCGCGCTCGGGCTCCTGCTCGTGACCGCCGGGCTGTTCCTCTTCCAGGAAAGCGAGGTCAACCGGAGCGTGCTCGGCCTCTTCGCCGTCGTCAGCGGGGTCGGGCTCTGGATCGAGCGCGGCCTCGTGCAGGCCTGGCTCCGGCGCGCGAGGACGGAGGACGGGTGGTCCCGGGTGGCGCTCGTCGTCGGCACCGGTGAGCGCGCAAACCGGCTCATCGCGGCGCTCCGGCGCTATCCCGAGGCCGGCTGGCGCGTGCTCGGCTGTCTTCGGTTCGACGCGGCGGATCCCGAGCGGCCGGTGGACGACGTCCGCGTCATCGGCTCGCTGGAGGACCTGGCCGAGCTGCTGCAGCAGGACCTGGTCGTCGACGAGGTCTTCTTCGCGGTGCCGCCGGATCGCCTCGATCGACTGGGGGACGCGCTCGAGGTCTGCGAGAGCCTCGGCGTGGACACGCGTGTCCTCGTGGATCTCCACCGGCCGGAGCAGGCCCACCCCTTCGTCGAGGAGCTGTTCGGGCTGCCGTTCTACGGCTTCTCGCCGACGCTCACGCGTCTGGGCGTGGTCGCGGCCAAGCGGTTGGTGGACGTCGCATTCGCCGGCCTGCTGCTGGCCGCCGCCCTGCCGGTGCTCGTCACGATCGCCGCGCTGGTGAAGCTCACCTCGCCGGGGCCGATCATCTTCCGCCAGCTCCGCGCGGGATTCCACGGCCGGCGCTTCTGGATGTACAAGTTCCGCACGATGGTCGCGGACGCGGAGGAGGCGCGGGAGCAGATCGCCCACCTGAATCGCATGGCCGGTCCCGTGTTCAAGGCCGTGGAGGACCCGCGGCTCACGACCATCGGGCGCCTGCTGCGCAAGAGCAGCCTCGACGAGCTGCCCCAGCTCGTGAACGTGCTCAAGGGGGAGATGAGCCTCGTCGGGCCGCGGCCGCTGCCCGTGTACGAGGCGAGCCAGATCAAGGGCGCGCAGCGCCGCCGACTGGCCATGCGCCCCGGCCTCACCGGCCTGTGGCAGGTGAGTGGGCGGAGCATGGTCGACTTCGACGAGTGGATGCGCATGGATCTGCAGTACGTGGACGGCTGGTCCCTCTGGCTCGACATGAAAATCTTGCTGCGGACCGTCCCGGTCGTGCTCCGCGGTACCGGCGCTTCGTGAGATCGCGGCCGTGAGCGGATCGCCCGCCCGCGCGCTCTCGCGAGCGGCGGCGCTGGCCGACGGGCTGATGGAGGCCGGGTGGCTCGTCATCGCCGCGTGTCTGCCGGCCATGCTCCAGGGCGCCGACCTGGATCTCTACGAAAGCCCGAAGGTCTGGCTGCTCCACGTCTGCGCCGCAGTGATGCTCGGCGCGGGCCTGGTCCGGATCGGCGAGGGGGGCTGGCCGCCGACGTGGCGCGAGCACCGGGTCGCCGCCTGGACCGTGACGGCGGCGCTGCTCTATGCCGCGTGGAGCGCGCTCTCGACGCTCTTCGCGGTGGCCCCCATTCCGGGGCTCTTCGGGATCCCGTCGCGCGGGCAGGGCGTCCTCACCGACCTCGCCTACGTCGTGGTCTTCGTCGTCGTGGCCACGTTTCTGCGCGACCGCCAGCAGCGGCGACGACTCGTCTCGGCGCTCGTGCTCGGTAGCGCGCCGGTCTGCGCGCTCGGCCTGGTCGAGGCCGCTGGGTTCGCGCCGTTTCCGCCGATCGACCCGACGCTCCACGCGTTTCCGGTTCGCTCGACGCTCGGGCAGCACAGCTTCCTGGCCGGGTACCTGCTGCTGGTCCTGCCCCTCACCGCGGCCCGATTGCTCGAGACCGTGACGCCCCGGCCCCCGGAGCGGGCGAGCGACCGCGCGACGGCGATGCGCGCGGCGGGGTGGCTGGCCGGCCCGCTCGTGCTCTGGGCCCTCGTGCTCTGGGTCGCCGTCAGCTGGTGGGGAGCCGAGTGGTGGGCGATGCCGCCGGCGCTCACGCTGCTCCCGATCGGGCTGCTGATGGCGCCGCCGCCGCCCCGCTGGCTCGAACGGGCGGCCTGCGTCGCGCTGCTGCTCGCGCAGCTGGTCGTGCTTGCCGCCAGCCAGGGACGCGGTCCCTGGCTCGGGTTCTTCGTCGCGCTGCTCGCCGTGCTCATCCTGGCCGTCAGGCTCGCGCCGGCGTGGCGCCGGTGGCTCTGGCCGGCGCTCGCGCTGTATTGCGCGGTCCTGCTGCTGGTGGCCGTGCTCAACGTGCCGGGAGGGCCGCTCGCACCGGTCAAGCAGTGGCACCCCCTCCTGAACCGCATGGGCTCGTTCTGGGAAACCAGGCCCGGACAGCCCGGCGGCGTGAGGCTGTCGATCTGGAAGAGCGTGCCCGGGCTGTTCAGCGCCGCGCCGGGCGCGCCCTCGTTCGTCTCGCCGGCGCGCCTGGTGATCGGCTACGGCCGCGACAGCCAGTTCACCGTGCTGCCGCCCGTGCTGGAAGAGAGCATGCGGGCCGCCCGCTGGCGCGACACGACCGGCCGCCGAGCCCTGCTCGTGGTGGACCGCGCGCACAACGATGTGCTCGATCACCTCGTCACCCTCGGGCTGGTGGGTGTGGGTCTGTTCCTGTCCGTGTGGCTGGCTCTCGGGCTGGTGGTCACGCGTCTGCTCCAGTGGCCGGCCGAGCGGCTCTATGCGGGCGCCCTCGGCGTCGCGCTGCTCGCGCATGGCATCGAGCTGCAGACGGGGGTGGCCATTACCGCGACGCGCGCGCTCTTCTGGCTGGAAGCCGGCCTGCTGGTCGCGATGCTCGGCATGGACGCCGCCGCCGAGCGCGCGCCGCGGGCGCCGGTCAAGACCGCTCAGCGGACGACACGTCGGTTGCCCGTCGCGGGGGGTGCGCTGGGGCTCGCCCTCGTGCTCATCGCGCCGATGATCCTGCGTGAGACGCTGCTGCTCCTGGTCCTGATGACCGCGGCGGTGCTCGGCGGCATCGGCTGGATCGCCCTCAGCTGCAGTCCGGCGTCCGCCACCGCGGCGTGGCGTCGATCGCCGGGGTGGCTGATCGCGGCGGCCGTGATGCTGGCCACGGTGCTGGTGGCGCTCACCGGAGCGAACTTCGCGGGCGCGGTGTATGCCGGTCACGGTCGCGAGCACGTGCTGCAGAACGACTGGCTGCCGGCCGTCACCTATTACGAGCATGCCGTGCGGCTGGCGCCGTGGCAGGACAGCTACTGGCACACGCTCGGCACCGCCTATCTCAGCGTGCGGACGAAGGAGGTCGCGCGCCACGACGGGCGCCTGCTCATGATGCGCGGCCGCCACGCGCTGGAGATGGCGGTCTGGCAGAATCACGCGGGCGCGGAGGCGCGGCGTTCGCTCGCGGGCCTGTATGCCCAGGCGGGAGCCGCGCTCGATCCCGACGCGCTCGCGCGCGCGGAGCGGCTCTACGACGAGTCGCTGGCGCTGTCACCGCCGAGCGCCCAGGCGCTCGCCGAGCGCGCAGAGCTGGCGCTCCGTCGGGGTGCCCCCGCCGACGCGGCGCGGTTCGCCGATTCGGCCATCGCCGTGGACCCTGCCCGCTGGGGTTCCTACGCGGTGCGCGCTCGGGCCGCCCGGGAGCTCGGGCGCCCCGACGAGGCCCGACGGTTTGTCGGCGAGGCGGAGGCCCGAGTGCCGCCGCAGGAGCGGGCCAGGCTGGAACGATACCTGCTGGGTGGATGGTAAGCCTGCCTATTCATTGCACCTTCTGACGCTGCGTCCACGTGCCGACAGTGGCGGTTTTTGTTTGACAAGTCTGGCGCGGTTCTTCTATAGTCTCGCGCATGCCGGTCGTACCTGCTGGCCTCACGAAGGCTCGGGCGAGCGGCTTGGCGCTCGGCCTGCTTGCGGCGGCGGCGCTGGGCGCCACGCCGGCAGTCGACGCGCAGGAACGGGCCGAAGTCGCCCTCGCCTCGCAAGCGGAAGCGGCGCTCCAGCCGGGTCCGCCACCGGCCAATTTCACCGTGGTCGGTGTCGTGATCGGTCCCGAGAAATCGTTCGTGTTCCTGCGGGAGCCCGCTCTCACCCAGAACAGCGTGGTGTCGGTCACGCTCGGGGACAGTGTCGGGCCGTACCGCGTGAGCGAGATCGAATCCGACCGCGTCATGCTCGAGTCGCAAGGGCGGACCTACGCGCTCCTGTTCTCGCGGCAGGGCGGTGGCAGCGGCGCGACGGTCGCCTCGACGCCAACGAGCGCATCAGGCGGTGGCGGCATACAGGTCGAAGTGCCGAGTGGCGCCGGTCGCGCGCAGGTGCAGACGGAATCGACCGGGCGATCCCCGGGCTCCGGCAAGGGGCAGGGCAAGGCGGCCAGCCGCGGTGCTGCCCCGGAGGCCGCGGCACCAGCAACGACGGCCACGGGCACGCAGGGTAGCGGCGAATCCGAGCTGACCACCGAACGGGCGGGACGCAAATCGGCCACGTCAAGGGAAGCGTCAGGCTCGAAAGACGCCGCGATGTCGCCCGAGGCCCGGCGAGCGCAGGTCGAGGCACGCATCAAGGAGGCCCTGGAGCAGGCTTCAGCCCGGGGATCCCAGAACCGGGTCACCGCACCGTCCGAGCTGCAGAAGACCTTCGGTGTGAGCCCGGCGAAGTAGTGCATGAGGTTCGAAAATCGAGGCCCGGCACAGGCCGACAATGTGTGTGCGCTGGCCGGAATTTCCTTGACATTGTTTGACACGCCTTGCTATAAGAGCAGGGGTTAACGGCCTGCCAGAACATGGGAAATGGGCTGAAGGAGGTGAGCGCTGAGACCCGGCGGGGGCCAGGCGAATCAGCGAATCAGGTGCACGTTGTCGCAGGGTTGACCTCGAGCAGCATGACGTGGGACCCAAGGCTGGACGCGGTGACTGAGTCCAGCAGCGAATATCCGACGGAAATGCAGCAGCGTCACGCACATGGCATTCGGGCTTTGTGGAACCGTTGTCGCGCGTACGTTTTCAGTGACAGAAGCCGAGCCGGTTCTGAGGCAGCCAAACTGCACAGATGAGGTTGGGTACGCCGTACCAAACCCGCTGTTGAGGAGGCAACACTGATGACAAAGTTCCGGAGTTCTGGGTGGACGCGACTCGTCAGCCTGGCGCTGGCGAGTCTGATGATGACGGGGGTGGTCGGCGTCATCGGCGCCTGGGCCGAGCACGTGCTGCTGTATCCGTTCTTCGTGGTGAATGCTCCGAACGTGACCACGATCGTCACGCATATGAACCCGTTCTTCAACGGGGATCCGGGCGATCCGGTGGATTTTCTCCACTACCAGTACCACTTCAAGAACGCAACGGCAGCGGCGACCGACGCGTGCCAGGCGTACAGCACCTTCGGCCACACGTCGACCAACGACGTCCTCACGTACGACGTGTCGGGCTTCCTCAGCACGGAGCCGCTGCTGAACGACACGACATCAGGGTCGGCCGGCGGGCTCGGGCTGAACATCAACCCGCCGGGCAACCTGATCGGCTATCTGCTCATCATCAACCAGAGCGGGGACAACCCGACCTACGGCGAAGCGCTGATCGTGGACATCGCCAACGGCGGGCTCTGGGGCTACCTCGCGGACACCATCCCGATCGATGACAACGCGATCGGACCCATAGGTAGCGACGGGGGCTCGAGACTGGGCGACTCCCACGCGCTGGCCACCGGGACGCGGCGGCCGGTGCATCTGCTGCCCACCTCGGTGGCCACGACCGATTTCATCGTGACCCCGCTCGGCTCGGCCATGATCGCCAGCTCGACGAACCGGACGGCATTGCAGATGCAGCAGACGACCGGCTTCGGACCCACTTTCCCGAGAAACTACGCCGGGGCGGCGCCGAACCCGCCGTTCTTCCCGGCCGGCGGCGTGTACGACCGCAACGAGAACCCGCTGGACTTCGTGCTGAGGCCCGGGGTGCGGTGCGTCGGTATCCTCGGCTACTCGGACCTGATCTCGGTGGGGGTGCTGGCCAACCCGGTGTGGAACAAGCAGGGTGGCTGGGCCTGGCTGGCCAACGTGCTGATCAACGAGAGCACCAACCCCAATGCGCTGACCCCGGCGTTCAACCGCAACGCGATCGTGTTCCAGCGGAAGCGGAGCAACGTGTTCGGGCTGTTCGTGGTGGAGGCGCAGCGGGTGATCCGCTGGTCGGAGTCGGATCCGTTCGATTAGAGGCGACGTTGGTGGCCGTCCGGCGTGTCCCGGCCAAGGGGCACGCCGGAGTGACCTGGCGGTGCTGTAGTACGACGCCCCAAGGAGGGAGCCCTGGAACTCAGGCCGGGGCTCCCTCTCTGCTGTTGTGAATACTCGCGGTCGCACCGTTCGAAGGAGAGACGGGTTGACGTCTAAGCACGCAATCGCAGCACTGAGTGCGCTGGCCGCGCTGGCTTCCGCGGATCTCGGCTACGCGCTCCAGGTCAGTAGCACGGCGCCCCGTCCGTTGGCCCCGGAGCACGCGGAGATCACCGAGCTACCCTCGCTCACCCTGGGTCCCGACGGCCGGCGCCTGATCGCCTACTTCACCGCGGATCAGAAGCTCGTCCTGCGTGACCTCGATGGGGGGACGGTCCAGACGGTGTACCAGACTGCTCGCGGGCCCAACCGACCGTCCCGAGCCGCGGTGCTCGCGGACGGCAACCGCGTTCACGTGCTCCTGCGGCCCAAGCTGGGCGCGGCCAAGTCGCTCGAGGTCAGGACCTCGCGTGATGGCGGAAACACGTTCGCCGCCCCGGTGCGGCTCGATAGCCGCGGCCAGCCGCTCCTGCCGATCTACTTCGCCAAGGGCGACGATGGCCTGCTGGCGGCCATGTGGCTCGACGAGCGCAAGGCGGCGCGGGCCTACGACCTCTACGTGAACGTCTCGGCCGATGGAGGTCAGACCTTCTTGCCGAAGGACGTCAGGGTGAGCGAGGGGTACACCGTGTCCGCCAGCTCGACGTTCCTCGTGCGCGGCCGGGAGGTCTGGGCGTTCTTCATGGGCGCCACCCCGCACCGGGGCTTCGTGATCGCATCCCGGTCCGACGACTTCGGCAAGACGTGGCAGGAGCAGCAGGTGGCGGAGCTCACGGAGCGAGGCGGCCCCATGGCGGCGGTGGCCACGGCGGGCAAGATCTTGGTCTTCTGGGCCACCGGACCGTCGAGTCTCCGGGGCGCGGTCACCTCGGACGGCAAGACGTGGAAGCCCCTCACCCTGCCGGCGGAGACCAGGCCGTTCGACATCGGGACCATCGACGTCGCCGCCGGGCCGGCGGGCCAGGTGACGGTCGCCTTCTTCGGCCGCCGTGACGGGGTCACCCGGACGACGATCCACACCATCCATTCCCCGGACGGCGGGGACACGTGGGAGGCCATGAAGTCGCCGGCGGCCAATCCACACGCCGAGCTGACCAACGCGGTGGCGCCCCGGCTGGTGGCCCACGAGGACGGGACGGTGGTCATCGCCTGGCACGACTATCGCGCAATCCGCGCGGGCGTGTACCTCAACTACTCACGCGACTTCGGCCGCAACTGGCAGCCCGACGTGGTGGCCCTGGACCAGCCTGGACGGTTCGCCGACAGCTTTCCACAGATCCTTCGCGGTCGGGACGGGCGCTACACGCTGGCCTTCCTTCGAGAGGACAGCGATCGCGGGGATCGGGGCAAGCTCTTCCTGTCCGAGGTCTCGCTGCCTCCGGCGGCCGTCACGGAGCAGGTCGACGAGCCGGCTCGGCTCGAGAAGCTCAAGGAGCGGGTGGATACCTTCTGGCGGGGCATGATCGAGGACCAGTGGAGCCGGAACTACGAGATGCTCGATCCGTGGTTCCGGGCGCGGGTGACGCGCACCGGATACATGTCGACCCGCGGCGGGCTCGTCTATCACGAGGCCGAGCTGGCCAACGTGGACCTGAAGGGCACCATCGCGGACATCAAGGTGCGCGTATCGCTGGAGATGCCGGAGGTGGAGGTGCTCGGCAAGAGGCACAGCATGCCGAAGCACACGCGGTTCATCGAGGAGCGCTGGCTCTGGGTCGCCGACAACTGGTACCGCGAGGTCAGGGACTCCACGAGCAACACGGGTCTCACCCCGTACTGATGAACGTCGATGCGAGCGCATGCAGGGCGGCCATGGACACGACGTCGGAGCACACCCGTTGTTGAGGAGGCGACACTGATGACACAGTTCCGGAGATCTTCGTGGATGCGATTCGTCAGCCTGGCCCTGGCGGGGCTGATGATGACGGGTGTGATCGGGGTGGGCGGCGCCTGGGCCGACGACGTGCTGCTGTATCCGTTCTTCGTGGTGAATGCGCCGAACGTGACGACGTTCATCACGGAGATCAATCCGTTCTTCAACGGGGACCCGGGTGACCCGGCGGAGTTCAACCACTACCAGTACC
>Ga0187892_10009048_pt1 | contig 13301 bp, 14 predicted proteins | sample MA1701073metaG_FD_139345 | JGI IMG/M metagenome (GOLD analysis project Ga0187892, IMG submission 139345) | Bio-ooze microbial communities from a basaltic lava cave in the Kipuka Kanohina Cave System on the Island of Hawaii, USA - MA170107-3 metaG ...
CTGCGCTGCGGGCGCTCCACCTTGACCGCTTCGTCGCTGGGGACATTCATCGCGATCATGAAGGGATGTCGGGATCATGGTCGGTGGCCGGGAGTGGTTCATCTCGACTGGCCGTTGACACCCGTCGAGGATGCGGACGGTGGTCTCGAGAGCCAACCACAGCCACTGCGGTGCGAATACGAACAGCGTGCAGCGTGGGTCGCGACGCAGCCGCTGCGTACGCCGACGGTCCTGGGTGCCGCTGCTCCACAGTTTGCTGTCGACCATTGCGACGGCAACGCGAGCCACCCGGGGGACGCCCTCGGCTGAGGTCGTGATCATGGCCGCGTCGTGGTGGGTGGCCAGAAACGACGCCTGGCTCGGGGAAAGGGGCACGTCGAGAACCTACTCCGGCGTCGGTTCGAGGCTGCGAGGCCACGCCGGTCGGACGGCGCCCAGCAGGGCCAGCTCCTCGTCGTTGTCGCACCGGAGCCACGGCCCGGCGGGTGGTGCGCTGCGAGCCGGTGTGGCCCAGTGCCACCAGCCCGCGTCGCCAGCGATCAGGTTCGTGACCGTCTACGCGCCGGTTCTCATGGCCGTCGACGATCAGGTCGCGATCGCAGGGTTGACGGCTCCCCGTTCCGGAAATCGTGGTGACATCCTTGCCGTTGTCGTCCCCAAAGGAGCAGCGTTGGTGCGGGAGCATCTCCCGGCAGTTCGGGGTGCCGGCGCCGCACGCCACGGCGAGCTTCCCTGGGTGACTCCGTTGCTGGAAGCGCACCAGGGCCGCAGTTCCCTATGTCCTCGTCCTGGTGTCGCGAAGAGGGGCCCATTCGGGTGCGCGACGTGGCGCCGCGGAGCGGTTGATCTCCTTCCCGCAGGCTTGGCCTTGGCGGCCAGTCGGTGCTGGGGCTAGGCGCTCGGGTCGTCTCCTCCGCGCCTTCTCAACGCGCCCATGCGCCCGGTCTCGTACGCCCACATGGCGATCTCAACTCGGTTCCGTGCGCCGAGCTCGCGCATGAGGCTGGCGAGGTGGGTCTTGACCGTGCTGGTGCTGATGTAGAGCTCGTCGGCGATCTCGCTGTTGGTCCGCCCTTGAGCTACGAGGGCCGGGATCGCCTGCTCGCGGCTGGTGCGGGCCTCGATGGGTTGTGCCGGGGGTGAGCCCCTGCGGGTTTCGGCGGCGAAGGCGGCGAGAAGCCGGACGGTGATGATGTTGGGGGCGATCAGGGCGTCGCCGGCGGCGGCGTGCACCGCCTGGGTCAGTAGCTCGGGCCCGGAGTCCTTGAGGACCGAAGCCCTGGCGCCCGCCTTGAGCGCACCGTGCACGTACTCGTCGAGGTCGAAGGTGGTTACGACCACCACGGCGAGCGGATCGTCGACGCCGGGCCCGGCGAGTCGGCGGGTGGCCTTGATGCCATCCAGCTCGGGCATGCGGATGTCGAGCAGGCAGACATCAGGTCGCAACCGGCGGGCGAGGTCGGCCGCCTCCGGTCAGAAGGTCGAGTGGAGCCTCCCGGCTGGGACCGTCGCCTGACGCCGCTGCCTGGTGATCGCCACCCGGCTGGGGCGGTACTTGGCGACGCGCAGCGGCAATCGTCGTCGCCTCGGAGGTGTAGGGTTGGTGTATGTCACGCACCAACATCGACATCGACGACCTGGCGTGCCAGCAGGTCATGAGCCGTTACCACCTCCGCTCCAAGCGCGAGGCGGTCAACTTCGCCCTGCGCTTGGCGGCCGGCGAGGTGCTCGCGCTCGAGGCGGCCCGGCAGCTGCGGGGAACGGGCTGGGACGCCGATCTCGACGCCATGCGGGCGAGTCGCTCCGGGTGATCCTGGTCGACACGTCGGCGTGGGTCGAGTTCCTTCGCGACACCGGTAGCCCGGTGTGCATCGAGGTCGACCGCCTGCTTTCCGCCGACATCGCAACATGCGATCCGATCAGCATGGAGGTCCTGGCCGGAGCGCGTAGCGAGGTGCACCTGCGCAACCTTCGGGGACTGCTCGCCCGAACGACGGCGCTTCGCACCGAGTCGATCGACTACGAGCATGCCGCCGCGTTCTACCGGACCTGTCGAAGCCATGGAGAAACGGTGCGGAGGCTGATCGACTGCCTCATCGGAGCCGTAGCCGTCCGCAATCGCACGCCGGTGCTCCACGCCGACGTCGACTTCGATGTCCTGGCCCGACACACCCTCCTCCGGACCCACAGACGGCCCTCCGGATCCGCGTCTCGGTGATCTGCAGCCGGGCGATGTCAGTTGGACCTTCGTCGGCTACCTGGCAGGGAACCCGCTACCTGGTAGGGAACCCGCTACCTGGCAGGGAACCCGCTACCTGGTAGGGAACCCGCTACGCCCAGTTCGCTCTGGTGCGGCCCCGTCGATCGCAACCACCCGGTCGCCTCGTTGGTGTGCCGCCAGGTCGGCGACTACCTGCCGCTGCGGCACCCGTGGGCTGAGTGCTCCGCGCCGCAGGCGTCGCGGTCGCCGTGGGGCAGCCTGCTGGCGTGGACGATGGGCGTGGTTGGTCTGGTCCCGCTGGTCACGGTCCTGGCCTGCCGCCAGCATCTCACCGCCCGGCCCTGGCCGGTACGCCGAGGATGCGGGCCCGTTCGGCTCAACCCGCGGGACGCCGACCCGCCGGTGGGCCACAGGCCGCCGAGGAGGTCCTTCGTCGTCGCCTCAGCCTCCTGCAGTCCGTGGCTGCGGCCGCCCTGGGCCGCGAGCTGTGACGTGTGGAGCGCGCCGCGTGCCGGATCGCCCTCGATTCGCGCACCTCGGGCCGCAGGGTGCCCACCAGGTCTCAGGTCTCAGAACTTGCCGGAGTTGTTCCACTCGCCGGGCGGGGCGACCTTCTCCCAGTTGTCCCAGTGCTCGACGATGAGGCCGCCGTCGAGCCGGAAGATGTCGAAGGCGGCGTAAGGGCCCCCGCCTCCGGCTACGCGCGAGTACGTGACCACGAAGTTGCCCTGGCCGACAAGGTGGCGGATCTCCTCGTAGCGCGCCGGCGCGTCGCCGGCAGGTGTTGCCCGGCCGTGCTCGACATAGGTTGGCGCGGAGACGAACTCCCCGCGCCTCCGCCGCCGCCCGCCCGCCAGGACGGTCTCGACGAAGGCGGCCACGACGGCCTTGTTGGCGCTGGTGCGCTCCAGGTCGGTCACCTCGACCTGGCCGTCGATCGGGCCGGGGCCGCCGGCCGGGCCGGGGACGAAGGGGGTGATCGTGTCCCAGTGCTCGACGATCAGGTCGTCGGCGTCGGTATCGAACAGGTCGGCGGTCACCCATTCGGACTCGCCGCCGTTGAGGCGCTGGTGGGCATGTACGAAGACATGGGGCCCGTCCTCGATGGCGCGTACGATCTCGATCTCGCGGATCGGGTTACGGGCGAGGAACGGCTCGAAGAAGGCGACGAAGCCCTCGACGCCGTCGGCAACACCGGTGCTGTGCTGGGTGTAGCGGTCGCCGGTGCAGGCCTCGACCGCTCGCCGGGCGTGCCCGTCGCGGATGCCCTCCAGGTAGAGGCGCCGGACGTTGTCCAGCTTCCTGCTCATCGGCGCCCGTCCAGCCGCCGACCGGCATGTCTGGAGCTGCGCTCCTGCGCTGCGCTTCGGTGCTCGCTCACTGGTACGCCCACCTCGGGTCCGGTCGGCGTGCCCGACGCTACACATCCGCCTCCACTCGACCGCGCCGTGGACCGGGCCGGGCTGACCGCTGCCGGCGGTGCCCCGACCGCTTCCGCCTGGGAGAATGTGGCATGGACCTGGACGAGGCACGGGCGTTCGGTGGCCAGCACCACCGAGCGGTGCTCACCACCTTCCGCAGGGACGGGCGGCCGCAGCTGTCGGCGGTGATGGTGGGCGTCGATGGCGACGGGAGGTTCGCCGTCAGCAGCCGTGAGGGCGCCATGAAGGTGCGCAACCTGCGCCGTGACCCGCGGGTCTCCCTCTGTGTGCTGAGCGAGGACTTCTGGAAGTGGATACAGGTCGACGGCACGGCCTCCATCGTCTCGCTGCCCGAGGCCATGGAGGCCCTGGTCGACCTCTACCGAAGGGTCGCCGGCGAGCATCCCGACTGGGACGACTTTCGTCAGGCCATGGAGCGCGAACGGCGGGTCGTGATGCGCGTGGACATCGAGCGAGCGGGGCCCGATCGCTGGGGCTGATCGCCACGTCCCTCATCGGGCGTCGCCGGCACGGGGAGGGCTTTCGGCGGAGGGTCGAGCACCTCGTGGGTTCCGCTCACCGACAGTCCGGGGGTCGGACCTCCTCCCACGACGTGCAGCGTCGCTCCGAGGCCGATGACGGCCAACCCGTGGCGCGGCCGGGTCAGCCGGGCGATGCCCTCCCACCGCCCCGGCGACAGGCATTCGACCGAGGCGATCGTTCCCCGGGGCTCCTCGCCTCCGGTCACGCATACCCGACCGGCCACCACGGCCGCCGACGTGCCGCCCCGGGCGTCGATCAGCTGCGGTTCAGGCCGCCAGGGCCCGCCCGCCTGTGGGTCCCACGACTCCACCGAGGTGAGGTTGGACTCCAACGAACCGAGCCGCCCGGCTATTGCGTACACGCGTCCGCCTGAGGAGGCCGCGGCCAGGTGTTCGCGGGCCTGGGTCAGCGGAGGACCCGACTTCCACACCTCCTCTCCCGGAACCAAGACCTCCACCGAGGCCGTCACGCCCGCCCGGGTCGCGCCGCCGAGGGCCACGAGCCGGCCGTCCGACGCCGCCAGTGCGAGAGCGCCGCGGGCTTGGTGGAGGGCTGGCTCCTCGCGCCAGGAGCTCTCGCCATCCCCGAGGCTGAACACCTGCGACTGGGAGGTCCAAGCCGCTCCGGCATACCCGCCCGCGACCCACACCCGGTCGCCGAGCGCGGCCATGCCGACGTGGTGCAGCGCACGAGGCAGCCGCGGCCCCGGTTGCCACCGATCAGTAGCTGGGTCGAAGAAGTGGACCAGGTCGCTGGCCCGGCCTTGCGCGTCGAGCCCGCCCACGACCACGAGTTGGCCGCCCAGCGCCGTGCCGGCCACCTCGGTACGAGGTACGGGAAGGTCGCCAGCCGTGCGGACGGGCACGGCCGACGTCGACCGAGAGCGGTCGCCGGTGCTCTCCGGCCTGCGCCGCCCATCGTCGCGACCGCAGCCGATCGCGGCCACCGCCACCAGCACGGCCAGTACGGACCCAACTGCCCCCACGCCGGCAGCGTGCCAGGTCAGCGGGCTCCTCGCTGCCTCTGTGGCCGTCGGCATCGGGCCGGGTCGACCGAGACCGTCGAGCCGAGCCCGGATACTGTCGCTCGACGTGGCCCGACGGCGGTGGACATGGTGGACGGGTGGGCGCGGCGGCCATCGCGGCCACGACCGAGGTCCTCGCCATGGGGAACCTGCCGTCGCCCGATCAGGGTTGCCTTCTCCAGCAAGTTGATCGGGTTAGTGGCGGGTTCGACGATGGCGGCCCTGGTCGTCATCGGCCTGGCGCTGCGAAACCGGCGACCGAGGGTCGCCAGCGGCGCCGTCGCCGTGGGCAGCCTGCCCGGCTGCGCCGCGTTCGAGGGATGAGGACGGCGATGGCTGGACCTGCCGTGGTGACTGCCCCTGGTGAGAGCGTCAGTGCTACGACCGGTCGGCGTACCGGGTCGACGCGGGCTGGTGGGACGCGCCCGTGATCGAAGAAGCACCGGCATCGAGACGTGGATCGGGCGGATCGATGTTCCCGCATGCAGTGCGAGGGCTCGAGGCGGCGTCGGCCATCCTCAGCGAGCTCCGCGCCCAGCCGGTTGCCAGCTGTACCCAGCTGCCGGCGTCGGTCGTGACCCTGGGGACGCCGATGGCCGACGGCTCGATCGGTCCCCAAGGCTGCGAGCACCCGGTTGGCACCGACAAGGCGGCCGATCGGCCGGCGCGAGCTTGCGCATCGACGTGGTCGCCGGGGGAGCGCGTCACCGGATCGGAGGGTGACTCCGTTGCCGCTGCCGTTGTGGCTGCTCACCGTCTTGTTCGCGCCGCGGGTGCTGTGCAGGGCCGTTGCGCGCCGGGCGCCCGTGTCGTGGTTGGCCGGTTTCGACTCCTCCGGGCCGCCGGGCTGGGTTTCTGGGTTGTGCTCGCGGCCCCGGTGCGTATCGTCGGCCTCATGCTGCGCCGGGCCTCGGGGCGCTGAGTCGGGCGATGGGGAGGATGCGCGCCGCCGTCGAGAAGGCGTTCGTCCACCAGGTCGAGAGCTTCACGAGCGGTGATCGGTTCTGTCGCCTGGAGACCGGGGCGGCGTCGCCCGAGGAGTACGACCGGTTCGTCGCCAACGTCGTCCGCACCCACTCCCGGTCGCCGCAGCTGGTCGCGTTCCTCTTTGCGCTCGCCCCGCCGGATGCGGCTGCGGACCTCCTGCACAACCTTCTCGAGGAGCTGGGCGTCGAGGAGGAGTCGGGCGAGGCCCACCCCGCCATGTTGGAGGATCTGGCCGCTGCCGCTGCCCTCTCGCCCGTCCTGGCGGACCTCGAGCGCCTGGCCGACGAGGACCTCCGCGACATCGTGGCCGCCCCGCTCATGTACCCGACGCTGAAAGAGGTTGGGCTGGCGGCGCTGTGCGAGATCGTGGCCTTCGAGTTCATGCTGTCGCGCTGCGCCCGCCGCATCGAGCGCGCCCTCGAGGTCCATCGAGGCCTGCCCCGGGATGCCCTGCGGTGGTTCCACCACCACTCGGAGGTCGACATCGCCCATGCCGAGCAGGGACTCGCGCACCTGGAGGCCTACGTGCAGTACTACGGATTCAGCGAGCACGAGGCCCTCGCCGTCGTCGATCTCGCCCTCCGTGAGAACGTCTTCGTCACCCGGTACTTCGACCGACTCTCGCCCACTGCGCCGTTTCGATCGTGAGGATCACCTCGGGGGCCGTCTACGCCCTCGACATCCCCTTCGTCGAGGCGTTCCGCCACCGCGCACACGCTCGTCGGACGTGTGACTCGGTGGTGCTGCGGGTCGTCGACGAGAACGGCATAACCGGTTTCGGGGAGGGGGCGCCGCGCCCGTACGTGACCGGCGAGACACCGGACTCCCTGGTCGAGCACCTCGTGGGCCAGATGTGGCCGAGCATCCGGGGGACCGAGATCCCCGACCCCGTCATCGACGGCTTGGCGTCGCTCGACGAGGTGATCCCCCAGGCCGCTCCGCCCGGCGTCATCGCGGCGAACGCGGCCCGGTGCACGCTCGAGCTGGCGCTCGTCGACTGTGGTCTGCGCGCCCGCGGCTTGTCGCTCGGCTCGGTGCTGCCGCCGGTGCGAGCGTCGATCTCCTACAGCGGGGTGATCACGGCTGGCGATCCGGAGGTGGCGGCCCGCCGGGCGGGACAGATGCGCCTCATCGGTCTGGACGATGTGAAGCTCAAGGTCGGCATCGGCGACGACCTCGCGCGCGTGCGCGCCGTGCGCGAGGTGATCGGCCCTGACGCCTCCCTGCGCCTCGACGCCAACGGCGCCTGGGATCTCGATGGCGCCTCGCACTTCGTCGAGGCGCTGGACGGCCTGGGGATCGCGGCCCTCGAACAGCCGCTCCCTCGCCGTGCTCTGGCCGACCTGGCAACGCTGAGGAAGGCCACCGAGATCCCCCTGGTGGCCGACGAGTCGCTCATCACCATGGGGGACGCGCAGCGCCTCCTCGACGCCGGCGCGGTCGATGTCTTCAACGTGCGGATCTCCAAGTGCGGCGGGCTCCACCAGTCGACGAGGATCGTCCGGCTGGCCGCCGACGCCGGCGTGGCCGTGCAGCTCGGCGCCCAGGTCGGCGAGACGGCGGTCCTCTCCGCGGCCGGGCGCCACGTGGCGGCGTGGTCACCTCAGCTGTCGTTCGCCGAGGGCTCGTTCGGCACGTTGCTGCTCGCCGAGGACGTCAGCCGACAGCCGGTGCGCTTCGGACACCGAGGTCGTGCCGCCCCACTCGCCGGTCCCGGGCTGGGCGTCGAGGTCGTGGAGGAGCGGCTGCGGCGCTACGCGCGCCGCGTGGTCGAGCTCGGGGATCTGCCGGAGGGGCGGTGACGACCCTCCTCGGCGCGAGCCTGGCGGCAACCGAGCTCGGCCACAACCGGCGCTTCGAGCGTGCGACCGCCGACCCCGGGTCGGCCCAGGCGAAGGTCCTCCTGTCGCTCATCCGCCGGAACGGGGGGACGGCCTTCGGACGTGAGCACGGGTTCGACTCGATCCGCACCCCTGCGGACTTCGCTCGCCGGGTGCCCGTCCGGGACTACGAGGCATTCCGCCCCTACGTCGAGCGCGCCGTCGAGCGCGAACCCGGCGTGCTCACCACCGACCCGGTCGTCCTGTTCGCCACCACCAGCGGGACGACGGCCGCGCCCAAGCTCATCCCCGTGACGGCCCGGTGGCGGGAGCAGATGGCCTCGCTGATGCGACTGTGGATGTACCGAACGCTCCGGGCGCACCCGACGTACCTCGATGGCAAGGTCTTGCTGCTCGTGAGCCCGGCGGTCGAAGGGCACACGCCGAGCGGATATCCGTTCGGCTCGCTCTCGGGGATGACCTACGAGCGGGCCCCGGCGCTCGTGAGGCGCAGCTACGCCGTTCCGTACTCGGTGGCGCTGGTCCGAGATCCCGACACCCGCTGCTTCCTGGTCGCCCGGCTGGCGCTGGCCCGTCCGGTGTCCGCCGTCGGGACGCCCAACCCCACGTCGCTGATCCGTCTGGCCGACACGGCGATGGCGCGTGGGGACGAGATCGTGCGTGCCGTCCGTGACGGCGCCATCGGAGTGGCCGACGACGCGCTCGCCGGAATGGACGGCCCGGCGCGCGAGCGGCTCCGCGCCGACCTTCGGCCGGACCCGGCTACGGCCCGTCGTCTCGACGGCGTGATCGCCGCGCACGGCGCACTGGTACCTGGCGCCTGCTGGCCCGAGCTCACGGTGATCGGTTGCTGGCTGGGAGGCGCCGGCGGGCTCCACGCCGAGCGCCTCAAGCGGTACTTCGGCGATGGCGTCGTCCTCAGGGACCTGGGCCTGCTGGCCAGCGAGGGTCGTATGACCATGCCGGTCGACGACTTCACTCCCGCCGGCCCACTCGCCGTCCACGCCAACTTCTACGAGTTCATCGCCGAGGAGGACATCGACGACAGCGCCGCGCCGGTCCTCGGTGCGCACGAGCTCGCGCTGGGACGGCGGTACTACATCCTTCTCACGTCCGGGAACGGGCTGTACCGCTACGACATCAACGACATCGTCGACGTCGTCGGGGTCCACCGCGCCACGCCGACTCTCGCCTTCGTGGGCAAGGGGAGAGAGATGGCGAGCATCACGGGCGAGAAGCTCCACGTCAACCAGGTGCGCGCCGCCGTCCGCAAGGCCGCGGGCGAGACCGGCCTCGCCGTGTACGAGTTCCGCCTCGTTGCCGACGCCGCCGCCCTCCGCCACGAACTGCTCGTCGAGATCGAGGGCCAGGTACCCGATCGGTCGTCGCTGGCCAGGTTTCTCGGGTCGTTCGAGCGCGCCCTCCAAGCCCAGAACATGGAGTACCGGTCGAAGCGGAGCTCGCGGCGCCTCGGGGCGCCTCGACTGTTCGTCATGCGGTCGGGATGGTCCGAGGAGATCTGTCGATCCGAGTTCCGCCAGGGCCGGCGGGAGTCCCAACACAAATGGAAGGCGATCGGCGTTCCCTGGGACCCGGGAGGTCGCGCCGCCGTCGTGTGCTCCATAGCCCTCGACAACGAGGGGGGCTCGTGCGCCTGACGTGCCTCCCGGCACGCGGGCTGCGGCGCGCCACGAGGTGGGTGCCGGACGAGGTCGAGCACGACGGGCGGTAGGTTGCGCCGGACCCCTCGATCAGACGGAGGAGCACCTGATGCCTGAGCGTGACGGCTACATCCCCGGCGTGCCCTGTTGGATCGACACCAGCCAGCCCGACCCAGGGTCGGCCTTGGCCTTCTACCGCGGCCTGTTCGGTTGGGAGCTCGAGGACGTGATGCCCCCCGAAGCCGGGGTCCGGTACTTCGTCGGGCGGATCCGCGGGGGTGATGTCGCCGCGGTCGGCTCGATCCCGGGCGGCGCACCGCCGATGGCCCGATGGAACACGTACATCTGGGTCGACAGCGCCGACGCGACGGCGGCCAAGGCTCGCGCCGCCGGTGGCCGGGTGGCGATGGAGCCCTTCGACATCATGGGAGCCGGGCGGATGGCGGTGCTCGCCGATCCCGAGGGCGCGGTGTTCTGCGTCTGGGAGGCCGGCGACCACCGAGGGGCGAAGGTCGTCAACGAGCATGGCGCGTTGGTCTTCAACGGCCTGGCCACCCGTGACCCCGAGGGGGCGAAGGCGTTCTACGGCGACGTCTTCGGCTGGGCGACGTTGGGCCAACCGGCCCTGATGTGGACGCTGCCGGGCTATGGCGACCACCTCGAGGAGCGCACGCCGGGCCTGCGGGAGCGGATGGGGCAGATGGGCGCGCCCGACGGGTTCATCGACGTCGTCGCCGCCCTCAACCCAATCGCCGGCGACGACACCGCGACACCGGCCCACTGGAGCGTCACGTTCGCCGTCGACGACGTCGCCGCCACCACGGCCGCGGTGCCCGGGCTCGGGGGCGAGGTCGTGGCCGGGCCGTTCGACGCGCCGTGGACGCGGATGGCCGTGATCAAGGACCCGCAGGGGGCGACGTTCATCGCCAGCCAGTTCGTCCTCGACAACAGGGACCTCTGAGGTCAGCGGGCGCGCCGGAGGCTGGGGATGTGCGGGAGGGTCGTGGCGACGGCGGCGCCGGACTTCCTGGCCGCCTGGCTGTGGGCGACGCCGAGTGAGGTGGCGCCGCCACCGCCGAGCTGGAACCTCGCCCCCGGAGCACTCCTCCCCGTCGTCGCCGCTGGTCGATCCGGGCGGCGGCTGGGCGCGATGCGGTGGGGTCTCGTCCCGTCCTGGTCCGCCGACCCCACCCGCGGACCGCGGCCCATCAACGCCCGGGCCGAGACCATCGCCGAGCGGCCGGCCTTCGCCGGGCCCTTCGCCCGGCGCCGGTGCGTCGTCCCGGTCGACGGCTACTACGAGTGGCGACGGGATGCGGGCGGACGCCGACCGCACTACGTCAGCCGCATCGACGGATCGCCGCTGGCCCTGGCCGGCGTCTGGGACCGCTGGGAGGGGGCGGGTGCCGACGGGATGACGACGTGCGCCATCGTCACCACGAGCGCCGGCGACGACGTCGCCGGGCTGCACCACCGCATGCCGGTGAGCCTCTCGGCCGACAACTGGGACCGGTGGCTGGATCGTTCGGTGCACCAGCCGGCCGAACTGCTCCACCTCCTCGGCCCCGCTCCCGCCGGCACGCTGTGCGTCCGCGAAGTCGGGCCGCGGGTCAACAGCGCTCGACACGACGATCCCGACCTGCTGGCCCGGTGCCGGCCAACCCAACTCCGGCCCGACGGCTCGGTTAGAGTCGGCGCTCAGTGACCGGCGAGCGTGGCGACGAGGCGGCCTGGGACGCGCAGCGACGGGCTCAGCGCCACCTCACCCTCGAGGAGCGGATCCGCCAGAACGACGCCCTCGCCCGGCTGTGGGCCGGCTCGGTCCGCGGCGGTGCCAGGTCGGGATCGTGGGTGGCGGGAACGAGATCTGCCTGAGCCGGTGACGGTCGGCAGCCGCCGCAGCGTTGGCTGACTTCGGCGCCAGCTCGCACGTCCGCCCTCTCGACACCGAGCGCATCCTGCGCACGCTCGACGCGCACGGCGTGGAGTATGTCCTCATCGGTGGCATCGCGTGCCTCATGCACGGCGCCTCCCGGGTGACCGTGGACGCCGACGTCCTCGCCGCCACCGAGCGCGACAACCTCGTGCGGCTCTACGACGCACTCGGCGAGCTCGAGGCGTCGGTGCTGGTGAGCGACCGTCGCCTGGCCATGGAGGACGGCGATCCGTGGGAGGTGGAGGCGCTCCGGCGGGGACCCGGAGCCCTCGGGGACGCGCCCGCCTGGCACTTCACCACCGACGCGGGGCCGCTCGACCTGGTCTTCGACGCCGCCGGCGTCGGCGGCTACCACGAGCACCTCCCGGGTGCCGAGGTGCGGGTGGTCTTCGGTACCTCTGTGAAGGTGGCCGGCCTCGACGACCTGATCTGCTCCAAGGAGGCGCTGCGGCGCGACAAGGACACGAGCGTCCTGTCCGAGCTCCGGGCGCTGCGCGACCGCAAGGACCACGGCTCGGCGCCGGTGGCGGGCTACAGCGGCACCCCGCTGGCGCGCAAGCTCGGCATCGCCCCCGGCATGACGGTGGCGCTCCTCGGTGCGCCCGGCGGCCTGCTCGACCTTCCCGACGGCGTCACGCGGCGACGACGGGCGGGCGGCTCGGCCGACGTGGTCGTGGCCTTCTTCACCGGGCGCGCCGCCGTACGGTCGAGGCTGGCGACGCTCGGCCGGATGGTGTTCCCCACCGGCGGGCTGTGGATCGCATGGCCCAAGCGGGCGTCGGGGATGGCGACCGACCTCACCGAGGACGTCATCCGGGAGGTCGCGCTGCCCACGGGCCTGGTCGACAACAAGGTGTGCGCCATCGACGAGACCTGGTCGGCGCTCAGGCTGGTCTGGCGCGTGCAGCACCGCCGCCCGCGCTGATGGCACCTGGCAAGGTTCCCCATCGATCGCGTCATCCGGGCGTGTTCACCGACCCCGAGGGTCACGCCGTCGGCGTTGTCCGCCCACCCGGTTCCTGAGGGCGTCTCGGTAGCAGGGCCCGGACGGCGTCGATGGTGTCGGCCTCGTCGGGGCGCTTGTCCGGCCGGTAGCGCCGGACGCGGGCGAACCGCAGCGCCACGCCACCGGGGTAGCGCGTCGAGGCGAGCGCGCCGTCGAGCGCGATCTCGACGACCAGCGGCGGGTCGATCTCCACGACGTGGCCCTGGCGGGCGGACTCGCGGGCCAGCAGCTCCTGGGTCTGCCAGGCGAGGAGCGCGTCGCTGAGGCCCTTGAACGTCTTGCCCACCATCACGGGCTCGCCGGTGCTGTCCCGCGCCGCGAGGTGGAGGTTGGACAGCCAGCCGTGGCGCCGACCGCTGCCCCACTCGGCGCCCGTGACCAGCAGGTCGAGCGTGCGCACCGGCTTGACCTTCTGCCAGGCCCGGCCTCGCCGGCCGGCCTCGTAGCGAGACGACAGGGCCTTGACCATGACGCCCTCGTGCCCAGCGGCGAGGGCCGACGCCTCGAAGGCCGAAGCCTGCTCCACGTCGTCGGTCGCCAAGGCTGGCACTCGCGGGGCGCCGGCGCGCTCGAGCGCCTCGAGGCGCGCCGACAGCGGGCGGTCGACCAGGTCGTCGCCGTCGAGGTGCAGGCAGTCGAAGAACCACGCGGCCAGGACGGC
>Ga0187892_10009051_pt1 | contig 13295 bp, 11 predicted proteins | sample MA1701073metaG_FD_139345 | JGI IMG/M metagenome (GOLD analysis project Ga0187892, IMG submission 139345) | Bio-ooze microbial communities from a basaltic lava cave in the Kipuka Kanohina Cave System on the Island of Hawaii, USA - MA170107-3 metaG ...
CGGCCTTCGACGGGCTCCAGGGTCTCCTTGATCCGGTGGGTCAGCTCCGCCGATGGGTTCGCCGAAACGGCCTGGTGAAGCCTGGGTACGGCCGGGAGTCCGATCCTCCGGAGCTCGACCGTCGCCCGCTCTCGCACCTCGAGCTCCTCGTGGTCGAGGTCGGCGACCCAGGAGGCGATCCGCGCCTCGTCGCCTTTCGGGAACGCCAGTCGATCTTTCAAAAATCGGACGGCGGGGGCGCCGGAGGCGGCCAGGGCGAGCATGGCCGGGTAGATCCTCGAGCTATCCTCGCCCTCCAAATCTCCCCACAGCGGGGCCAGGTCGTCCGGCCGCTTGCCGGCGCGGAGACGAGCCTCCCATACGAGCGCGGTGGTATCTTCGGACCCGGAGACGATCTTGCTCCCGTCCGAGGAGAAGGCCACCGAGTTCACGGGCCCCAGGTGCCCGCTCCAGGTCCACAGCAGTTTTCCCGTGGCGACTTCCCAGAGCCGCACGCTGTGATCTTTCCCGCCGGAGACCAGGGTTGCGCCGTCCGGCGAAAACGCGATCGAGGAGACCTCACCCTGGTGCCAGCGAAGCTTGAGGAGTTGTTTGCCCGCCTCGCCGTCCCAAAGCCGGATCGATCGATCTTCGCTTCCCGAAGCCAGGAGCGGCTCGGTAGGGGAGAAGGCGAGGCAGGTCACCGTCTTGCGGTGGCCTTCCAGCTTGCTCCTCTCCTTGGCCGCAGACACGTCCCAGATCCGGATGGAGTTGTCTTTCGCCCCGCAGGAAATCGTCTTTCCGTCACGGGAGACGGCAAGAGCGCGAACGTCACCAGGAGCCTCTCCGGACGTCAACTTGAGAAGCTCTTGACCGTCGACCGCGTTCCAGAGACGGATCGAGTCGTCATCGCTTCCCGAGACGATCGTTTTTCCGTCGGGGCAAAAGGCGACGGCGCGGACGTCATCGGTATGCCCCGTCAGCACCACCCGCTCCTGGCCCGTGGAAACGTCCCACAGCCGGACCGTGTCGTCGTCTCCGCCGGCCGCGAGCGCCAGCCCGTCGGGCGAAAACGCGACGCACCGGACGCCCCGCCGATGCCCGGCAAGTTCCCGGCGTTCCTTGCCCGTCTCCCGATCCCAGAGGCGAACGCCCCGGTCCGCGCTTCCCGTCGCGACGGACTTTCCATCCGGCGAAACGGCGACCGAAGAGACGGCTCCCCAATGGCCGGCCCCTTTCAGGATCTCATCGCCGCGGGTCAGATCCCAGAGACGAAGGGCCCTCCTCAACTCTCTGCCTGTGGCCGCGTCCCAAAGGTGAACCGATTTGTCTCCGAAGGCGGCGGACGCAAGCATCTTTCCGTCCGGCGAGAAGGTCAGGCTGTGCCCGCAACCCCCCTGCCGGAACCGAACCGTTCCCATCCTCGCGACGGCCCCCGGCGCCAGAGGGTCGCCGTGGAGGTCGAGCAGCACCGTCGCTTCTTCCTGAGGGTCGACGGCATAGAAGTAGCCCAGGGCGAAAAGGATGACGAGATGCCGGTGAGCCAACGGGACGGCCCCTCCAAAGTGAAGTCGCGTGATTTCTTGGGCTTCGGAGCGACGATACGTCGACCGGGTCTGACGATCAAGCGTTTCAGTCCCTCGGCCGAGAAAAAGCGGCGCTTTAAACGTCCGATCCCCAAAATGTATAATGCCGTGGGCAATCCGTTGGGTTCCGTTCGGGCGAGCCGGTTCGAAGGGAGGCTTGCCGTGAGCACTCAAAAAGACCTGCTCTTCGGCGCTTTGGCCGTCAAGAAAGATCTCGCCACGGAGTCGGAGATCGACCTCGCCCTCGAGGCGCAGAAGGGCGCCGATTCGCCCGCCCGGATCGGCGAGATCCTGGTTGAGATGGGCACGCTCCGCCCGGAGCAGATCGACGAGCTCCTCGCCGAGCAGAAGAAGCTCAGGGCCACGAATGGGGGCTCGGAAGCCTCTGCCCCGGCGGCGCCGTCCGCACCCCCCCGGCAGGGCGTGAGACTGACGCTGGAATCCGGGGGTACCCTGACGGTCAACGACGTCCCGCTGTCGGCGCCGCATCTCCTCAAAAGCGGCGACCGGCTCCGCGTCGGGGAGGCCGTCCTCCGGTTCGAATCCGACGCGGGCGACGCGCCGCCGGTCGAGGTCCTGCGCGCGCGCCCCGCGGCGGAGCCCGAGATGGCGGCCGCGGAGTTCAGCGCGGAACCCAAGGGCTCCGCCGCGTCGCCGGCTCCCTCCGCGCCCCCGGCGGCGGCGTCGAGCGATACGGCCGCCGTGCCGGCTGCCGCACCACAGGCCGAGGCGCCCAAGAAGTCTTTTCTCGAGACGATCAAGCCGATCCTCCAGGGGATCGACCGGGGCATCACCAAGGTTTTGCCCAAGGTCCACAACCAGCGGAAGTACATCGTCGCCGCCGCCGTCCTGGGGTTCCTCGCGTTCATCCTCCCATGGCGGGTGGCGAAGAACGGAATCACCGTGCTGGGAATCCAGGGACCCGGCTGGTTCAATCTGCTGCTTTTGAGCGTTCCGCTCGGGGCGGCCGTGCTGACGCGGGTGGCCCTGCCGTTTGCGAAGATCGAGCGGATCGTGGCGGGGTCGTTCGCCGGCCTCGGGGTTCTGGTCGTCGTCTGGAAGCTGGTTTCGCTGCCGGCCTGGGCGGCGGGTCGGGGAATCGGGATCTGGCTCATGCTCTTCTCCAGCCTGGCGGTGCTGGCGGCAACTTGGCTGGCGCGCCCGGCGGCCGCGGAAGCGGGCGGCGGCGCCCAGGAGCCTACCGGGGGCGCGCGACTCTGGAAGAAAGCGCTGGAGCTTTTTGGCGCGATCTCCGGAAGGGCGGCCAAAGAGAAGAACGCCGCGATCCAGAAACGGGACGACCTGCTCCAAAAGGTGGGGGAAGCCGCCTGGGGCGCGAAGGTCGATGGACCCGAGGGGGAAGCGGCCGGGAAGGCGAAGGAGGCTGTCACGGAGGCCCAGAAGCAGGCGACGGACGAGAAGGACGCGACCGAGTCGGTCAAGGCGAGGGCGGCGCTCAAGGCCGCCGAAGCGAAGGCGAAACGGGCGCTCATGAAGCTCGGCCGGCACGTGCTGGACAAGGGAATCGCGGTCGAAGGCCAGGAGCCCCATCTCGCGGAAATCCGGGCGCTGGACGAGAAGATCAAGAGCCTACCCTAAGGCATGACAAAGACGCGTCGCTATTTTGTCATGGGCGGCGGGCCGTAGCCGAAGGTCGCGAGACGCTTGCCCGAGGCCTCGTAGTCGGCGGCCGTCATGGCATGCACCCCGGCGGCATCGACCCACGTGTTGTAGAACCGGAAGAGGGCGCAGACGGTGATGGCGTCGTAAAGGGCCTCGTCGGACCAGCCGGCCGCCTTCGCCCGATCGACATCGGCCTGCCGGATCTGTTCGGAGCATTCGTTCACCCGCTCCACGAATTCGAGAAGCGCCCGGAGCTTCGGATCGACGGGCGCCGACCTGAAGTCCTTCATCACGGCCCGGACGAAAGCCGCATCCCCGAGGAGCTCCGCGGCGGCCGCCGCGTGGGCGCCGAGTCAGAAGTGGCAGTCGTTCAGGCCCGACGTGAATGCCGCGATCAGCTCCCGCTGGCCGGGCGAAAGCGGCGACGGTCCACGCATGACCTCCTGCGAGAAGCGGGCCAGATGATCCGTCCGCTCCGGCTTGTAGGCCAGGAGGTGGAGGATCTGGGGGACCGCCATTCCTCCCGCGCGGGCGCCCTCGATGGCGCCTTTCCAGCCGCCGGTCGCCGGGTGCTCCTCGACTGAGCGCAAGAACATCTTGTCCATGAGGAATCCTCCAGCGTCACACCAGGGTAGCATCAGTTCCGTCCGTCGGGTCGCGGAATTCTTGGGCCCGTGCCGGAAGGCCGTTGTTCCCGTGCGGCTCCGATCGTATGCTCATGTCGGCGAACCGTCTGGCGGCTGCGGAGGTGGGACATGAGCCGAAGGCGCCCGGCCTTGAAACCGATCCGCTGCCTCGTTGTTCTGCTCCTGCTTGTTCCGCCGTGGGGGGCAGCGGCCGGAGAGGACGTCTGGACCGAGGTCGAGCGGGTCGTCGCGATCGGGGACGTTCATGGTGATTACGACCAGCTCATGGCGCTGCTTCGCTCGGCCGCGCTGATCGACGCCGAGGGAAAGTGGTCCGGAGGAAAGACCCACCTGGTTCAGACCGGAGACCTGCTGGACCGGGGTCCCGACTCGCGCAAGGCCATGGAGCTCTTCATGAGGCTCGAGGAAGAGGCCAGGACCGCCGGCGGGGAAGTGCACGTCCTCATCGGCAACCATGAGGCCATGTGACCTGCAACAAAACAAAGAGTTTGTTTTGTTGCAGCCTCGTGCCTTGGTTCAATGGTCTTTCGTGCTGGACCTGCGCTGCGCCTGCGTCGAAGATGCCGAGACGCTTTGGAAGGCGGAATGCGAAACCGCCACGGTCTTCGGGCTGCTCGTCTCAAGACCCCACGAACTGCAACTCGAGGCGTTTCAAAGGGAAATTGAGAGACTGTCCCGCGACGGGCGCTACGTCGTCGCAGTCCGCGAAGGGCGCATCGTCGGTCATGCCTCGCTGTCGCCCATGACCTTGGAGGCCCTCGCCCATGTATTTCGGCTGACGATCGTCGTGCATCGGGGGGAGACCGGACAGGGGGTCGGTACGGTGCTGATGAACGACCTCATCGCATGGGCGCGCGAAGACGCGAGGGTCCGCAAGATCGAACTCAACGTCCGTGCGACGAATGACCGCGCCATCGCGCTCTATGAAAAACTCGGCTTCGTCGAGGAAGGTCGCTTCCGGAACCGGGTCCGACTTCCAGACGGTTCGTTCGTCGACGACCTGGCCATGGCGTGGTTCCCGAAGCGTGGAGAGAGTTGAGATGCGCCTTCCCCGAGCGGAAGGGGAGCAGACCCCAAACTGGACATTTCCCCGACGGCGAGGTCTACTTGGAGCCATGCGAATTCGCGCCCTGCTCCTGAGCGTCGCGGTGTTCGGTTGCCAGGCCGCGGCGGCCCCGGCCGCCTCCCCCCAGGGCGACGATGGGCGGGAAGCGAACTGGCCGCAGTGGCGGGGGCCGGCCGGGAACGGCGTGGCGCCGCGGGCCGACCCGCCGATCCGGTGGAGCGAAGAGAAGAACGTCCGCTGGAAGCTCGCGCTTCCGGGCCTGGGCCATTCGACGCCGGTCGTTTGGGGCGACCGCATCTTCGTCACGGCGGCGCTTCCCTTCGGCGATCCCGTGGCCCCGACGGCGGGACGTCGCGACGGCGAGCACGACAACCTGAAGGCCGTGCGCCGGCAGAAATTCGTCGTCCTGGCCGTCGGCCGCGGCGACGGAAAAATCGTCTGGCAGCGGACCGTCCGTGAGAACGTCCCGCACGAGAGCGGCCATCAGACCGGGAGCTTCGCCTCGAACTCGCCGGTGACGGACGGAGAGAGGGTGTACGCTTTTTTCGGCTCCAACGGTCTTTATTGCCTGAACTGGGACGGACTTCCGCTGTGGGAAAAGGACTTCGGCCAGATGCACTCGCTGCACGCCCACGGCGAAGGCAGCTCCCCTGCGCTGCACGGCGAAACGCTGATCGTCAACTGGGACCACCAGGGGTCGTGCTTCGTGGCCGCGTTCGACACGCGCACCGGCAAGGAGCGATGGAAGGCCGCCCGGGAGGAAATCACGTCCTGGTCGACGCCGCTCGTGGTCGAGCACAAGGACGCGCCGCAGGTGATCGTCAGCGCGACCCACCGGATCCGCGGATACGACCTGGCCACCGGCCGGGTCCTCTGGGAATGCGGGGGCCTGTCGCAGAACGTCGTCTCTTCGCCGGTGGCGGGCGACGGACTCGTGATCGCCGGCAGCAGCTACGAAAAGCGGGCCATGCTGGCGATCCGGCTGGAGGGGGCCAAGGGCGACATCACGGGCACCGACCATGTGATCTGGACCCGGGACCGAAACACTCCGTACGTCCCTTCTCCGCTGCTCTATGAAGGCAAGCTCTACTTCTTCAGCCACTACCAGGCGGTCCTGTTTTGCCTGGACGCCCGGACCGGAGAGGCGCACTACGGTCCCGCCCGGCTTCCCGAAGTCACCGATTTCTACGCGTCTCCTCTGGGCGCGGCGGGGCGAGTTTATCTGACGTCTCGGGAAGGCGTCACCCTCGTTCTCAAGCACGGCCCGGCGCTGGAGATCCTGGCCACGAACCGGCTCGACGACCGCTTCAGCGCCTCGCCGGTCGCCGTGGGAGCCGACCTCCTCCTTCGCGGGGAGCGCCACCTCTACTGCATTTCCGAACGGTAGAGTTCCAGCGAGACGGTCGTGAACACGGCATTGGGCTCCCTCTGCCAAAATCTACTACCGTCATTCGAACGTCTTCGGGACGAAGTAAGCGTCCCCTCTCACTCGCCTGATCCAGCCGTATAGTCTTCATCCAAAAATGCTCCGGGATCCCGACGCCGCCGTCCGCGCCGCCGCCGAGGAAGCGCTCCGCTCCCTGAAGTAACCCGCCCGTTGCAACCCTGAAACCGGATCTCCCACCCGACGGTATCGGCGGGTGATGAATGAAAACGCCGCCGTCCGGACCGAGAACCTGCACAAAGCCTACGTGCTGGGGGCCAACGCGGTGGGCGCCCTCCGCGGGGTGGATTTCGCGGTCGCCCGGGGCGAATTCGTCGCCGTCATGGGCCCGTCGGGATGCGGGAAGACGACGCTCCTCAACCTGATCGGCGGGATCGACGTGCCGTCCCGGGGGAGCGTCTGGGTGGACGGCGTCGAGATTTCGCGCCTTGCGGACGACGCGCTCGCGGACCTGCGCTGCCAGCGACTGGGATACGTCTTCCAGTTCTACAACCTGATCCCGACGCTCACCGCGCGCGAAAACGTGGAAACGCCCATGCACTTCCGCGGCGCCTCGAAGCGCGAGCGGCGCGACCGGGCCGCGGCACTCCTCTCCCGCGTGGGGCTGGCCGACCGCGCCGACCACAAGCCGAGCGAGCTTTCCGGAGGGGAACAGCAGCGCGTGGCGATCGCGCGCGCCCTGGCGAACGACCCGGCGCTCGTTCTCCTCGATGAGCCGACGGGCGACCTGGACACGGCGACCGGGCAGGAAATCCTGGGCCTCCTCCAGAAGCTCAACAAGGAGGAGAAGGTCACGCTGGTCGTGGCCACGCACGATTCCCAGGTAGCGTCGCTGGCCTCCCGCGTCGTGCGCATGCGTGACGGCCGCGTCGAATCGGACGAGGCCTTAGGCCATAAGCCTTTGGCCTTAGGGGATTCCCCCACCCAACCCTCCCCCCCGGGGAGGGTCGGGGAGGGGAACCCTCTGCTAAGGCCTGGGGCCTGAGGCCTAAGGCCTATGATCCTCCGCTACGTGCTTCGTAACTTCGCGCGGCGCAAGCTGCGGGCCGCCATGGGCATCCTCGGGGTCTTCTGCACGCTCGCCCTCCTGACGGCCGTCCACGTGGGCCTCGAGTCGGTGGCCGTCTCTTACGTGGACCTCGTATCGCTCCAGGCCGGGAAGGCGGACCTGCTCCTCTCTCGCGAGGGGTCCGACTGGCACCGGCCCGAGTCGTTCGACGGCGAAGAGGTCCTACGCCGGCTGGCGGCGAATCCGCACCTGGCGGGCCTCAGCCCGCGGCTCACGGGCGTGGCCCCGGTGGAGGCGGGCGGGAAGACGCGCTTCGCGGTCGTCGTCGGGATCGACCCCGACCGCGAGCGCGAGCTGGGCATCGACGGGTTCACGCCGTGGCCCGCGCTCAAACCCGGCGTGGCCGCGCTCTCGCAGGCGCTCGCGGGCCAGGGGACGGAGGAAAAGCTGCGGGTGGGAGGGGTCGCGGTCGCCCGCGGGGACCGGATCGAGCGCCAGCTTGTCTTCCCCCAGCACCTTCGGGACTTTATCGTGGTCGACCTCGCCACGGCCCGCGAAATCCTGGGGGAACCGCGGGGCGTCCATGTTCTGGCCGGAGCCTTTCGGAATCCAAAGTCCTACTACGATGCGCGCGACCTCCGGGCGAGCGTCCTGGCGCTGAAGGAAGCGGGGGAGGCGATCGCGGAGGACCTCGGCGAGACGTACGCGGTCCGGCTCCCGAAGGCGGAAGCGATCACCGCCTTCGAGCAGGTGAGCGGCCCGCTGCGGGCCGTCTTCGGCATCTTCGCCCTGGTGGCGTTGGCGATCACGGCGCTCCTCATCTACTCGCTCATCTCGGTGAGCGTGGAGGAACGCATCCGCGAACACGCGATCCTCAGGACGCTGGGGGCGAAGCGGCGCCACGTCTTCGGCATGGTCCTCCTCGAGTCCGCGGTGCTCTGCCTGATGGGAGTCGTGCCTGGAGTCCTGGCGGGACTCCTCTTCGCGAAGGCGGTCATGGCGCTGGCGGGCCTGGCCATGGGGGGCGGGGCGGCGGCGATCTCGCTGGAGCTTTCCGGGGCGACGTTCCGCCTGTGCCTCGGCGCGGGGGCGCTGGTGTTGGTGGCGAGCGCGATCTTCCCCGCGGTCCGCTCCACGCGCTGGCGGATCGTGGACGCCCTGGACCCCTTGCGCCGGGGGCAGATCGCGGCCCCGAGCCGGGAGGGAGTGGTGAGCCGGCCGCTGCTGTGGGCCGGCCTGGCCCTCTCGGCGATCTCGGGCGTCGTCTTTTTCATCCTCCCCAATGCGGTCGTCTCGGGCGACCCGTCCCTGATCGGCGGGGTGGCCCTGGGCCTCCTCGTCGTGATCCTGATTGGGTTTACGATGGTGGCCGCCGCGGCCGGGCCGGCCGTCGAGCGGGCCGTGCTGGCGGCCGCCGGACCGCTCTTCGGGCCGGCCGCGGAGCTGGCCGGGAGGAACCTCATCCGGCACCGCCGTCGCAACATGACTACGTCGCTCATGTTCTCGCTGTCGGTCTCGTTCGTGCTCTTCCTGGCCAGCCTGGTCGCCCTCTTCAGCCGTACCTCGCTCGCCTTCATCGAGCGGCGCGTGGGGGCCGACCTTCGGATGACGATGCACGACCCGCGCGAGGAAGAACTGGGAAAGGCGCTGGCGCAAACGGGCGGAGTGGATCGCTCCGCGCGGGCGGTCCACTTGCGGGGACGGTCCGGGGAGGGGATCGCGTACGACGTGGTCGCCTCAGACCTCGTCGGGATGAAGCACCTGTGGGTCGTCCCGTTCGGCGTCGACCCGTCGATCGCGGAGACGATCTATCTGGGCCAGGCGAAGTTCGAGGAAGGCGACGGCGGATCGTTCCGGAAATTGGCGGAAGACCCGGGCTCTTCGCTGGGCCCGGCCGTGGACCCGCCGCCCGCGATCGTGAGCCTGTCGCTGGCGCGAGCCCTCGACGTCGGGAAGGGGGACCTTCTGAGGCTTTCCTTCCGCCTGGGGTCCGAGCGTCGGGATGCGCGCGTGCGGATCGAGGCGGTCTGCTCGAGCCTGCCGGGGTTCCAGAACTTCCGGGCGCGCTCGGGGAATGCCCAGGGGTCGGGGCTCCTGCTCGCCATGCGCACGTTCGAGAAGCTGACGGACGCCGCGCCTCGCGAGGCGTTCACGGGCGTCTGCTTCGCGCGCGCCGGCGGCAAGCCCAACGAGGCGGCCGCGAAGGTCCGCGAGGAGCTGGGCCTCCGCTACCGCCTGGGCGTGGAGTGCGCCGAGGAGGAGAAGCGCGAGGCGCAGGTCCTCTACTGGGCGACGCAGATTCTCTTCTCGATGCTTCTGGGCGTTGCGGTGACGATCGCGATCTTCGGCCTGGTCGCCTCGATGGCCACCGCCGTGCTGGAGCGGCGGTGGGAGGTCGGGGTCCTGAAGGCCGTGGGGCTCCGGCGCGGCCAGCTCTACCGCATGTTCGCGGCGGAGGCGGTGGCGGTGACGCTCTCGAGCGGCCTCCTGGGCGCTACCATGGGGTTTCTGCTGGCGTGGCTCTTCGTGGTTCAGGCGGCGGTGCTCATGGAGATCCCGGTGATCTTCACGATGCCGTGGATCACGCTCGTGGCGACGTTCGCCGTCTGCGTCGTGGCGGGGCTGGCGGCCTCCTGGTTGCCGACTCGACGGATCCTTCGCCGCCCGGTCGCCGACATCCTCCGCGCGACGGCGTAGCGGCTACTTCTGACCCTTTTCTGCCTGCTTGCGCAAGCCGGCGGCGATCATTTCGAAGATGTCGGCGCTGAGTTGGGCCACCCGCCGCTCCACCTCGGGATTTTCCCGAAGCATCTTTCCGAGATACTCGTCGAAGAGGTAAAGGAACCGTTGATGCACCGCTTCGGCGGCCGCGGCACTCAAAGGGGGAGGAAGCGACGCACCGTTCTTTCGCCGGCCGTTCCGTCTAGCCACGCCTTCATCCTATGTCGAGACGGACGAAGGTGCAACAAGGGTGTGGAGTTTCCCTGAGCGGATATAATCAAACCCGAATGGCTCCCGAAGGCGGGGCGTCCACGCCCGGCCGGCTGCGCGAGGTCCTCGACCGCGCGAGCCGGTCCGAGCTCCTCGAGCTGGCGACCGTCGCCTCGGGGCTCGATGTCCCGAAGCCCGAGTGGGAGGGACAGTCCGAGCCCGACCTGCGGCGGCAGGTCGAAAGCGAGATCCGCTACCAGGGGTCCTCGAACGTCGCGTTCATGTGGCGAAAAATCACGCGCGGTGCCGGGGCGGCCGGCGTCACGTACCCCGAGATCGTCGACGATCTGGTCGACTCCACGCACCTGAACCGGGCGCTCGTCAAGCGGTTGGGAGACCAGATCGGCGATCCCCTCTACGCCAAGGAGTTTGTATTCTCCATGCTCTTCAACCTGGCCGACCCGGAGGGCGGCGGCGCGGACGGGGCAGGGGGGAAGCCCAGGACGGACCTCCTCAAGTCCGGGCTGAGCGCCCTCAAGGCTACCGGGTATTCGCCGTACCAGCGGATCATGAAGCTGGGCGGAACGGTCGCGCGGGCCGCCGCGGGCAAGGGACTCTCCCTCGCCCTGAAAGCCGGGCCTCTGAAATCCGTCTCGCTCCTCCTGGGCCCGATCGGCAAAGGGCTTTTTCTGCTCGACCTGGGCCGGACCGCCTACGCGCTCCAGGGCCCCAACATCGGCCGATGCGCGCTGGCCGTCGCGGCGATCGGGGCGCTCCGACTGAAATACACGCCTCTCCCGGCCGAGAAGCTGGAAGGGGTGGAGCGGCTGATCGAGTCGCTGGGCAAGGAATGTCTCGAGTGCGGCAAGGCCCTCGAGAAGCCGGAGGAGGCCTGCGTCGTCTGCTGGACCGGGCTCCACGAGAAGTGCGGTTCCTCCGTCGAGCGGCTCGACACGGGAACGTCCGGGCGGGTGTGCAGCGCCTGCCGCCAGAAGGATCTGGAGGGCGCGGGTCTGCTCGTCCCGGAGCCGGGCGCGCCGCTCGTCTCGGGCGAATGGGTGAAGGCGCTGGGCTACCGCGCCCAGGTGCTCAACAACCGGCTCGACCGCGCCGCCCGCGAGATCGACGTATCGATCCAGTCGCTGAACGACAACGCGCAACGGCTTCGGAAGGACGTGACGAACGACCTGCGGAAGATCGTCCGCAGCGCGTTCGGATACCTCTACGTGATGTTTTTCACGACGGTCTTCCTGACGCTCTTCGGGATCACGTATTTCAAGACCGCCGGCGCCACGCCGTCGGGGGCGTTCAACCCGGGCTCGATCTTCCGGCTCTCGAGCCTGGTCATGGTGGGCGTCCCCCTGGCCGTCTGGTTCATGGGCGCCCTGTGGCGGGCGGCACGGAACTCTCGCCGCGAAGATTTCGAGGCGCGCCCCGACGGCCGGCGGCTCGGGTTCCGCGACTACCTCTTTGGGTTCCTCTACTACGACAACCCGATCGAGAACATCTGGGGGCCGATCACGCTCATCGGCCTGACGCTCCTCGTCGTCATGTGGCTTTTCCTCCGATCGTGAGTCCGGGAATAATGGGCCCGTCACGCGTATCATATCTGAGGGGATAAGACATCCGTCTGAGCTGAAGGAGCTTTGCATGTCGAAGAAGATCGTCCGGCGCGCGTGCCCGGAGTGCGGCGACACCGTTCCCGCCGAGCCCGTAGATCCGAGCCGCCGCGACTTCTTGCGCCTCACGGGCGCGGGGGCCGCCTCGCTCGCAGTGGCGGGCGTTCCCTCGGCCTTCGGCAAGACGGAAAAACGCAGCAAGACGGCGGAGGACCTGATCAAGGAGCTCTACACCGACCTGAACGAAGACCAGAAGAAGGCCGTCATCGGCCCGTACGAGAGCGACGCCCGGCTGAAGATCTACAACAGCGCATTGGGCAAGAAGATCGGCGACGTGTACACGAAGACGCAGAAGGAGCTGGTGGAGCGGATCCTCCGGGCCATCTCCGCCGACGAGGACGGCTTCCGGCAGATCAGCCGGGGCGGCACCTGGGACGCGTCCAAGTCCTTCGAGAACTGCGGCGCGAACCTGTTCGGCGACCTCTCGGGCAAGTACACGTGGGTCTTCTCGGGGCACCACCTGACGATCCGCTGCGACGGCAACTCCGTCGACGGGCCGGCGTTCGGCGGGCCGCTCTACTACGGCCACAGCCCCAACGGGTACAGCTCGAAGAACCTGTTCTATTATCAGACAAAGAGCGTCCTCAGCGTCTTCGACGCGCTGTCGGAGGCGCAGCGGAAGCAGGCCGTCGTCAAGGGCTCGCCCGGCGAAGGGGCCGGCTCCATCAAGTTCCGGAAGTCCGAAGAAGCCAAGCCCGGCATCGCCTCGGCGGAACTGAACGCGGACCAGAAGGCCCTGGTCGAGAAAGTCATGCGGGACGTGCTGGCGCCGTACCGCAAGTCGGACGCGGAAGAGGTCATGCAGATCATCAAGGGTCAGGGCGGCATGGACAAGGTCCACTTGGCCTTCTATCAGGAAGACGAGGCCGATCCGAAGCAGCCGTGGGCCTTCTGGCGCCTCGAGGGCCCGGGCTTCGTGTGGAACTACCGCGTGCTGCCGCACGTGCACACGTTCGTCAACATCTCGAGCAAGGCGTGAGGGATCGGACTCGTTAGGGCGTGACGACGATCCGCGGGCTGACGCCGACGGATTCGTAGCCGTTCTCGAGCAAGTAGCGGACCTCGTAGACCCCCGGCGTTTTGGGGGCCTTGAGGGTCACGGACCCTGAGGCGTCTTCGGTCACGTACGACCAGGAGTCGAACTTCCGGTTGTCCGCCCCTTCCGCGTACACGCCGACCCAGTCGCCCGGAGCCCCTTTGCCCGAATGGTTGGACCACCGGACGTTGACGGGTTCTCCCGCGCGGGCGTGGGACCGTTCGGCATGGAGGGTGATGGAAGGCGGTGAATGGGCCTCAAGGATCACGACGGGATTGCTGGACGCGATCGCGAC
>Ga0187892_10009053_pt1 | contig 13295 bp, 7 predicted proteins | sample MA1701073metaG_FD_139345 | JGI IMG/M metagenome (GOLD analysis project Ga0187892, IMG submission 139345) | Bio-ooze microbial communities from a basaltic lava cave in the Kipuka Kanohina Cave System on the Island of Hawaii, USA - MA170107-3 metaG ...
CGATCTATCTGTTCACCAGGCCGATCTTACTGTTCAGCATGACCGATCCAGGTGTTCACCTTGCTCCGATCTGAGCGTTCACGTTGGACCGATCTGGGTGTTCAGCTTGGACCGAAACGCGCACCCCGCCTGATTCTCTCGGGCGCGGGACGCGGGTGAATAACATCTAGGCTGTTATTGCCTGCGCTACTCCGTCTCGAACCCTTGGCTCGTGAACTTAAGCGTGCGGCTGTTCTCAGTGACCGTCCGTACGACATGCTCCGGTGCGCCGGAAGGAATCTCAGCCTGCACCTCGAGCGTCACCGTGACCTTCGCGCCCACGAGGCCAGACAGGTGCGCAATTACCTCATCCGCAACGCGGCTCGCATCGCGGCCCACGCGGGTGGCGTCGAGAATCACAGTGCCGTGGAAGCGCTTGGGGTTGGCTGCAACAATTCCCGGCCCGCCGCCATCCGTTCTCTTCCCTCCTGGTCGGCCCTCGCCACCATCTCCCGTCGCCCCCTCGTCCCGCGGCTTTACCCTTTCAGCGTCCAACTGAGGCCGTGCAACGGCCGGTTTCACCAGCACCGAGACCGCCCCTGGATCCGCTAGGGTAATACTCTCTCCAGCGCGAAGGCCCCGATAGCGGCCCGCGGCCTCGTCGAAGCTGTCGGCGAACGCGAATGTGTCCTGCTCCCACGTGAGTAGCGACACACCATCACCGACGGCACCCAGCAAGACTGCCGAGTCCTTTAGCCTCGGCAGGTACAGATAGCTCGCGAACTGTCCGACCAGCTGCCTGATCGCCACGTGGTCTCCAGGCCAGAGCGGCACCCGGTCGAGCTCCATCCGCAACCGGGTTCCGGAGAAGCTGGTTACTAGCAACTCATCGCTCCGCAGCTTCTTGCTGGCGCGCGCGGCGAGCGCATCGTGGCCAGTAAGTCGAATTGCCTGCCACTCGACACCCGACTGCGGCGTGGCCTGAACGGGTACGAGAAGCCACTGGTACGTCTCCGGCACCCGCGCGGTTACGATCCCGTCAGCACCTCGTTTCTGCTCCTCCGCCTGCCTAAGCTGTTGGGGATCCAGGTTGAGCGTTTCCTTTTCAGCGACGATGGACTCCCAAGCCAGATACTTTCTCAGCGCCTCGTCCAGATCCTGAAGCCGTACCTTGTCTGGAGCAAGAAAGACGAGCGTGTTCCGGTACAGACGCGGGGCACTCCCGCGTGTCTCGAGGAAAGCCTTCGCCGCCGCCTGCGCAGCGCTTCCGGCCTCCTTGCTGTAGGCCTGTTCGGCGCCTAGCACCACAAGACGTGCGTCGACATCATCCGGCACATCTGCACTCGACCGCGGCAGCGCGTGGACCCGCGAGAACTCTCCACTCTTACGAAGGTCGTCGCGGAGCCGCCCGTCAAGCTCCTTTGCCACCTTGTCCGGGTCGCGCTTGAGCAACTCGGCGCGGTCCTCTGCGAGCTTCGTGACCGTGGGCTGCGTGGAATACCAGTATCGCGGCCCGTCTTGATAGAGATACGTAGCTGCACCGGCAAGCCTTCGCAGTGCGTCGCCGAACACCGCGGGAGACTCGCCAGGCATCACGCAACCGAGCTTGACCCGGCGATCCTCAAGCCCCCGGTGCGCTGCTCCGGCCGTCGGCGCGGACCCGAGGTAGAGGGTCCGGGCCACGCGGCGGGTCGCGTGCAGCCTGCCCAGGTTGGGAACCTCGCTGTCGATCCTGAGGGGAAGCGAGCTGGCGCCGTCTACATCCCTTTCGATGATCGGCTTCCAGTTGTCTGAGAGGTACCGGGTCATCTCGTCACGCACCCGCTGGTCGTCAACGGGAATCGTAGACGGGAGGATCAGCGGGTTGCGGTCACCGCTCTCCCACAGGCGATGAATGACCGACGCCATCAGGCGCAGCACGCCGCGCGTACGCTGAAACTTCACCAACGTCGACCAATCGGCGTAGAGCCGGTCGAAGATCTCGGGGTGGATCGGGAAAGCGGCCTGGATGCGCTTCTCGTAGTCCGCGTCGCGGCACTCCGGTGGAAACTCCGCACCTTGTGTGCGGTAGAGTTCGGCGAAGGCTCGTGCAGTCACATCGCGCTGCTTGAACGCCTCCGGCCCCGCGGGTGGCTCGAACAGCCGTCGCCGTACGATCTCGAAGCCTTCCTCAGCCGTGGCCGGTGTCCAGGATGATTCAAGCCTGCCGACCACGTTGCGCAGACGGTCGAGCGCCTCACGTCCACGGATGCCACCCACCTCCACGTCCGCGGTCTGGGTGTGCGGCGAGCCCCCAGTATCCGAGGCGGGCAGCGAGATCACGAGCAGGCAGCTCTTCGCGGCCTTCGCCGACTCAGTGAGCGCCTGCGCGAACGTGAACTGGGTCTCAAAGCTCCCGGCCGGGAGATCACTCTGGTCGTGGAGCTGGCGCGCATACGCGACCCACTCGTCGATCAGCACGAGGCACGGCCCGTACGCGTTGAAGAGCTCGCGCAGCACGTCCCCGGGGCTCGTGGCCCTCTCGTCGTCAGCCGCGACGCGCGCGTATGCCTTCCGGGCCTCCTTGGCGCCACCCGCCTGCTCGCCGAGCTGCCATGCGAGTTCGCCCCACACCGTGCGCACGACTGTGCCGTCAGGCTTGGTGACGGGGTTGCCCGGGGAGATCTTGTTGCCGACCAGCACGACGCGCTTCGCCTGGGGAAGGCTCTTCACGCCCGCCGCCACCAGCACCGCATCCACCCCGGCGAGATCTCCCGCGGGCGTGCCCGAAACGAGGTGGTAGAGCGCGAGCATCGAATGCGTCTTACCGCCACCGAAGTTCGTCTGGAGTTGCACGACGGGGTCACCGCCCCTGCCGGAGAGGCGTTGCACGCCACCCACGAGGAGGCGCGTCAGGCTCTCGGTGAGATACGTGCGGCGGAAGAATTCGGTAGGCTTTCGGTACTCGTCCGTCCCCTCGCCGAGATGCACCTGCCATAGATCGGCGGCGAACTCGGCCTGCTGGTAGCGGCCGCTGGCCACGTCCGCGTGGGGCGTCACGACCTCGCGCCAGGGCTTGAGCGTCCCACTGACCGCCCCTTCAATTAGTGATCCGCCCGCCTTGCGCTTCTCGCCGCGAACCTGCTCGTCGAAGATCAAGCGACGTAGCTCCATCTTCATCCGTCCAACGTCGTCGGCCTGGGGGGCGGAGACCGCGGTAAGAAGTCGCGCGATCGAATCTAGCGCACGGTCCGCGTCGTCGCCCGAGAACGGCTCCTGGTGTGCCCACTTGTTGCGCCAGTCGCGGAGCTCCTGGACGAGCGAGCGTTCGGCCCTGCCGAGCGTGCGGCCGAATACCTCGTTCCACGCGTCCCACATCACCTTGAGCAAGGCCGCGGCATCCCACTGGTCGATCGGACGCGTGCTGTTCAACCGGTCATCGACGGGCAACAAACGCCGTGCCTCTGCGGACGCCCTGTCCTTGTAGGCGCTCGTGAGTTCCCGCTCTATGAAGGGGCTGAGCCCGTTCTTCAGCAGGTCCAGCGCTTTGCCGACGCGCTCGTGGTTGGTCATCGCCATGCGCTATTCCTCGCTCTCCTCGAAGAGTCCGCCCTGCGCAGTGCGCGGCTTGCCACCCTCGCGGGCGAGGCGCGTGATCTCGGGCCAGCTCTGCACCAGGCCGTTGTAGGAGAGCGCCTCGGCGGCCCGCTTCTTCCGTTCGCAGATGGTATAGAGCCGGTAAGCGAGCTCGCGGGCGGCTTCGGCCTTGCCGCCGAGCTTCCCGACCACCGACGCTGCGGCGCCTTCGCCAGCCGTTTCGAGCGTACGGATCAGCTGATGCACCATCTCCCAGGCAGTAAGGCGCGCGTCCGTAGAGGGGTCCCAGTCCTCGGGGAGTTCGTTCGGCTTGAACAGGCGCACCTTGCCGCGACTTGACGCGAGGATACCCGCGTCCTTCATGCCCTCCACGCTCGTGTTCTTTGCACGTGCGAGCACGTCTGCCACGCCGAACTCGCCTTCGGCGAACCCCTGCTCCTCGAACCAGGCGACCGCGAACCGGCTGTCGGCGTCAAAGTCGCCCTCCTGTTCGGCCAGCGCCTCGTCGAGACTTTGGTTGATGAGCGCCAACGCGTCTCGCACGCTGAGCGGCTTGCCCTCGGCGTCAAGCACCTTCGCGTAGCGCGTGTAGATGGCCATCCCCGGGCCGATGGCCGCCTGCGCCAGGTCCACCGGCGCGATGTTTTCACGCTGGAGATGTGCCAGTGCCGACCGCAGGTTGCCTTCCAATCTCTCGCGGATCTCTTCCCGGCGCTCGGCTGAGGCAGCCTTTCCCATCAGTTCGTCCGCCAAGTGCTTCCGCTCTTCGGGCGATGGGCCTTTCAGCGCGTCGAGGAACTCACGCCGCGTCGCAACGGAAGCATTCGCTGCGTGCCGGCGACAGACGAGAATAATGCTGGAGGCAAGAGCGTTCGTGCCCGAACCGATCATTCTGTTGCTCAGCTCCGTACGCATCGGCCATGAACCACTGATGGCGAAGCCCGCGCGGATCACGGCATCAAGGAACGTCTCCCAACCTGTACTAGAGGTGCCCTCGGCGCTCTGGGTCTCCGCCTGCTTGAATGCGTAATAGATGGTGACGGGGAAGGCGGGATGAGCCTGATCGGCAAGGCGATGCATCGCTTTCGTCATGCCGTCGAGGAAAAACGCCTCCGCCTTCTCTTTGCTGCCGTGGCGGTAAGGCGTGGCGACCAGCTCCTCAGCTTTAGGCACCGTAAGGGTTGCGAATAGGTCGGGAAATACGGGCTTCAGCGACCGCCGCAACCAGACGTAGAAGAAGTCGGAGAGATCGGCGTAACTGATATTGTCGTAGTAGGGCGGGTCGGCAGAGACAACCCTGTCAGCGCTCAGGTCCTGCGTGGCGGCGTCCAGCACTGCACCGATCCCCCTGGAGTTTGCGGGCAAGGTGGTGTCGACCACTTCCGCAAGAAGATCTACCTGGCGCTTGAAATTGCCGGTTGAGTCCGAGAAAGCGTTCCCTTCCGCAAAGTCCCATGTCATTGGCAGGGCTTGACGACTGAACGTCGCCCGGATCTTCTGATGCTCCGCACCGCTGTGCCACGAGCAAACAGTAGATGCGTTGTCTGAAAACTTGCCGATGGCGAGGCCGAGATATGTCCCCACCGCATCGGCGTAAGCCGTTGCCCCGGCGCCGCCGGCAGCGAGGCCGCTGCCATCGTCTCGCATGCCGCCGGCGAGGGCGTCGCGCTTCACCCGCTCGCGCGCTTCCTGCACCAGATCAGAGAAGGTCGTCAGGGCCGCTAGCTGCCGCGGTGTGAAGAGGTCGCCATAGGTCGCGAGGCCGTATTGCACCGTCCAGAAGTTACGCGGGTCGTCGGGAAGCGACGATTCGGGCTTCCATTCCGGCTTCGCCTCGCGCGCGATCGCCTCGTGCTCGGGCGTCGAGGCAAGATAGACACGTCCGCGCTCGCCCTCGGCGACGATCGCCATCAGCCGCGCACCCATGCGCCCGGCCTTGCCCTCAGCCTTGATGTAGTCGCCCGAGATCGGCGCGCCCGACATCAGGCACTTGAAGTTGGCACCGCGCGCTAGCTTGGTGCCGTTCTTCGCCGCCTCGGCGTTCTTCGGCTTACCCACCTGCACCGTGAAACGATGGGCGCTGCCCTGGATCACCGGCTCGACATAGGCTTCCTTGCCCGCTTTGGTCGAGAGCATGAAGGTGGAGGCGAGCGGCACGTCCACCTGCGCGAAGGCCGGGTTCGGGCTCTTCACCGTACGCGCCCAAAGCCAGGCGATCACAGTGAGCTTCTGGCCGATGTACGGCTTCAGGTCCGGCCGCGCCTTCGCCATCTCGGCGGTGACCTCGACCTTCGGGTAGAGGTGACCGATGCGCTTCTCGGCTTCGTCGCGCATCCATCGGCCGTAGTAGCGCACGTCCTCGGCGAGGCCCTGTGCGCCGCGCCATCGCTCGTGATCCATCGCGGCCTGTTTCCGCGCCTCCGGGTTCACCGCTGGCTTGCCCGCAAACTTCGGCGGGATCTCGATCATCGCCTTACTAATCAGAACCGCCACCGGATTCAGGTCGCCCGCGTATGCCTCCAGCCCCAACCGCTGCGCCTCCAAGGGCAGCGCGCCGCCGCCGGCGAAGGGGTCTTGGAAGGCGGGCAGCTTGTGCCGGTCGAACAGTTCTTTCGCCCGCGGGTGGTCAACGTTCTCGGCGCAGGCCCGCCGCCAGCTCTGCCAGATCTCGTCGCGTGCCGCCTGCAGCACGGTTTCGTTGGTGGTGTTCTCCCACAGCACGAGGTCCTCGATGATGCGAAATAGGCGTTGCCGCTCTTTCTCCTGCGCCTTCTCGGTCGGGAAGAGATCGGGGCAACTCGATGGGTCGTCCACCATTTGCGCGAAGATCACCGCCCGCGCCGCCGCCAGCGGCCGCCGCGCCCACCACAGATGCAGCGTGCTCGGGTGCCCGTGGCGGATCGACTTCTCCCGGGCGGACGCCTTGTTGATTGCATCCAGCGGTAGGGCGACTTCGATCAGCTTCTTTCTCTGAGTCGTCATCTCGGAGCCTCCGCCCGTGCGAGCAGCTCTCCGAAGTCGTAATTCACGCTGGTCACGCCGAAATCCGGCTCGCGGTGGAAGGGTTGGCGGACGTAGTGGACGCGATGCCTCTCGCTCTGCGTAAACTCCACGATGGCTAGAATGAAGTCCTCGGGCTTGTTGAGCGAGTACAAGATCTCGTTCTTCGTAACGGTGATCGTCGCCGCGCCCGACACTCGCCCCTTCACTTCGATGAATCGCAGCTTCCCGGTCCCCGGCACGCGGCTCTCGATGTCATAACCGAGCTTCTCGAGTTCGCGGTCAGTCGGCTCGAAGCCAAGGCTGCGCTCGATCTCCATGACGACGGCACGGGCCTTTGCCGCCGCGGCCTGAGTATCGGGCGAAGCCGCGGGGGCTGCCGCTGGGTGGTCCGTCATCTTGGCGATGAGCCCTTGCGGCACGACGAGCATGCCCCCGAGGATGACTGGCGGCAGGGGCGAGATCTGCCGCTCCAGCTTCAGCTCCTCCATGCGCTTCTCAAGGCGGCCCTGCAGCGCGTCGGCGCGCTTCCGGGCCTCGCCGGAGTTGAGTCGAGCATTGGGCTTGCCCGCCTGCTCCTGGAGCTTGAGCTGCTCGGCACGGTGGTCCCAGTAACTGATCTCCTTGGTGAGCCGGTCCTTCACCGCCGCTTCCGTCTTGGCGATCAGATCGAGCTTGCGCGTGCGCACCTCCGCTAGATGCTCAGGCACGACGTGCGTGACGGCATGGCCCTGCGCCTTCTGATCTACCTCGCGATTGATCCAGGCGCACTCAGGGCGGGCGAGGATCGCCTCGACGTCAGGCTCCTCAGCTGCAAGCGGCCGGTAGTCGAGATAGGGCGCGTACTGCAGGTGCCGCGCCTGGCCGGCCGCGGCGAGCTCCACGTACAGCATGCGTTTGGAGACAACGCGCCGCCCCCCCGAGCGCGTGAGGCTCGCGTCCTGGATGCCGTGCTCCAGGTAGAAGACCACACGCGGCTCTGTGCCAAAGTCGCGCTCATCCACCAGGACCGCGCCGCGCCGCAGCAGGTCGCGGTCACGCTCCAGCGTGAGATCGATGGTGGAGTCGAGCAGGGGGTGCCCCGGGCACACGAACGCCGCAAGCGGCTGGCCCTGCGGCGCGACCAGCGACTTCTCAAACGCGATGCGTTCGTAGCGCGGCAGCACGGGTTCGCCGACACCGATCAATCGGTCGCGGTTGCGCACGGGTGCGGGCACGTGTGTAACCTCGTAGCGACGGGGCTCGCGCTGCTTGGTCGCGCCGCCTAGCCGCTGGAACGCCTCCAGGAAGAAGGATTCGATGTAGTGCGGCTGGAGGCGCCGCGCCTCGGCCCGCTCCATCTCCTCCCGGATCCGGTAGACGCGGCTCGCGTCCATGGCGTCATGCGCGAGCGCGCGTTCCTCAAGGAGATCTTGGAGTTGGCGCCGGTCAAACGCGTTGGCTACCACCTGCGTCAGCCGGGCACGTACCTCCGGTTGCTCGCCGTAGCGAACGGCTTGGATCAGCAGATCGCGCAGGGGCTGCCCCTCGAACTGCAGCTTGCCCAGCACGTCGAACACCTGGCCCCCCAGCGCCTTCCGGGCCTCCTCCAGCTTCTCCAGGAGCGTGCGGTACACGTCGCCTTCGCGGGTCTCTTCGGCGACAACGTTCCAGAGGTGACAGACCTCGGTCTGGCCGATGCGGTGGATGCGCCCGAAGCGCTGCTCGATGCGGTTGGGGTTCCACGGCAGGTCGTAATTCACCATGAGATGGGCACGCTGCAGGTTGATCCCTTCCCCCGCGGCGTCGGTAGCCAGGAGCACTTGAACCTCGGGGTCATGCCTGAACGACTCCTGCGCCTTCATTCGCTCCTCGCGGCCCATGCCACCGTGGATGATGACAACGGCCTCCCGGCGGCCGAGGAGCGTGGTAATGCGGCTCTCCAGGTAGCTCAACGTGTCGCGGTGTTCGGTAAAGAGGACGAGCTTCTGGCGCGGTGAAGGCGTCGGGGGAGAAATCGCGCCCGCGCCGTACGGGGCAGTCGCTTCAGCGGCGCGGCCGCCGATTCCTGCCGGCGTGAAGATCTCACCGAGCAAGCTTGCGAGTTCGCGCCACTTCCTGTCCTCGCCGCCCCGTCGCACTGCCAGCGCGAGCGCCTCGAGACGCCTGAGTGATTCGATCTCCGTCTTCAGTTCGGCGATCGTCCGTGCCGCAGTGGCCTGATCGAGGATCTCCTCCTCGGCGGCGGCGACTTCATTGTCCGGGGCCTCCTCGAGGTCCTCCACGTCTTCGGCGTCGAGTGTCGGCTCTGTCGCGGGAAGGACGGGCGCGACTTCGCCCCCACGCTGGAGCAACTCCAGCTCGCGCAGGCGGCTCTCCAGACGCTCGCGTCGACGGCGCAGCGACTGGTAGATCGCCTCCGGCGACGATGCTAGGCGGCGCTGGAGGATGGTGAGCGCGAAGCCGACCGTGCCCGCCCGCTTGTCGTTCTCAAGAGCCTCGGCCCGGTTGAACTCGTCACGTACGTAGTCAGTGACCGCCTTGTAGAGCTGGGCTTCGGCATTGGAGAGATTGTAGGACACCGTGTACGCAATGCGCTCGGGGAAGAGCGGGGTCGCATCGAACTTGAGGAGGTTCTCCTTGACCATTCGCCGCATCAGGTCCGAGACGTCCGCCACATGGACCCCGTCGCGGAAACGGCCCTCGAAGCGATCGCCGTCCAGCAGGGCCATGAAGAGCTGGAAATCCTCCTCCTTGCCGTTGTGCGGCGTCGCCGTCATGAGCAGGAAGTGCCGGGTCAGCGTCGAAAGGAGCTGCCCGAGCCGGTAGCGCTTGGTGTACTTGATCTCGCCACCGAAGAAGGTGGCCGACATCTTGTGCGCCTCGTCGCAGACGATGAGGTCCCACCGGCAGTCGGGGGCCTTCAGCTTCTCCTGCACGTCCTCGTTGCGCGAGAGCTTGTCGAGCCGCGCGATGACGAGGTTCGTCTCGAGGAACCAGTTCCCGGTACGGGCGGCCTCCAGCTTGTCGTTGGTGAGGATCTCGAACGGCAAGTGAAAGCGCCGGTAGAGCTCGTCCTGCCACTGCTCGGCAAGGCTGCCGGGACAGACGACGAGGCAGCGCTGCAGGTCTCCCCGGGCGATCAGCTCCTTGATCAGAAGGCCGGCCATGATCGTCTTGCCCGCGCCGGGGTCATCGGCGAGCAAGAAGCGCAGCGGCTGGCGCGGGAGCATCGCGTCGTAGATCGCGGTGATCTGGTGCGGGAGTGGCTCCACGAGGGAGGTGTGGACGGCCAACACCGGGTCGAAGAGGTGGGCGAGTCGGATGCGGTGCGCTTCAGACACGACCCGGAACCGGGCACCGTCCCCGTCGAAGCTCCATGGGCGCCCTTGTTCGGCTACCTCCAGACGCGGCTCGTCGTGGCGGTACAGGAGCACGTTGCCGGGCCGACCTCCGGGGTCCTTGTAGGTCAGCTCCAGCGCCTCGGAGCCGAACCACTGGACGCCTACGACCGTCACCAAGCAGTCCGGGAGGATGCCGCGTACGGCCGCGTTAGGCTTGAGGTCCTCGAGCCTTGTCGTGTCGGCCAACCGTTCTTTAGGCCTCCGGTCCTAGGCTCTCGCCGGTCAACAGTTCTAGGATAGGGCACGGCACGTAAATCACCCTTGAAATTTAGGTGGTTCAAGGCGCTACGGGATCCCAAGCAGTCGAAGCGTCGGAGGCTGTACGGCTGCTCCTCCTCAGGTGCTCCTAGAAACCTCGGAGGCTGAACTCCACGCGGCCGAGGCGCGGATCCTCGAACGTGCGATTGATCGTCCGGCCCGATTCGACCATCTCCGCCCGCTGCAGGTACTCCACCTCTGCCGCGGTCATCTCGCGCTCGAGCTCCGGAAACTCGAGATAGATCGGCCTGAATCGCGGCTCCCGCCGCCCACGGTAGAACGAGTCCTTCGCCGCGGCGTATGTCATTAGGCCCAGTTCCTCCAGCTTTCCGAACGCCTGCTCCAAGTTCTTCACGCGCCCCGTAGCGATCAGCTGGCCTACGAGGCCGGCCACCACCATGGGACACACCTTGTCCCGCCCGATGGGTCGGCCCCGCCTTCGCCGCAGCAACCCTTGTTCGCTCAGCCGGACATAGGCTTCGCGGACCCAGGCGTGCTGGATGAACTCGGGATTGATGTCCAGCAGGTCCAGGACCGCTCCGGCTCGACCTGCCGCGACGCGCTCCTGGCACTGCCGGAGTAGCGCCTCCGCCTCTCGCCTAGCTTGCTCCGTGCTGGTGGCCAAGGTCGAGACACCTCTGATGGCCAGTGTCTCGGGCATTCGCACCTCCCCGTCCTCCTGCGGCTCCATCGGCAAGGTCCCGCTGGCTGGCTCCGGTATCCCCGGCAAAACAATTCTGAACGGTATTCCGATGTAACGCATTGATTTAGCTCACCTTCTTCGCCTCCGAGTGACTCGGCGGAATTACTCCAACATACATCGGCCGGGGCCTCTCCGAGGATACCCGTACGCCCCGGTAGTGTCCGGGGAAAAACATCGCGCTCCGAAGTCGGCTGGAGCGAGGAGGGGAACCATGACGAAGCGGGATGTGCTCGAGCATCTGACTGAGTCTGGCAGCGCCGTTGCGATGGAGGTCGCGAACGCCTTCGGCATTTCGTACCCGGCCGCGGCCATGGCGCTCTTGCGGCTAGTCCGGCAGGGCCTCGTTCATCGGTATACCGATCCCGATAACGGCCTCTACTTCTACGAGATCTCTGTCCGCGGCCACGACCGCCTCGCGTTCTTTCGAAACCACTAGTGACGGGAAGGAGGACGACGCCATGCCGAGGAGACCACGCATTCGATCGAGATTCTCATCACCCGGCGGATCCGGGTCCGCGCCGCGCCAGCCGTCGGGGCATCGGAGCGACTCTCAGGTCTTTCACCAATGCCAGTCGTGCGGGGCGCCCGTCCAGCCGCAGTTCGGGGTCGGCGATGACTCGTGGTGTCCATCCTGCCAGGCGGTGGGCACCGTCGCGGGGATGTATGGGCAGTACCCGTCACCGCCCCTGTACGGAGCGTGGGCGGCCCGGCAAGCACGCCAGAAGGAGCAGCCGAAGGCCCAGACCAATCTGTCTGAGCTGCTCGGCCGGCATCGTTCACTCACCAACAACAAGGAGGAGCTCATGAAGCGCACCAAGACCCACACCGGAACCTTCCACTGCCCCAGCTGCTTCATCGAGGTCGAGCTGTTCAACGAGGAGTCCTTGAAGTGCGACAAGTGCAAGGGTCCGCTGGCCGAGGGCGGCCTCGATGAGATCTGGGCGGATGAGGAGGAGGAAGAGGAGTAGCCGGTCGGGCGAGGGAACACCGCCTAATTCTGGAGTGCCGATGACGCCCAAGAACCCAACGGGTGGAACAGGCGGCGATCTGCGCGGCACCCAGGGCGCGCAGCGTCGGGCTGGCGCCCAGGCCTCGCCTCCCGCGTCGTCCCTTGACGGCTGGGTCGTCCCCCCGGATACTCGCGCCCAGCGAAAACGTGGTCGTGGCTCGGGCCGGAGGACCGAGAACATGACCCATCCGCTCCCTGAGCTTGTAGACCAGTTCTGCGTCTTCCAGCGCAAGCAGCGCGGCAAGACAGAAGGAGGCGTGGCAACCTACCGATGGAATCTCGAGCAGTTCCTCGAATTCGTCCGGAAGCGTGACGGCCGCCTGGCCCGCGTGACCGACCTCACCGCCGCGACGATCCAGGCCTGGATGGACGCAATGGCCTCAGCCGACCTCGCGCTCAGCACGATGCGCACGCGACAGTCCACGCTCTCGAGCCTGTGTGCCTGGCTCGTCAAACGCGGCGTGCTCCCCGCCAACCCGGTCAGCCAGCTCGACCGACCACCCCATCGCCCGGAGGCCCCGACCCAAGTCCCCGGACCCGCCATCATGGATGCGCTCATCCAGGCCGCGAAGCAGCGGCAACGTCCACGCGACCTCGCCATTCTTCTCGTGCTGCGGTACACGGGGATGCGGCGGGAATCCGTGGCGACCCTGCGCGTACGACACCTCGACGCCGACTGGGGGTTGCGGAACGTCCGCGTCAAGGGCGGCAAGACCCGCGACATTCCCCTGCCTCGGGCGGTGACCCAGTTCCTGCAGACCTACGTGGCGCAGCACCTGCCCACACTCACCGACCACATCACGGCCGATACACCGCTCTTCTGGTCGAGCTGGGGCCAACGCCGCCAGGGCAAGATCCGCCGGCCGATCACCGGCAAGAACGTCTGGCGGCTCTGCAAGACCTACGGCCGGATCATTGGCTACCCAATGTTGAAGCCCCACGATCTTCGTCACGGCGTCGCGATGGAGATCCTCGAGCACCATCACGACCTCGAAGCGGTGCGCGCGATGCTCGGCACACGTACGCGCGGATCCGCCCGGCCGAGCTCAAGCGGGCGATGGAGTTCTACGAGGAGAAGGCCGTGGGTTTGCTGGACACGTGAGGAGAAAAACGATTCCGGGTTTGAAGAACTTTGGAAAGTTCCTCAAACCCGGAGGATAAAACATCAACAAAAACAATTTGGTGGCCCCAACGGGATTCGAACCCGTGTTTCAGCCTTGAGAGGGCCGTGTCCTAGGCCTCTAGACGATGGGGCCGGCCGACCACCGTGCTGCGCGCGTCTGAGACTACGCGTCCGCGACGCGGGAAGCGAAAAATGGCTGGGGGAGGAGGGCTCGAACCCCCATTACCAGGGCCAGAACCTGGCGTCCTACCATTAGACGATCCC
>Ga0187892_10009055_pt1 | contig 13293 bp, 14 predicted proteins | sample MA1701073metaG_FD_139345 | JGI IMG/M metagenome (GOLD analysis project Ga0187892, IMG submission 139345) | Bio-ooze microbial communities from a basaltic lava cave in the Kipuka Kanohina Cave System on the Island of Hawaii, USA - MA170107-3 metaG ...
GTAACGGCTGGGGGCTCGCGCGCACAGCGCGCGCTACCCGGAAAGTGTACCAATTTTCTGTGGTCTGATTTAGTACACCAACGGCACTAACCGCCAGGTGCGCGCACGATACTGCGCGTACGCTGCACCGAATACTTCAGCGAGCAGGCGTTCTTCATCCGCGATCCGCCACAGCGTCCCAACCAGATATAACGGCAATGCCACCACAATGACCTGGCTGCGGAAGACCAGGAAGAAGCCCGCGAAAGCAAGCAGCGACCCGGTGTAGATCGGGTGACGGATCCAGTGATAGCACCCGGTCGTAATCAGATGATGTTTTTCCTGAACAGTGACAAACCCGCTGAAGTGCTGACCAAGCTGTGCAGTGCCAGCAACCCGAAGAGCGAGACCAACCGCCACCGCCGCTAATCCGCTGTACCGCAGGACATCACTTTCAGACCAGACGAAAAGGCTCCGTCGATCTGCGTAGGGGAGAAACCAACAGAGCAACGCCACTACTCCTAGCGCCAGGAATGTCGCCCATCGCTGCCGTGCGATTTCTTTGACACCGGGAGTGAAGAACTCAAACGGAATAAACAAAAGTACCAACACACTCCCCGCAACCACTGCAATGAACCCTGTGCGTGCTGGGTGACTTAACAACCCATCTCGGTCTCCCCAACTTTGGATCATCAGTCCAAGCACGAGGACAAGCAAGAAGACGAGTTGGAAATTTTTAAGGGGTGTAGATTTGTCGAATGGTGTCTTCGAGGGAGGCATACCACTGCTCAAATGGTATGTCGGCTGGGACCACAATTTCGAGCTTGCCGTTGTTGAGGGCAGCCACACTCCCAGAGCCGTGTGGTCGTAGGGGAATGACGACGGCCTCACGGGAAATCTCCAGCCGATCAAGAATGGCAAAAATCTGCTCAATCTGCGTTAGTTGCACCCCGAGAGCCATACAAAAACTACCGACTCAAAAACGGAATAGTCGCAGCCAGCGCGAGGACGCCGACACCAAGGATCACCAACACACTCCACAACGCCGTAGGGCGGCGCAGTTCAAGTGTCGTGCCACAATGGACACAGTGCGAAAGAAACGAGCCGCCAATCAAATACACACGGTTCCATTTGTGACACGAGGGGCAGCGAGGTTTTGGCGGGCGACGAAATAAGTTTGTCAGTTGCGACACAGAGCGACACCGGTAAAGTTTTCTGTATCGTACCACGGTGATTTTTCCTAGTCGAGGTCTGTACTCTCAGGAATGCTGTTCTTATCGAGGTGGAGTGTCCTCATTTGCCTCTGTCAGGAGCTGAAAAATTCTCTCTAAATAGATTCCACTTCACCCGGCAGGATAAAGAAGGAGTCTTCTTTTCTTATTGGAATCCCAGCTCTCTCACCACACGCTGCGAATCGCGGTCGATGTATAACTCGACAGACTCTCCGCCGCCTGGTGTCGGATGCAGTTCATCTTCGAGATAGACTGCCCAGACGATAAGCGAACGTCCATCAGGAGCAAGCCCTTTGTGTTCAAGACGAAACTGGTCTGGGCGCCATTTTTTCTGCGCAATAAGATATTGATTTGCTATAGCATTGATGTGATCGACTTCTTGGACCGCGACACCAGGAGTTCCTGCCATCGATTTATCTCCTTTCCGATAGTTGCCATCGGGACCAGAATCACAGTCTGCGATTCGCAAGCTATAAGTTGTCAAGACGATGAAAGCAATAGAGAAAAGCTCTTTGTTCATCGTTGATTCTCTGCTCCCCAGACATGTGTACGTTACGGATACGGGATAGTTTTTCGCCCGTCATGCGTTTCTATAATGCCAGGAACTTTTGCTTCCGAATTCTGCCAACCGGTATCACCCGGACTTGGTCCCTGCCCGTATCCTTCTGAATCCTTGTTGGGATGAGTATGAAACCAGGAGACTACTTGTTGATGTTCATTATCTGGAGGACGTGTCCCTACTATCGTGCCAAGCCCGTCACGATCCCCTGCTGGTACCCGATAGACCTCAAGTTGGCCAGTCTCCTTATTCCAAACAATCCAGCCTCCTTGCTCTTTCTTCGTACTGCCATCGGTCCCGCGAGGGACATCTGGGGCATTTGGATTTGATTCATCCCACGCCTTCTTGAGTTCCTTGTCTACACACGGGTCTGCTTTAATCTGGTCGAGAGTTGGTTGTGTCTTATAGACTGGACAGGGACAGGGGGCGGTTGTCTCTCCGGGTGGGCAGGTTTGTTGCTTCTTTGCACTCGCGACCGCTTCATTGCGACTACCCATTGCTAGACTCCGCCGTGGACCAAGTCACCCACTTCTCCACATAGGAGAGAGCAATCTGATGAAGCTTCTCGACTTTTGCCGGCGCAGCTAGCTCTGGATCTTTGAGGGCTGTCGCTAAGTCCGGCAATTGCGGATCAGTATCAAACCCACCACCAAACATGAACATTAACCCGATGAAGAGCAGTTGTCCTCTCCGCATGGTGATCCCGTACTCACTTGAACGCTGTGCCCCGTCGGTCACCACTCCTCGTAGAAGTGGCTCACCCACAGTGCGGTACTTTTGTGGAAAGAGTTTTTCCAACATCGCTAGCGCATGCGAAGGTAAATCAGGGAAAGACGTGTCGGCCAGGAGTTCATCCAACTCATTTCGAACTCGAAGCAACGCACGGTTGAGGTAATGGTCATTCTTGCCCACGGTCTGGTCGAGAAACTCCATTGCTTGGTCTGTCAGACGATCGATCCGCGCGGCTGGCTCGCTCAGTGAGGTATCAGTCAAGATTTGCTTCGCCCAGGGCAGTTGTCGATCCGTGTCGAAGTTACCGCCCAACGTCGCGATCAATGTCAAATACAGACAGATGTCACGTTCAGTCGTAAACCCATGGTCCTGCGCTTTTTGAATGCCGGACTGCACCACCTTGCGAGCGGTTTCTGGCCCCCACATACGATAGTGCCAGGGGAAATAAGTGCGCAAGTGCTCGACCATGCGCAGTTCAAAGGCAGACATTGCCGCTTGCTCGAAGGTTTGCATTTGTTGAGAACGAATACGCAGCATAACTACTCCCAAGCGAGGAAACTTTCGCTAAAGCCTCCTCATCCAATCAGTACCGTTGGGAATCCCATCATAACCACTCTGCCGTGGACAGTCATATCTCCCACGTGGGCGGCAGACTGGTTCCCGATCATGGCAGCGAATAAGCCCAAGGTAATCACATCTTGTTCACCAGCACCGAAGGGTGGCGTTCGTGGTTTTCATACAAGAGGTGACAAGGACATTCATCAAACAGTAGGCATGGCAGCACCAGCCCTGTTGGCGAATTTCCTCTTTTTCTTGGTACTCCTGTTCCTATCGTACAATCAGCTTCTTCAGTGTTTCTTTCTGGCGAAGAGGAAAATGAGCAACGAAGTAGTCATATTCACCAATAGCGTTATATCCTTTGCCAGAATAACCTTGAAATCGCTCGATCTTCACAATGTCCGTATCGGTTTCGATTTTCACAGGCCATGACAGATCGAAGTCGGGAGTCTCCGCCCCGATGGAAGGATGCAGCCAACCGCCGAAGACCTGAGTCAGATGTCGAGGGTACTGAGAGGGCAGCTCGAAGACAATTCGTAGCAACAGGTACAAACCAGAAGCTTTCTCCAAATCAAAGCGAGGAAAGCAGTATTGGGTACTATACGCCTGGACTTCCGCTCGTCGCGCTTCGGGCAATAAGGTTGTAAACTCAAACGCGAGAGATTCAAGTCCGGTGTAATTTTGTTGATATTTTGGATCGATAGTTTTCGACCACGCAGGCAGTCGATCAAGCAGCTTGCTCATGCTTGTCCCTCCGCTGTGCACATTTTTACTTCGTGCCGGTAACGTTCGTACTTCCTGCCTGTCCTGACACGCTAGAAGACTCAGGAGTAGTAGTACAGTCCCAAGTACTCGAGATGTTGTGGGTTGTCCCACTCCCGTCCCAGAAGTCGGGTTTCTTCGTTGTCGAGTGTAGAATACCAGCGATCGTATCCGGATTCCTCTGCTTGAAATCTGGCGGTAAAGCACCTTCATAAAACTTCGCTTTGCCCTCGTAAGTAATCGTTCCCTTCGTATTTGGACGGCTCGGACTAGAATATTGGTCGTCGTTATCATCCAAGTTCTGATCTTGCCAGACTGTCACCTTCTTCCCACTTTTGACTTCCCACGCTTCCCAATAGTGATATGTTTTTTTGAAGTTGGACGAATCATCCGCATTCTTGGCGTCGAATGTCGCGGTAACTTCCTGAATAACCCAACCATCCTTACCAGCGGCTTCTGGCATGTCAAACCACACCTTCCAATCGAACCCTCCACATCCGAGATCTTTAGGGCCGCCGTTCGGCACTGTCGTGATGTTCGGGTCCTGGGAGGGCCGCTCACAGCCCGCCACCACTTCTCCAGGCTTTTTACCGCTAGGGTCGACCGTCTCAGACTTGCCGCCTGCGGCAATATAGGCATCCATCCATTTCTTCCGCAGGTCTGCATCTTCAGGCCCCATGGTCAGAGATCGGCCGCCGGTGTCTTGCGCGACCGCCGCGTTCGCCGCTTGAACAGCCTCGGCATTTAAGGGCCTTGTTGCTCGTCGGAAACTCATGCCTGCTTCCTGGCAAAATCGAAGAGGGCATACTCATCCACTCGATTCATCTTTTCGGTCCCAGACAAGGTCTTGTTGTTAAGGATATGACCTGCCCATGCAGTTTTCGGGTTCGTATCAAAGTCTTGGCCGTAGACTACGACGCACTCCAGATACCGGCGAATGTCAACTTCACTCGTAATGTCGTATTTCGCCGCGCTGTCCATTCCTGCACGGATAGTGCTCCGTAATTCTGGTTCTGAGATGTCCTGTGTTTCCTCGGGGCAGGCTGCTCGCAGATGCCTGAGCATGCGGTCCTCGAACTGTCCGAGCATCACCTCGCTCAGAGAATCCATCTGGGCTTGGCGAATTTTCAACATTGCGCGGTTCCTTTATCGGGCTGAGTTTTCCTTCGTGATCGTCGTCACCCAATCATTACCGTTGGGCAACCCGGCGCAGTAATCACTCCGCCGTGTGCCGTCATATCCCCCAGGCGGGCAGCAAATTGCCCGCCAATTAGTACCGTAAATGAGCCCAAAGCGATCACATCTGGTCCACCAGCACAGACAGCCATGTCGCCAACGCGGGCGGCAGGCAGCATACCGATTAACACAGTGGGACAGCATGGAGGAAGGATTGGCCCTCCAACATGAGGCACTACGCCTGTTACCATCGGACAGGTATGCATATCAGTAAGTCTCGCAGCGGGAGGCATACGTATTCTCCTTTCAAGGTTTACGCCAGCTTTAATTTTTCTTGCTGTAGCACTCCGGATGCAGACCGGAAGCGCAGTGCCATCGTCGGATCTTCATCTTCACAGAGAAAACTGACAACCGGCCCGAAGACCATCGCCAGATCCTCCGCGTTGCACGTGGGCAGATATACCCGCAGCACACGGGGATCGTAATAGCGAAAGACCAACGGTTTATGATCCGGACCGTACACCGTGAGAAAGCGGCGAAAGTGCTGCCGCAGCTCAACCAGAGGTTCGGTCGTCAGCGCGAAGATGCCCCAGTGTTCTCCCCATCCTTGAGTTAACACCCAGTTAGTGAAATCCGTATCTTTCTCCAACTGGACCAAGTAAGGCGCGACTTCGGCCATGTCATCCTCTAACTCCCCCCGGTAGAGACAGATGTGTTCGGGCTGGTACTGATACAGACTCATCCGCAAGTCTGGGATGGACGCGCCATCCAACACCGCAAACACGTTGGTTTCCTGATCGGCAAAGAGCCGTTGCTTGACTGCTAAGACGATGTTTTCTGTTGCCATTATGTATAGCCTCACGGGCTAAGTTGATTCCGGTCAACCAGCCTCGCAGAATGGGGTTCCACTCTGCGCCGCACGTCGCATGGTCAACGCTGCTGGGCTGAACGTTGTCGCCTTTACTGGTGGCGGAGGTGGTGGTGGTTCATCTTTCTGCCCCGGTTTGGCATCGTCGGCTTCTTTCGGGTCCTTTGGTGAGCCCGGTTTTGCACCTTTACCACTGCCAGCAGCCCCGCCGCTGTTGATCATGACCATGGTACCTTGGATGATGACACCTCCAGGGTTGATGTCGACGAAATTCCCTCCAACTTTTAGGCTCAATTGCGATCCAGCCTCTATAACTACTTTCATCCCTGCTTTGAGATGGATTTCCTGCCCCGCCTCGGTAGCGTAGCTCGTCCCTATTTTTTCATGGAGTTCTCCTCCAACTGTGAGGGAGAGCGTACCACCAACCTTGCCATTCTGGTCTTTTCCGACTTGCCAGTGTTCATCTCCTTTGACCTTCTGGAAACGATCATGCTCAACGATGAAGTGGGCATCTCCTTGACTACCGTTCTTCTTATTCTCGCCAGAAACCGTTTCAAACAAATCCCCTCTGACGCGAATGTCCTCGTTGCGTTCGGCGCGGATGAAAACCTGTTCTTTATCTTTCGTGTCGTCGAATCGGAGTTCGTTGAAACCTTGTCCTCCTTTGGTGGAATTCGACTTCACACCGCTGAGCTTTGGATCGTTCGGATGCTTTCCGTCAGGTCCATTGCCAAGGTAAGCGGGCATCTGTTCAGCATTGTACACACTGCCAATAATAATCGGCTGGTCAGGGTCGCCTTCTTGAAACGCCACGACCACCTCTTGTCCAATGCGAGGGATGTGAATCGCACCCCATCTTTTCCCAGCCCAAAACGTTGCCACGCGAATCCAACAGGAACTGTTCGCGTCGTTTTTTCCCTCACGGTCCCAATGGAATTGCACTTTCACACGGCTGTACTTATCGGTGAAAATCTCTTCCCCCGCAGGCCCAACAACAACAGCGGTCTGCGTCCCTTGCACAAACGGTTTGGGCGTTGTCCGCAGCGGGCGAAAAGGCATAGCCGCTGGAATGCAGGTGAAGGAGTTGGAATAGGCGTGTCCTCCACCCTGCCCGGAACGATAGTCTCCAGAAATGCGGGCTGAGTGCGAAATGCTGGTGAGCACATACGGTCCATTCGCATTAAAATGGCGATCGAGGGTGAATTTATGTCCGGAGACAAGGTGTCGGCAGTTGCTCCCGCCGCGAATCTCGATACCGGGCACCGCCTCTTCTTCCATGCGGATTCCTACAGTTCGTTTATTGTCTTCAAAAATTTTCTGCAACTCTGCGGACTGCTCACCACCTCCTTTGTCTACTCCGTCAAACCGTTGCGCGTATTCTCCTGGGAAGTCATACAACTCCAACGGACCATTCGCCGCCAGCTTGAGTTTATGCGTCACTTTCCCGACCTGGACACTCTCCTGGATCGTTTTGTCGGCCTCAAGGTGCTTATGCGGTAACTCAAAGGAATGGTCCCACAGAGTGTACTTCCCCGAACGCAACTCTTGGATTTTTTCCCAAGCGTGAATACGCTCGTCGTCCCGTATCCCGCCTTCCACTTCTTCATACGTAATCGTGCTTCCATGTGGAAGGTCGGGATGGCTCTGTGGCGTATTCGCCACCACCATTTTATGCCCTTCGGCAGTGTGCGTGAAGAAATAATAGATTCCCTCTTCTTCCATTATGCGACTGGCAAAATTGAAGTCGGTTTCACGGTATTGGACACAGTAATCACGTGGATGAAAGGTTCCTTGGAGTTCATAGGTCACATCTATTCCCTCGAGGACCTTTTTCAGAATGTCAGGGACATTCATCTGTTGAAAAATCCGGCTTTGTGCTCTGCGGGTGAGGAACCAGAACTGTGGCACGATTTCCATGCGGTAGGCAGTGAAGACTGCGCCTTGTTCTCCTTGACTGATGCGAATGCAAATGCCATTGAAGTGCCGTTTTTTCTCTTCTGGCAAAACAACTTCGACCGTGACTTTCTGGCCTAAGAGTTTGTCAAAGGGAACGTCCGTTGTATTCTCAGCCAGCAAATCAAGCTGAAAATGAAAGAGCTGCGAGATGCCCTCTTGCCCGCTGAATCCGACGAGCAGCAACTCGTCTGCCCCCAGGGGGGTCGTCACTGCAATCGGGCGATTTTCTTGTTTGTAGTCAGCCATGATCCGATGTTCCTCTCCGTACCAAAAGCGCCATCCTCAGAAAGCCCGGTTGGGCCGGGCGTGCGTGTACCGGTTAGAAATGGCATCGCTGCCTCACTACTTCCAGCGTCCTTGTCAGTGTTGACTCTTCTCGCCCCGCCCAGTGTTTCAGGAGAGCAAGAGGTTTAGCAGAGAAACGATGAGCTTTTGTAAGAAATTATTTCAGCGCCAAAGCCCCACAAATTTCATTGAATCTGGTACTGAAACGCCCCTTGGTCATTCACAGTGACACGAACACGGGAAACAGTTTGGCCATCAGCCATACGCGATAAGAATTCACCGGACATTTCTGGCAATACCGTGCCAGTGAGGATGTGATCAACATTGCGCGCACCACTTTCGACTTCCTTGCACCGATTGGCAATTTCGTTGATCACGTTCTCATCGTAGCTAAACTCAGCCCCGTGGTTCTCGGCTAGGCGACGACCAACGCGACTCAGTTGCAGTTTAATGATTTCGCGCATGACGCTATCAGAGATCGGATAATAGGGAACAACGACCATACGACCAAGCAGCGCTGGCTTGAAAATTTTTAACAGTTCCGGGCGGATCGATTCGGTCAGCCCCTCAGGATCAGGAAGTGTTTCTGGGTCGACACAGAGTTTCATCATCGTATCGCTGCCGGCATTCGAGGTGAGCAAGATCACAGTATTCTTGAAGTCGATCTCACGCCCTTCCCCATCTTCCAGCATGCCTTTATCAAAGACCTGGTAGAAAAGCTCCATCACATCAGGGTGCGCCTTTTCTACTTCATCGAGAAGAACGACTGAGTATGGTTTACGACGAACCGCTTCGGTCAGGACACCACCTTCGCCGTATCCGACATAACCTGGAGGAGAACCCTTCAGGGACGAAACCGTGTGCGCCTCTTGATACTCACTCATGTTGATCGTCACTAGATTACGCTCACCGCCATATAACGTGTCCGCCAACGTCAGTGCGGTTTCGGTCTTGCCGACCCCGCTGGGTCCGACTAACAGAAACACACCAATCGGACGACGGGGATCGGTGAGACTCGCACGTGCAGTGCGAATACGTTGGCTTATGGCCTCCAGTGCAGAGGATTGCCCAATGACCCGCTGCTCCAGGCGGTCCTTGAGCGACAAGACCGTCTTGATTTCATCGGTCAGCATTTTGCCTACCGGAATTCCCGTCCACCCAGAAATCACCTCGGCAATTGTTTGCGAGGTCACACAGACCTGCATAAGTGGATTTTCGCCTTGGAGTTTTTCTAAGTCCTGATTGAGGCGGCTCAGTTCTGTTCGTTGAGTGGTGATTTCAGCTCCATCTTTCTCACCTTTACGCGCTCGCTCTTCAAGTTGCCCGCGAATATCACGAACCTTATCAATCAACTCACGCTCTTTTTCCCATTGTGCAGTGAATTTGGCGAGCTTAGCTTCTTCTTCGCTTTTTGCCTGCTTCAGCTCTTCCAGGCGTTTGTCGTGATCAGTGCCAGTAATCGCCTCGCGTTCAAGCACTCCCATCTCAACCGTGCATTGGTCAATCCGACGCTGGGCATCTTCAATCGCTGCAGGTGTCGCGGCTTGACCAATCGCCACCCGTGCACAGGCAGTATCAAGCACGCTCACCGACTTATCCGGCAACTGACGACCGGTGATATAGCGATGCGAGAGCTTCACCGCGTCCTCAACCGCCTCGTCTAAAATCCGTACTTTGTGATGATTTTCCAGCGACTCGGTGATGCCGCGCATCATCACGATCGCCAGCTCTTCCGTCGGTTCCTCGACTTTCACCACCTGGAATCGCCGTGCGAGCGCCGCATCTTTCTCGAAATACTTTTTGTACTCTGCCCACGTAGTTGCCGCGATGGTGCGAAGTTCACCACGCGCCAGCGCTGGTTTCAGGAGGTTGGCCGCATCATTTTGCCCAGCCTGTCCACCCGCCCCAATCATCGTGTGAGCTTCATCAATAAAAATAATGATGGGTTGTGGCGACCCTTTGACTTCCTCGATGACTGACTTCAGGCGATTCTCAAATTCCCCTTTAATGCCGGCACCGGCCTGTAACAAACCGAGATCGAGCGTCCGGACGGCAACATTCTTAAGTGGCTCTGGCACATCGCCTTTGGCGATACGCAGCGCAAATCCTTCAACCACGGCGGTTTTTCCTACCCCTGCCTCACCAGTGAGGATGGGATTGTTCTGGCGTCGGCGCGTGAGGATGTCGATGACTTGGCGAATCTCGAAGTCACGCCCCAACACAGGGTCAATGCTGCCATTACGAGCCCGTGCTGTCAGATCGACCGTATATTGGTCGAGGGCTTGGGTCTTTCCGCCAGCCCTCACTACAGGTTCGCCCCCATCACCCATTGGTTGTGCAGCCGCAGTCGCCGCAGCTTTGCCTTCAGCCGAACCTGCAGTGACATCGACCAGGTTCTTTTTCAAGGTCTCAACCGAGAGCGCGTCAAACTCTTTCGAGATTTCGCGGGCGAGGCGGGCGAGGTCCTCGTTCGTCAGTAAGGCAAGCAGAATATGCCCGGAGCGGACTTTGGGTGCACTATATTCGATCGACGCCAACACCCACGCTTCCTCAATAATTTTGGGAATCCGTGGCGACAGTGCCGGCGTCCGCGCATTGCCGGTTTTCAACCGATCAAGCGCACGGGTAAGGTCTTTGGTGAGCCGTGCTGGATCGATCCCGTACTGGCGAAAGATCCGAGTCAGATCGCTATCGTTCACCTCGACCAACTTCATAAACAAGTGCTCAACGTCAACATCGTAGTTCGTCCGCGACAAACACAAGCCCGCTGCACCTTCTAACGCGACACGACAAGGGTCGTTTAATTTGCCAATTAACGATTTGAGACTGACGTTCATCGTAAGTTCCTCCCCTTATTCATGGGAATTTGTCATGCGCCTGCAGTGCGCCATTGACCATGAAAACCGAGCCAGGCTGCCATTCTGTACGGCCCCCTCACCCTAGCCCTCTCCCACGAAGGGAGAGGGGATTGGGGATTTTCGTTTTATTTTTGCCTTTTGCCTTTCTTCTCTTTCGGAGGAATCAGTCGGGCAATGCGCCAACCTGAGTGACACGCCCAGCAAAGACAGCATCTTCAGCAGCATGAGTAAAGTCTTTGGTTTTGAGCCACGTTGTCCAGCCAAGGCGCGGTGCACGCTCCCCCGTCGCCCCGAGCTGACTCTTTGGCACTTCTTCGGCCTTGAGAATCAATTGCACATCGAAATCAAACTCCTGTCCGGCAATATACCGGGCAAATTGCACCAGGATGCGGAAGGTTTTACTCGCCGGCAAAAATCGATTGAACTCACGGAATGTGAGCGGCCCCAGACGTAAGCGAAACCGCGCTTGTTGGTCCCATATTCGACTCCCAGCAATCGCGTTTACTCCCAAGCTATTATTCGCTTCCCCACCGAGACTCGTCCGATTCTCTTTGGAGAGATGAAGCCACTGGCCAATGAATTGACGGACCTCGACCGGGATAGCGAAAAAATCGTGGAGAATTCCAGCCAGTGCACTGGCAGAATGCGGACGTTGACCAAGAAGCCCGGCATAGAACAACAAGGCTTCGTCGCCGATTACGAGTCGGTTTCGTAGCCCTTTCGTCCCCATGCCGATAAAATCGAAAATATTCAGCGAAAAATCATCGTATCCCTGTTGCTGCGCGATGGCTCGCTCATAGCCAATGGGGAAACGATACTTCTCCCACGCACGATAAAAGAGCGAAATGAGACGATGATTAAAGAGATCAAGAAAATCGCGGAGCGTATGATCTTTGCGGCGGCCCCGCTCGATTAACAGCTCGGTATAGTGGCGGGGGAGGACACCCAGGGGACCCGTCAAGCCCATAAACGCGACGGTCATCTCGACAGGCCGGTCGCCACCGTTCGTTTCGATCAGTTCGTGGATCGCACTTGGCGGAAATGCCAGCGACAATCGCGAACGAAATCGCACAACTTCCTGCGCAGGACTCGCATCACGGCCAACGGCGCGCCGGTGCGGGTACAGTCGTTCCAATACTCGTACCGCTTCAAAGAAATCAAACCGGTAGCCTTCTTCGAGTAGTTCTTCGGCTAGAGAAGGATCTGTTCGCCCGCTCTCGGTGGCCATCGTTTTAAGGGCTCCTCGCGTTGCTGGGTGATCGCAATTAACTGGGTAAACGAGTTCAGTGATCCGTATAAACCGAAAAATTTTTCCAGGACCGAAGCAAAGAGAAAGACGCCACTCCCAACGTAGCGATCTTCGTCGAACTCAAGGGTGACTTCGATCCCTCGGCAAAAGCCATTCCAGGGCATCGACGCAGGACGGCCAATCACGCGTCGACTGGTGACATTGATAATCCCCGCAATCTGTTGGCGAATAACTGTCGAATCCGCAAAGTCATAGAGTCGCAGAATTTCCTGTAAGGCATCCCGCCCGCCTTCACAAATGGACAGATAATTAAGAGACAGATGAGAGATCAGCCGCCACTGAGCTCCACGGCGGAGGGATGGTCGCAGGGTTTCCGTCGGTTTTTTGAGACAACGAATACGCGATAATGGCGCAGCTCCCTCAAGCTCCAAATCCCCACGTTCACCGCCAAAGGGTAATTTTCCTGGGAGGTCACGATTTGTGCACGTCACGTGCAGGGTCAGGGTTTCTATTGCCGGCAGGGTTGGACGGAAATTCAAATCAACTAAAGAGAGGTAGACCTCTGTCCCGGCATCTCCCTTTCTTGGCGATGGCCGTCGCGTGGTGTGCCAGAAGGCTTGCTGCTGTTCACGTTCCGCTGCGTGCTTAAATGAGTAAAAAGGCTCAAAAATGATGGGTTCTGAGAGGTACGGAGAAACGCTTGTGACCGAATCTACCGAATACACCTCGGTTGTAGTCTGGCGACCCACGTCAGGAACAACACGATATTCCGTTTCCGCATGCGTGAGACGAATGGGTTCGGCCACTTGTTCGAACAAATTGGCAATGGGAGTGCACCCCAAGCGGAAGGTATCGGCATTAATCGGTTGCTCGAGTCGTGGAGGCTTATCGAGGAAGAGGAGCACCTCGACGCCGGTGCGGAAGCGCGCACGTACAGCCCGGTCCAATTCTCCGAGATCGAGGAAGAGAAATTTCTCCGGAAAAGCAAAATACTCTTGCAGTAACCGGTAGCCAAGAAATGAACGTGGCGTGTACGGCAGAACCCCCTCGTCGGGGCCAAACCCGACGGTCTTGAGACA
>Ga0187892_10009058_pt1 | contig 13291 bp, 12 predicted proteins | sample MA1701073metaG_FD_139345 | JGI IMG/M metagenome (GOLD analysis project Ga0187892, IMG submission 139345) | Bio-ooze microbial communities from a basaltic lava cave in the Kipuka Kanohina Cave System on the Island of Hawaii, USA - MA170107-3 metaG ...
CTTCTGGTGAAGATCGTGATGGCGATTCTGCTCGTCATGTCCTGCGTTTCCTGGTGGTTCATCGTGCGCAAGGCGCTGGCCATTCGCGAGACCGAGCGCGACACCGACACGTTCGAATCGGGGTTCATCGAGGCGAGTGATCTCGACGCGCTGTATAAACAGGTGTCGAACAAGCGCGAGCGCAGCGCCAGCCTGAGCCGCATCTTCGCGGCGGGATTCCGCGAGTTCATGAAACGCCGGGCCCGGGTCCGCGATCCGCAGGCGCCGGTGCCGCTGGAAGCCACGCGGCGTGCGATGCAGGCGACCTACCAGCGGGAGATGGACCGGCTCGAGAACAACTTGTCGGTCCTGGCCACCGTCGGTTCGGTCAGCCCCTACATCGGCCTGTTCGGCACGGTGTGGGGGATCATGAATTCCTTCCGGGGCCTGGCGGTCACCGGTCAGGCGACGCTGGCTACGGTCGCACCCGGCATCGCCGAAGCGCTGATCGCCACCGCGATGGGATTGTTCGCCGCGATTCCCGCGGTGATCGCCTTCAATCACCTGGTGCGGCACCTCGAACGGCTGGCCACGCGCTTCGAGACGTTCATGGAAGAACTGACCAACACGCTGCAGGGCGAGCCGCCGGTGCCGGTAAGGGAAGCCGCATAGCATGGCCCTGCGCCGTCGCCCCCGCCTGATGAGCCAGATCAACGTCGTTCCCTACATCGACGTGATGCTGGTGCTGCTCGTCATCTTCATGGTCACCGCGCCTCTGATCAACCCCGGCTCGATCGATCTTCCTTCGGTCGGCATGGCCGGCACCCCCCCGGTGCAGCCGATCGAGGTGCAGATCGCCGCCAGCGGCGCGATAACGGTGGTCGATCACGACGTCTCCGGTTACGGGCGCCGGGTGAGCCGCGAGGAGCTGGCAGGCCTGATCCAGGCCAAGCAAAGACAGAAACCGACTCAGGCGGTCGTGATTTCTGCCGATAAGGAGATCAAGTACGACGCGGTGTTGCAGACCATGGACTTGCTGGTCCGCAGCCGGGTCGAGAGCGTTGGGTTGCTGGCGATCCCGAAGCCGTAGCGCATCCCAGTGCGCGGAAAGGGTACGAGCCAGCGAAGCACACGCCGATGTATCGAGCGGAGCCTGATCCCCGTCCGGTCGCTGCCGGCATCGCGGTGGTCGCGATGCACGGCCTGCTCGTCGGCGGCCTGGTGCTGGGCGTGGACTGGCATCGGGACGCGCTGCGCCCCACCACCGTCAAGCTCTGGGACACGCCGCTGGGAACCCCCGAGCCGACGACGAAGCCCGAGGCCGTGCCGCCGAAGCCTGCCCCTGCACCCCCCCGGCAGCAGCCCCCCAAGCGAGATCTGATGGAACCCGAACCGATGCCGCCGCCGATGGTGCAAGCGCCCCCGCGCCCGGCCATCGAGCCGCCGCTGTCCGCCGTGTCACGGGTCGAACCGACCATGGCGCAGCCGGCACGCCAACCGATGCCGCCACCCGAGCTGCAGGCTCCGAGGCCGCCCGACATCGCACTTGCCGAGCGCACACCGGTGCGGGCACCTGTTGCGGCACCGCGAGCACCGGAGGCGCCGGCGCCGCAGGCCCCCGCGCCTCCCGCGCCGCCGCGACCGGAACCGGACGCGGAGCGCAAGCGAGACGAGGCGATCGCTCTGGCCGCCCAGCTGAACGCGGCCGAGGCCGACCGCCAGCGGCTCCTGCTCGAAGAGCAGCAGCGCCGCGAGGAAGCCGAACAGCGGCGCCGCCAGCGCGAGAAAGTGGCGCGCAGGTTGCGCGAGCTCACCGACTCGATGGAACAGGATCGCACGCAGCAGGGGGCCAGCGAGGCGCACGCCAGCGCAACCCGCGCCTTGATCGACGATTACATCGCGCGCATCAGCGCGAAGGTCCGGCAGCGGGTCATCCTGCCCGGCGATCTCGAAGGCAATCCCGAGGCGATCTTCCAGGTCGATCTGCTGGCGAGCGGCGAGGTCGTGACGACCAAGCTGGTGAAGTCCAGCGGCAGCAGTCCCTACGACGCGGCCGTGCAACGCGCGATCCTCGCGGCGCAGCCGCTGCCGGTGCCGGAAGACCCGCGGCTGTTTCGCGCCACTTTCCAGAATTTCCTGCTGTCGTTCCGCCCAAAGGAGTAGCGGTGATGAGAAACGTGTGCAACGGACTGATCCTTGCCGGGGCGCTGGCCCTGGTGCTGCCCTCCGGTTGGCTGCGAGCACAGGTGACCGTCGACGTCGTGGGCGGAGTGGGCGATCGCGTACCAGTGGCGGTGGTCCAGTTTCACGGCTCCGAGTCGCAGCCCGCCGAGCATCGCGTCGCCAACGTGATCGCTCGCGATCTGATGCAGAGCAGTGCGTTCAAGGTGCTGCAGTCGGATGCGCATGCCGCGCATGTGGACGACAAGGGCAACGCCGACACCGACTACTTCAAGGCGCAAGGGGCGGATCTGGTGGTGGCCGGAAGCTTCGCGCAGGACCAGGCGGGCAACGTGCGCATCGGCTTCGCGCTGATCGATCTGGCCAAGGGTCAAGCGGTGCTCGAGGACACGATCAAGGGCCCGGCCAGCGCGGTGCGCCACCATGCGCACACCATCTCCGATCGCATCCACCAGGCGCTGACCGGCACGCCCGGCGCCTATTCCACGCGCATCTGCTACGTGGCGCGCAGCGGGGACGGTTCCGAGCTGGTGGTGTCGGATGCCGACGGCTACAACCTGCGCGTGCTGTACCGGGCGAACGCGCCCATCATGTCGCCGCGCTGGTCGCCTGACGGACGGCGCATCGCGTATGTCTCGTTCGAGCGGCAGCGCCCGCGCGTGTACGTGCACGACGTCACCGACGGCAAGCGCCACGTGGTGGCCAAGTTTCGCGGTACCAATTCGGCGCCGGCCTGGTCGCCCGACAGCAAGACGCTGGCCGTGGCGCTGTCGAAAGACAGCGATTCGCAGATCTATGTGGTCAACGCCGACGGTTCCAATCTGCGGCGGCTGATGACGACGCGGTCGCGCGACACCGAGCCGAGCTTTTCCCCGGACGGGCGTCACATCCTGTTCACCTCGGATCGCTCCGGCCAGCCCCAGATCTACCGGGTCGCGGCCAACGGCAGCGGCAGCGCCGAGCGCATGACCTTCGAAGGCAGCTACAACGCTTCGCCGCGCTACAGCCCGGACGGGAAGTCCTTCGCCTTCGTGCAACAGCGCGGCGGGCGCTACAACGTGGCGATCCAGAACCTCGCCACCGGCGAGATCCAGTACCTGACGTCGGGACACGAAGATCGCTACCCCGCGTTCGCGCCCAACGGCAAGTCGATCCTGTACGCCACCGAAGTCAACGGTCGGGGCCGGCTGGGCGGCACCGCCACGGACGGGCGCACGCGCTGGGACATCGGCGTGCGTGCCCAGGATGTCAGAGGCCCCGACTGGGGTCCATTCACCGCGCATCGTTGGGAGATAGCCCAATGGGAAAATACCTCGTCATCGTATTGATCGTCCTGCTGTCGGGTTGCAACTACCTCCCGTGGCGCGACACGCCCGCCAAGCGGGCGGAACGCGAACGCGCCGAGGAGATGCGTCGGCAGGAGGAAGCCAGGCGCCAGCAGGAGCAGGCCAGGCGCCAGGAGGAAGCGCGCCAGCGCCTCCAGGAAGAGGTCCGACGCCAGGAAGAAGCGCGCCGCCAGGAAGTCATGCGCGAGGAGGAAGCGCGCCGCCAGGAAGAGGCCAGGCGCCAGGAAGAAATACGCCAGGAACGGGCGCGCCGCGAAGAGCTGGTGCGGCGTCAGGAGGAGGAACGCCGCCAGGCAGAGGAGGCGCGCCGTCTCGAGGAGGAGCGCCGGCTGGAAGAAGCGCGCCGCATCGAGGAGCGGCGGCGGCAGCTCATGGAGGACGACGAGGACCCGAGCCTGATCGGAATGGTGACCGAGGAACAGCTGCGCAAGGCCAATCCGCTGCTCCTGGAACGCAGCATCTACTACGAATTCGACCGCTACGACATCAAGCCGAACTACGCAACGATCATCGCCGCGCACGCGAAGTTCCTGGTCCAGCATCCGACCGTGAAGATCTTCCTCGAAGGCAATGCCGACGACCGCGGCAGTCCGGACTACAACATCGCACTCGGCCAGCGCCGCGCCGGCGGCGTGCACGGCGCATTGCTGGCCCTGGGCGTGCCGGCCAAGCAGATCGAATCGGTGAGCTACGGCGCCGAGCGGCCGGTCGCGTTCGGCCAGGACGAAGGCAGCTGGGCGAAGAACCGTCGCACCGACATCGCATATCCCATGAGGTAGCGGTGAAGGTCCCGCATCGCACTCGGCGCCGGAGGTGCAAGTGAGCGCAATCGTGTCGGCCCGGCGCGGCGGCGCAGCGAGGCTGTGCGCGCACATCGGCCGGTGGGTGCCGGTCGTGCTGCTGGCGTTGACCGAACTTGCCTTCGCGCAAGAGCCGACGCCGCCCGCGCCCGGGAGCACGGCGGCCATGCGCCTGCTCGAGCTGATCAACAAGAACGACGCCCTGACCGGCGAGGTCGCACAGCTGCGCGGGCAGATCGAGGAGCTTCAGCGTACACTGAAGCAATCACGGGAGCTGGAGAAGCGAGTCGTGACCGATCTGGATGCCAGGCTCAAGGCGCTCGAAGCGAAGCCTGCGCCGACCGCCCAAAAACAGGACGACGCGGCGCTCATCGCTCTGCGCGGGCGCCTCGATCAACTCGAGAGCGCCCTGCAAGCGCTGCAGCAGGCCCTGTCCGCTGGCGACACGCCCACCGAGGCGGATGCGGCCGATGAAGCCTTCAATGCCGCGCTGCAGCGCTTTGGCGCGGGCGAGTACCAGGCGGCGGTGGATGGTTTTGGCGACTTTCTGGCGCGCTATCCGAACGACGCCTCCGCGCCCGATGCGCGCTACTGGATGGGGGTCGCGCAACTGCGGCAGCAGAATTTCCGGTCCGCGATCGACGTCGAACGGCTGATGATCGAGCAGCATCCGAACGACAAGCGGGTGCCGGACGCCCACTTCGTGGTCGGCAGCGCGCTGCTGGCGCTGGGCGATGTCCCTGCCGCGCGCAAGACCTTGGAAGATCTGATCGCGGCCCATCCCTCCAGCGAGGCCGCCGCTCGCGCCGGCACTCTGCTCAAGCAGATGCCGTGACCCCTCCAGTGTGGGCTCTACTCGCTACGCGGTCTCGTCGGCGTAGCGCGCGCTACCGGTCCGCATAGCATTTGGCGGCCGCGAGGTCCCCGTGCAGTTCCGCCGCGGGCCGAGCGACGTACAGGCGCTGCCGCGTGCGACGGTCAGCCGGCGCCGGGGAGCCTTCTCGCGCTCTCGACCTGCTGCTCGACTTGTGCCGAAAGATCGAGCAAGCGCTTCTCCGCGGCGAGGATCGGCGCTTCCTCGATCAATGCGGTGGCGGGCACGAAGGTGCGCAACCTCAGGCTGGTGTCGTCCAGGGTGTTCAGGGATTTTTCCAGCCCGCCCGCGGCGAGGCGATAGTCGAAGAAGCTTCTCTCCAGCTGCTGCTTGAGCCCGAGCGCCTGGCGGATCCAGTCCGGCGAGCGCGAGCCGGCTGCGCGCAGATGGTGGTGGATCTGGCCGATGTCCACGCGCACCGCATCGCGGCCGGCATGCAACGCCAGCTCTCTTCGCAGCAGCGCATGCACGTCGGTGACGTAGGCGTGAGCGGCCCAGACCAGCTCCGGATGCAGAGACGCGTTCAGCGCCTGCGTTCTCCCGACGCTGCCCTCGAGTGCGGCGAAATGCTCCTCCAACTTCGGACGCACCTCCGGGCCCGCCGTCAGCAGCCCGAGCGCCTCGCGCAGGCGCGCAGTCGAGTCCTGCGCCAGCACCACCACTTCCTGCTGCAGTGCGCGTTTCTGGAGCCCCTTGTACACCCACCACGCCAGCGTGCAGGCGATCACCAGGGCGAGCGCCCCGAGGCCGGCCGAAGTCCAGGATTGCTTCATGATCTCGATGTGCTCACGAACTGCGTACCGAAGTGTTACGGCCGGACAGCCCAAAGCTTGAGTCGACGCGGGCGGACCGTCGCCGCCAAGCGTCTGCTGCGACATCGTCAAACCATGCGTCTTCGTCTCGCCGGGCCGGTGAAGCGGTTGCGCGGTCCGCGGTCTCGTCGTCGGGTTACGCAGAGGTATCCGGCGATCGGGTCTGCGTGATCGCGGTGCGCAGCTCCGCAAGCGGCGCCGTGTCGTCGAAGCCCACTTCACCGCCCTGCACGCGCACGCCCAGCTTGCGCCACAGCCCGTCGAGGTCGGTGGGCACCGGCGCAGCGTGCATGGCGGCGTACAGGTCGCGCAGCGATGTGGTCCGTGTTGCGCGGTCCCCGATCTCCAGTGTCTTGTGCGCGGACCACTCCACTTCGAACGTCCCGCCGGCTTCGATGATCGCGCGCAGCGCGTCCTGCAGACCGTGTGAGTTGTCGGTGCGCGTGCGGATCTCCAACTCGGCGAGCAGCCAGAACAGGCACCCACCCCAGTAGGTGCGTCCCCACGTGGGGGTGTAGTCGAGGCCTCGATCGCCGGGGCCGGGCAGGCCGTGCGGCAACCCTTCCACCAGCTGAGCCCAGACCCGTGTCACCGGCAGCATGCCGGCCTGGGCCTGAGCGATGGGCTCGACGTAGGTCGCGACGCCTTCGTGCAGCCAGTTGTGACGGTCCGGCAGCGACGGAAATGCGAGGTGCACCATCTCGTGCGTCATGACCCAGCTGTCGATCAAGCGTTCGTGGGTCACGCCCTGGCCGATCGGCGCCAGGATGAAGGCGCGCGGGCGGCCGTGAGTGCGGCCGTGGATACCGCCGTCGGCGCTGGAGGAGACCAGAATATGCAACCGCTTGACGGGAAAGCGCCCGAAGTAGGTCGTCACGGCGTGCGCCGAGCGCGCCACCCATGCCAGCACCGCGCGCCGCCGCGCCGGCAAGTCGCCCGCCGGGAACACGACCGCGATGCTGGCCCCGCCGATATCCAGCGATTCGGTATGCGAGGTTTGTGGGCCGGCGCCTCGCGGCCACGTGAACGTCAGAGCGGCGGTCCCCGCTCTCAGCGCCTGGTGCAGCAAGCGGCGTCGTGCCCCGCGCATGAGATCTTCCCCGGTTCTCGAGATGGAGCCATCGATGGTACGCCTGAGGCTTCGCGTCGGATGCCGGAGCGCAGCAGGTCTATGCTCTGGGCTGCTGCGCCAGGATAGGAAGCTCGGCGATCGCACCGCGCGGCGAGTCTGGGGCGAGGACGCCGGTTCCGACGCCACCTGGTGCATTTGGGGTAGCCGGCCGGTCACACGTGCAGCCGCCATCGAGTCCAAAGGGGTCGGGAGCCGAGATTTCCGAGGCTCATCCGCAACCGCAATGGAGGGATTCGTGAAAAGCTTCGAAGTGCAAGGCATCGAGCTGAGGGTTCCGCGTGAACAGGCGTTCGCGTGCATCGCCGATCCGGCTCGGTTGCCTTCCTGGACCCGTGCTTTCGCCGCCGTGCGAGACGGGCGCGCCAGGATGCGTACGCCGCAGGGCGAGATCGATGTAGAGCTGGCCGTGAGGGCGTCGCCCGAGCACGGGACGGTGGACTGGCTGATGACTTTCCCGGACGGAGGACTTGCGACCGCGTACTCCAGAGTCGTGGAGATCACCGCCGGCTCCTGTATCTTCAGCTTCATCCTGACGCCTCCGCCCGCCGCGCTGGAGCGACTCGAAGGCGCACTGGATGCGCAGTCGGTGACGCTTGCGGAAGAGCTGAAGACCCTCAAACGCCTGCTGGAAGACAATGGATGAAGTGAGCGCGACCGGCGCTTCGCCCGCTCTGGAAGCTCAAGTGGCGCGCGCCAAGGCGGGGGACCGCGCCGCCCTGGAGTCGGTTGTGAGGGCGATACAGGCAGATGTGTACCGCCTGGCGCTGCGCTTTCTCTGGCATCCACAGGATGCACAGGACGCGGCCCAGGAGATCCTCATCCGCGTGGTCACCGGTCTGGCCGGGTTTCGCGAGGAGAGCGGGTTTCGAACCTGGGTGTACCGCGTGGCCGCCAACGCGCTGCTGTCCATGCGCCGGCAGCGGATGGAGCAGCGGTCGATGAGCTTCGTGCAGTTCGGCGAGGACCTGGCCGAGGGCTTGTCCGACGCTCCGATCAGCGTCGAGTCCGGCGTCGAGGAGGCGCTGCTGATCGAGGAGGTCAAGATAGGCTGCACCCTGGCGCTGCTCCTGTGCCTCGACCGCGACCACCGGCTCGCGTACATCCTCGGCGAGATCATGGAGCTGGACCACAATGAGGCCGCGGAGATCCTCGAGATCTCCCCTGCGGCCTATCGAAAACGTCTGTCGCGCGCACGCACAGCAATCACCTCGTTCATGCTGTCGCGATGCGGGTTGGTCGACCGCGCCAATGCCTGCCGATGCCAGCGAAGAGTGGACCGGGCGGTCGGCCTGGGGCGGGTCGATCCTTCGCATCTGCTGTTCGCCTCCTCGCTGGAGCAGGCGAAGCGGTTCCCGCAAGTACTGGCCGAGATCAGGCGGCTGGAGGAGGCGCGGCGTGCGGCGGCGCTCTACCGATCGCATCCTGAGGCCATGCCCCCCGATGCGCTGGTGTCGTGGCTCAGAGAGCTGATCGTCGGGGGGGAGGGAGTCGGCGAGCAATGAAGCCGAGATACTCGAAGGAGCCGAGCCTTCGCTTCCGATGCCAGACTCCCGGCGAGCACGGGCGTGCACTGCGTTACGGCGCGTACATCCGCAGGATGCCGAGCACGATCGTCCCGACCAGGACGACTGCCGCGATGATGGTGAGCATCGCCAGCTGAGCGCGGCTCACGGACCGCCTCCTGGTGTGCCCGAACGGGGCGACCAGAACTTCTGCACGAGGATCGCCGCCCCGAGCACTCCCAGACCGATGACGTCGGTCGACGCGGCGGGGTCGATCAGCAGCAGCGCCGCAGCGAGGAGCAACGCGCGCTCGAACCATCGCGCCGTGCGCACGAAGTGGCCTTCCAGGGCGGCCGCAAGCGCGACCACTCCGATCGAGCCGGTCAACATTGCGCGCAGGATCTCATCCCATGGTCCCGAGAACAGCAGGGAGGGGTTGTACACGAAGAAGAAAGGGACGATAAATCCGGCGGCGGCGAATTTCATCGCCTGTATGCCGGAGCGCCACAGGTTCGCGCCTCCGATCGCCGCCGCGGCGTAGACGGCAAGCGCAACGGGGGGCGTCACCGCCGACAGGCACGAGAAATAGAAAGCGAACATGTGGGCGGCCATCGGCTCGACGCCGAGCTTCGTGATCGCGGGAACGAGCAGCGCCGCTTGCATGATGTAAGCCGGCGTGGTCGGCATGCCCATCCCGAGGATGATGCCGGCGACCATCGTGATCAGGAGCGCGGGCACCAGCGAGCCGCCGGCGAACTCGACCAGAAACGCGGTGAACCGCAGGGCGAGCCCGGTCTGCAGCACGATTCCGATCACGATGCCGGCCGTCGCGCATGCCATCGCCACCGGCACGGTGTTCTCGGCGCCCTCGCGCAGCGCGGCGATGCAGGCGTTCAACCCGAGGCCCGTTCCCCGCCGGAGCCACGATATGACGATGACGCCGGCGGTGGCCATGATCGCGCCATAGGTCGGCGTGAAACCGAGCACCAGCAGGGCCAGCAGGATGACCACCGGGAGGAAGAGGTGTCCCTGGCGGACGATGATGTGAGCGAGAATCGGCAGCTCCTCGCGCGGTATTCCCTTCAATCCGGTGCGAACCGCGTTGAGGTGGATCGCCGCGAACAGGGCGCCGTAGTAGAACAACGCCGGGATCGCCGCCGCGATCATCACCCGGGTGTAGCTCACGCCCTGGAACTCTGCCATGACGAACGCCGCCGCGCCCATGATCGGCGGCATGATCTGCCCGCCGGTGGAGGCCACGGCCTCGATCGCCGCGGCCGCCTCGGGCTTGAAACCGGTCTTCTTCATCATCGGGATCGTCAGCCAGCCGTCGACCATCACGTTGGCAACCGCCGAGCCGGAGATGGTGCCGAACAGGCTGGAGGAGACCACCGCGACCTTGCCGGGGCCGCCGCGCGCGCCGCCGGCGATCGCGTTCGCAAAGTTCATGAAGAACTGGCCCGCCCCGGATTTTTCGAGGAAGGCGCCGAAGACGATGAACAGGATCACGTAGGTGCCGGCAACCGACAGCGGCACGCCGAAGAGGCCCTCGGTGGTGAAGAAGGTCTGATCGGTCGCGATCTCGAGGCTGAGGCCGCGGTGGTGCAGCCATCCCGGCAACCACGGACCGGTCAGCCCGTAGGCGACAAACACGATCGCGACGATCGGCAGGGCCGCGCCGATCGTGCGGCGCGTCGCCTCGAGCGTGAGCAGAATGGCGAGGCCGCCCACCAGCATGTCCGTCGCGCTGAGCGGCTCCGCGGTCGGAAAGCGGTTCACGACGTACTCGTAGTTGGCGAACATGTAGCCCACGCACAGCAGCGACAGGCCCGCGAGCACGAGGTCGGACCAGGGTATGCGGTCCGGCGTCGCGCCCTTGCGGCGCGGCCACAACAGGAACGACAGGACCAGAGCGAACGCCAGCGTGATGAACAGCAGTGCGTGCTGATCCGGGGCGTAGACCGTCAGCCGGACGTAGACGTGGTACACGGCCATCGCGACCGCCACCACGCCGACGACCAGGCCGGCGTAGCCAGGGAGCTTGCGCATCGCGCCCGCCTTACTTCAGCAGTCCGGCTTCGCGGTAATAATGCTCGGCCCCCGGGTGATAGGGCATGCCGAAGTTCTGCGCCATGTGCGCCGCGCTCACGCCCTGCATGACTTTGACGACATTGCCGAACTCCTGCCGCCCCTCGACGATCGCCCTGGTGATCTTGTAGATCACGTCTGCCGGCACCTTCTTCGACGCGATCAGGACGGTGGGAGTCTGAAAGGTGACCACCTCTTCGGTGATGCCCTGTTCCCGGTACACGCCCGCCTCGATCGTATAGCGCGCGAAGCCGGCATTGAGCTGGTACAGCGCGGCGAATTCCCGGTCGGAGACCGGAAGCATGCGCAGCTTCATCGCCGATCCGAGATCGAGAACGAACGCACCCGGCACGACGGTGTACCAGCCGGTCGCCAGCGCCTGCCGGTTCTTCATCGCCTCCGCGTTGGAGGTGACCGACCCATAGCTCTTCGGCCCCAGGTCGTCCAGCGACATGCCGTTGACCTTGAGCAGATACTCCCAACCCGCGGCCAGGCTGGTGTTGCCGCGCGCAGGCAGGCCGACCGGCCTGCCCTTCAGGTCCTTGATGCTCCTGATGCCGCTATCCGCGGGAACGACGAGCTGCCAGACGTTCGGATAGAAGTTGGCGACATGAAGCGCCTTGTCGGTCTGTTTCCCCTTGAACTGACCGGTCCCGGTGCGCGCGTCGGCCATGATACTGGTCGTCGACCAGCCGATGTCGGCGCGGTCGATGCGGATCTTCTCCATGTTCACCAGACCCGCGCCGGGTTCGACCTGCACGTTCAGCTCCGGAAACCGCCGGTTGACGACCTGCGACAGCGCGGCCGCCAGCGGCGTCCAGCTGCCACCGGTCGGGCCTGCGCTGAAGACCACGTCGGTCTTCTGGGCGCGCACCGGGCCCGCCAGCGCAAGCGCGAGCACGACCGCCGCGGCAACGGCGCGCAGCGCAGCACGAGGCCCACCATGCGAAGAAACGGACTCCATATCCGCCCTCCCTTCCTGACAGTTCGCCGTTTTACGCCACCTCCTGCTCAGCGCAGCCAGCGTTCGACTTCGCCCCGTTGCACCTTGCCGGTGGTGCTGCGCGGGAAGCGATCGAACGGCACGAAGTGGATCTCCTTGGGGCGCTTGTAACCGGCGAGCTGCGCGCGGCACAGCGCCAGCAGCGCGTCGGCGGTGAGCGATTCGTCGTTGCACGCGACGAACGCGACCGGAACCTCGCCCCATTGTGCGTCGGGTTTGCGCACCACCACTGCTTCCGTGATGCGCGGGTCGGCGAGCAGCACGCGTTCGATCTCGGCCGGATAGACGTTCTCGCCGCCGGTCTTGATCAGGTACTTGACCCGATCGGCAAAGCTCAGGGTCCCGTCCGGATGGCGCCGGAACGCGTCGCCCATGTGAAACCAGCCGCCGCGAAAGTCGTGCGCGGTCGCCTGCGGGGCGTTCCAGTAACCGCTGAAGAGCGTGGGGCCGCGAATCACCAGCTCGCCGGGTTCGCCCTCGGGAACGTCGCGATCCTGCGCATCGACCAATCGGATCTCGCACAGCGCGTCCACGGTCTTGGCGAGCGACGACGGGAGCTGCCCGATCGGCAGGAGCCCGACCGAAGCGGGCGGAAGGCCGGTCTCGGTCGCACCGAAGGTGTTGGCGAACGGCGCCTGCAACAGCGCCGTGATCTCGGCGATCTGCTGCGGCGGAACCAGATCGGCCATCGCACCAATGCGCTTGATGCCTTTGGGAGCGATGCCGCCCGCGGCGATCGCCGCGCAGAACCGGTCGACGGTGCCCGGAAGCACGATCAGCCACCACAGCCGATGCCGTGCGATCAGCGGTACGATCTTCTCGAGATCGAACCCGTCCACGACCAGGACGTGCGCACCGGTGCACAGGCAGGCGATCATCTGATCGCTCGATGCCATGTGGAACATCGGCGGCCAGGCGATGAACGCGTCGTCCGCCGTAAGCGCGAACTCTTCGCGTGCGACGTGCATGCGTGCGATCTCGGCGCGGTGACTGATCAGCGCACCCTTGGGCAGCCCGGTAGTCCCGCTGGTGTAGAGTATCAGCAGCCCATCTTCGGGATCGACGTCGCAGTCGGGCTCGGCCGGCGAGGCGGCCGCCAGCGCCGATTCATAGGGGGCGCCGAGCGGCAAAACGCGCCGGACGCCATGGTCGACGCGCGCGAGTGTCGAGGTGAAGCGCGGCGAGACCACCAGGAGCGCCGGCGCGACCAGCCGGATGCAGTGCACGAGCTCGGGATCGGCGAGCCGCCAATTGAGGGCACAGGCGATGGCGCCGATCTTCGCGCAGGCGAATTCCAGCTCGACGTACTCGGTGCGGTTCTCGGACAGGATCGCCACGCGGGCGCCGCGCTCGACGCCGAGTCCCCGCAGCGCGTGGGCGAGGCGGTTGACCCGCGTGTTGAGCGCCTCGTAGGAAAGCGTGCGATCGCCTTCCGTGACCGCCGGCGAGTTCGGGGTACGCACGGCCTGCACGCGCAGCAGATCGCCCACCGCGAGCACCCCGGCGCGCCGGGCGCAAGCCGCCGGGGGAGCGATCGAAGTGTCCTGCGCGACGGGGTCGGTCGAGGGCGGTGC
>Ga0187892_10009059_pt1 | contig 13291 bp, 9 predicted proteins | sample MA1701073metaG_FD_139345 | JGI IMG/M metagenome (GOLD analysis project Ga0187892, IMG submission 139345) | Bio-ooze microbial communities from a basaltic lava cave in the Kipuka Kanohina Cave System on the Island of Hawaii, USA - MA170107-3 metaG ...
CGACCAACACAACGAAGACCCCAAGCCGTTCGTTTGGCGTCGCACCGCCGACCAGATCATCGCCGGCGTCGGCCGCTTGGCGCATGCCTTTAGTTAAACGTATTTACGGAACATGACACTAGCGCATGTGGGTTCTTCGAGATCGCAGCCCCCAGATGAGCAAGCGTCGCTTGGGGGACGACCGCTGACAGGTCGAAAGAAAGGAAACGCTCGCGCGCCGCTGCGGCAATCACGAACGGGATGAAGACACGACGCCCCGTCGCGGGATCGACCGTCTCCGTCCCTACCTCCAACGACACGGTCATGATCAGGCCGCGTCGATCCGACTCGAACACCTCATGGAACGATCGCAACGCAACCTGATGGACTGCGAACGCGTATCGCTCCTTCGCCTCCTTCTGTGAAAGCGCAACCTCCGCGATCTCGTCCGACGCCTTGACGTACTTGTAGCCTTTGATCGCAGGGATGTCGCTCGGCGGCGGAACTGACACCCTGAGGCTCAGTTCCGACGTCTCGGGATTAAAGCTGAACTCGTGCACCACCTTGAAGTGCTCGGGGTAGCTGGAGTTCGCGAGAACGATCGACACGTACTCCTGAACCGCATCAGGCACGCCGTAGCCGAGGTTGGCAATCAGCTCATCGAGCCGCGTGTTCTGCTCGGCAACCTCCAGCTCGCGCTGGGCGCACTCTTTCTGATAGCGGGCGCGTTCGGCTGCCAACTGTTCCTGACGGCACACCTCCGCCTGCGCGTGCTTCTGAGTCGCCACGATCTGCTGAGCCCGCCCAGCCTTGCACGCGGACTCCCAGGCGGCCATAGCGCCCGCATGCGCGGCCTTTGCCCCTTCGACTTCGGCCTCGTGCCGCTTTGTCCCGAAGAGGCTTCGCAACCCCGTCGGCGCCGGCGGGAGTTTCAGAAACGGCTTGGGCGGAGGAATGAAGTCTGTGGGTGGGGAAGCAGGCGCTTCAAGATCAGTCCTGTCGAAGGGTGGATGCGAGGCCGTGGCCCTCAGCGTCTCCAGGTCGACGTGATCGTCTATCCCGAGCGTGGACGCGAGCAAAGAGTCGATCTCGTCGTAGACCTGCTCGAGCGCGCTTGTGCGCTCCTCAACTTCGGCCTCGCGCGACGCGAAGTGTGCGTCGCGCTCTTCCTTCTCCGCCTGCTTCTTCTCAGCGACCTGGCTCCGTGCAAGTTGAGCGGCTGCCCGTTCTGCAGTCCGCTTAGCTTGCTCGGCTTGGCGAGCTGATGCCGCATGGCGACGAGACGCCTCGCGTTCTGCGCGCTCCTGCCGCCGCGCGGCTTCGCGCGACGCTCGCTGAAGTGCAGCGAAAAAACCAGTTCGAGCCATCACTCCCCCGTGTGCCGCTTCTGGCGGAAACAGAACCCGAAACCGTCTTCCGCGGTGCCCGTGCCTCGCAGCGCTACGCCGGCTCATTCCTGCTTGCGCTGCCACGGCCACAGTCACTTTGATCGACACGTCCATCGCTAGATTCCGCCATTACCCACTGCACGGTCAACCAGCAACGGCTCGGGTGGAATGGGCTCGCAGCAGGTGCTGACTTACCCCAATTGGGTGATGCGCGGCCGCCATCGCCCGCCTATTCTCGTGGAGTTCGGCGCCTCACCAACATGGCTCACACCTCCCTAACGATCTATCTCCTCGCCGAGGGCACCGACCACAGGGCGACCGCGGCAGGGCCCGCATCCGTCTTGAATCTAGATGGCGACGTTCGCATGCACGAAGTGCCGACGCTCGCCAAGCATCACGCGCAACTCTACGTTGCGGCAAGGAAGCCGAAGCCTCCGAAGTGGGCGTCCTATTTCGTCGAGGACATTGAGTCGACGAAACTAGGCAAGGTTGCCTATTCGGCAGCCGTCTTGCTTCTACGAGTCTCGCGTAGAGTGTTCGCGGTCAGTTTCGGGCACGGTCGGTTCCTCATAAGGCCTGAGGTTGTCGAGGAACGCTTCGGCCTGAGGGTCGTGCTGAATTCCATCGAGCCCGACAAGATCCGAAGCCTCGACAAGAAGACATTCGACGCAATCGACCGAAACACTCGATCGCAGAGTTCGCATGAGAGCAACGCGCTCGCCTACGGGTTCGATGTCGAGCAGGACCTGCTTCGGGCAGCCACCGGCACGCCAACGGACACTACGCTTGGCTCTCGATTGAGCGGGATGGACAGCCTGCACGTTGCTGCGGACGCAGAACTCCCAGAGCTTCCTGCCCTCCTCAGGCGATACCTCGAGCAGTACGGCACGGAGGCATACCTTGAAGCATTTCCATGGGTTGACAACATACTTCCGGTCAAGGATGAAGCGACGCTCGACACTCTGAACGGGAGATTGGTTGACGAGCTAAACTCGGCCCGCGGGAAAGCTGACAACCAATCCGACTTCTGCTGGCTCGCCATTCCAGACGTCATCGATTGGACTCGCGTTGATGGATTTCGCTATGGCCCACGTGGAGCAACCCACCACGACCTGCATCTCCCCGGCTTCATAGGTACCCTTGGCGAAGCGGATACCCTCTCAACTGAACTGCTGCATCGACGGCACGTTTCGGCCGTCGACGGCGATGGGAACGAGCTCGAACGATGGACCGTCTACAAGACCTTGCACTTCGAGACGTCGGACGCCCAATCGACTTTCCTGCTCACCGCCGGCAAGTGGTATGTCATAAAGAACTCATACGTTGCTGCCGTCAACGACGCCTATGATGCAATTCCGACCTATGGCGGGCAGCTTCCGGACTACGACGATCGGACGGAGGGTGACTACTGCGTTCGTGTTGCCGCTGGCAGCGCAGGCCAGCTAGCACTGATGGACCGTAAGCTGATCAGGATCGACGGAGCCTCAAGTCCGATTGAGTTTTGTGATCTCTACTCACGGGACAGATCGTTGATCCACGTCAAGAGATATGGCGGGTCGAATGTCCTGAGCCACCTCTTCGCCCAAGGTCTAGTTTCCGCAGAAGCGTTTCGCTCTGACGTCGAGGTCGTGCGCAAGGCTAACGAGCATCTCCCAGCAGACCTGCGCCTCGAGGAGCGGATTCCACGCGCAGAAGACTTCTGCGTGACGTTCGCGGTTGTCTCGGAGTCGGAGAAGCCGCTCCGCCTGCCATTTCTGTCCCGCGTCACACTGAGACACGCCGTGCGCCGTCTGACTGCCTACGGATACCGTGTCGCGCTGGCGAAAATCCTCGTAGCCCGAGCTCGTAGCCGGTTGCAACGCCTCCCGCCTGCGAGAGGACCCCGTCGAAGTCGGCGTGGGAGGTCGCCCTACTAGGTCAAGCGGCCTCTCTGCGCCGCTTGATCCCCAGCACCGGCGCCAGAAAGCGGCCGGTGTGCGAATCCGGATGACGTGCGATGTCTTCCGGCGTGCCGGTCGCGAGGATCCGCCCGCCGCGGTCGCCGCCTTCCGGACCGAGGTCGATCACCCAGTCCGCCGTCTTGATGACGTCGAGGTTGTGCTCGATCACGACGACCGTGTTGCCGTCGTCGCGCAGCCGGTGCAGCACGTGCAGCAGCTGCTCGATGTCGTGGAAGTGCAGGCCCGTGGTCGGCTCGTCGAGGATGTAGAGCGTCTGCCCCGTGTCGCGGCGCGAGAGCTCGCGCGAGAGCTTGACGCGCTGCGCCTCGCCGCCCGAGAGCGTCGTCGCCGACTGGCCGAGCTTGATGTACGAAAGCCCCACGGCCATCAGCGTCTCGAGCTTGCGCGCGATCGGCGGGACCGGCTGGAACAGCTTCAGCGCGTCCTCGACCGTCATCTCGAGCACGTCCGAGATGTTGTGGCCCTTGTACGTGATCTCGAGCGTCTCGCGGTTGTAGCGCTTGCCGTGGCAGACGTCGCACGGCACGTAGACGTCCGGCAGGAAGTGCATCTCGACCTTGATGAGGCCGTCGCCCTGGCACGCCTCGCAGCGGCCGCCCTTCACGTTGAAGCTGAAACGTCCCGGCGTGTAGCCGCGCGCGCGCGCCTCCGGCACCTGCGAGTACAGCTCGCGCAGCGGCGTGAAAAGCCCGGTGTACGTCGCCGGGTTCGAGCGCGGGGTGCGCCCGATCGGCGACTGGTCGATGTCGACGACCTTGTCGAACAGCTCGAGCCCGTCGATCGCGCGGTACGGCGCCGGTTTTTCCGACGAGCCGTTGATCTCGGCAGCCGCAATCCGGAACAGCGTGTCGTTGATCAGCGTCGACTTGCCCGAGCCCGAGACGCCCGTGATGGAGGTGAAGAGGCCCGCCGCGATCTCGAGGTCGACGTTCTTGAGGTTGTTGCCGACCGCGCCCTTGAGATGCAGCGTCCGCTTCGGATCGGCCTTGCGGCGCGTGTCCGGGACTTCGATGCGGCGGCGGCCCGAGAGGAACGCGCCGGTGATCGAGGCCGGAGCTGCGATGACGTCGTCGACCGTGCCCTGCGCGACGATCTCGCCGCCGTGCACGCCCGCGCCGGGTCCGATGTCGAGCACGTGGTCGGCCGCACGGATCGCGTCCTCGTCGTGCTCGACGACGAGCACGGTGTTGCCGAGATCGCGCAGCCGCGTCAGCGTGCCGAGCAGGCGCTCGTTGTCGCGCTGGTGCAGGCCGATCGACGGCTCGTCGAGCACGTACATGACGCCGACCAGGCCCGCGCCGATCTGGCTCGCGAGACGGATGCGCTGCGCCTCGCCGCCCGAGAGCGAATCGGCTTGGCGATCGAGCGTGAGGTAGTCGAGACCGACGTCGACGAGGAACTTCAGCCGCTCGCGGATCTCCTTGACGATCTTCGCGGCGATCTCGCCGCGCCAGCCGGGCAGCTTGAGCTGCTCGAAGAACGCGAGGCTCCGGTCGATCGAGAGCTTCGCGATCGCGGGGATGTTCTCGCCCGCGACGAACACGTGCCGTGCCGACTTGGTGAGGCGCTGGCCGTGACACTCGGGGCAGGGTCGTGCGCTGATGAACTTCGAGAGCTCCTCGCGCACTGCGGGCGACTCGGTCTCGCGGTAGCGGCGCTCGAGATTGGGCAGGATGCCCTCGAAGCGATGCTTGCGCGTGACTTGGCCGCCGGCCTCGGTGACGTACTTGAACGCGACGACCTCGTTGCCGCTGCCCTGCAGGATCGCGTCCTGGATCGTACGCGCGAGCCTCGCCCACGGCGTGTCGACGTCGAAGCGGTAGTGCTTCGAGAGCGACAGGATCATCTGGAAGTAGTACGCGTTGCGGCGATCCCAGCCGCGGATCGCGCCGGACGCGAGCGACAGCTCGGGGTGGATCACGACCCGCGCGGGGTCGAAGAACTCGGTCACGCCGAGACCGTCGCACCCGCTGCATGCGCCGATCGGCGAGTTGAACGAGAACAGCCGCGGCTCGAGCTCCGACAGCGAGTAGTCGCAGATCGGACAGGCGAACTTCGACGAGTAGAGGATCTCCGCCGCCTTCGCATCATCCATGTCGACGACGATCGCGAGCCCGTCGCCGAGCCTGAGCGCCGTCTCGAACGACTCCGCGAGGCGCTGCTTGAGATCGAGCTTCGGCTTGAAGCGGTCGACGACCGCCTCGATCGTGTGCTTGACGCGCAACGCGAGCGGCGGCACGGCGTCGACCTCGTGGATCGCGCCGTCGACGCGCACGCGCACGAAGCCCTGCGCGCGCAGGTTCTCGAACACCTGCACGTGCTCGCCCTTGCGCTCGCGCACGATCGGCGCGAGCAGCATGTAGCGTTTTTCGGGGTCGAGCGCGAGCGTCGCGTCGACCATCTGCGAGATCGTCTGTGCTTCGAGCGGCGTGTCGTGGTCGGGACAACGCGGCTGGCCGACGCGAGCGAACAGGAGACGCAGGTAGTCGTAGATCTCGGTGATGGTGCCGACGGTCGAGCGTGGGTTGTGCGAGGTCGACTTCTGCTCGATCGAGATCGCGGGCGAGAGCCCCTCGATGTGATCGACGTCGGGCTTCTCCATCACCGATAGGAACTGCCGCGCGTACGCGGACAGCGACTCGACGTAGCGGCGCTGGCCCTCCGCGTAGATCGTGTCGAACGCGAGCGAGGACTTGCCGGAGCCCGACAGCCCGGTGATCACGATCAATCGATCGCGCGGGAGGTCGAGATCGATGTTCTTGAGATTGTGCGTGCGTGCGCCGCGGATGCGGATCGTGTCCATGGAACCCAGGGTCGAGTGAACGACGTACTATAGCCCGCGCTGCTGACGCGAGCTGTCAGTAGAAAAGGGAAGGGGAGTTCGACGCCCCTGCGGCGCACAAGTTCCTCTTGTTGCGGCCGCTTCGCTGCATTCTTAAGCGCGCTCGTCGGTTGGTCGCCAGCGGCCCTTGGGCGGGGAACCTCGTCCCAAAACACGCGTGTAAACCCATCCCTGGGAGCTCGTCGCCGGCATCCCTGCCGGCGACGGTTTTGGGCCGAGGTTCCCCGCCCAAGGGCCGCACGACGCGTCGCTGCGCTCGCGGGAAAGCAACGCGTTGCTCTTCGCTCTTCCCCGCGAGCGCAGCGATGTGGCACGCGGGTCTCGGGGCGGCCGACCCCTGGCCAAGACCGTCGACGGCAGGGATGCCGGCGACGAGCTCCCAGGGATGGGTTTACACGCGTGTCTTGGCCAGGGGTCGGCCGCCCCGAGACCCGCACGCGTCCAACGTCCGAACTCGAACCGAGGAACCAACCGATGAGACCCCGGTCGAAACAGCATCCGCGAATCAGGGCTTTGCGGTTTGACGCGGGAGCAGGGCTTCGGCTATGCTCCCGCGCCTTTTATGGCCGACAGGCCTAGAATAACGACAGAGGAATCAACCATGTACGCAGTTTTTTCGACGGGCGGTAAGCAGTACCGCGCCGTCCCCGGCGAGGTGATCCGGGTCGAGCTGATCGGCGACGTCAAGGAAGGCGACACGATCACGATCGACCAGGTCATGATGGTCGGCGACGGCGAGAAGCTCTCGATCGGCGCTCCGCTCGTCAAGGGTGCGACGGTTTCCGCGAAGGTGCGCGGCCACGGCCGTGCGGACAAGATCCGCATCGTCAAATTCCGCCGCCGCAAACACTTCCGCAAGGAAACCGGACACCGCCAGCACTACACCGAAATCGAAATCACCGGCATCACGGGAGTCTGAAGTCATGGCACACAAGAAAGGCGTAGGCTCGTCCCGTAACGGCCGCGATTCGAATCCGAAATACCTCGGCGTCAAGCTCTACGGCGGCCAGGCCGTCGAAGCCGGCAACATCATCGTGCGCCAGCGCGGCACGCAGTATCACCCCGGCAAGAACGTCGGCCTGGGCCGCGACCACACGCTGTTCGCGCTCGCGGACGGCACCGTGGAGTTCGGGGTGAAGGGCGCGGAGAAGCGCCGCACGGTCAGCGTCAAGACCGCCTGATCGCGTCGCGATCGCGGTTGAGAAAAGCCCCGCCGAGCGCGGGGCTTTTCGTTTCGAGGGGATACGCAGCATGAAGTTCGTCGATGAAGCCGCAATCAAAGTCGTCGCCGGCGACGGCGGCAGCGGCAGCGTCTCGTTTCGTCGCGAGAAGTTCATTCCGCTCGGCGGTCCCGACGGCGGCGACGGCGGTCGCGGCGGCGACGTGTTCCTCGTCGCGGACGAAGGGCTCAACACGCTGATCGACTTCCGTCACCAGCGCGTCTACCGCGCGAAGCGCGGCGAGAACGGCATGGGCAAGCAGATGACCGGCAAGGACGCCGAGGACGTCGTGATCCGCGTGCCGGTCGGCACCGTCGTCACGAACGTCGACACCGAGGAGACGATCGGTGACCTCGTCCTGCACGGCCAGCGCGTACTCGTCGCGAGAGGCGGCGACGGCGGGCGCGGCAACATCCACTTCAAGAGCTCGACCAATCGCTCGCCGCGCCGCTCCACGCCGGGCTATCCCGGCGAGGAGCGCGAGATCCGGCTCGAGCTCAAGGTGCTCGCGGACGTCGGTCTGCTCGGGTTTCCGAACGCCGGCAAGTCGACCTTCATCCGCGCGGTCTCGGCCGCGCGGCCGCGCGTCGCGGACTATCCGTTCACCACCCTGCATCCGAACCTCGGCGTCGTGCGCATCGAGCGCGACCGCAGCTTCGTGATCGCCGATATCCCCGGCATCATCGAGGACGCGGCCGAAGGCGCCGGGCTCGGCATACAGTTCCTGAAGCACGTGATGCGCACGCGGCTCCTGCTGCACGTCGTCGACGCGGCCCCGCTCGACGAGTCGATCGATCCGGTCGAGCAGGTCCGCGCGATCGAGAAGGAGCTGAAGAAGTTCGATGCGACGCTGCTCGAGCGTCCGCGCTGGCTCGTGCTGAACAAGATGGACCTCGTGCCCGAGGACGAGCGCGAGAAGCGCGCGAAGGCGATCGTGCGGCGCCTCAAGTGGAAGGCGCCGTGGTTCCTGGTCTCGGCCGCGACCGGCGAGGGCACCGCGCCGGTCGTGCAGCAGGCGATGGCGCTGCTCGACGAGATCCGGCGCGACGAGCTCGAGGCGCGCGAGGGCTGAAAACGAAAAAGCCGGCGCAAGGCCGGCTTTTTCGCGAGCGATGAGGCTTCGCGCCTCACGCCATCGCGCGGATCCGCGCGGTGAGGCGGCTCTTGTGGCGCGAGGCCTTGTTCTTGTGGATGAGGCCCTTGCCGGCGCTCGAATCGAGCGACGAGGTGGCACTCTTCAGCGCGGCTTCGGCGCCGGCCTTGTTGCCCGCCTCGATCTCCTTCAGGACCTTCTTGACGGACGTGCGCATCTGCGAGCGCTGGCTGACGTTGTGCTGATTGCGCTTGACAGCCTGGCGGGCGCGCTTCTTCGCGGACTTGATGTTGGCCAAGGGATGACTCCGAAAACGGGTATGGGGCGGAAAAAGACGATAAGTATCCGGATTCTCTGGGCTTTCGTCAAATCGCCGGCCGACCGGGCCGACAGCGGGCCGAACGACCGGGTCGCCGCGCCCTCCGGCCGCCCCGGAAAAGCCCGCGGCGTGGTGCATCATCGCGCGTCGCTCGCTCCCGGCACCCGGCCCCGGATCCTTCGTGAAGCTGCTCCGCTCGACGCTCGTCTTCAGCGCCATGACCTTCCTGTCGCGCGTCGCGGGCTACGTCCGCGACCTCGTGCAGGCGGCCGTGTTCGGCGCGTCGAGCGCGATGGACGCATTCCTCATCGCGTACCGCATCCCGAACTTCCTGCGGCGCATCTTCGCCGAGGGCTCGTTCGCGCAGGCGTTCGTGCCGGTCTACAGCGAGCTCAAGGCGAAGGGTGACGAGCGCTCGCTGCGCGATCTCGTCGACCACGTCGCCGGCGCGCTTTGCGCGGCGGTGATCGTCGTGACGGCGCTCGGGATTCTCGCCGCGCCCGCGATCGTCGCGCTGTTCGCACCGGGCGCGCTCGACGAGCCGGAGAAGTTCGGGCTCACGACCACGATGCTCAGGATCACGTTCCCGTATCTCGTCTTCATCTCGCTGACCGCGCTCGCGGGCGGTGTGCTGAACAGCCACGGACGGTTCGCAGTCCCCGCCGTGACGCCGGTGCTGCACAACCTCGCGGTCATTGCCGCGGCGCTGTGGCTCGCGCCGCTCCTCGGGATGTCGATCACCGCGCTCGCGTGGGGTGTTTTCGCTGCGGGCGTCGTGCAGCTCGTGGTGCAGTGGCTCGCGCTCGCGCGGATCGGTGCCGTGCCGCGGCTTCGCTTCGATTTCAGGCACGAGGGCGTGCGGCGCGTGTTCCGGCTGATGCTGCCGACGATCTTTTCGAGCTCGGCGGCGCAGATCAACCTCATCGTCGGCACCGCGTTCGCCTCGCTGCTCGCGACCGGCAGCCAGACCTGGCTCTACCTGACCGACCGCCTGCTCGAGTTCCCGCTCGGGATGTTCGGCGTCGCGCTCGGCACGGTGATCCTGCCGCATCTATCGAAGAAGCACGCCGAGACCGACGCCGCGGGCTACGCGCGCACGCTCGACTGGGGCATGCGCTGGGTGCTGCTCATTGCGCTGCCCGCGACTGCGGGTCTCATCGCGCTCGCGGAACCGATCAACGCGACGCTCTATCAGTACGGCCGGTTCACCGCGCTCGACACGCGGATGGCGGCGCTTGCGCTCGTTGCAATGGCGATCGGGCTCCCGGCGTTCATGCTCGCGAAAGTGCTCGCACCGGCGTTCTACGCGCGTCAGGACACGCGCACGCCGGTGCGCGCGGCTCTGTGGACGGTGGTCGCGAACCTCGCGTTCAGCGTCGCGATCGTGGGACCGCTGTGGTGGTATCGCGTCGAGGGCGCGCACGCCGGTATCGCGCTCGCGACGGCGCTCGCGGGCATCGTCAACGCCGTGCTGCTGTGGCGGTTCCTGAGGCGCCAGGGCATTGCGTCGCCGCAAGCCGGATGGTCGCGGTTCCTCGGGCGGCTCGCGCTCGCAGTGCTCGCGATGATCGCCGTGTTGGTCGTTGCGCGACGCGCGATCGGGAGCTTCACGACGCTGGAGCCGTACTGGCGCGTGGCGCACCTCGCGTGGGTGATCGCAGCCGGGGGTGCGACGTATGCGCTGGCGTTGCTCGCGCTCGGGCTGCGCCCGCGGCATCTCAGGGAGTAGGCCGGACATCGCCGCAGGCGATGGCCGGCAAGCACCGCCGCGTTGCCGGCCATGCCTTCGGCATGTCCGGCCTGCACGATTCGCGAATTCAACGCGTTACCGGGTATATTCGAGCCATCCATGAGCCCGGTTTTTCGCGACGACGAAGGCCCGTGCCTCGCGCCGCGCGGGAGCGTCGTCGCGATCGGCGCGTTCGACGGCGTCCATCGCGGGCACGCGGCGTTGCTGGCGCGCGTACGCGAGCGCGCCGCGGCGCGCGGGCTCGCCGCGGTCGCGCTGAGCTTCGAGCCGCTGCCGCGCCAGTATTTCGGTGGGCGCGCCGCGGTGCCGCGACTCACCACGCCGTACGAGAAGGCGAAACGGCTGTGTGCGCTCGCCGATCACGTGGGTCTGCTGCGTTTCGACGCGCGGTTCGCGAGCACGTCGCCGGAGGCGTTCGTCGAGCGCGTGCTGGTCGCGCGGCTCGCCGCGCGCGAGGTGTGGGTGGGGCGGGAGTTCCGATTCGGCCAGCGGCGCACCGGTGATTTCGCGTTGCTCGCGGTGCTCGGCGAGCGGCACGGCTTCGAAGCGCAGGCCGTCGAGCCGGTCGTGAACGACGGCGAGCGGATCAGCGCGACGACTATTCGCACGGCGCTCGTGGCCGGCGAGCTCGAGCGCGCGGGACGCATGCTCGGGCGGCGCTGGTCGATGGGTGGACACGTCGTGCACGGCAACCGGCTCGGACGCAAGCTCGGTTTCCCGACCGCGAACGTGCGGATGCGCTTCGGCGTCGCACCGGTGCACGGTGTGTTCGCGGTGCGGGTCGACGGCGCGGGCCTGGCGAAGGCGCATGGCGTCGCCAGCGTCGGCACACGCCCCACGGTCGGCGGGGTCGAGCCGCTGCTCGAAGCGCACGTGTTCGACTTCGACGGCGACCTGTACGGCAAGCGCATCGACGTCGAGTTCGTCGCGAAGCTCAGGGACGAGGAGCGCTTCGATTCGCTCGAGGCGATGACGCAGCAGATGCACCGCGACGCCGCGCGTGCGCGGGCGATACTCCAGACGGCCGCCGCAAACGCGGCGGCCTGAGCAAAAAGGGGACGCGCTCAATTAATTTCTCTTAATTGAGCGCGTCCCCATTTTCAGGATCAATCCGTGAGCGACTACAAGAACACGATCAATCTTCCCGAGACGCCGTTCCCGATGAAGGGCGATCTCGCGAACCGCGAGCCCGGCATGCTCGCGCAGTGGGAGGCCGAGCAGCGCTACGCGCGGCTGCAGGCGCACTGCGAGGGCCGTCCGCTCTGGGTGCTGCACGACGGCCCGCCCTACGCGAACGGCGAGATCCACATCGGGCACGCGCTCAACAAGATCCTGAAGGACATCGTCGTCCGCTCGAAGATCGTCGGCGGCTTCCGCTCGCCGTACGTGCCGGGCTGGGACTGTCACGGCCTCCCGATCGAGCTCGTGGTCGAGAAGCAGCACGGCAAGGTCGGCACGAAGCTCGACGCGAAGGCGTTCCGCGAGAAGTGCCGCGAGTACGCGACCCAGCAGATCGACGGCCAGCGCCGCGACTTCAAGCGGCTCGGCGTGCTCGGCGACTGGGAGAGTCCGTATCGGACGATGGACCGGCGTTTCGAGGCCGACATCATCCGTGCGCTCGCGCGCATCGTCGCGAACGGGCACGTCGCGCGCGGGGTGAAGCCGGTGCACTGGTGCTTCGACTGTGGCTCGGCGCTCGCCGAGGCCGAGATCGAGTACGCCGACAAGACTTCGCCCGCGGTCGACGTCGCGTACGACGCGATCGATCCGAAGACGCTCGCCACGCAGTTCGGCGCGGACGCCGGCGACGCGATCGTCGCGATCCCGATCTGGACCACGACGCCGTGGACGCTGCCCGCATCGCTCGCGGTGACGCTCGGTCCCGAGTACGACTACGTGCTCGTCGAAGGCCCCGCGCGCGGCGCGCGCCGCCAGCTGCTCGTGCTCGCAGAGTCGCTCGTCGACGCGGCGCTCGCGCGATACGGCGTGAGCGCGAAACGCGTGCTCGGTCGCGCGAAAGGCACGGCGCTCGAGCACCTGCGTCTCCGCCATCCGTTCTACGCGCGCGAAGTGCCGCTGATCCTCGGCGCGCACGTCACGGTCGACGCCGGCACCGGCGCCGTGCACACCGCGCCCGGCCACGGTCAGGAGGACTTCGCGGTCGGCCAGCAGTACGGGCTCGGCGTGCTGAACCCGGTCGGCGCGAACGGCGTGTTCCTGCCGGAGACCGAGCTGTTCGCGGGCCAGCACATCTTCAAGGCGAACGACGCGATCGCGGCAGTGCTCGCCGAGCGCGGCGTGCTGCTCGCGAACGCGAAGCTCACGCACAGCTACCCGCACTGCTGGCGCCACAAGACGCCGGTCGCGTTCCGCACGACGCCGCAGTGGTTCGTCTCGATGGAGCAGAACGGGCTGCGCAAACACGCGCTCGGAGCGATCCACAAGACCCGCTGGATCCCGGGTTGGGGCGAAGAGCGCATCGCCGGTATGATCGAGAACCGCCCCGACTGGTGCATCTCGCGCCAGCGCACCTGGGGCGTGCCGATCGCGCTGTTCGCGAAGAAGTCGGACGGCACACCCCATCCGGATTCGGCGAAGCTGCTGCACGACGTCGCCGACCTCGTCGAGCGCGACGGCGTCGACGCGTGGTACGCGCTCGATCCCGCGACGCTCATCGGTGCCGACGCCGCGCGGTACGACAAGGTCACCGACATCTTCGACGTCTGGTTCGAGTCGGGC
>Ga0187892_10009061_pt1 | contig 13285 bp, 10 predicted proteins | sample MA1701073metaG_FD_139345 | JGI IMG/M metagenome (GOLD analysis project Ga0187892, IMG submission 139345) | Bio-ooze microbial communities from a basaltic lava cave in the Kipuka Kanohina Cave System on the Island of Hawaii, USA - MA170107-3 metaG ...
CGCGGTGCTGCTGCGCGGCGACCGCGTGCTCGGGGCCGGCGAGACGCGGCCCGCCGGCGGGCCACACGCCGAGATCGTGGCGCTGGCCAGGGCGCGTGCGCGACACGGCCCCGGCGCGCTCCGCGGCGCGACGCTCGCCGTCACGCTCGAGCCCTGCTGCCACCACGGCCGCACGCCGCCGTGCACGGACGCGCTGATCGCGGCGGGCGTGCGCCGCATCTGGATCGGGCAGCTCGACCCGAACCCCAAGGTGGCCGGGCGCGGCCTCGCGCAGCTCCGCCGCGCGGGCGTGACGCTCCGGCTCGGCGTGCGCGAGGCGGAGTGCCGCGAGCAGCACCGCGGCTTCCTCTCGGTCCAGCGGCGCGGGCGGCCGTGGGTCTCGCTCAAGCTCGCCGCCACGCTCGACGGCCGTATCGCGACCGCGCACGGCGAGTCGCGCTGGATCACGGGGCCCGCCGCGCGCGCCGCGGTGCACCGCCTGCGCGACGCCGCCGACGCGGTGATGGTGGGCTCCGCCACTGCCGCAGCCGACGACCCCGAGCTGTCCGTGCGCCGCGGAGGGCGCCGCACGAGGACGCCGGTGCGAGTGCTCGTGGACGGCGGCCTGCGCGTCTCGCCGCGCGCCCGCCTGTTCCGCGACGCGGCGGCGCCCCAGACCTGGCTGCTCACGCGCCGCGGCCACTCGGCAGGCCGTCTCGCGGGCCGCACGAGCCGCGGCGCGCGCGCCCTGCTCGTGCCCGCGCGCGGCGGCCGGCTCGACCTCGCGCGCGCCCTCGAGCGCCTCGCGCGCGAGGGCCTCACGCACGTGCTGGTCGAAGGCGGGGGCGGGCTCGCCGCGGCGCTGCTCCGCGCGGGCCTGGTGGACGAGCTGCACTGGTTCGTGGCGCCGAGCCTGCTCGGCGGCGACGCGCGGCCCGCGCTCGGCGCCCTCGCGATCGAGACGCTGGCCGAGCGGATCCCGCTCGCCGTCTCGCAGGTGCGCCGGCTCGGCCCGGATCTGTACGTTCGGGCCCTGCTGTCCGAGCCGGGAGGTGCTGCGTGAGGTCGTATCCGACGCGCCGCGAAGGCCGCGGGCTCCGCATCGGGATCGTGGTGGCGCGCTTCAACCACCTGATCTCGGCCCGCCTGCTGGAGGGCGCGCTCGAGGAGCTGGCCAAGGCCGGCGCGAAGCCGGAGGACGTGCACGTGGCCTGGGTGCCCGGCGCCTTCGAGATCCCGCTCGCGGCGCGCGAGCTCGCGCGGAGCGGCCGCTACCACGCGTTGATCACCCTCGGCGCGGTGATCCGCGGCGGCACGCCGCACTTCGACTACGTCTGCCAGGGCGTGACCGCCGGCGTCGGCGACGTCATGCAGGCCACCGGCATCCCGGTCGCCTTCGGCGTCCTCACCACGGACGACGTGGACCAGGCGCTCGAGCGCGCGGGCGGCTCCGGCGGCAACAAGGGCGCCGAGGCCGCGCAAGCCGCGCTCGAGATGGCGCACCTGCGCGTCGCGCTGGCGGCGCCGCCGCCGGCCGGGGACGGGACGTGACGGCCGAGCGCGCCAGCGCCCGGCGCCGCTCGCGAAGAGCCGCGCTCCAGGCCCTCTACTCCGCCGACGTGCAGGAGCGCGCCACCGCCGCGGAGGGCTCGCCGCTCGCGGCGCTCGATGCGCTCGCCGAGCATTTCGAGCTGCCGCCCGGGGCGCGCGCGTTCGCCGAGGAGCTGGTGAAGGGCGTCGCGGCCGAGCGCGCCACGCTCGACGCACGCCTCAGCGAGGTCGCGCGCAACTGGCGCCTCGAGCGCATGGCGCACGTGGACCGCAACGTGCTGCGGCTCGCGGCCTGGGAGATCCTGTTCGCCGGCACGCCGGCCGCGGTGGCGATCGACGAGGCCGTCGAGCTCGCCCGCGAGTTCGGCGACGACGCCTCGCCGCGCTTCGTGAACGGCGTGCTCGACGCGCTGCTGAAGGAGAGAGGATGAGCGTCACGCTGTCCGTCGGCATCGAGGCCAGCCGGCTGCCGCACGTGGAGACCGACGTGCTCGTCGCTCCCTTCTTCGCGGACGATCGACCGCTGCGGGGGCCCGCGGCCTGGGCGGACTGGCGGCTGTGCGGCCTGCTCGACGACGCGCTCGCGGCCGGCCGCCTGCCGAGCGGCCTCGGGGAGGCCACGCTCGCGCCGAGCGCGGGCCGCCTCGCGGCGCAGCGCCTGCTGCTGATCAGCCTCGGGCCGCGCGCGGCGCTCGGCTTCGCGGAGCTGCGCGCCGCAGCCACCCGCTCGGCCGAGCGGCTCGCGGAGCTGCGCGCGGGCGACGTCGCCTTCGCCGTGCCCGGTCAGGCCCTCACGGGCATCGTGCCCGAGCTGGCCGCCGAGCTGGTGGTCGAGGCCTTCGCGGAGGCGCTCGCGCGCACGCCGCGCGCGCTTCGCCTGCGGCTGGTGCTCGCCGAGGGCGACGCCGCGCCTGCGCTTTCGGCGCTCCGCGCCCTCCCGGGCGAGCTCGCCGGGGGCGCCGTGACGCTCCGCATCGAGCGCGCCATCGAAGCGCGCCAGCCGGCGCCGCCGGGCCGCAAGCCGCCCCCGCGCCCCCCGAGCGCCCGCCCGATCCGGCCGGCCACGTCTGTGACGCCGCGAGGGACGACGAAGTAGGCCGCCGCCGGATGCGGGCGGCGTGAGGAGTTGCGACCGGCCTGCCGGCGCAAGCCTTCAGCTCCCCCTGCCTACGGCCGATGCGTTGGCGGGAGCCTCTGCTGCGATGAGCCTGGTGGGAAGTCTCGAAGATCTGGGCCTGGGCGACCTGCTCCAGATCGTGCATCTCGCCGGCAAGTCGGGCGTGTTGCGCTTGCGTGGGGACGCGGGCGAGGGCCAGATCGTGTTCCGCAAGGGCATGATCCGCGAGGCGCGCGCGAAGAGCGGCCCCACCGACCTGCGCGAGCTGCTCGCGGCGCGGCGCGTCGTGGCCGGACCGCTGCTCGAGCGGGCCTGGCTCGAGGCGCACCACGTCGGGCGCCGGCTCGCCGAGGTGCTGATCGAGCGCGGCCTCGTCACCGCGGAGGCCATCGACACGCTGCGGCGCGAGCAGATCGAGGGCGCGGTGCTGACGATGTTCTCGTGGCCCTCGGGCGAGTTCAGCTTCGAGATGCGCGAGCTCACCGACGACGGCGCCGAGCTCGCGCTCGACCCCGGCGTGAATCCGCAGTTCCTCGCGCTCGAGGGCACGCGGCGCGTGGACGAGCAGGCGAACGACCTCACCTTCGAGACGCCCGACGAGCCCGCTCCGGCGGAGGTGCCGAACGAGGCGCTCGAAGCCGAGCTGCTGCTGGAGGACGACGGCGACGCCGACGCCACGCCGGAGCCGGCCCCCGCGCCCGCGGTCGCTCCGGCGGCTGCGCCGGTCGCGTCCCCGCCGCCGGCTCGGCCCCGGTCCGCCGGGCCGCGCCCGCCCGTCGTCGTGATCGACCCGTCGCTCGCGGTGCTCGAGTGGGCGAAGGCCGCGCTCGCCTCGGACTTCGCGCGGGTCCACGTGTTCCAGCGGCCGGGGCTCGGCATCGACCGCATCCGCCAGTACCTCGCGCGCGCCGAGATCCCGCTCGTCGTCATCGCCGAGGACACGCCGCCGGACTCGGCGGCCGGCGCGCGCGATGCGAACGAGATCGTGGCCCGGCTCAAGCGTCAGGCGCCCGGCATGCAGGTGCTGCTGCTGGCCGACGAGGGCGCTCCCGCGCCGCGCCGCTCGCGGGCCGACGGCCGCGTGGCGCGTCCGCCGGGCACGCTGCTCGCCGACCCGCGCTCGGGCCGCGAGCGCACGCGCATCGCGACCGCGCTCGCCGAGACGCTCGAACGCCTCGCGCCGCAGCCGCCCGCGGCCAAGCCTGCTCCCGCGCCCGCGCCCGCGCCGGCGCCGAAGGTGGAGGCCGCACCGCAGCCGCCGCCCGCAGCCGCACCTCCCCCGGCCGCGCCGCCGCCGGCGGTCCTCGAGACGAGCGGGTCGTTTCCCACCGTGAGCTCCGAAGCCATCGCACAGCTCCGGGAGACCAGCGCGCGCATCCGCGAGGGCGCGGGGCGCGGCGAGGTGCTCGCCCAGGTGCTCGCCTTCGCCGGCCAGCGCTTCTCGCGCGTGGCGCTGTTCGGCGTGCGCGGCGATCGCGCGGTCGGCGTGGCGCAGTCCGGGCTCGCGCGCGCGGGCGGACCCGACGACGAAGGCCTGCGCGAGCTCTCGCTCGGCAGCCGCGAGCCGGCCTGGTTCCGGCGCGTGATCGAGGACCGGCGCCCGCTCCGCGCCGCGCCGACCGACAACGGCGACCATCGCCTCGCCGTGCTGCTCGGCAACGAGATCCCGGCCGAGGCGTACATCGCGCCGATCGTGACGGGCGAGCGCGTGGCCGCGCTGCTCTATGCGGACAACCTGCCCGGCAAGGAGCCGATCGCGGACACCAGCGCCCTCGAGGTGCTGCTCGACGCCGCCGGCATCGCGCTCGACCGCGCCCTGATCGAGCGCACGCTCACTCGCAGCGGATCGTGAGAGCGCGCGGGGGCGCGCGGCGGGGCTCTTTGGACCCGCTCGAGCGGGCCTGACAGCGGCGTGCGAGGACCCCGCAGAAGTCCGCGCCGGCCCTCAAGAACTCGCCCCGCCGTGCCGATCCCTCGCCCATCGCGCCGGGCTCGGTGCTTCCAGGGAGGGGACTCGTGCGACGCATCCTCGTGGTCGAGGACTCGGGCGCAATGCGCGCGTTGATCAGCGCTGCGCTCGAGGGCCTCGACGAGAAGCTCGAGGTCGACGAGGCGGAGAGCGGCTTCGCGGCGCTGCGCATGCTCCCGCGGCAGACGTACGACCTGATCGTCACCGACATCAACATGCCGGACATCAACGGACTCGAGCTGGTGTCGTTCGTGAAGCGCGATCCCCGCTACCGCGGCACGCCGCTGCTGATCGTCTCGACCGAGGGCTCGGAGCGCGACCGCGAGAAGGGCCTCGCGCTCGGCGCCGACGCGTACCTGGTGAAGCCGTTCGGCGCGGACGAGCTGCAGCGCCTCGTGCTCGACCTGCTCTCTCACGCGAGGTCCCGGCGGAGCTGAGCATGGCGGGCAAGAGCCGGAAATCCGCGCGCGACAAGGCGCAGCAGGAGTTCGTCTCCGAGGCGGAGGAGCTCCTCGATCGCATGCGCGACGACCTGTCGGCGCTGGCCGAGGCCAGCGCGGCCGGGCGCGAGACCCCGCCGGCCACGTTGAACCAGCTCTTCCGCTCGGCGCACACGCTGAAGGGCAGCGCGGGCATGTTCGGCCACGGGCTGCTCGCCGAGCTCGCGCATCACCTCGAGGACATCCTCGATCGGCTGCGCATGGGCCGCGCGACGCTCGGCCGCCCGGGCCTCGCGCTGCTCGACGAGAGCGTCTCGCTCGCCGCCGTCGCGCTCGAGAAGGTGGGCCGCGCCGAGGAGGCGGAGTCCCTCGCGGAGCCGATCACCGACTTGATCGGTCGCATCGCGGCCTGGGAGCCCCCTGCGGCGGAGGCGCCTGGCGTCTCGCTCCAGGCCCTCGACGTGCCCGACGGCCTGCTGCGCGCGCTCACGGAGTACGAGGAGACGCGCCTGCGCGAGAGCCTCGGCCGCGGGCGCGGGCTCTACGTGATCGAGGTGGACCTCGACCTGGCCTCCTTCGAAGAGGCGCTCGGCGAGCTCACGCGCGCGATCCAGGAGGTCGGCGAGGTGATCTCCACGCTGCCCTCGCCCGGCGCGGGCAACGAGGCGAGCATCCGCTTCCTGCTGCTGGCCGCGAGCGACCTGGGCGGCGCGGAGCTGGCCGCCCGCCTCGAGCTCGACGCCGGCGCGGTGCGTGCGGCGCGCGCGCCCGCGAGCATGGCGGCGCGCGCTCCGGCGCCGAGCGCGCCGGCGGCGTCGGCCGAGCCTCCGGAGGCCGAGGCGGCCACGCTGAAGTCGCTCTCCGAGACCGTCCGCGTCGACATCAAGAAGCTCGACGAGCTCATGAACCTGGTGGGCGAGCTGTCGCGCGAGCGCACGGCGCTCCGGGCGTTGACCGCGCGCCTCGCGGCAGATCGCGCGAGCGCGCGCATCGCGGGGGAGCTCGACAAGATCCAGCGCGGCCTCGAGCGCAAGACGCAGGAGCTGCAGGCCGCCGTGCTCGACGTGCGGATGGTCCCGCTGCGCCAGGTCTTCGACAAGCTGACGCGCGTGACGCGCCGATTGCGGCTCGACCTCGCCAAGGACGTCCGCCTCGAGCTGCGCGGCGCGGACACCGAGCTCGACAAGCTGATCGTCGAGCAGCTCGTCGATCCGCTCATGCACCTGGTCCGCAACGCCTTCGACCACGCCATCGAGTCGGCCGACGAGCGCGCGCGCATCGGCAAGCCGGCCGAGGGCCTGATCCAGATCGAGGCGACGCAGCGCGGCCACGACGTCGCCGTCGAGGTGCGCGACGACGGGCGCGGCATCGACCCCGAGGCGGTGCGGGCGCGCGCGATCGAGCGCGGGCTCGTCGCGGCGGACACGCCGCTCACGCGCAAGGAGATCTTCGACCTGCTCTTCCTGCCGGGCTTCTCGACGAAGAGCGAGGTGACGGAGATCAGCGGCCGCGGCGTCGGCCTCGACGTGGTGCGCTCCAACGTGGCGGGCCTGGGCGGCCTCGTCGCGGTCGACTCGGTGCCGGGCCAGGGCACGCAGGTGACGCTCACGCTGCCCATCACGCTCGCCATCATCCAGGCGCTGCTGGTGGGCGCCGAGGACGAGACCTTCGCGATTCCGCTCGCCGGCGTGCGCGAGACCCTGGTGGTGAACGCGAGCGAGGTCCAGCGCAGCGCGGGGCGCGAGCTGCTGAACCTGCGCGGCGACGCGCTGCCGGTGCTGCGGCTCGCCGAGGAGTTCGGCCTGCGCGCGGTGGCGCGAGACCAGAAGCAGTACGCCGTCGTGCTCGGCATCGGCGACGCGCGCGTGGCGCTGCTCGTCGATCGCCTCGAGGGCCAGCAGGACGCCGTGATCAAGCCCGTGCAGGGTCCGCTGCGCACGCTGCGCGGCGTGGCGGGCGCCACCGAGATCGGCGCGCAGACGGCGGTGTTGGTGCTCGACGTGTCGGCGCTGGTGGCGGACGCGGGCAAGCGCCGGGAGGCGAAGTCGTGAGCGCGGACGCCGGAGTGCGCGGCTGGGACGTGCTGGCGAAGGCCGCGGCGCGCGCACGCGAGGTGCGCGAGGAGTCCGCGGCGGTGCGCGAGCTGCTGCGCGTCGAGGTCGGCGGCGAGCCCTACGCGCTGCCGATCGAGCGCGTGCGCGAGATCGTGCGCCTGTGCCCGATCACGAAGATGCCCCGAGCGCCCGAGCTCGTGCTCGGCGTGATCTCGCTGCGGGGCGAGATCGTCGAGGTGCTCGACCTGCGGCGCGCGCTCGGCGCGGAAGCGCCCGAGCCCACGCGGCGCTCGCGCATCGTGGTGCTGCACGGGGAGACCGGCGAGATCACCGGCTGGCTGGTGGACGTGGTGAACGAGGTGCTGCGCGTGCCCGAGGTCGACCTCTCCGCTCCGCCCGGAGACGCCAGCGAGCTGGTGACGGCGATCTGCGTGCGGGGCGATCGCTTCGTGAGCCTCCTCGAACCCGATCGGATGCAGAGCCTTGTCGCCGACTGAACGCAGCAACGACAGCGACGTGCGCCTCGAGCTCGCCTGCTTCGAGCTCGAAGGCGCCAGCTATGGGGTGGACGTGGGCCAGGTGCGCGAGATCTCGCGCTGCCCGGTGCTCGTCCCCCTGCCGCACGCGCCGCCGCTGATCGAAGGCGTGGCCGATCTGCGCGGCACCGTGCTCCCCGTCCTCGACCTCGGGCGGGCGCTCGGGCGCGCGCCGATCGCGGATCCGGAGCGCGCCCGCCTGGCCGTGCTCCAGGCAGACGACCTCGTGTTCGGCCTGCGCGTCTCCCCGAACGTCGAGGTGATCTCGGTCTCGGTGGGCGACGTCGAAGAGGTCCCCGCCCTGGCGGCGCAGGCCGGCTACGAAGCGGTGCGTGCGGTGGTGCGCCGGCCCGACGCCGCGCCGCTGCTCGTGCTCTCGCTCGAGGCCCTGCTCGAGCGCGTCTATCGCTCCGCGCGCAGCGAAGAGGAGGCGGCGTGACGACCCCGGCCCTGCCCAACGTGCGGTCGTTCCGCCTGCGCCACTCGCTCGCCAACGGCGTGCCCGGCGGGCTGGCCGCGCTGCTGCTCGGAAGCTACCTCGCCGCGCTGCTCCAGTTCGATGCCGCCTCGCTCCACGCCTTCGCCCTCGCGGTGGTGGCGGCGCTGGTGGTGGTCACGCCGCTCGGGCACTGGATGGAGCGGCGCGCGCAGCGCGACGTGGTGCGCGCGCTGGCCCGCGAAGGGGAGGGACGCCTCGACGAGGAAACGCTCCGTGCCGGCTACCACGCGGCGCTGCGGCTCCCGCTCGAGGGCCTGATCTGGCAGGCCCTGTGCTGGCCGGTCGCGAGCGCCGTCGCGATCGTGGTCCTCGGCCTCCGGCTCGGCGAGTTCGACACGTTCCGCTCGCTCGCGATCGTGTGCGGCTCGGTCACCGGCGGCGCCGTGGTGTTGCCCTTCGCCTACTACACGCTCCGCGCGCTGGTGCGGCCGGTGCGCGAGGCCTTCGCGGCGCGGCTGCCGCTCGAGGAGCAGTCTCGGCTCTCGCTGGTCGTGCCGCTGCGCTGGAAGCTGGTGGCGCCGACGGCGGCCGTGTGCGCGGCCACTGCGGTGTTCGCCGCGCTGTTCGCATACACCGCGGCGCGGGAGCCGGTCGAATCCCACGACTTGCGCGTGAAGAGCGCCTTCCTCGCCTGGGCGGCGGCGCAGCTCGACGGCGGCGAGCAGGAGCTCACCGCGCTGCGAGCCCTCGCGCGCGACTTCCACGTGGCCGGGGAGCTGCTGCGGCTCGACGCGAGCGGCGCGGTCGTAGGCGAGGGCGAGAGCCCGCTCACGCCCCGCGAGCGCGCCTTCCTCGCGAGCGCAGCGGCGCCGGCGGGGCAGAGCGGCGAGTTCGAGTCGAGCCACAGCTTCGCCTGGCAGCGCCTCGCGTCGGGCGAGCAGCTCGTGGCCGTGACCGAGGTGGCGCAGCTCGCGAGCGACGAGACCACCCTGCGTCTCGACCTCGTCTTCGCCGTGGCGTTCCTGGTCGTGCTGGGCACCACGCTCGCGGTGGTGGGCCTGCTGGTGCGCGACATCGCGGGGACCACGGAGCGCCTGAACGCCGAGGTAGAGCGCGTGCGCGCGGGCGACCTGCGCCTCGGGGCGAGCGTCGGCGTGGACGACGAGCTCGGCCGGCTCGGCCGCGCCGTCGGCGGCATGACCGCGTCGCTGCGCTCCACGCTGCAGCGCGCGGCCGGCGCGGCCGACCGGGTGGACGAGGCGGCCGGTCAGGTGTCCGAGGTGAGCGCCTCCGTCGGCGCGGCCAGCGCCGGCCAGGTCGCGGGGCTCGAGCGCGCCGCCGCCTCGACCGCCGCCATCAACCGCCAGGTCTCGGGCATCGCGGAGTCTTCGGAGGCGCTCACGCGCAGCGTCGAGGAGGCGAGCAGCTCGGTGCTCGAGCTCGGCGCCGCGGCGGAGGAGCTGCATCAGACCTCGCAGGCGCTGAACGGCCAGGTGGACGAGGTGAGCAGCTCCATCGAGCAGATGGTCCGCAGCGTGAGCCACGTGACCGACAGCACGCGCGTGCTGGCCGAGGCGGCGCTCGAGACCTCCTCGTCGCTCACCGAGATGAGCCAGTCGATGAGCGAGGTGGACGGGCACGCGGTCGAGACGGCGCGCCTCTCCGGGCGCGTGCTCGAGCTCGCGGAGTCCGGACGCTCGCGCATGCGGCGCAGCAGCGAAGGCATGGAGTCGATCCGCAGCGCCACCGAGGACGCGCGCGACGTGATCCAGGGCCTGTCCGGCCGCGTGGCCGACATCGGCAAGGTGGTAGACGTGATCGACGACGTCGCCGACGAGACGAACCTGCTCGCGCTGAACGCCGCGATCATCGCCGCGCAGGCGGGAGAGCAGGGCCGAGCCTTCTCCGTGGTGGCGGACGAGATCAAGGATCTCGCCGACCGCGTGCTCAGCAGCACGAAGGAGATCGCCTCCCTGATCGGCTCCGTGCAGGACGAGAGCGCGCGCGCCGCGCAGGCCATCGAGCTGGGCTCGACGCGCGTGCGGGAGGGCGTCGAGCTCTCGGCGAGCGTGGGCACGGCGCTCGAGGAGATCACCGCCGCGGCGCGGGACTGCGGCCAGCGCACCGACGAGATCGTGACGGCCGTCCGCGAGCACGCGAAGGCCACGCAGCACGCGGGACGGCTGATGGAGCGCGTGAACGGCCGCGTGGACGAGATCCGGGTCGCTGCCACGCAGCAGGCGAACGCTCACGAGGTGGTGATGCGGAGCGCCACCGTGATGCGCGACGTCGCGCATCAGACGCAGCGCACGGCGGAGGAGCAGGCGAGCGGCTCGGCCCGCATCCGCGACGGGATGGAGGTGGTGTGCGACGTGGTCGATCGCATCCACGCGGCGCTGCGCGAGCAGAGCGAAGCGTGCCGCAGCGCGGTCTCGTTCCTGGAGCAGATCCACGAGCGCACGCGCAGCCACGACGAATCGGCGCAGCGCCTGCAGGAGGCCACGCGCTCCTTGCAGCGCGAGGCCGCCGACCTGCGCTCGGATCTCCAGCGCTTCCAGTTCGACGAGGTCGAGGCGTGACCCGAAGGAGCCAGCCATGATCGCGGCATGTCCCAAGTGCGCGGCTCGCTATCGCATCGAGCGCGAGCGCCTGGAGGCGGGCGGCGTGCGCCTGCGCTGCGCGCGCTGCGAGGCCGTGTTCCGCGTACGCCCGCCGACCGCGGAGCCCGCGCAGGCGGCGCCGATGCCGGTGCCGCTGGCAGCTCCCGAGGCGAAGGCGCCGGTCGCGCCCCGGCCGGCCCCGGCGGCCGCCCCCGCAGCCGCGCCGACCCCGGGCGAAACGGTGCTGGTGGCGATGCGAGAGAGCGACGTCGCGAAGCGCACGGCCGACCTGCTCGAGGAGCGCGGCTACGCGGTGCTCCGGGCGGCCGACGGCGTCGAGGCGATGCTCGAGATCCAGCGCCGGCTGCCGCGCGCGGTGGTGCTCGCCGCGGACCTGCCCAAGATGTTCGGCTTCCAGATCTGCGAGATCCTGAAGCGCAACCCGAGCCTGAAGCGCACCTGGGTCGTGCTGATCGGCGCGATCCACCATCCGGACCGCTACCGCCGCGAGGCCGACGAGCTGTACGGCGCCGACGCGTACCTCGAGTCGCCCGACCTGCCGGAGGGGCTGCTGCCGCTGCTGGCGAAGGGCGGAGTCGCGCCCAGCGAGCCCGCCCGCGCCCCAGCGCCCGCCGCGGCGCCCGTGGCGAAGGCCGCCCCGAGGCTCGCGCCCGAGCCGCCGCGCGCGCCGGTCCCCGTCGCGCCGCCGCCTCCGCCCCGCGTGGAACCGAAGGCTGTCCCCGCGCCGCGCCCGCGGCGCGACGACGGGCTCGAGGACGAGCGCGCGAAGGCCGAACGGCTCGCCCGCATCGTGATCTCCGACATCGTGCTCTACAACGAGGAGCGCTTCGCCGCGGCGGCGCGCGCCGGCAACGTGTTCGAGGCGATGGCGGGCGACCTGGCCGAAGGCCGCCAGCTCTTCGACGAGCGCATCGACCCGCGCGTGCGGGCCGAGCGCGACTACCTGAAGGACGAGCTGCTGCGCAGTGCGAAGCTGCGCGGGATGCGTTGAAGCGAACCATGGACCATCTCGAGCGCGACACTCTGTTCCAGGACCTCGGTCACGCCGACGAGGAGGTGCGCCGCCTCGCGGTGGAGCGCCTCTCGCTGCTGCCGCAGGCCGAGGCGGTGCCGCCGCTGGTGGACAGCCTCGGCGATCCGAGCTGGCGCGTGCGCAAGGCCGCAGTGGAGCGCCTCACGGCGCTCGAGGATCCGGTCGGGCCGGTGCGCGCGCTGGTGCCCGCGCTCGCGGACGGCGAGAACCCGGGGCGCCGCAACGCCGCGCTCGAGGCGCTGACGCGCTTCGGGGCGGCGGCCGTGCCGGTGCTGGTGGACGCCTCGCACGACACGGACGTGGACGTGCGCAAGCAGGCGGTGGACGCCCTCGCCGCGATCGGCGCGCCGGCCGCGGCGCAGCGGCTCGCGGAGCTGCTCGCGGACGTCGATCCCAACGTGCGCGCCGCGGCCGCCGAGGCGCTCGGCGCGATCGGCGCGCGCGACGCGGCGGCACTGCTCGCGAGCCGCGCCTGCGACGACGCGGAGCCGTTGGTGCGGCTCTCGGCGCTGCGCTCTCTCTCGCGCCTCGAGGCGTCGCTCTCGGTGGAGCAGCTCGGCGATGCGCTCGCGCACCCGCTGCTGCGCTCGTCCGCGCTGCTGCTGCTCGGCTGGAGCGACGACCGCGGCGCCGAGGAGACGCTGCTGAAGGGCCTCGCTTCGCCGTCGCGCTCGGCGCGCGAGGCGGCGATGGAGGCGCTCGTGAAGCGCGCGAGCCTCGCCTCGCCCGGCGAGGAGGAGCTGCTCGGCGCGCGCCTGCGCGCCGGTGTCGCGGATGCGCCGTTCCTGCCCGACGCGCTGCGGCGCCTGACGGACGCCCCGCTCACCACGCGCCTCGTCCTCGTGCAGTTCCTCGGCTGGCTGCGCCGGCCGGAGTGCGTGATCCCCCTGCTCGAGGCCGCGCGCGACGAGGCGCTCGCCGAGGTCGTGCTGGGCGCGCTGACCGGCGCCGGGCCCGAGATGGAGGAGCGTATCGAGGGGGCGTGGCCGACGCTCTCCGACGCGACGCGCCTGCGGGCCTTCGCGCTGCTCGGGCGCACGCACGGCGAGATCGGCGACGCGCTGCTGCGGCGGGCGCTCGGCAGCCCCGACCCGGCGCAGCGCGCCGTGGCCGCGAACTCGCTGGCGGCGCGCGGCACGACGGCCGCCCTGCCGGCCCTGGTGACGGCGCTGCGCGCCGCGACGGCGGAGGCGGACGAGACCGGCGACGAGGGCGGCGGGCCCGGCGAGCTGGAACATGCCATCCGTACCCTGCTCGAAGGCGCCGACGCGGCGCTCGGCGACCGGGTGGCCGCGCTGCTCGAGGCGCAGCTCGACGGCGCGCCCGAAGGTTTCCGTCTCGCGACGGCGCGGCTGCTCGCGTGCATCGGCCGCGCCGAGCATCAGCAGCGCGTCGAGCTGCTCCTCTCGGATCCGAGCGCCTCGGTGCGGCGCGCGGCGATCGAGGCGCTGGCCAAGGTGGCGCCGCAGCAGCTCGAGCTCCTGCGCTGCGCCCTCGCCGACGAGTCGCCGCAGGTGCGCATCGGCGCCGCCGCGGCGCTGGCCGC
>Ga0187892_10009062_pt1 | contig 13283 bp, 10 predicted proteins | sample MA1701073metaG_FD_139345 | JGI IMG/M metagenome (GOLD analysis project Ga0187892, IMG submission 139345) | Bio-ooze microbial communities from a basaltic lava cave in the Kipuka Kanohina Cave System on the Island of Hawaii, USA - MA170107-3 metaG ...
CACCGCAGCACGCCCGCCCTCACCGCAGCACGCCCGCCCTCACCGCAGCACGCCCGCCCTCACCGCAGCACGCCCGCCCTCACCGCAGCACGCCCGCCCGGCGCCAGCTCCCCAGCAGGGTTGCCTCGAGGTCGTCGTCGTCGAGGAAGCGGACGTAGCCGACACCGGCCTGCCGGCACCGCGCCGCGACATCGTCGAGCCACGCCTCGGCCCGCCGCCGGTACCGCGTCGCGGTGTCGGGCCCGATGCTGACCGCCAGCCGACCAGTGCCCTCACGGTCGATCAGCTCCAGGTCGCCGAGGAGATCGGGGACGAGGTCGTCGCGCGCCAGCACGTGGACCACGACCGCGTCGCCGCCGCGCGCTGGCAGCCGCGGCAGGGCCGTCTCCCACTCCGGCGTCAGAAGGTCGGAAAGCACGACGGTGAGCGCTTGAGGCCCCGGGCGGGCGAGCAGCGCCGCCACCGCGGCCGCGAAGGGTGTGGTGCCGCTCGCCTCGAGGGACCCGAGATGATCGAGCAGGGCACCGACCGCCCCCCGCCCGGCGAAGCGCGGAGCCGGCCGGTCGAGCGGGAATGTGTGGATCGTGACGGGGTCGCGGCGGATCAGGGCGAGGAACCCCAGGGCGGCGGCGAGGCGCTGGGTCGCGAGCAGCTTGCCGCCGGCCATCGACGCCGACGTGTCGAGCAGCAGGCGGAGGTGCAGGTCGTCCTCCGCCTCGAACAGCTTCACGGCCAGGACGTCGAGCCGGGCGTAGAGGAAGTAGTCGATCCGACGGAAGTCGTCGCCGGGGACGTACGACCGGTAGTCGGCGAAGTCGAGCGAGCTTCCACGCCGGGGGGAGCGGTGCTCGCCGGCGAAGTGGCCCGCCAGCCGGCGCCGGGTGCCCAGCTGCAGGGCCTCGAGTCGGGCCAGGAGTGCAGGCTCGAGAAGGGGGCCGGACCGCTCCTCTCCGGCGACGCCGGTCACGGCGCGCCGCGAAGACCGGCCGGCGGCTCGGGGACGGCGGCCAGCACGGCGGCCACGAGGGAGTCCGCGTCGACGTCGTCGGCCACGGCCTCGTAGCCGAGGACCAGCCGATGTCGGAGTGCGGCCGGCGCCACGGCTCGGACGTCGACGCTCGAGGCGTGCGGTCGGCCGTCGAGCAGGGCCGTGCACTTGGCGGCCAGCACCAGCGCCTGGGCGCCTCTGGGTGACGCGCCGAAGCGGACGTAGCGCTCGACCGCATCGGGCGCAGCTGGCCCTCCCGGATGGGTGGCAGCCACGAGGTCGACGGCGTGGCGCAGGACGTGGGAGGCGGCCGCGACCTGCCGGGTGAGGTCGATCATCTCGCCGAGCCGGGCTGCGTCTGCCACCCGCTCGACCCGCAGCGCCGACGGACCGGTGGTCCGCTCGACCACCGCGAGCAGGTCCCCGGGGTCGGGGAACGGCACCACCGACTTGAGGAGGAAGCGATCGAGCTGGGCCTCGGGCAGCGGGTAGGTGCCCTCCATCTCGATGGGGTTCTGGGTCGCCATCACCAGGAACGGGCGAGGCAGGGCCCGTGTGTCGCCGGCCACGGTCACGGACCGCTCGGCCATGGCTTCGAGGAGCGCGGACTGCGTCTTGGGCGTGGCCCGGTTGATCTCGTCGGCGAGGACGAGGTTGGCGAACACCGGGCCGGCTCGGAAACGGAACCGTCGGTGTCCGGCGTCGTCATCCTCCAGGACCTGGGTGCCGACGATGTCGGCGGGCATCAGGTCGGGGGTGAACTGGACGCGGCGGAAGTCGAGGTCGACGGCACCGGCGAGCGTCTTGAGCAGCAGCGTCTTGCCGAGACCCGGAACGCCCTCCAGCAACGCGTGGCCCTCGCAGAGCAGGCAGACGAGGACGTCACGAATCAACTGACGTTGACCGACGATGACCCTGCCGATCTGGGCCTCGATGGCCCGGGCGACCTCCTGGTAGTCCTCGGGGGTCAGGCCGGAGGGCTTGGCCGCCGCCGCGTCGGTCACGCCTGCTCGCTCAGGCCGGCGAAGTAGGCGCTCACCAGGCCGCGCTGGGCGGGAGGGATGGCGCCCCGGTCGAGGGCCCGGGTGGCCTCGGCCTGGTAGCGGGGGACCACGTCGGCGAGCGGGACCTGCGCGGCCGAGGGGCGGGTCGGCGCCGCGCCGGTCGCGGTCTGCGTCGTCGGTCCCTCGTTGGGTGCGCCACCGACCGTCAAGCTGTCCCCGGGCGAGCTGCCGACGGGGTTGTAGACGGTCGCCGTCTGCAGCCCGACGGAGGGGTTGCGGCCCGTGCCACCCGCCGGCGCCGCCGCCCCGCCACGTCCTGCGCCAGTGGGTGCGTTCGTCCCGCCCACGACACCCGACGGGCTCCCTGAGCCCTGGCCCTGGCCTCGTCCCTGCCCTTGGCCCTGGCCTCGTCCCTGCCCTTGACCCTGCCCTTGACCCTGGCCTCGTCCCTGTCCGCGGCCCTGCCCCTCACCTTGGGCCTGCCCTCGACCCTGGGCGTCGCCGGGCTCCCGCCCGGGCTGGCCCCGCGCCGGGCGCTCCTGCCCCTGGCTCGTCGAGCCCTGCTGGGCGGCGGCCAGGCGATCGGAGCTGGCCGAGGCGGCGGCCATCCCGGCTGCCGCCGCCTCCTGGTCGGCCACCGACGCGGTACCCGCCCGGTGGGCCGCGGCCGCGTCAGTGAGGGCCTCGGCGGCGGTCGGCAGGTCACCGGCGGCGAGGGCCTCGGCGGCCGCACCGAGTGCCTCTGAAGCGTCGGGGTTGCCCACCGCCTGCGCGCCGGCCAGGGCCGAGAGCCGAGCGACCAGTGCCGAGCGTGTGGCGGCGTCGAGGCCGGCGAGCTCACCGGCGAGCGCCTGCAGCTGCGTCGCCGCGTCGCCCGTGGTGCCCGACACGCGCGCCGAGGCGAGGCTGCGCTCGAGGCCTCGGACCGCCGCCTTCTGGGCCAGGAGGTCCGGCGCCAGGCGCCGGGCCAGGTCGTCGGCGGCGGCCCGCGCCGCCTCCACGCCGGCACCGAGCTCGCCGGCCGACGACAGCCGGCGCGCCAGCTCCTCGAGGCGCTGGGCCACGCCGGCCCGGGAGGCGGTGGCGCCGTCGGGCCGCAGCTCGGAGGCGGCCTGCCGCAGGGCGGCGGCCTCGGCATCGAGCAGGCGGAGCTGAGCTTCGCGCTCGCGCCGGATCCTGTCCTGCACGTTCGCCCCCATCGCCAGGACGGTCGCCGCGACCAGGAGCACGGCGACGGTCGCCATGCGCCGACGGCGGAACGGCCACGGCACCACGTCGGCGGGTCGTCGCCCGGCCGCCAGCGTGTCGGCCCGGGCCGCGACCCGCGCGCCGAAGGGTGGCTGGTCGCGCAGCTCGAGCGCGGTGGCGAACGTGTCCAGGGTCTGCAGGCCGCGGTCGGCGGCGCGGGCGGCCACGGACAACGGGATCGGCAGCGTCAGGGCCCGCAGGGTCACGGCGGCCAGCACGGCGAACCCCAGGGCGGCGGCCGCCGGTTCGGGCCAGCCCCACGGGCGCATCCGGCCGAGGACGACGAACGCCAGCGCCACCGCGGCCAGCACCGGGCCGATCTGCTGGACGGTTGCGAGGGCCCAGGTGAGCCGCAGGCGCCGGCGCACGCCGGTCAGGAGCTCGTTCATCCGGCCCGCTCCCGGGTCGTGGGCAACGTGATCCGACGCACGGCCAGTGCGAAGGCGCCTGCTGCCAGCAGGCCGGACATGGCCAGCGACGCGGCCCAGAACGGCAGGCCGGCGACCTTGACCCGGGCCGGCGCCTCCGGCTCGGGCGCTGGACCGTCCGGCGCCACCAGCTGCCCCGGCTGGTCCGAGGCGACGGCGACGTCGGGTTGGACGGTGTGGCTGTCGAGCAGGGCCTGGAGCGCGCTGAACGGCGAGGGCAGCCCGTCGAAGGGTCCCTGGCGGCCGCGGACGACGTCGGCGGTGGCGACGAAGGGGTTCAGTGCGAGCACGGCCGGTGAGGACATGCGCTCCGATCGGTCGAAGGCGCGCTGGGCGCCATAGACCATCAGGGTGCCGAGTACGAGGAACAGGGTCAGTCCATAGGTGACCACAGTGGCGGCCTGCGTGCGCCGCAGGCTCGTCGAGACGGCGACGCCGATGCAGCCGATGGTGACCGCGGCGACGAGCACCATGGTCACGCCGCGGACCATCTCGCCGAGCGACACGCCCCCCACGAGGAAGGGGACGCTGAGCAGGGGGACGCTCGCCACGACCAGGAGGAGGACGAACGACAGCGACGCGAGGATCTTGCCGAGCACGATCGAGCGGGCGGGCAGGAGGGTGACCTGCAGGGACGTGAGGGTCCGGCGCTCGCGTTCGCTGCTGATGGCGGCGGCGGTGAGGCCGGGGACGATGAAGCAGACGAGGATGAGCATGAAGAAGAGGAGCCATCCGAACACCGATCGGCCCACCGCGGCCGAGGCGAAGGGGTTGCCGAGCTCGGCGCCGCTGAAGCGGGCCACGCCGGCCATGACGACGCGCAGGATCAGCGCGAGCAGCCCGAGGTAGGCGGTCAGCACGAGCCACGTCAGCCGGCCGCGCATGCGCTGCTTGAGCTCACGGGCGAGCACGGGGTTGAGCGGCGGCAGCCTCACTGCACCTTCCCCTCGGTCACCCGCAGGAAGAGGTCCTCGAGGCCTCCGCCCTCCTGGCGGAACTCGAGCACCGGCACGCCCTCGGCTACCAGCCGACCGAGTAGCGCCTGCTGCTCGGTCTCGTCGGCGACCGTGAACCGGCGCTCCTCGCCGCCGGCGAGGCGCACGACGACCGTGCGGCTGCCGGCGAGGCGCTCGCCGATCTCTCCCGGCGTGCCCGAGGCCAGGACGCGGCCCGCTTCGATGATGGCCACGTGGGTGCACATCTCCTCCATCTCCGAGAGGATGTGCGAGCTCACGACCACCGTCTTGCCCATGGCGCCCAGCTCGGTGACGAGGCTCCGCAGCTCGACCCTCGCCCGCGGGTCCAGCCCGCTGGCCGGCTCGTCGAGCACGAGGACCTCGGGGTCGTGCACGAGCGCCCGGGCGAGGGCGAGGCGTTGCTTCATGCCCCTCGACAGCGAGTCGACCATGGCCTCCCGCTTGCCTTCGAGGCCGACCAGCTCGAGCAGGCCGTCGACGAGGCCGGGCCAGCCCGAGGGCGCCAGCCGGTAGGCAGCGGCGAAGAACTCGAGGTACTCATCGACGCGGAGGTCGTCATAGACACCGAGCACGTCCGGCATGTAGCCGAGGTGGCGCCGCACGCCGGCGGCGTCGGATGCGGGGTCGCAGCCGGCTACCTCGACCCGTCCCGACGTCGGGCTCAGGACCGAGGCCAGGATGGCGAACGTGGTGGTCTTGCCGGCGCCATTCGGTCCGATCAGGCCGAAGACGCTCCCCGCGGGCACGGCCAGGTCGAGGTCGTGGATGGCGTAGAGGTCCCCGTAACGCTTCGTGAGTCCCACGGTCCGAACGGCGACGTCCGCCGGAGGCGCGTCGGTGGCGGCCGTCGCTGTCACGATCCCACCGAGCGCAGCGTCAACGGGATCCCTTGCTCGGCGAAGCCGGGGAAGTCCGTCAGCCGGACGTGCACGACGCCGTCGCGACCGGCCCCGGTCGGCAGCGTGATGTCGGACACACCTTGCCACTGGCCATCGGCGGGCTGGGCGGCCCCGGGGCAGCGCCCGCAGTCGACCGGTCGCCAGTCGCCGTCGGTCCAGATCTCCGCCCGCGACGCCGGCGATCGCAGCACGAGGGAGTAGTCGCCCAGCGGAGAGGCCGGCGGCAGCGTGAACCGGGCGAGCAGCGGTCCGGCGGCGACGAGCTCCTTGGCGCCGATGAGCTCGCCGCGCAGGAGCTCCCGTCCGACGGCGAGGCCCGTCCTGGTGGGGCCGTGGGCCTCGACGACGCCTCGACCGACGACCACCGTTCGCCCCTCGGGCGCGTCGGAGGGGCGGTGGGCGAGGCGGACCGGAGGGACGAACTGGCGGGTCCAGCCGGCGGCCACCACCGCGCCGGGCGCTCGGAAGTCGGGCCCGCCCAGCGTCTTGGCCGCCTCCCAGAGGCCGTAGCTGACGGGGGCGTCGGGCCGGTTGGCCTCGAGCTCCCAGATACGGAACTCGGGCAGTCCGCCGAAGGCGACGTTGTCCTGCTCGGCCAGCGTCCAGTTCCGGCTCTCGCCCGGGCGAAGCGTGCCGACGACGGTGCCGCCGCTCCCGGCGTAGATCGCGACCTGCTCGAGGGTGAACGGTGTGGTGTTGCGCACCTGGCCGGTGGCCCGGCCCTCCTCGGCCGAACGGCCGGTGACGAGCAGGCGCCCTTCGACGGTGGCCGGACCGGACGCCGTCACCAGGCCGAACTGGCCCGGTTCGAGCGGCAGGCGAGCCTCGGGCCCGCCGCTCGTCCGGGTCACCAGCGCCAGGCGCGCCGCGGAGCCGAGCGTGCCGGTCGAGGCTTCGGCCGTCGTCCATCCCGGTGCCAGTCCCACGGTGTTGGTGCCACCGCCGGGCGAGAAGACCCCCACGCCGGTTGCCGCCGTCGACCCGAGGGGTCCCGTGCTCAGCACGGTCGCGTGGACCAGCCTGGCCGCCCGCCGGAGGTTGCGCCCGGCCACGAAGCTCGTCGTCGTGAAGAGCAGGGCCGCGAGCGGGATGGCGACCCAGGCCAGCTCCGGCCGGTGACGCCGGCGCAGCACGAAGAACCCGATCGGTCCCACCAGCGCGACGTAGACGACGAGGTAGGCGACGAGCCAGCGCAGCGCCGGCACTCGCAGGCCCGACTCGGACGCCAGCGCACCGCTCAACGGGCCGCTCACGCCACCGGTTCCCGAGGCCGACGGGGCCAGGTTCCACCCGGTCGGCTCCACCAGACCGTTCCAGCGCCCGGCGGCCATGGCGCCATCGGTCACCCGGACGTGGCCCGCGCCGGCTGCGCCGCGCCCGTGGACGGCGGGCTGCCACTCGTCGGGCAGGCCGGTGACCGGTGTGCCGGGTGGCACGTCGACGAGCAGCGTGCCCCCGCTGGCCACCCACGCCAGCACGCCGCGGCGGGTGTCGTCGGGGAGCTCGGCGAGGTCCTGGCCCCGCATCCCGATGGTGCTGAGGGGGCCGAGGCTCTCGGGAGCCAGCCGCAGGTGCTCCTCTGTGAGGGCGACGAAGCGGCCGATGCCGGCGTCGACGGCCAGCGGCGCGGAGAACGCCGACGCCGTCCTGGCGTACACGCCCGGCAACAGGCCGACGAGCTCCTGGTCGGGCGAAGCCCGGACGGGCGTGGTCCCCGCAGCCACCGGCCGACTGCCTTCGAGGAGGCGGACCCGGACGGTGGACGAGGCGCTCAGGCTCGCCTGGGGAGGTGTCGGCACGGTGACGACGAAGCGCTTCTCACTTCCGCCCGGGACCTCGACCGGCGTCGTGACCGGCGTGCTGCGACCGGCGGTCACCTCGAGCGAGCCACGCACGAGGCGGTCGGCGGCGAGGTGCACGAGCACGGGCAAACTGCGCCCGGGAACGAACCAGCCGTCGTAGCCCGCCTCGATGCGCAGCCGGGTCTCGGCCAGGGCTGGTGCCGGGCGGGTCACCACGACAGCCACGACGAGGGTGAGGGCAGCGGCGAGGAGCCGGGCCGCCTCCCGGGGTGCCCGCCGCCGTCGTCCGCCCCGTCCGTTCACGACCACCTCGGTGCCGTCCTCCTGTCGATGGGCAGTATCTCAGACGCCTTCCGGCGGCGGCTGGTTCCGTCGAGCGCCCGTGATTCCCGCCGGCACGCTCAGATGCCGAGACCGAGCTGCCGAGGCCGGGCAGGCCCGGGTTGGCCAGGAGGCGGAGAAGGCCGGCGGTGGACCGAGCGGGCTCGTCGCGGGCCGACCGGAAGGCCCCCGAAGCGGGCGACGAGATCGGCCACCCGCGCCGCCATGCGGGCCTGCTCGGCGCTCGGCAGGTAGGGGCGGGCGTAGCGGGCCTCGTAGCCGGCCAACAGGTCGGGGTGGGCCGTCGCCAGCCAGGCCAGGTAGTGCTCGCGCACCCCCGGGCGAAGGTGCAGCAGGATGGGCGTGATCGTGCGGGCCCCCGCCTCGACGCACGCTTCGACCACCGCCTCGAGCTGGTCGGGCCGGTCGGAGAGCCCCGGCAGGATGGGAGCGACCAGGACGCCGCACGGCACGCCCGCGTCGTTGAGCCGAGCCACCGCGTCCAGCCGGCGCCGAGGATGTGGGGTGCCCGGCTCGGTGGTGCGCCACACCTCCTCGTCGAGGGTGCCGATCGAGAAGCTGGTGGTGACCGGTGCCGCCTTCGCCGCCTCGGCCAGCAGGTCGAGGTCACGCAGTACGAGCGTCGACTTGGTGAGGATCGAGAAGGGGTTGGCCCGGCGCGCCAGCTCGGTGACGATGCCGCGGGTGAGGTGGTACTTGGCCTCGCAGCGTTGGTAGGGGTCTGTGTTGGTGCCCATGGCGATGGGCTCGCCGGCCCACCGGCCCGGTGCCAGCTCGGCGCGCAGCCGCTCGACGGCGTTGATCTTGACGACGATGCGCCGCTCGAAGTCCTCGCCCGCGTCCAGGTCCAGGTACTCGTGCGTCGGCCGGGCGAAGCAGTTGTGGCTCACGACGCCCTCGGCGATGAAGTCCCCGGTGCCAGTCGTCATGTCGTAGAGCGTCGTGGGTTCCGTGAGGGGCTCGACGGCCACGACCTGGAGGGGCGCGTCGGACCTGAGCGCTTCGCCCACGATGGACCTCTTCCGTGAGATCGCGGGGTCGACCGTGTGGAAGAACCGCAGGCGCTCACGCAGCCCACCCCGAATGCGCACGTCGACGAGGCCGTTGGCCTTGCCCGTTCGTTCTACGACCGTGCGGAAGCGGAGACGGTCGAGCGCGGCGACGGTGCGCCGGACGATCTGGTCGTCGCAGTTGGCGATGTGGATCACTCCTGAGTGGCTGCCCTCTGCGTCGAAGATGCCGGCGAGGAAGCCCTTGGACCATTCGAGCGTCTCCCGTTGTGGCCAGCCGATCTCGTCGACCACCGCGGCGACGCCGGACGCGGTCTGGTTGCGGATGCCGACCATCTCGCGACGGGTTCCCGAAGCGTGCTGGAGGACGAGCTCGCCTGTGGAGACGCCGATGGCGGCGAGGTACTGGCGCGTCCGCCGGAGTGCCTCGACGTCAGTGAGTGCGAGCCGTAACTGGTGGCTCAACGACGGCCGGCCGTGGCGCTTCACGTGCTCACGGACCGCGGCGCGAACGTCGCCCCGGACCATGCCGCGGAGGTACCCGGCTCGGTAGTCCCGGCCGCCTTCGGGAGGTCGGGCGAACCCGCCCGTTCCCAACAGCGTGCTGCGAAGCGTGAGGTGCGGCCTGCGCTCGCCTCCCTGTTGGCGTCCGACGACGTGCTTCCATCCTTGACTCGTCAGAAATCGATGGTCACCACTCGCCACGAGGTTCGTCCCATCGGCCAGGACGATCGAGTAGGCGGGCTTGCAAGTCGACCAGTGGTCGAGAACAGGTGTCGGCACGTAGCGGCGGTAGTTGCCGGAGCGGGTTGAGCCGTACACCACATCGCCGACGCGCACCTCGGCCAGTGGCTTCGTGCGACCGTCGCCCATGAGGATCGGGGTTTCGCCACCTGCGCAGTACGTGCACGCATGGCTGCAGCCCCGGTAGGCGTTGATCGTGTACCGGAAGGGGAGGCGGGCCGCGGCGGGGATCTGGTTGATGATCCTGCGGGCCCGGACGTGGAGGAACTCCATACCGCGGTACTCGCCGGTGCCGATGTGGCGCTCCACCTCCTCGGCGAGCAGCGGCGCCTGGCCCCCGTCGTCGCCGTCGAGCCGCCACCGCACAGGCGGAGTATAGCGAACAGATGTTCGAGCCGACAGCCCGATCCTAGGTGAGTCCGCAGAAAGTGCCGATGTCGGCTCCGAGCTCGCCGGCGCCGCAATCCTCTCGGGTGTCCGGACTCAAAATTGACAATCGAGGGGCCTTCTCGGGGCTTCCAGAGGTCCATTGTTCAATGCGTTTCATGCTGACGACTTTCTGCTCAGTCACCCAGGTGGCCGACCACCCGGAGGCGGCCCGGGCCAAGGGCCTGGCCGCCGCGGCCGAGGTCGCCGCGAGCTAACACGTGGGAGCAGGCGGCGGCGAGGGTCAAGGCCCGGCTCGCCGAGTTGGGGTAGATCAGCGCTGGGAGATCAGCCCTGACGCCAACACGGCGGGACAACGCCGCAGGTCCTGCGGCCTCCCGCGGAGGGCGAACTGATGCGGAAAGGCGACGGAGAACGGCGCGTTCCCGCATCAGTTTCTGTGCCCGCTGCGGGGCAACGCAGCTCAGGCTCCTCGGCGGCGGAGCCGCCTGCGGGCCGATGTGGGGGACAGCGCCCCACACCCCCACTCCGGGACCCGGTACGACGCGACCCAGGCGGCGGCTGCTGCGCACGACGCCGTCCTCGAGTGGTTCGGGAAGCACCCGGGCGCCTGAGGCGGCCGGGCCCCGCCTTCAGGGCCCGAGGCCCTCGGGGGACACCACCGGGCGCAGGAGCCACCGGTGGTCCGCCCCGGCCGGGTCGAGCCCCTTCCAGGTGGTGGCCAGCTCGGGGAGGTGTGTGAGCAGCAGCAGCCGGAACGTGTCGTGCAGCTCGACGAGCGCCCGGCGCAGGACGATGCCATCGGCGTAGGCGGTGGCGCCGGGATGGCCCAGGTTGGAGCGGACGGCCTCCCAGGAGAACATGGCGCCGGCTCCGTCGGCGCGGATGCGCCGGCTGCGCTGCGGGTCCCGGGCGTCGGGCGTCTTCGGGCTGGGTGCCACGCCGGCGGCGATGACGCACTCGCGGAACCGAGGGTCGTCGCCCAGCCGGTAGAGACGAGGCGCCGCGGGCTCGGCCGGACCGAGGGCCAGCGCGCTGAAGCGCTCGACGGCCGACCACAGCAGGGCGAAGGCCGCGTGCATCCCGAAGAACCGGTCCCAGAACGACGGATCGCGCCCGTCGAGCGGCGTGAACGGTGCAGCCGCGTGGACCAGGGTCATGGCGCGGACGGGGTGCAGGCCGAAGCCGAACGCGGGCTCGTCCACCGCAGTCCAGGAGCTGGACCACTCGTCGGCGCTGCCTCGCTCCGGATGGCGCCCGACGAGGATGTTGGCCGGTGCCGCGGCGGCGTCGACGGCCTGGACCGGCACCACGAGCCAGCGGTAGTGCTGGCGGGGAGCGAAGGCGCTGATGGCCGCGTAGGCGTCGCGCTCGACGCCCGTCGCGAACGTCAGCAGCGACCCTTCGACGCCGACGGTGCCGTCCGGGTCGAGGAGGGGTAGGCCGTCGCGGGCTCGCAGCCCGCCGGCGGCCCGTGCCGGCCGGCTGGCGACCATCCGCGCCGACAGCAGCGGGCCGTGGGCGGGCTGGCCGGGCTTGAGCGGGCCGTAGGCGAAGAACGGGAGCTCGAGGCGGGCGGGGAGCTCGAGGCCGCGCCGGTCGTCGTGCTCGGGCATCCGAGCCGAGCATAGGACCGGCCGGCGGCATCGCCCGCAGCGCCGCAGGCTCGCAGTCCTCGGCTGAAGTCGGAGCACGTCCGCTGGGCCGGCACGAATCACAGGCTTGTAACCGTCGCAGCCGCTCGCGAAGCTGTAGCCCGTGACGGTGGCCAGCCTCCAGGACGCAGCGGAGCGGCTGGCCGTACTGCTCAACGGCGGCGGGGCGCCCGCGACCCAGCCCGGTGAGGGCGACCTCGTCCTCGAACCCGAGATCGCGCCGAGACCGCTGGCGGCCGCGGCTGGTCCACCGTCGGAGGTGTGGGCCGTCGACGGCGGTCAGGCCCTCGTGGCCGATGCGCGGTGCCTGCAGGTGTTCGTGGCACGAGCCGCCCGAGTGTGCTTCCGCGGCGGGCGCTGCGCCCTGGAGGACGAGGGCGAGCTGCGGGCCTGGTTGCTCGGCGGCGAGGAGGACCGGGTGGTGGCCGCCGGGCTGGGCCTCGGCGTCGCCCCCGGCGCCGCGGTCGATGTCAACCTGCTGCGCGACCACGAGGAGTGGCAAGCCGTCCGTCGCTGCGTCGACGAGGCCGAGCCGGGCGGCCTCGTGCTCGTCGACGGCGACCTCCAGCCGGACTGGCGCATCCCGACCCCGTTACTCGTCTCGGTGCTCGAGCGGGCGGCGTCGCGCCAGGTGACGCTCGCCGGCGTCGTGAAGCGCTCCGCCCTGGCCCGCCGGGGCGCGCCGCTCGTCGGCCAGCTCGAGCTCGAGGCCGAGGCGGCGTTCGGGCCCCGGGCACGGTGGTGGACTCCGGTCGCTCGCACGGCAGTCACCGGCACCGGGGCGCGCCGGATCTTCGTCGCCCGCCTCGATCCCGACGCCCGGTTCGCCTTCCGGATCGACCTGCCCGCGTGCGAGGACGCCGTGGCCGAGGCGGCGCTGGCCGCGCTGGCCACCGTCGCCGACGACGCCGGGTTCCCCGGCTACCCCTACCCGCTCACCGTCGCCGACCGGCTGGCTGCCTGCCCGCCCTGGCTGCGCGCCGACGCCGGCTTCGTGCTCGACGAGCTCCTCGCCGGTGCCGGCGTCCCGGCAGTTGTCAGGGAGCGGGCCTTCGCCGACCGCCACCGGCTGATGGAGCGCGCATGACCGCCGACCAGGGCGGGCGGGAGCCGGGTGCCCGCTGCACGACGCAGCGCGGCCGGCTGTTCGGCAAGAACGTGCTCGAGGGCCTGTTCCGGGCCGCACCGGACGAGGACCTCTTCCTCGGCGAGCTGCTCGTCGGCGTCGACGACGCCACCGGGCGGCGCTACCTCTTCCGCGTGCTCGACGTCACGTACGGCACGGAGCACCGTGAGCCCGGCTGGGCCGAGCGCGTCGCCGGCACCCTGCTGGTCGACGACGTTCGGGGCGAGCCGGGTGCCCACCAGCTCTACGAGGCCGACCGGCGCACCTATCGCGTCGCCGAGTGCCGCTGCCTCGGCTACCTGACGCCGGACGGGGGGAACTTCCGCAAGCCGAAGAGCCTCCCCACGCAGTTCTCCCGCGTCGTCGCGCCGGAAGCCACCGACTTCGCCTTCCTGGCCAGTCGGATGGGCGATCTCCCCGTGGGGGCGCTGCGCAGCGGCGAGACGGTCGTGGACTTCGAGGTGGGCATCTCCGGCTCGAGCCTCGCCAGCCACGTGGGCATCTTCGCCACCACGGGGATGGGCAAGTCCAACCTGATGCGGGTGCTGGCCGGGGGAGTGCTGCGCGCCCAGGGGCGGTACGGCCTGTTGATCGTCGATCCCCACGGCGAGTACCGCTCCGAGCTGGCTCGCCACCCCTGGGCCGGCGAGCGCCTGCGCACCTACGCCGCCCG
>Ga0187892_10009063_pt1 | contig 13283 bp, 12 predicted proteins | sample MA1701073metaG_FD_139345 | JGI IMG/M metagenome (GOLD analysis project Ga0187892, IMG submission 139345) | Bio-ooze microbial communities from a basaltic lava cave in the Kipuka Kanohina Cave System on the Island of Hawaii, USA - MA170107-3 metaG ...
CTCCCGACCCGATCGCGCTCGGCCGCCTGTTCGAGAGCATGGGATTCGTTGCCATTGCGCGGCACCGACAGAAAGACGTTTTGCTGTACCGGCAGGGCGCCGTCAATTTCATTGTCAATGCCGAGCCTGATTCCTTTGGGCAGCGGTTTGCGCGCCTGCATGGCCCGTCGATCTGCGCGATCGGCTTCCGGGTGCAGGACGCGGGGCACGCATACCGGCGCGCGCTCGACCTTGGCGCCTGGGGCTTCGATTCGAAGTCAGGGCCGATGGAGCTGAATATTCCAGCCATCAAAGGCATCGGCGACAGCCTGATCTACTTCGTCGACCGCTGGCGCGGGAAAAACGGAGTTGCGACGGGCGGCATCGGCGACATCTCCATCTACGACGTTGACTTCGAGCGGATTTCCGGAGCGCTCTCTCGTCCTGTGGGAAACGGCCTTACAACGATCGATCATCTGACGCATAACGTGCACCGCGGTCGGATGAAGGAATGGGCCGAGTTTTACGAACGGCTGTTCAATTTTCGCGAAGTGCGCTACTTCGACATCGAAGGCAAGCTGACCGGATTGAAGTCGAAGGCAATGACGAGTCCGTGCGGCAAGATTCGCATTCCGATCAATGAGAGTTCGGACGACAAGAGCCAGATCGCCGAATACCTCGATGTCTACCACGGTGAAGGCATCCAGCACGTCGCGCTGTCGACCGATGACATCTACACAACCGTCGCGGCAATGAAAGCGGGCGGCGTCGCGTTCCAGGACACGATCGGCACCTACTACGACCTCGTCGACAAACGCCTGCCGAGTCACGGCGAAAACACCGGCGAACTGCGGCGCCTGCGCATCCTGATCGACGGCGCGACGCATCAAGGCGCACCAAACGAGTTGCTGCTGCAGATCTTTACCCAGACGGTGATCGGTCCGATTTTCTTCGAGATCATCCAGCGCAAAGGCGATGAGGGTTTCGGAGAAGGCAATTTCCGCGCATTGTTCGAGTCGATCGAGCTCGATCAAGTACGACGCGGTGTTCTCGATCCCGGCACCAAAGTCGGTGTGTAGCGATGGCCGTCCTACCCGCTACGTACGGCACTTCTTCACGTCCTCCGCGCGGTGATTACTCGATCGCGCGCGCCGACTACACCTGCGAGCAGGACTGGAACGCGTACACGCCGCAGCAGCATGCGCTCTACGCCCGGCTGTTCGAGCGCCAGTTGCGACAGGTTCCGGGCCAGGCGTGCGACGAATTCGTGCATGCGCTTGGTGCCCTCGATATCGCAGAGCACATTCCGCGCTTCGAGTCCATCAACGAACGGCTTGAGCGCGCAACACGCTGGCAGATCGTCGCGGTTCCCGGCCTGATCCCCGAGCCGGCTTTCTTCGCCTTGCTGGCGTCGCGCCGATTTCCGGTCACGGTGTGGTTGCGCGAGCCGGAAGAATTCGACTACATCGTCGAGCCCGACGTTTTCCATGACTTGTTCGGGCACGTTCCCCTGCTGTTCAACCCGGTGTTTGCCGACTACATGCAGGCGTACGGTGTCGGCGGACAAAAGGCCGAACGCTTGAACGCGCTTGAGTATCTGGCGCGGCTGTACTGGTACACGGTCGAGTTCGGCCTGATTGCATCCAAGCAGGGCGTACGCGCATATGGCGCGGGGATTCTGTCGTCGGCGGGAGAAACCGTTTACTCGCTAACAAATCCGAAGCCGCAGCGGTTGGGATTCGATCTGAAGCGGGTGCTGCGCACGCCGTATCGAATCGACGACTATCAGGACACATACTTCGTCATCAGTTCGTTCGAACAGTTGTTCGAAGCAACCGCGCCCGACTTCACGCCGATCTACGACGAGATCAGTCGGCTACCGTCGTTGCCGATCGCGGAGCGCTTGCCGCACGAGCAGCTATTTGGACCCAACGTCAGCGGCTAGCGCGCCGAAGGCGGAGCAACGGCGGGCGGTTGGCCGGGTTGCGGCGGTTGACCGGGTTGCGGCGGCTGCCCGGGTTGGCGTAATGGAGCGGCTGGCTGAGCTTGTTGCGCCGGTTGGACCTGAGGCACCGTTTGCGGTGGTGGTTGTGCTTGGGGATTGAACACTGACGATGAATCTGGTGCTTGCTGGGCTGGCGCGATAGGTCGCACGACCGCACCGGGTGCAACGCTTTCCGCCGACAAGGTATTTCCCGACAGCGTAAACGCCGGTGGCTGCGGCGCTCCGCCAAAACTCGCCGCTGGCCGTGGCGGCAATCGCAGTTCCTGCTTGCCGCTTCTAACCGACAATGTCGCTGCCTCAGCGGTCACGGACTCGAGTGAAGTTCCCGGCGCAATCTCCTGTCCCACCAGATACGCGCGCGCCGGTTTGCCGTCGACGATCAACACCGCCGCCGAGTCGGAACCAGCGGCTACCACCCCGACCACCTGCACGTTTGCAACCAGATTTGCCTGAGACGCCTGTACCAGCCCGAACATGCGAGCAGCGAGGACTTGATCCGGTTCGCGCGGCGGTGGCGATCCTAAAGGCGGCGGTGCGCTTACTGGTGCCGGGGTCACGATCTTCACACCCCAGTAGGCCGCGACCGCGCCGACGATCGCGAGCATCGCGATATGTCCAAGTGTGCGGGCAATCCGATTCATCGCGTCAGGGTTCGATTACAAGGTCCGACCAGTTTGTGGAGAAGATACGGGGTTCGTCCATCAACACGCATCGAACGAATAACCCGGTGCTCGATCCCGCTTAGGAGGGGTCTGTGCCCAGAGACCCGTTGATATTATGCGCGCTCCTCTCGGGTGATGCCAAAAAAGCGTTGGCCAATCAACGCTTTCCGATCGCGAGCTCATCCAAACTCCCTTTGGTCGATCCATGAAGCCAGTTCCGACGTTCCGCCGCACCACTGGATTTACGTTGATCGAGATTATGGTCGTGATCACGATCCTCGGCATCCTTGCCGCACTGATCGTCCCGCGAGTTGTTGGCCGTACCGACGATGCGCGCATCGCGGCCGCAAAGCAGGACATTGCATCGGTGATGCAGGCGCTCAAGCTCTATCGTTTGGACAACGGCCGCTATCCAACGACCGAACAGGGCCTGAGAGCGCTGATCGAAAAACCGGCGACTGAACCGACGCCGTCAAACTGGAAACAGGGCGGCTATCTCGAACGCACCTCCCTGCCCAGGGATCCGTGGGGCAAGGACTATCAGCTTCTCAGTCCCGGAATTCGCGGCGAAATCGACGTGTTCAGTTTCGGCCGCGATGGCCAGTCCGGCGGCGAAGGCCCCGACGCCGATATCGGCTCGTGGACGTTGTAGCAGCCGAACCGGCATGCAAGCGGCGCGAGCGCGGCTTCACGCTGCTGGAACTGCTGGTGGTCATCGTGCTCGCCGGCATTTTGATTTCCATTGTCACCGTGAGCGTCACACCCGACCCGCGCCAGTTGCTGGCGCGTGAAGCCGGGCGCATCGGGCAGCTGATGGCGCTCGCCGCCGACGAGGCACGCATCCGCCAGCAGCCCATCGTCTGGGAAGCCGATTTGCGCGGTTATCGATTCGTGACCGAAGCCGGCGGCGAGCGCAAGCTGATCACCGGCGACGACCTTCTGCGCGAACGCTCATGGGATCGCGAGCTTGTCAGCCTCGCCGTGTTTGAATCAGGCGCGGTCAAGCCATCACAAATATTGCTCGGACCGGGTGCGCCGCCGGTGCGCGTACCCATCGCGCGCGAATGGATCCAGTCACGGCTGCGGGTTGAGCTTGCCAATGACCTGGTTCGCGTTTCGGTGGATTTCGACGAGAGCGGCCGTGGCACCGTCGTTGCGAACTAGAACCTGTTCTAGGCCGCGCAAAAAGCGCGGTTTCACGCTACTTGAAGTGTTGGTAGCGCTGGTGATCATTGGCGTCGCGCTGGCAGCCGCGATGCGCGGCGTGATGGCACTCACGGGAACCGCGGAGGACACGCGCCTGAAACTTCTTGCCACGTTGACCGGAGAAAACCGTTTGCTCGAGTTGCGGCTGGCGCGGACTCGCCTCGACCTCGGTCAGGCGACCATCGACTGCGAACAAGGGGGCGTCATGTTTTCCTGCGAGCAGATCGTCAGGTCGACGCCGAACCCGTTTTTCCGCCGCGTTGAGTTGCGGGTGTACGCGGCTCAAAACGACGCCCGGCGGCAGTTCGCGGAAATGATGACCGTGTTGCCAACCAATCAATGAAGCCGTTAAGCAGAGGCAGCGGCTTTACCTTGCTCGAGCTGCTGGTTGCGATCAGTGTGCTGGCGATCGTGTCAGTCATCGCATGGCGGGGGCTGGATACGCTGGTCGTTACGCGCGAGCGACTTGAGCCGGCCGGCGACGAGACGCGTGCTCTGCTAACCGCTTTCGGCCAACTCGAACGCGATCTGGCGCAGGTGGTCAATCTCACCTTGTTCGCGACCGGCATCAATCCGGTCCAGGTCGTCCGCGTTGGCAACGAACCGGCGCTCGCGGTTATGCGCATTGCGCCCGAGGCGCCCGATGGTGTGACGGCGATGCAGACGATCGGCTATCGCGTCACCGATGGCGTGCTGTTGCGTTCCGCCGGCCCGCCGCAACGCAGTCACGCCGCCGTTTCGGCCGAACGTCTAAGCCACGCGCGCCTGCTCGCCGACGTCCGTTCGATAAAGCTGCGTGTGTGGCGCGAAGGTCAGGGCTGGATCGATCCGCTAAACCCCGACACGACCGCCGCGCCGCCGCCCGCGACGGGCGCGACGATCATTGTTCCTCCCGGCATTGAACTGACCGTAGAGAGAACCGACGGCAAGATCTTCCGCCGAGTGCTGCTGGTCGGCTAACGGTGCGCCCCCTCAACCTCTGCCCACCAAGCCCCCTCCCGCAGGGCGGGAGGGCTGGGGAGGGTGCCCTAGAACCTTGCGCAAAGCGCCAGGCGAGTGGAGCGCAGCGCCACGAGCATGGCGCAGCCATGCTGATGGCTCTGTTTGTTGCCGCCCTTGCGACGCTGATCGTCACCGGCCTTTTCTACAGCCAGTTCGTCATCCTGCGCACAATCGAAAATCAGCAACTGGTATCGCAAAGCCGGCTGCTGCTGCGCGGCGCGCTCGACTGGGCGCGAGCGATTCTGCGCGAGGACGCGGTGAGGTCCAACTTCGATTCGCTGACCGAACCATGGGCTCAACCGCTTGCCGAAACGCGGCTCGATCAACTGGGTGAGACTTCCACGCTTGCCGCACAGGCGTCCATCGCCGGCGGTATCGAAGACGCCCAGTCGCGTCTGAATCTGCGCAATCTCGTCAGCGGCGATGGACAGATCAATACGCGTGAACGCGATTCGCTGCGCCGGCTCGCGGGAGTGCTGAACGTTCCGGAGCAGGCCGCCGACTTGATTGCGTTGTACATGCAGGAGGCGCTCGCGCGCCCATCGAGCGGTGGTGCAACTGCCATCGGCTCGTCCAGCCTCCGACCGCTGGCGCTGCTGCTGCCGCGCGACTTGCGCGGCGTCGCCGGCATCGACGCGGATACCGCCGCTCGTCTGGCGGACTACGTTGTGATTCTCGACGAGCGCACGCCCGTCAACGTCAACACAGCGGCGCCGGAGACGATCGCCGCCCGCGTTGCCAATCTGACCATCGCCGATGCGCGTGCGCTGGTGGCCGATCGCGAGCGCGTCGGCTACTTCACGAATCTCGGCGATCTGCAGAACCGGCTGTCGCGTTTCGGACGCGGCGATCTCGGACCCGTCACACAGCAGGACCTCGACACCACGTCGCGCTATTTCTTCGTGCGCGGGCAGGTCAAACTTGACCGCGCCAACACGCGCATGGAAGCTCTGGTCCGGCGCGGTCCTGCCGCCACGTCGCAACCGGTTCTGGTCCTCTGGCAACGTGAGCTATGAAGGAAAAGTCCGCGCAACGGTTGTTGGTGTTCGTGCCGTCGCACCGGCAATTGCCCGGTCGCGCGCAGCTTTCGTCGTCGACTGTCGTGACCTACGTCGCGATCGGTCTCGGCGTCACCCCGATGCAGGCGGGCGAAACACCGATCGCTCTTTTGCCCAAGGCGGCGAACGTCGATCTCGTGTTCGACAGCGCCGACGTTTTCGTCACAGCCATCGAAGCGCCAAAGCTTTCGGACGCCAGGCTGCGACAGGCGCTGCCCAATATGCTGGAAGACCGCCTGCTCGCCGAAGCCTCGGACTGCCACTTTGCGTTCGAGCCACCCGCGCGCGCCAGCGGCGCGACCACGCTTGCGGCACAACCCAAGCTAGCGGTGGCCGTCATCGATCGCGGCTTATTGACACGGGCGCTCGATGCGCTGAACGAATCCGGATATCGGCCGCGCGCCTCATACAGTGAGATCTATGTCGTGCCGGCGCCCGCCGCCGGTGTCTTGAGTGTGAGGCTCGACCGCGGACGCGGCATCGCGCGCAGCGGCCGGCATGACGGCTTTGCGTTTGACTTCGACGGTGCTTCGGTGCCGCCCACCTTGCAACTCGCGGTACGGCAGTTGGGTATCCGGCGCGTGCTTGCCTATGGCCGCGATGCCGGAAGACTCGTTGCGTTGGCCGACGCGCTCGGCGTACAAGTCGATGCGTCGCTGCGCGAAGCGGACCCCAACGCAACGGGCACTGCGGTCAACCTGTTGCAAGGCCCGTTTGCGTCGGCTGGTCTGCTTGGCGGATTGTCGTTGGGCGGCCTTCCGAAACTGACGGCAGCGCGCGTCAAAACGCCGCTGATCTGGACCGCGGCTGCGGCGCTGGTGTTTGTCGCCGGCATGAACCTTTACTGGCTCAAGCTCGAATCCGAATCGCGCGACTTGCACAAGCAGATGGAAATCGGTTTCCGCAGCGCGTTTCCGGAAGCAACCGTGGTCGATCCGGTGCTACAGACACAGCGCCAACTGGGCAGCTTGCGCGCGCGCTCCGGCATCGCGTCGACGGACGACTTTTCCGTGTTGAATGCGCAGATGGCAATGCTGCTGTCGAATGCACCGGTTGGCTCGGTGGCCGGCGTCGAGTATCGCGACGGCGCGCTGCGGGTGAAATTCAAGCCCGGCACGGCGGACAACGCCGCCCTGCAAAACGACCTACGCTCGCAGGCAATACAGCAAGGTTTGCGGTTGCGCTTCGATGCCGATGGGTCGGCACGCGTAACGCCGGCAGTTCCCTGATGGAAGCGCTGCTTCAGTTCTGGGCCGAACGGGCGCCGCGCGAGAAAGCGCTGCTGTCGGCCGCGCTCGTTGTGTTGCTGTGCGCGGTGATCTACCTGGTTCTTGTCGAACCCGCCGCGTCGGGCATCCGGCGACTGGAACGCGGCTTGCCCAATCAGCGCACACAAGCGGCGAAACTCGATACGCTGCTAGCCGAAGTCAAGAATCTGAGATCGCGCGCGCAGGTGGCGTCGCTCAGCGCGCAGGACGCCCGTGCCGCAGTCGAGAAATCGCTCGCCGTTGTGGGAGTGAAGGCAACGCGCATCGTGCCGCTGTCGGACGGCGATCTGCAGCTAACCTTCACCAATGTGCCGTACGCGGCGTGGGCGGGCTGGCTGGCAGGGGTCGAGCGCGAACTGGGAGCGCGCGCGATGAGCGTGAATGCGAACGCAACGGCAACGCCCGGCAATGTCGACGCCGAGTTGGCGTTGCGCCTGGCACGCAAGTGAGCCCTACGATCGATGGGGCGCGCACTCGGATTCGGACTCGTCGTGCTCGGTGCAGCGATTGCGACGGTGCTCGTGATTGCGCCCGCGCAGTGGGCCGCAGCTGTGCTTGCCAAAACGACGCAGGGGCGCGTGCTGCTCGCCGAAACGACGGGGACCTTATGGAATGGTCAAGCGACTCTCGTGTTTGCGCCGAGCGCGGACGCCGGCGTCGCGCGCGCGAGCCTGCCGGAACGACTGGCGTGGCGGCTGTCTCCCTGGTCATTGCTCGCGGGCACCGTCAATCTGACTGTGTCGCATCCTTCCGCGCTCACGCAAGCGCTGCCGATCCGCGCGACGCTCGACGGCCGCGTCGAAACGGGCGGCACGACGTTGCGCCTTCCGGCATCCCTACTCGTGGGACTCGGCGCGCCGTGGAACACCGTGCGGCCGGGCGGTGTTATCTCTGTGACGTGGGACCGAATCGCGATCGACTCAGGTCGCCTGCAAAGCAACCTCGTCGCCGAGTGGCAGTTTGCATCGAGTGCGCTATCGCCGGTCTCGCCTTTCGGTCACTACCGTTTGCTGACCAATGGAGTGTTCCCGGGAACTCAACTGAACTTGCTAACCATTTCCGGTCCCCTCGAGCTGACCGGCAGTGGCACAATCACCGAAGGTGGGCGCTTACGCTTTCAGGGTTTAGCGCGAGCCGCTCCGAGCGCGGACGCTGCTGTCAAGACCCAGCTCACCGGGCTGATCTCGCTGCTTGGGCGGCGCGACGGCGAGTCGGCGATTCTGAACTTCGGATCATGACGAATGACTGATTTGCGCAGTCGCGCAAGGGCCGAACATCCGCGCGCGATCCGATCGTCGCCGCGCAAGCCGATCGTATGGGCGATCGCGTGCGCAATCTCGCTACCGGCAATGCCCGCTTTCGCCCAACGCGGTTCTCCTGGGCCGACGACACCCGCCGTGCGCAAGGGTGACGCCGAGACGGTGATGCTGAACTTCGTCAGCGCCGATCTGGAAGCGGTCGTGCGCGCGATCGGTCAGTTCACCGGACGCACGTTCGTTATCGATCCGCGCGTCAAAGGCACGTTGAATCTCGTCACCGAACGACCGGTCACCAAGGCGCAAGCCTACGAGCAATTGTTGTCGGCGCTGCGCCTGCAGGGATTCACGATCGTCGAGTCGGGTTTGCCGGGCGGGGTCTCTCGCATCCTGCCCGAGGCCGACGCCAAGTTGCAGGGCGGCCGCGTGATCGCGCCGGACCAGACCGCGCCGCGCGGCGATCAGATCGTCACGCAGGTTTTCCGCTTGCGGTATGAGTCGGCGACCAATCTGGTGCCGGTGTTGCGCCCGCTGATCGCACCGAACAACACGATCTCCGCGGTTCCGGCCAACAACACGCTCGTCATCACCGACTACGCGGACAACCTGCGCCGGCTTGAACGCATCATCGAAGCGATCGATTCGCCATCGACGGCCGAAGTCGAGATCGTCCCTCTCAAACATGGCCTCGCGATCGAGATCGCAGCGATTGCCAATCGCGTTCTCGACGAAGGCGCACGCGCCGCCGGACAGGCCACCGACGGCGGCCAGCGGGTGCAGGTGCTGGCCGAGCCACGCACCAATACGCTGATCCTGCGCGCAACCAGCCCGGCGCGGCGCGACCTTGCAAAGCAGCTGATCGCGCGACTCGATCAACCGAGCCTGACGCCCGGCAACATCAACGTCGTTTACCTGCGCAATGCCGATGCGACCCGACTCGCGCCCTTGCTGCGCGCGATCATTGCCGGCGATCCGACCTTTGCTCCGCAACCGGCGCCCAGCGGGCTTTCGCCCGGACCTGTGACACCCGGCCAGCCCGGCCTGGGCGCGCCGCCGCAGCAGATTCCGCAGCAGATCAGTCAACCCGGAGGTGGCGGAGCGCAGGCCGGCGCGCTCGGCGGACTTATCCAGCCGGACGCGGCGACCAACTCTCTGATCATCACGGCTCCAGAGCCGCTGTATCGCAATCTGCGCGCAACGATCGAAAAACTCGACGTGCGCCGGGCGCAGGTCGTCATCGAGTCGCTGATCGTTGAGGTCAATGCGGACAAGGCGGCAGAGTTCGGCGTGCAATGGCAGGCGCTCGGCGGTTTTCGCGAAGGCAATGCGAACGACACCAGCGTGATCGGCGGCACGAACTTCGGGCCGCGCGGCGGCGGTACCAACATCATCGACGCGGCGCAAAACCTCGGTTCTCTTGGACCGGGTCTCAACATCGGCGTGATCCGCGGGACAGTGACAATCCCCGGAATCGGCACCATCACCAACCTTGGCTTCCTGGCGCGCGCGCTGGAAAGCGCTGCGAATGCGAACGTGCTGTCGCGGCCGAACATCCAGACCCTCGACAACGAGGAAGCCAAGTTCCTGGTTGGCCAGAACGTGCCGTTTCAAACCGGTGCGTTCACGCAGGGCGCACAGGGCGCGGCGGTCAATCCGTTCCAGACCTTCGAGCGGCGCGACATCGGCACGCAACTGCGCGTCAAGCCGCAGGTGTCGGAAGGCGGTGCGGTCAAGATGGCGATCTATCTTGAAGTGTCGTCGATTTCACCGACCACCGTGCAGGGCCAGATCGTCACCAACAAGCGCAGCTTCGAATCGAATGTGATCGTCGACGACGGCAACTTCGTCGTTTTGTCGGGCTTGATCGAAGACCGCGCAAGCGACACCGAAAGCCGCGTGCCGCTGCTGGGCAGCATCCCACTGCTCGGATGGCTGTTTCGCTACGAAAACCGCGAGCGTCGCAAGACCAACACGATGATTTTTCTGCGGCCGTACGTGGTGCGCGACGAAACCACGTCGTCGGCGCTTGCGCTCGACCGCTACGACTACATTCGTTCGCAGATCGCGGAATCGCAAAAGCCTGATTCGCTGATCTTTCGCGGTTTCGGCGGTCGCGAGCTGCCGCCACTCGAGAGCCGCGGGCCATTGAAGCCTTCCACACCCACACCCGCGCCAACGCCATCGCCATCGCAAGGCGAGGTACAGACGCTGACGACACCGCCGCCGGCGCCTGCCCCAACGCCGCCGCCGCCACCTCCGGCGCCGCCGCCTGTTTCACCTCCGGTGCCGGTACCTGCGCCAGCGCCAAGTAGCGCAGTCGAACCGAGGCCATTGCCCGCGCCGGTACCAGTGCCACCGTCGGCGGCGCTCGCACCTGCGCCTGCGCCGCAACCCATCCCGTCGCCTCCTCCGGCTGCGGCGTCCAACGGACCGGCAAGTGGCGCTTTCATCGCCAAACCAGGAACGGAGCAGCCGTCGACCGGCGTGCAGCTGATCCAGGTTGCCGCAGTGACAGATGTCGCGCGCGGGCGTGAACTGCAACGGCAGTTGCGCTCCGCCGGTTTCGACGCCTACTGGGAAAGCGTGCGCGCGCCGAACCAGAAGGGCGAAACGGTGCGCGTGCGCATCTCCGTCGATCGCGCGAAGCAAAGCCTTGCCGAAACGCTCGCCGATTTGCAGCGGCGCGGTTTCCAGCCGACCCTGGTGAGCCCATGAGCACTGCGCAGCGCTTCGTGCCGTACGCGTTCGCACGCGACAACGCGATCCTGTTGAAGCCCGCCGGCGAACGCGAGGCTGAGGTCTGGATCAGCGATTCGACGCCGCTCGCCGCACTGAACGAAGTGATGCGGGTGTTCCCCGGCAAGGTCAAGCCGGTTGTCGTCGCGACCGACAAGCTGTCCGAGGCGATCGCGCAGACCTACGCGCAGCAGGAAGGCAGCGCGCAGCAGATCGTCGGCGACATCGAAGGTGAGTTCGACATCACCCGCATGATGCAGGAGGTGCCGGACATCGAGGACCTGCTCGAGACCGAGGACGACGCGCCGATCATCCGCATGATCAACGCGCTGCTAACGCAAGCGGCGCGCGACGGCGCGAGCGACATTCACATCGAAGCGTTCGAAAGCTACTCGCTGGTCCGCTTCCGGGTCGACGGCACGCTGCGCGACATCGTGCGGCCCAAACGCGCGCTGCACGCGGCGCTCGTCTCCCGCCTCAAGATCATGGCGCAGCTCGACATCGCCGAGAAACGCCTCCCGCAGGATGGCCGCATCACACTGCGCGTGGGCGGGCGCGCGATCGACGTGCGCGTCTCGACGCTACCCACCGGTCATGGCGAGCGCGTGGTACTGCGTCTGCTGGAAAAGGATCTGTCGAAGCTGACGCTCGAAAACCTTGGCATGAGCGAGCGCACGCTGAAGCGCTTTGACGAACTCATCCGCCAGCCGCACGGGATCATCCTCGTAACAGGACCGACCGGATCAGGCAAGACGACGACGCTGTACGGCGCGATCCGCCGCCTCGATCACTCGACCACCAACATCATGACGGTGGAAGACCCGATCGAGTATGACCTCGAAGGTATCGGACAGACGCAGGTCAACGCGAAGATCGACATGGACTTCGCGCGCGCGTTGCGAGCAATCCTGCGACAGGACCCGGACGTCGTGATGATCGGCGAGATTCGCGATCTGGAGACCGCGCAGATTGCGGTGCAGGCGTCGCTCACTGGACATCTGGTGCTCGCCACCGTCCATACCAACGATGCCGCCTCATCGGTCACGCGGCTGATCGACATGGGCATCGAGCCGTTCTTGCTGTCGTCTTCGGTGCTGGGTGTGCTGGCGCAGCGCCTGGTGCGCAAGCTGTGCCCGCACTGCAAGCAGCCAGAACCGAACGGTCCCGGTTATCGCGCGGTGGGCTGCGTCCAGTGCGGCCATACCGGCTATCTCGGCCGCACCGGTATTTACGAACTGCTCGGTGTCGACGATCCGATGCGACTGCTGATCCACAACGCCGCCAATGACACCGACATCCGCCGTACCGCCGAGCAAGCCGGCATGCTGCCGATGCGAGCCGACGCGATGCGCTGGGTCGCCTCAGGTACGACCTCGCACGAGGAAGTGTTGCGGGTGACCAGAGAATGACGAATGACGGCGGCTTCGCCGCCAATGACGACCGCTTCGCGGGCTATGAATGTCCGCCCGGCCACCCTGCTGTTCTCATAGGCGCGCAGCGCCGTCATCGCGGCCGTAGGCCGCGTCATTCGTCATCCCGTTGCAATGGCCGCCTTCCGTTACGCCGCGGTAGATAACGCCGGCAAGGATCAGTCCGGCGTATTGGAAGCCGATTCGGCGCGCGTAGCACGCCAGTTGCTGCGCGGACGCGGTCTGGTGCCGCTGAAGGTCGAACCGGTTCTTTCCGAGTCGCAGCGCACGCAGCTGACGCTCACGATCGGCCGGCGCCTGGGCCAGACCGAACTCGCGGTGATGACACGACAGCTGGCGAGCTTGCTGGGCGCAGCGCTGCCGGTGGCGGATGCCTTGACCGTGATGGTCGAGCAATCGGAACGCCAGCATGTGCGCGAGTTGATGGCGGCGATTCGAACCGATGTTCTCGGTGGCACGTCGCTGTCCAAGGCGTTGGCGCGGCATCCGCGGCAGTTTCCCGATATCTATCGCGCGTTGATCTCGGCCGGCGAAGAATCAGGCAAGCTGGGTTCGGTACTCGCAAGCCTGGCCGACTACATCGAAGAGCGCGCCAAGCTGCAGCAGAAGATCACGCTCGCGTTCGTCTATCCGATCATCGTGACGGTGGTTGCATTGCTCGTCGTCATCGGACTGTTGACC
>Ga0187892_10009064_pt1 | contig 13279 bp, 8 predicted proteins | sample MA1701073metaG_FD_139345 | JGI IMG/M metagenome (GOLD analysis project Ga0187892, IMG submission 139345) | Bio-ooze microbial communities from a basaltic lava cave in the Kipuka Kanohina Cave System on the Island of Hawaii, USA - MA170107-3 metaG ...
CGTTCCTTGAAAAAAAGAGAGAACGAGCTGGAGGCCGAACAGGGCGCCTAAGATTGAGGAAGCAAGATGTTTCATCCCGTTCTATCCCTTCATCTCCCGTAGTATTTTTATCCGTTCCGCGACCGGCGGATGGGTGTTGAAGAGGTTGGCGAACCAGCCGACGGCATCTTTCCCCGCGTGATCTTTGAGCGGGTTTTCAATGTAGAGGTGGGCGGTCGCCTTGTTGGCCACTTCCAAGGGCTCATGGTCGTGGGCGATTTTCTCCAGGGCAGCGGCGAGTCCCTCGGGATACCTGGTCATGAGAGCCCCTGTGGCGTCGGCCAGAAATTCCCGTTTGCGGGAGATGGCGAGCTGGATCAGTGTGGCAAAAAGGGGTGAGAGCAGGGCCAGGATCAGACCAACCAACATGAGGATGTTTCCGCCTTCTTCGCGTCGGCGGCTCCCCCGCCCGTACCAGGTCATCCGAATGAAAAAATCCGAGAGGAGCGCGACAATCCCCACTAACGTCACCACAATCGTCATCACCCGGGTGTCTAAGTTGCCGATATGGGAGAGCTCGTGAGCAAGCACGCCTTGCAGTTCATTTTTGTTGAGTTTTTCTACAAGGCCGGTGGTCACCGCCACCACGGCGTGCTGCGGATCGCGTCCGGTAGCAAAAGCGTTCGGGGCGGAGTCCTGAATAAGGTAGAGCTGCGGCGTCGGCAGTCCGGCGGTGATGGCCAGATTTTCCAGTAGTCGATGGAGCTCGGGGTGGTCACGTTTGTCCAGTTTTTGGGCGCGAGAAATAGCGAGCGTGATGCGATCGGAATAATAATAAGAAATCCAGGCCTGGATGGTGCTGAAGCCAACCGCGATATAGAGAATGACCGGCGAGTCGTAGGCCCGGGCAAAGATCCAACCCACCCCGATGATCAGAATAAGAAAAATCCCTAACAGGAGGACTGTTTTTTGTTTATTTGAGGCGACATGCGTGTAGAGCGTCGGCATGAGTGTATTCTAACAGATTCGATACCTTGACAGACTGCTGGGAGGAGTGGACACTGGGGCAAGACGGTGACCATGCCGGACAAGAAAGAAAAAAAAGATAAAACCAGTAAGAAAGCTATTGCTTTAGCAGCCGCTGCGGCCGCCGCCGCCGTCACACCACAGGCGGCCGAAGTTGTCGTTCAAAGGACGGAGCTTCCTGCACCAGCCCCTCCGACCAAGGTAGATGTCCCGGAACCTCCCCGTTTTGAATACTCGAAACCTCGTCCACTCAAGACGATTGGGGATCTTCTCCGGGGCGCATTGGGAGCAGGCGAGGCAGGTTCGCAGACTACTCCAACTAATCCCGGTCCTTCATCCGAGCAGCCGGCGGACAACGAGCGCGTCTAACGTAAACTCTTTAAGTACTTTTCCACTGCCACTTCCGGAATCCGGGCCACCAGCGCCCGGTATTTTTGATCCGCCTCCCGCTTGAACTCCTGCAAAGGATCTTTGCCGACCAAACTTTCGAAGTCGATGCCGCTTCTGATGGTCTCCAGTTCCGTCAGGTGCTCCGCCCATAGTTCGTCAATTGCCTTAAGGTAGGCAGCTCGCTTGGCCGCCTGGATCGTCTCCGGACCCTCCATCTCTTTCTTTTTCTGCTCCTGCCACAAGATTAAGTCTTCGACCGCTTGGCGGAATGCACCCAAATCCTTGAGTTCTTTAAATTTTTGCAGCCACTCGTCGTCCGAAACGCCAATCAGCAGCGGCCGTAAAAGCTGCAGAGCGGCCGAAAAGTCGACGATGAGCTCTTGGTCGGAAACGCGGTACCGCTTGATAAGCGTGGTCAACGCGTTCAACCACTCGGCGGTATCCTCCTCCAGCACACTATCGAGGTCGTCCCTGGTCAAGTATTTGCCCCGCAGTTGGTAGAGGAGTTCCCGCTGGCCGTTCAAGAAGCGATCGTACCGCAGCAATTGTACCCGCATGGTTTTGTTCCGTTCCTCGACCCGGCGTTGGACCGTCTCAAACAGCGAGTGGATGTCCGCTTGATCCGGAAGCGGTGCATCGATCTTCCAGGTGGGAAACTGTTTTCTGATCTCCCCCGCTTCATCGGGAAGAAAAGTCGTCACGAGTTCGTCGTCTAAAGAGAGGTAAAACACACTCAGGCCCGGATCCCCCTGCCGCCCGGCCCGGCCACGGAGCTGATCATCAATCCGTTTCGATTCGTGCCGCTCGGTGCCGATGACAACGAGCCCGCCGGCAGCCTTCACCATCGTTGCGTCGGTGGGATTGGGCGGATTGCCGCCTAACAGTATATCGACACCCCGTCCGGCAAGATTTGTCGCTAGTGTCACTGTTCCACTTCTTCCCGCTTGAGCAACGAGTTGCGCTTCTTTGGCGTGCTGTTTGGCATTCAAGACCTCGTGGACAATATGGGCCTTTTCGAAAACTTGGGAGAGATGTTCGTTGTCCTCAATGGAACGAGAGCCGATAAGGAGCGGTTGCAGATTTGACTTGCGCTCCGTCACCTCTTTGACGAGGGCTTGCTCTTTGCCTGCTCTTGTCAAAAACACCCGGTCCTTTTCGTCTGTCCGGATCGTGGCCGTATTGGTCGGGACGGGAATCACCTCCATGTTGTAGGCCAAAAGTAATTCGTCCGCGGCGGGCAGCAGCGTCCCGCTCATACCGGCAAGCTTTTGATACTTTTGGAAGTAGGACTGCAGCGAGACACTGGCGATGGTTTTGTGCTCGGGTCGAACCGGCGCCCCTTCTTTGGCCTCGATGGCCTGGTGGAGTCCTTCGGTGAATCGCCGGCCGTACATAAGCCTACCGGTGAATTCGTCAACAATCACCACCTCGCCGTCTTTAACAATGTAATCCTTGTCCTTGTGAAACAGGGTGCGCGCGCGGAGTGCCGCATCAACGTGGAAAGTCAGGTTCTCTTGGGAAGCATCATAGAGGTTAGAAATACCCAGGAGCTGTTCGAGCTTGGCTTCTCCCTCTTCGGTCAAGAAAGTGGTTTTGAGCTCTTCGTCAACCTCGTAATCATGCTCTTCCTGGAGGTTTCCAATCAGGTGAGCAAACTTTGCAAACTCGTTGGTATCCGCAACCCGCTCTTCGGCGATAATGAGGGGCGTTCTCGCCTCGTCTATTAAGGTTGAATCCATCTCATCAAGCAAGGCAAAGAAAAATCCTCCTTCGTGGGGTCGCCGCTGCACCTGGTGGGCTGCATCCGTTACCAAATTATCGCGTAGGTAGTCGAACCCGAACTCAGAGACCAACCCGTAGGTAATATCGGTCCGGTAGGCTTGGCGCCGACCGGTGGGTTCCAGGGCGTTGGAAAGGGAGACCGGAAACGAGGACGTCGGCGGGCCGCTCCGGTAGCGGAAGGAGGCGCCAGGGACGATACTCCCGACAGTCAAGCCGAGGGTTGTGTACAACGCTCCCATCCATTCGGCATCACGCCGGGCAAGGTAATCATTGACCGTGGCGATATGGACGCCTTTCCCGGCCAGCGCATTGAGGTAGGCAGGGAGTGTCGCGGTCAAGGTTTTCCCCTCCCCGGTCTTGATTTCCGCGGCCTTTCCCTGGTGGAGGAGGATCCCCCCAAAAAGTTGCACATCAAAATGGCGCTGTTTGATCGTTCGCTTGGCCGCTTCCCGCACCAGGGCGTAGGCATCGGGAAGGAGATCATCGAGACTTTCCCCGTGTATCAGGCGCGCTTTGAACAAATCGGTTTGGCCAGCAAGTTCCTTGAGAGAAAGCTTGGCCGTTTTGGATTCCTGGCCGTTAATGGTTGCGACTAACTTGTCGAGCGCAGCCTGTTCCTTCGTGTTTAAGGCCATAGCTCGTACACAAAAAATGCTGTCGTAGAAGTTGGGAAGCGTTCTTGATTCATACTTCTTCTACTATACCAAAAACCCGAGGTTTGAGCTCGGGTTTTTGTCGAGATGTATCGAGGTTAGAAGGAAACTTTGACCGGCTTGGTCTCTTCTTCCGTGGCGTCGAAGAGCGGAAACTTGGTGAATTTTAACCACCCGGCGATGAGGTTGGTCGGGAAGGACTCGATTTTGGTATTGAGGTCCCGGACGTTGGCGTTGTAGAAGCGCCGCGCAGCCATGATCTTGTCTTCCGCATCCACCAGCTCCTGCTGGAGATGCTGAAAATTCTGATTGGCCTTAAGGTCGGGGTAGTTTTCAGCGACGGCAAAGAGAGTTTTCAAGGCCCCGGTCAGCATGTTCTCTGCCTTGGCATGATCTTCCGGCGTCTTGGCCTGCATGGCCCGCGTCCGCATGTCCGTCACCTTCTCCAAGGTTTCCCGTTCGTGCTTGGCATAGCCCTTGACCGTTTCCACCAAGTTGGGAATGAGATCGTAGCGCCGCTTCTGCTGGACTTCGATGTCCGATGATGCTTCTTGGACTCTATTCCGAAGCGACACGAGGCTGTTGTAGGCGTAGATCAGCCAGACGACGACTGCCCCAAGCACACCGAGCACAATCCACACTACTGACATCGCTTACTCCTTTCCTTTCCGCGATTTGAGGTTCCGGGTTGCCACGTTCGCTTTCAGTCTAGCAGCTTTTCGTATGTCTTTCTCTTTTTCCCCTTGCTTCCGGTCTTGACGGGCGGCGCGCTTTTCCTCTCGAATCTCTTTGACTACCTCTCCGACCGGTTTAGGGGTCGCTCGCTGCTGCTCTGCACGGGTACGATCGGCGAGCAAGAGCTTGGCCCGTTTGTCAGACGCAGGAATGGCCAGCCCGCGGGGTAAAAGGTAATGTCGCCAAAACCCGCCGGAAACCAGTTTCTGCTCACCTTTTTGGGCGACCTTCTCCAGGGTGGCGGTAAACACCACGTCAACCTTTTTACTCATGGTCAGTCCTTCTCTTAACTTGATTACTTGTCCAGCTCGGCAAGTGCCCGATCCAACTGCGGATCCCGGTCTTGGTCAACATCTTCATCGGTCCGTTCAACGGCGAGGTCCGGCTGAATGCCTTCCGTATCGATTTCCCGGCCGTCGGGAGTGAGCCACTTGGCAACGGTGACCCGCAACGAACTGCCGCCCGTCAATTGTTCCAAATCCTGCACCGAACCCTTGCCAAACGTCTGCTCGCCGATAATGGTTCCTCGTTCGTAGTCTTGGATGGCGCCGGCAAAAATTTCCGAGGCAGAGGCCGAACCGCCGTTCACGAGTACGACCAGCGGTTCCCTGGTGACCTTGGCGGAAAATGTTCTGGTCAAACGCTCCTCTGAACCATCTTTCTTGCGTTCCTTCAAAATGATGTCTTCAGTTGTGAAGAGACTTGTTACGTCGATGGCGGCATCCAAGTATCCGCCGGGGTTGTTTCGAACGTCGACGATAATTGCGTCAGCCCGCGCAGCCACAATCTCGTCAGCAAATCTTTTCATTAAGTCTGATGTCTCCGATCCAAACTGCACAATTTTGAGGTAGGCCACTTTCTTCCCTGATGGCGTCTCCTTGTAGGAGAGCTGGACGCTCTGCACGGTAATGGTCTCTCTTTTGACCGGAACCTCCCGGGGTTCCTGATCCCCAACCGAGAGAATGGTGAGGGTCACGGTCGATCCTGCTTCGCCGCGAATCTTGCCGGTCGCTTCAGAGAGCGGCATGCCGTCGGTGGGCATTCCGTCGATTGTGATAATCCAGTCTTTGGGCTTCAGACCGGCCTGTTGGGCCGGTGAATCCTCTAGGGGCGACACGATCACTAAACGCTCTTCCCGAATGGCGATCTCCGCCCCGATCCCGTCGAACTTCCCGGCGAGATCATCCAAAAACGACTCGCTCTCATCGGGCGGGAGAAAGGCAGTATAGGGATCGCCGACCGCAGCCACCATCCCCCGAATTGCCCCAAAGACGAGCGCTTGGACATCCACCTCACCAATATACTTTTGCTGCAGAAGGTCCCAGGCTTCCCAAAAGAGAGAGAAATCGACCTCCCGCGGCTTTGTGAGTTCAGTGTTGACCAGTTTGGGCACGAAGCCTGATTCAAATTTGAAATTTTGGTGTCCAAAAAGATACCCCAGAAAAAAGACCAGGGCGAGAGTAAAAACGGCCAAGAATAACTTAAGGAAACTTCTGCCCGGCATGAAGAGTATTGTACCGATTTATCGCAAGGCAAGCTACAAGCAAAGAGGAGGGCACCCTCCTCGGGGTACCCTCCTTCATTTTTCCACGTCGCGTGGGATGAATCCTTTTGTGTCAGTCCCGGGACTAAGTAATGGGAAAATCGTGAACCAAAGGGTGGTGGACCGAAGAAAGATTCGCGATTTTCAGATCTCGATTTACTGCGCGGCAGGCGTCGGCGTGGTAGCGGGAGCTGGTGTTCCGGTACGGCCTGCTTTGTGATCTTTGATGGCAGAAACAACACGTCCATCGTCTTTGAGGTTTTCCCAGAAGAGGACATGATCACGGTTGATGACCATCTTGTCTTGCGGCCCGTGCAGCTCGTTACCAAGTTTTACGAGAGAGAGGCGGGGCTGCTGCTGCCCTTCACGCTCGGGTTGAATCTGCCCCTCTACCTGCAAGTAATAGATATCTTCTATGGTCACATCGGTCGCCGTTGTGCCACTGATCTTACCGAAATAGACCTGTCCGTTGCTCAAGAAGACTGCTTGGTAGCCACCCGTAGATACTTGCCCCTGACCGGGAAGCGCACCCACGTACCGAAGGGCGAAGAAGACGGCTACGGCCAAGATGATCACGGCCAGCGCCAGTCCTACATTGCGTCTGTTATACATATAACGAAACCTCCAATTTAACTTGTCTTCACCGAGCATAGGGGGAGGGTATGAATCTTGTCAAGTCCACAAAACCCTACAAGCGGCATAGACGGCAAAAACAAAAAATTCCTGCCGATCTGCCTTTCGTTCCACCCCCATGACTAGATGGTCGAGGTAAAATTGACTATTGACCGATGTTGACCTGGCCGACTTCTATGACCTTATTTGTACTCGGTCGATAAAGAATGGCTTTTTTTGCTTGGGTATAGATTAAAACTTTGTCCCCGATCTCGGCCTTGGAGAAAAACTGCTGATCTTGCAAACGTTCCTTGTCGGTCACAGTGGCAATAGTAGGCGTTTCCCCTTCCGGCAGAGCGATGAGCTTGCCGACGGCGTCAACGATCTTTTGGTTTTCTACCCGCGCCGCCTCTTCGGGGTTTTTGAGGAGGGCTACCTGCGCTTGGGCGTCCTGGTATTTCTGATACAGTCTGACCCCTGCCGTTGCCGCACCCAACAGGAGCACGGTGAGAAACACGGGATGAAAAATAAAGGCGCGCAGCCCAGACAATGAGGCACCCGCACTTCGCCTAAGGCTATTCATGAATCATGTCTCCTTTATCTGCAGCGTATTTCTCTCGTTGCTATCTGTCAAGGGAACGCTTTTCACGGCTGGGCGACCGGCGGTTGGGAGGCGGTTTGATTTTCTTTGACCGATAGCGCCACCCAGGAAAACATAAGATCAGATTCAGCCGGTTTATTAAGAAGAATGGTAAAGCCGTGCGTGTTGCGCTGACTAATCAAGTAACGAATATCACTAGCCAAAAACTGGGCTTCGGCCTCAGCAGCGCCCGTATCGCTATTAAATGCAGGGCTTGCAGTGATCACCGGCGGTGATTCATACGCTCTAGTAAAGGTGACCTCAACCTCTGTCTGCCCCGCTAAAATCGTGGCGAACCCGGCGGTGTCTTTATTAAATGTTGGTCGGCCAGCAAACTCAACATCCTTGTTGAAAACGACGCGGTCAAAGAAGGTGGCGAGCTTCTGAAAGACCGTTGCTTCCTTAAACTCGGCTGGCCCGCCAATGACCAGCCCCCCGGCTGCTTCCAGCTTACCTATGACAGCAAGGTCCAGAGTAACGGTTGCTTTGCCGAGGATGATGTCAGAAAGATCCAGCGGAGCAGGAATGTCTTCCACTTCTGATGTTGTGGTCGCGTCACCCGGAGTAGGACCGCTGGGAACCTCGTTACTCAATTCAAGGCCGACAATGTCCTTGGCTTCAATTTTGTCGGCAGTGAGCGTCCCCTTAAAGATGGCATTCCCCGCTGCATCAATGGAAGCCGCCGTCTCACCGTCTTTTCCTTTAATCACCAGCGACCCGTCTTCGCCCAGATCCATGGTTAGCTGGGTAGTCAGGATCTTGATCGTGTCGAGGGTGGCGGTCTCGGCAGAGAGTTTCGGGGTGATCACTTCGAGGCCGGCTACCAAGCGGTCGGTCAGAATGTCCGATAGGAAACTGCTCTCGACTGGCTCGACCATTTGGCTGTTAGCAATGAGCTGGGTGAGGACTGTCTGAGCAAATTGATTGTCATTGCCGTCGCTGCCCTCCTCAACTAAACCGGGGAACACTTCGGCAAGATTGACGCCGCTCGAGTACGAGTTATTCACAAAAGCCATCACGGCACCGATTTCCGGATAATTGTAGTCGAACAGTGCCTGTCCCAAGATCCGTCCGGCCTTGGTCGCTTTCATGGCCACTCCGGGGATAGACGAGGCGGTAAGAAAATCCCCTGCCTTAATGGGGCCATTCTCGGTAGATACATTGACCGGAACCCTCCCGGATAGCGCCACGGCCACCGGGATACGATCTTTGTACCCATCGGGGAGGACTTGGACACCCCTGCTGGGGTCGTACACGTCGTCTAGAACCAGTCCGGGTTTCGTCGAAACGATTCCGATGGCATTCCGGTCATAAGCGCCGGTACTTTTAACCACTCCGCTCGCAAAGGTCGGATCCAGGGAGACCACATCGCCCGGGTGAATGGAGCGATCTTTGGTGTAGTAGTTTTCGGCCAAGTCAGCACCGGTGGTCACCGGAGACCAATAGCCAAGCACGCCCAATCGAAAGGTAACCGTGCCGCCGTCGATCAGCTCGTCGAGAGAGTAGTCAAAGACTTGGCCTGCGTCAAGTGAAACAATCACTATGCCGCCATCATCGACGAACGGCGACGCGATTTGATCGTTGTCTTCAATCAGGCCGATGATGTTGTCCGCACTCTGCGCCGTGCCATTCGGCATGACGTGTGCCTGCCAAGCGTCCCCGCTTGTCTGGACCGTAAACACAAGATCGTAGCCCAGAAGCACTTGCGTTGCATCGGCCGCTGTCTGAGTCGTAACATCAACATCGGTGGCCGCCACATCAACGGTGTTTCCCGTCGTGTTAAGGACATTCGTGTAGGCCACACTGGTGAACTTGCTGTAATTACTGCTGCCGCAGGCCCAAACGCTTGATGAATCGTTCCATTTCAAGACTTCGTTGTTGGCGCAGCCCTGGAGAAGACCGATGCCGCCCGTTCCCGCCTCCATCCCCGAACCGCTGCTCGTGCCGCCCGCACCATCCCCTGACGTAAGATCGTTCTCATCAACCAATGGCGCATCTTTTCCATCCAGACGATTAAGCTCAACCGACGAAATCGACGTTCCGTTGGAGAGAATGTCGTTGGCGCCGATGTTTATAGCATTGACAATGTCGGGATCGGAGGCGTCAATGGCATCGGTGATAACCCCGCCGGTCGCCACGTTGAAGAGGAGTCCGTCGGTGATCGTCAGGTTGACATCTAGGTTCTCCAAGAGGAGGAGTTGGGGCGGTACCTCTGTGCTGGCGTTGTCGGTCCTGGAAATACTTACGGTGTTATCCGCCACAATATCGATGTCGAAGTTACTGTCGGTGGTATTGTCAGAGAGGATAAAATCAATATCACGGACATCGCTGGTGGTGATTGAATTGCCCGCATCGTAGGCACCTTGCAGTGAGGCTCCAGCGGCGCCGGCATCGGCCGAACACTGCCAAATGTTCGAGGCGTCGACCCACTTTAAGACCTGTGCATCGGTACAGCCCTGCAGCAGCCCCAGCCGGTCCGTGTCAGTTTCTAATCCAGATCCGGAACTCGAGCCGCCCGCGCCGTCTCCGGTGATGAGACCGAGGGCGTCAGCATCAATGTTCCCGGCCGCGGTCGTAATGGTAACATTCGACGAACCAGCCTGAATCGTTCCCTGGGTATCCACGTTGCCCGAAGAACCGGTGACCGTGAAGTTTGTACCGGTAATGTCGTTGGCGCCAAAAGAAAGGGCGGTATTAATTTCGGCGTCGGCGACGTCAACGGCGGTGGCAATGGTGCCGGTCGATGTTCCGGCAATAATCATCCCAGCCGTGAGGCCGGTGGCCACCGTCCCGGTGTAGTTGATAGTCAAGCCGCTTTCCGTTGTTCCCGAACCGCCAACTGAAATAACCTCCGCTCGCTGTGTCCCCGAGGTGGAATTATTCGTCAGGGTTGGGGAAATAAGATCGACGGCATTCGAACCGGTGAGGGTGTTAGTCAGGGTGAGATTTTCTGTTTCAAGGAGTGTCAGGTCAACGTCGGTGTTAAAGGTGGAGAGACCGTTGGCGGTGAGGCCTTCCGAGACTACCAATGCACCCGCGTTGGTGGTCGTGATACTGGTTCCACCGAGAGTGATGCCGGCACCGGCCGCCGCCCCGAGAGCCAGGGTGTCCGCTGACTCGTCAATAAAGAACCAGTTCACCGAACCATCCCAAATCCGGAAGTCCCCGGTATCCGTCCCCTGGCCGACCTCGATATCAAAGTTGGCCGAGACGAGGTCTACGCCGAGGGCGCCTTCAGCACTGACCACTGAAATGGTGTTTCCTCCCACGTACGCTTGATCAAGGGTTACACCGGAGGGGTTGGCACTACATATCGCGAGGAGGGTACTGGCATTCCGACACAGGGAGGTGGAACCAGCGGTTCCATCAAGTGTTGGAATTCTGACTGTGTCGTTGAGGTCGATAACGCCGGCCCCTGCAGCGACGATAGTCAGGTCTTCTCCGGATGGAGTGGTGAGGTCAGTGGTATCGCTGACCGTCACTTGTCCGGTGGAGGCGACATCGAAGTCGGAAAAGTTGATCACGGCGCTGGTCCCGACAATGTCGTTGACACCAAGGTCAATGCCCGTTCCGATCTCGGCGTCGGTGAGGTTAATGGCAGTAGCAATGGTGCCAGTGGAGGTACCGGCAATCGTCAAACCGCTGGTAAGACCACTTGCAACCGTCCCAGTATAGTTGATCGTCACACCCGTCTCGGTAGTGCCCGATCCGCCGACTGATAGAACGGCAGCATTTTGCGTGCCGCTGGTCGTATTGTTGGTTAGAACAGTCGAAATGAGGTCGACGGCATTCGTGCCAGTAACTGTATTCGTCATTGAGAAATTTTCTGTCTCCGCAAGAGCCAGGTCCACATCGGTATTGAAAGTCGAAAGCCCATTCGCGGTGAAGCCTTCGGAGACAGCTAGGGCACCAGCGTTCGTCGTCGTAATGCCGCTTCCCCCAATGGTGATGCTGGCACCGGCGGCTGCTCCCAGAGCCAGGGTATCGGCTGACTCGTCAATAAAGAGCCAGTTGGCTGTGCCGTCCCAAATCCGGAAGTCTCCCGTGTCTGTCCCCTGGCCGACCTCGATGTCGAAGTTGGCCGAGACGAGGTCGACGCCGAGGGCGCCTTCGGCCGCCACAACCGAAATGGTATTCCCGGCTTGATAGGCCTGGTCGAGGGTGACCCCGGAGGGGTTGGCAGAGCAGGTGGCCAGAAGGTTGGAAGCATTCCGGCAGAGGGTGGTCGCGCCGGTCGTTCCGTCCAGGGTGGGGATCCGAACGGTATCGTTGAGTTCGATGACTCCAGTAGTACCAGCTGTCAAGGTGAGGTCTTCCGCTGCCGGGGAAGTAATGTCGGTCGTGTCGCTGATGGTCACCTGCCCGGTAGAGGCCACATCGAAGTCAGCAAAGTTGATGCTAGCACTTGTTCCGACAATATCATTGACGCCAAGGTCAATCCCCGTTCCAATCTCGGCGTCGGTGAGAGTGATGCCCGTGGCGATGGTGCCCGTGGAAGTCCCTGCAATGGTCAATCCAGACGTCAAGCCGCCCGCCACGGTCCCGGTGTAATTGATCGTGATACCAGTCTCCGTCGTCCCAGAGCCGCCAATCGAAACAGCCTGGGCGTTTTGACTACCAGACGTCGTGTTATTGGTTAAAGTAGCGGAGACGAGATCAACCGCATTGGTTCCCGTAACCGTATTGGTCAGGGTGAGATTTTCGGTTTCGAGGAGAGTGAGGTCCACATCGGTGTTGAAAGTAGCAAGCCCATTGAATATTGCGGTGGAAGCAAAGGTCGTGGGGTCCTGGACGTCAAAGGCGTCAACCCCGTTGATGATGACGTCGTTCCCCGCTCCAGTCGAGGCAATGGTGATGGCCCCGGTGCCGGTGATGTTCCCGATGTTGACCAGGTTGCCGGAGTTATCGACTCTGGTGGTCGAGTTAGTCTGGAGGGTTCCGGTCGTGGCATTCAGCGTGGTCCCGGTAATCGTCGAGCCGGCAGTCACCGCGCCTGCTCCGGTCACATCAAAGTTCGTAAAGTCAATAAGGGCCAAGCCGCCTGCAATGGTATTGTCTCCTATATTGAGCGCATTGACGATTTCTGGATCAGACACGTCGAGGCCGTCGGTGATCACTCCGCCCGCCGCGACGTTGACCAGGAGCCCGTCGGCGATGGTCAAGTTGACGTCCAGATTTTCCAGAAGAAGGAGTTGGGCCGGGGCTTCGGCAGAGGCATTATCCAGACGAGAAATGGAAACGGTGTTGTCGGCAAAAATGTCAATATCGAGGTTCGAGTCGGTCGTATCGTCCGCCAGTTCGATGTCAAAATCCCGGGCATCCGAGGTGTTGATAAGGTTACCGCCGTCGTAGGCAGCTTGGAGCGTCCCGCCACCGCCTGCGTCTGTCGTGCAGAACCAGACATTGGTTGTGTTGTTCCACTTCAAAATCTCGTTATCCAGACAACCTTGGAGAAGACCCAGCCGGTCGGTATCGGTTTCCAGGCCCGAGCCGGAGGAGGTAGCACCAGCACCGTCACCGGTAATGAGAACGATGGCGTCGGCATCAATATTGCCGGCTGCCGTGGTAATGGTGATATTCGATGAGCCGGCTTGAATCGTACCGGAGACATCGAAGTTGCCGGTGAGATTTGTATTGTCTAAAAGCTCAATGGTGTCGGCCGAGTTGAGGGTGATGTCGTTGCCGGCGCCGGTCGAGGCAATTGTAATCGCTGCTGTAGCCGTTAGGTTGCCGATGTTGACCAAGTTGCCTGTACTGTCGATGCGGCTCGTTCCCCCTGTCTGGAGAGCAGTGGTTGCATTCACGTTTCCACCCGTTACGGTCCCCGTCGTCGTGATGGGGTCCGCTCCAACGTCGATCGAGCCAAAGCCAGCCCCGATCGAGCCCGAACTCAATGTCCCTGTACCTATGATCGATGTC
>Ga0187892_10009065_pt1 | contig 13279 bp, 16 predicted proteins | sample MA1701073metaG_FD_139345 | JGI IMG/M metagenome (GOLD analysis project Ga0187892, IMG submission 139345) | Bio-ooze microbial communities from a basaltic lava cave in the Kipuka Kanohina Cave System on the Island of Hawaii, USA - MA170107-3 metaG ...
CCGACCGGCCCGTCGACTGCGGCGTCCTGGGCGTGGAGTTGGGCGCCCTGTGCTTCTGACGGCGTCGGGCACCCGGTTTAGCTGTCTGGCGTCGGGCACCCGGTTCCTTCGGAACTCGCCCGCTGCGCCCGGCGGGGCCCCTGCCCCGCCGGTGTGCCGAACGTGGCGCGGCGCGTTCCCCGCCGGTGTGCCGAACGCCGTGCGGCGCGTTCGGCGGCACCCGGATCAGGTCGGTGTGCCTGGTGGAGCGACGAGACCGGACTGGTAGGCCATGACGACGAGCTGGGCGCGATCGCGGGCGTGGAGCTTGATCATGGCGCGGCTGACGTGGGTCCGGGCGGTGGCGGTGCTGATGTAGAGCTCAGCCGCGATCTCGTCGTTGCTTGATCCGAGGGCGACGAGAGCGGTGACTTCGCGTTCCCGGTCGGTGAGTTCGCGCAGGGCTCCGGTGGCGGTGCCGGTCCGGTGCGGCTGGGCAGTGAACTGGGCGATGAGTCGACGGGTCACGCCGGGTGAGAGCAGGGCGTCACCGGCCGCCACGACGCGTACGGCGCGCACGAGCTCGGCCGGGTCGGTGTGCTTGACGAGGAACCCGCTGGCACCGGCTCGCAACGCCTGGAAGACGTCCTCGTCGGCGTCGAAGGTGGTGAGGATCAGGACTCTCACGTCTTCGAGGGTGTCGTCGGCGATGATCTGCTGTGTGGCCTGGAGCCCGTCGAGGTCGGGCATGCGAATGTCCATCAACACGACATCGGGTCTGGTGTCACGCACGACGGTGATGGCGGTGGAGCCGTTGTTCGCCTCGCCGACGACCTCGATGTCGTCCTCGTTGTCGAGCAGCGCACGGAAGCCGGCCCGGACCAGCACCTGGTCGTCGGCCAGCACGACGCGGATCATGGCGTCGCCCAGTGGGCCCGGACGAAGAAGCCGCCCCCCGGGTCGGGGCCGGCGACGAAGGTGCCCCCGCTCGACTCGGCGCGCTCTCGCATGCCCGTGATCCCGACCCCACCGCCCGCTCCAGCCGTTCCGGTGCCGGCACCGGACCCGTTGTCGCGAACCTCGACGACGAGGCCGCCGTCGGCGTCGGTGGCGACCGTGATCGTCACCGTCGAACCCGGGCCGGCGTGGCGCGCCGCGTTGGTCAACGACTCCTGCACGATGCGGTAGACGGCGATGGCCACGGGCGGGGACACCGCGGCCGGCGGCCTGCCGTGAAGGGTGGCCTCGAGGCCGGCCTGGCGGCTCGACGCCACCAGCCCGTCGAGCTGGTCGAGCCCGGGGACCGGCGCTCGTTCCATGTCCTGGGCCGGGTCGCGCATGAGTCGCAGCAGCGACGTCATCTCGTCGAGTACGTCGCGACTGGCCTCCTTGATCACCACGAGCGCCTCGCGGGCCTGGTCGGGGCGTCGGTCCATCAGGTGGGCGGCGACACCCGCCTGGACGTTGATGGCGGCCATCGAGTGAGCGACGCTGTCGTGGAGGTCGCGGGCGATCCGGAGCCGTTCCTCGGTGACGAGTCGCCGCGTCTCGGCCTCTCGGGTGTGCTCGAGGTACCGGGCTCGCTCCTCCAGCGCGACGAGGTTCTGGCGGCGGTTGTGCACCGCGTCGCCGAGGAGCACCGCGGCAGCCGACCACCCGACGAAGACGATATGGATCAGCGGCGAACCGGTGTCGCCCACCACGCCCACGCCGATCAACGAGCCGGCCAGAACGACCGCGGCGCCATACGAGCGGCGCCGGTTACCGGCCGAGGCGAGAGAGTAGAGCGCCAGCCAGGCGGTGACGAAGATCGGGCCGCCGAGGTAGTCGCGGGCCGCGTAGACGCCCAGCGCGCCGCCCACGACCACCACCGAGGTGAGCGGGGACCGCCGCCGCAGGGCCAGCGATCCGCCGCCCACGACGATGAGGCCGTAGGCGAGCGTGTCGAGGGCCCGCTCGCCGCCGTCCGGTTCGATCTTGGACGACGCCGCCACGATCGAGGCGGTGAGGAGAGCCGCGAGGACCACGTCGACGACGAGCCGCGCCGTCGCGCCCTGTCGCCTGTACGGCATCGCTTCAGCCTACGAGCGAGGCCCCCGTCCGACATCCGCCCACCGTCTCATGTCCGATCTGCGTCAGCCGGCGTAGGCGCCGCTCGACCGGGCCTCGCGTACGCCCGATGACGTAGCTCCGATCGTCGACGCCGAACGGATGGCAGATCGATCCCGATGGCCCAGAGTGGGACCCATGACCAAGACCACCGCGTCCTCCGCTCCCGCCCTGTCGGTGACCGGATTGACCAAGCGCTACGGCGCCCGCACCGTCGTCGACGACTTCGACATGGAGCTCCCTGCCGGTGTGGTCGCCGGCTTCGTCGGCCCCAACGGCGCCGGCAAGACCACCACCATGGCCATGCTCCTCGGCCTGGTCCGCCCCACCGCCGGCGCGGGCCACGTGCTCGGGTCCTCCATCGACGACCCGGCCGCCTACCTCGACCGGGTGGGCGCCCTCATCGAGACGCCGGCCTTCTACCCGGCCCTGTCCGGCGCCGAGAACCTCCGCATGTTCGCCACCGTCGGCCGCTATGACGCCACGCCGATCCCCGCCCTGCTCGACACCGTCGGCCTCGCCGGGCGGGGCGGCGATCGTTACCGCGACTACTCCCTCGGCATGAAGCAACGCCTCGGGATCGCCGCCGCGCTGCTGGGCGACCCCGAGCTGCTGATCCTCGACGAGCCGGCCAACGGCCTCGACCCCGAAGGGGTGCGCGAGATGCGCTCGCTGGTCGGTGATCTGGCCGGCACGGGCAGGACCGTGCTGGTCTCCTCCCACGATCTCAGCGAGGTCGAGCAGGTGTGCGACTGGCTGGTGCTCATCGACACCGGCCGCTCCCTCTACCAAGGCCCCGCCCGCGACCTGCTCGGCGGCCCCGCCCACGGCCTCGTCGTGGTGGCCCAGCGCCCCGAGGACCACCTGGCCCTGTTCGACCTGCTCACCGCCCGCGGCGACGATGTCGCACCCGAGCACGGCCGACTGGTGGTCAAGGTCAACGGAAGTGACGTCGGCGACCTGGCCGCGACCGTGAACCGGGCCGCGTTCGACGCCGGGATCGTCCTCACCGAGCTCAGCCCGCAGCGCACCACCCTCGAAGACCACTACCTCTCCATGGTGCACGGAGGTGCCCGATGACCAGCGTCATCCGGGCCGAGCTGGCCCGCCTGCTCCGGCGCCGCACCCTGGTGGCCATCGCCGCCGGGTCCCTCCTGTTCTCGGTGATCGCCACGCTCAGCGTCTTCTCGTCCGCCCAGGCCTCGGGACCACGATCCCGGCGAGGCGGCACCACCCTCGCCGCCCTCACCGATGCGGGCGGCGGCACCGAAGCGTTCGCCGTCGGCGCCTCCTTCGTGGGCTTCCTGGTGTTCGTCACCTTCATCGCCCTGGTGGCCACCGAGTTCTCCGGAGGAACCTACCGGGCCCTGCTGCTCCGCCAGCCCCACCGGGTGCGCCTCATCGTGGGCAAGCTCGCCGGCGCCCTGCTCGTCGCGGCGGCCGCCATCGGCCTGGCCGAGGTCTGCACCCTCACCGTGTCCGTGCTCGTCGCGCCCACCCGCGACGTCGCCACCGCCGGCTGGTTCTCGCTGGCCGGCGTGGGCGCCGCCGCCCGCGACTACGCCACCGTGTTCGCCGGCGTGGCCGGGTGGGCCATATTCGGCACCGCCCTGGCGGTGGTCTTCCGCTCGGCACCCCTCGCCCTCGGTGTCGGGTTCGCCTGGGCCGGACCGTTCGAGAACATCATCGTCGACTCCTGGGACGCCGGCTTCCGCGTCTTCCCCGGCCAGGTCCTCGGCTCACTCATCCGGGGCGGCAGCGCCGAGCTCGGCATCGGCCGCGCCGCCTTCACCGCGCTGGTCTACACCGGCGTCGCGGCGGTCGGCACCCTGCTCCTCGTCTCCCGGCGGGACGTCACCGCCTGACCGGCGAGATCGACGAAGCCGGGTACCGCCGGTCCGCTGGCCCTCGATGCCGGGCCGGCGTGGTGGCCGGCCCGGCATCGAGGCACGTTCGGCCTCGCGCTAGTCCGAGACCTCGACGTGCAGGGCAGTGTCGTCGACCCTGGCCGACACCGCGTTGTTGACCCCGACGTCGATCACGGCCCACTGCGCCTGGACGGTGTAGTTGCCCGGCCCGACGCGCTGGCACCACGTCGCCGAGTTCTGCACGGCACCGTTGTTCTGGCCGCCCCCCTCGACGAAGATGTTCGGCCCGACCGGTGCCATCGGGACGCCGTTGACGAGCACCCGGACCTGGAGGTTGTCGTCCTCGTTGACCCCGGCCCCGAAGATCTGGCTGCTCGACGAGAACGTCACCACCAGCAGGTCGCTGTCGCCCGCCGGGACGACGATGCCGCCGGCGATGGTGGCGTTGGGGATGGCGGCGAAGCCGCCCTCGCCGCGGGCGCGGGGCACGTCGTCGGTCACGACCTGGACCGACTTCTGGGCGAGGCCGCGGCACTGTGTGACGGTCAGCGGCTCGGGCGCGGCGGCGGGCGACGGCTCCTGCGAGCCGGCGGAGGCGACCGCGGTGAACCCGTACCAGCCGCCGAGCACCGCCACCGACGCGAGTACCGCGACAAGGTGCTTCCTGGGCATGACTGCTCCTTTCGGTTGGATGCCGCCGCGCCTGCCACGAGGGTGTTTCGGGACGGTTTGATACCGGTGCGCCTCTGGCGAAGGGACGGGCACCTCACCAGCGATTGGCGAGCGACGGTCCCCTGACGGCGGCCATGCTCGTTCTGGTAGCGGAAGCGGTGCGTAGACCGCCACGTTTCCACGACCAGATCGTCACTCCGGGAGCGCTGCTCAGAACCGATGTCGATCGCGCCGCGTCGGGGCGCGGACGAGGTGACGCGCTCTAGCGCCGGCCGCCTCCGCCGGTTGGCTCGGCCGTGGGCGGCGGCGTGGTCAGGCAGCCCGCCTCGATGCCGACCTGGCGCAGGCCGGCCAGGTCGCCGGGGGCGAACATCGTGGGCCGCGTCGTGTGCTCGGTGGTCTCGGGGTACATCAGCTGCGCCGGGTCGCGCACGTGGCTCAGGCCCATCATGTGCCCCAGCTCGTGGAGGATCACCCGGCCCCAGGTGACCCCGGCCGGGCCGATGGGCCCCAGGCCCTCCGGATCGGGCCCGAAACCACCCAGTAGAGGCTCCCGCGTGGTCGGGTTGGTCACCGCGTCGACGTTCAGGAACAACCCGCCGGTGACGTACACGTCGCCTTGGCGGCTGGGGAAGCCGCCGCCGACGATCAAGATGTCCTCGGTCCGCTGGGCTCCCGTCTGCCAGTACACCAGGATCGGCGCCCAGCGCTCGCCGTACCGCTCGGGCTGGTAGCGCGGTCGCCGGCGCGCTCCCGGCTCGTCGGACAGGCCGTCGTCGACGAACGTGAGGCCCGTGGCCGTGCCCATCCGGGCGAAGGCCTCCCGCACGTCGGCCAGGCCGGTCGGCGGGGCAAGGGCCGGGTTGACGACGAAGTGGATCGGTTCGCACGGGTTCCAGCGGATGGGCGCGCAACCGTCGTCGCGCAGGTTGAAGAACGAGTAGTCGGCCGGCAGGAGCGGGATCTGCGCCGGGGTCAGGCCGGTGACCCGCAGGTCGACGTGGCCGGTCGCCGGACAGGCCGGGTCGGGCGTCGTCGCGCCGCGGGCGGCCACCGCCGACGACGAGGCGGCCGGCTCGTCGTCGGCAGGCGCCAGCACGGTGAAGCGCAGGAGCACGGCCGCCAGCACGACGGCGGCGAGGGCGGCGGCGACCGCTGGGAACGGGCGGCGGCGGGCACCGACCGCATCCAGCCGACCCTCGACGACGACCGGCTGGCCGCCTTCGGGCGTGGCGGCCACGACGAAGGCCAGCGCCGGCCGGCTGCGGCCCGCCGGCGAGCGCGACCGCACCACCACCGTCCCCGTCTCCCGCTCGCCCGGCGCCACCACCACCGCCGACCGGTCCGTCTCCACGGCCAGGCCGCCCTCACCCGAGACGGTCAGCGCCGCCCGCGCCGGCCCGTTGCCGCGGTTGGCCACGGTGACCTGGTACCGCACCGACCCGTCGTCGGCCGGCTGAGCCGGGCCGAGGACCAGGGCAACGTCGTCGAAGGGCAGGACCCGCAGCACACCGTCCACCGCCGCCTCGTCGGCGCCGTCCACCGCCTGCACCCCGAGCCGGAAGGCCAGCGGCCCGGCCGCGGGCTCCGGGCCCCTGGGCGCCCGGAAGCCGAAACGGGCCTCGGTCTGCTCACCCGGGCCGAGGGTGACCTCCGGCGGCACCACGAACGCCCACGGCGCCGCCGGCCCGGTCATCCGCAGCCGGGCCCGGGCCGCCCGGTCAGCGCCGTTGCGAACCACGACCCGCCCGCTCACCGACCCACCGGGCTGGAGCGTCAGATCGTCGCCGTCGAGCCGGACCGTCAGGGCTCCGGCCGGCACTAGAAGGCGCCTTCCAGCACTTCGATCTCGCCGGCCAGCACCGAGGCGACGTCGAAGCGGATCTCGCGCGGCCGGTTCGGGGCGTCCATCAGCCAGCGGGCGGCCAGTCGGCGCAGGCGCATCTGCTTGTCGCGGGTCACGGCCTCGGCGGGCACGCCGAACGCGTCGGTCGTGCGGGTCTTGACCTCGCAGAAGACGTAGCGCCGGCCCTCCCGCACCACCAGGTCCAGCTCGCCGTCCCGGCAACGCCAGTTGCGGGCGACCACCTCGAAGCCGCGGGCCTCGTACCACGCGGCGACTGCGTCCTCGCCGCTCCCCCCGAGGGCCCGGCGCGCCTCGGTCATGGCCCGGTCACATGTCCTTTGGGGGAAGCTCTTCGACGTTGACGTCCTTGAAGGTGACAACCCGGACCGATGACACGAAGCGGGCGGGCCGGTACATGTCCCACACCCATGCGTCGCCGAGGCGGATCTCGAAGTACGTGCGCGAACCGTCGCCCTTGGCCTCGAGGTTCACGTCGTTGGCGAGGTAGAAGCGGCGCTCGGTCTCCACGACGTACCGGAACAGCGACAGCACCGACCGGTACTCCTGGTAGAGCTGGAGCTCGATCTCGGTCTCGTACCGCTCCAGGTCCTCAGCACTCATCGGGCAGTACTCATCGGGTCATCGTAGGTTCTTGTTACAGAAATCCGGCGCTGGCCGGCGGCCAGACCCGCACGATGGTGCGGCCCACCACCAGCGACCGGTCGATCGGGCCGAACACCCGGCTGTCGCTCGACGCAGACCGGTTGTCGCCCATGACGAACAAGTGGCGGGCCGGGACCGCGGTGGCCGGAAAGTCGGCGGTGACGGTGCCGGCCGGGAGGTAGGGCTCGACGAGTCGCCGCCCGTCGATGAACACCTGGCCGGCCCGGCCCTCGACGGTCTCGCCCGGTAGACCCACGACCCGCTTGATGAACTCCTCGGTGGACGGCTGCACCAGGCCCACGCCCCGCCCGACCGAACGGAGCCAGCGGGCCACGCCGTTCCCGGGCTCGGCCCTGCGGCCCCGGGCCCGGCAGGCCGCCTCGGGGCAGTCGAACACCACGATGTCGCCGCGGCGGGGGGCGTGCAGCCGGTACGCCAGCTTCGACACCACCACCCGGTCGTCGACCTGGAGCTGCGGCATCATCGAGCCGGAGGGGATGTAGAAGGCCTGGGCCACCGTCGACTTGATGGTGAAGGCGATGAGGCCGGCCAGGATGACCAGCAGCGGCAACTCGAGGGCGACGCGGGCCAGCCCAGGCCGCCTCGCGTCGGTCAGCGGGCCGACCGCTTCTCCTTGATCTTGGCCGCCTTGCCGGACCGTTCCCGGAGGTAGTAGAGCTTGGCGCGGCGGACGTCTCCGATGCGGGTGACCTCGATCTGGGCCACCACCGGCGAGTGGACCGGAAACGTGCGCTCGACGCCGACGCCGAAGCTCACCTTGCGGACCTTGAACGTCTCCCGCAGTCCGTCGCCCTTGCGGGCGATGACGTCACCCTGGAACACCTGGATGCGCTCCCGGTTCCCCTCGACCACCCGGACGTGGACCTTCACGTTGTCGCCCGGCTTGAACTCGGGGATGTCGTCCCGGAGGCGGCTCTGATCGACCAGGTCGGTGGGGTTCATGGCGCGGGAGGCTCCTCGGGGGCGTTGCCTGGGAAGTGGTCAGGATAGCCGTGCTCCTCCAGGAGCCGCACCTCGTCGGCCGACAGCCCCTTCCTCGCCGCCAGCAGATCGGGACGCGACCGCCGCGTGCGGTCCAGCGCGGCCGCCCGGCGCCATCGGGCCACCCGGGAGTGGTCGCCCGACCGCAGCACCTCGGGGACGACCCAGCCCCGGAAATCGGCCGGGCGGGTGTACTGCGGCTCCTCCAGCAGGCCGTCGGCGAAGCTCTCGTGCTCGCTCGAGGCGGCGTTGCCAAGCACACCCGGCACCAGGCGGGCGGTCGCCTCGATGACGACCAGGGCGGCGGCCTCGCCGCCGGCCAGCACGTAGTCGCCGATGGACAGCTCACCGTCGACCAGATGCTCGACGATGCGGTGGTCGACGCCCTCGTAGCGCCCGCACAGCAACGAGAACCCGCCGGTCACGGCCGTCGCCGCCAGCTCGCGGGCCAGGGCCTGGTCGAAACGGCGGCCGGCCGGGCCGAGCAGCAGAAGCGGGCGCGGGGGCACCACCGACTCGACCGCCGCGAACACCGGCTCGGGGGCCAGCACCATGCCGGCGCCCCCCCCGAAAGGCGAGTCGTCCACGCTGCGGTGTACGTCGGTGGTGGCGGCCCGCAGGTCGTGCACCTGGACGCCGAGGATCCCGGCCCTCCTGGCCTTGCCGATCAGGCTCTCGTCCAGGTACCGCTCGACCAGGCCGGGGAAGATCGTGAAGACGTCGATCCGCGCCGTCATCGAGTGGGGGTCGCGCCGCAGGGCGTACGGCCCACCGGCGGGGCAGGGGCCCCGCCGGGCGCCACGGGCGTGTTCCGAAGGAACCGGGTGCCCGTGGCCATGAACGCACCGCAGGGCGTACGGCCCACCGGCGGGGCAGGGGCCCCGCCGGGCGCCACGGGCGTGTTCCGAAGGAACCGGGTGCCCGTGGCCATGATCAGAGCAGGCCGGCGGGTGGATCGACGACCACCGCGCCGTGGCGACGGTCGACCACGAACCGCAACGGCACCAGACGGCCGTCGTCGAGCACCAACAGGTCGCTGGCCGGGTTGGCCTCGACGGCGACCACGGTGCCGTGGTCGGTGCCGTCCAACGCCACGACGCGGCGGCCCACCAGTTCGTGCACCCAGAGCGCGTCGGGATCGTCGAGCGGCGGGGACGAGAGCACCAGGCCTCGCAGCGTCTCGGCCTGCTGGCGGCTGTGGATGCCGGCGAAGGCCACGATGTGGCGGCCCAGATGCGGCGTGGCGGCCAGAACCTCCAAGGGCCCTCGGTCGCTGGAGAGCACCGATCCGGGAGCGAGCCGCTCGACCCGGTCGGTCACCAGCGCCACGATCACCTCGCCGCGCAGGCCGTGGGCCCGGGCCACCCGGCCCACTTCGAGCAGCATCGGGTCGGACGGGTCAGTCGACGATGTCGACGCTGGCCTCCACGCCCTCGCGGGCGCCGGCCGCCCGCACCACCGTGCGGATGGCCTGGGCCACCCGGCCCCGGCGACCGATCACCTTGCCCATGTCGTCGGGCGCCACGTTGAGGCGCAGGTCGACGCGGTGGCGGTTCTCGTTCATCTCGACCACGACGGCATCGGGGTCGTCGACGATCTCCCGGGCCACGTACTCCAGCACGGCACGGGGCACCGCACCAACCGACCGGTTGCCGGTGTCGTCGTCGTCGAGTTCGGCTCCGGTCACGACGGCGAGGTGCCCTTGAACTCGTCCCACGCGCCGGTGATGCGCAGCAGCTTCTCGACCCGCTCGGTGGGCTGGGCCCCCTTGCGGAGCCACGCCACCGCCTTGGTCGAGTCGATGTTCACGCGGGACGGCTCGGCCCGGGGCTCGTAGGTGCCCACGATCTCGATGAACCGTCCGTCGCGGGGCGACCGGGCATCGGCCGCCACCACCCGGTAGGTCGGCTGCTTCTTCTTGCCCACCCGCATCAGGCGGAGCTTCACGGCCACTGTCTGTCTCCTGTCAGTTCTCTCGGCAGCGCGGCCGCCTTGGGTGGGGTCACCCGACCGCCCTTCTTGCCCTTCTTGCCCTTCTTCGCCAGCCGGCGGCCGAGCCCCATCTGGCTCATCATCCGCTGCATCTCCTTGAACTGCTTCAACAGGCCGTTCACGTCGGTGGTCGGCGACCCGCTGCCGTTGGCGATCCGCAGGCGGCGTGAGCCGTTGATCAGCGACGGGTCGATGCGCTCGGCCGGGGTCATGGAGCGGATGATGGCCTCCACCCGGCCCAGCTCCCTGTCGTCGATCTGGGCCTGCTTCAACTCCTTGGGGAGCCCGGGCAGCATACCGATGATGCCCTGCAGCGGCCCCATCTTCTTGATCTGCTGCATCTGCTCCAGGAAGTCCTCGAGGGTGAACCGGCCCTCCATCAGGGCGGCGGCGGCCCGCTCGGCCTCGACCTGGTCGTAGGCCTCCTCGGCCTTCTCGATGAGCGTCAGGACGTCGCCCATCCCCAAGATGCGGCTGGCCATGCGATCGGGGTGGAAGGTGTCGAGGTCGGCCAGCTTCTCGCCCACGGAGGCGAAGGCGATGGGGCGGCCCACCACCTCCTTGACCGACAGGGCGGCGCCGCCGCGGGCGTCGCCGTCCAGCTTGGTGAGGATGACGCCGTCCAGTTCCAGCGTGGCGTGGAACGCCTCGGCCGTGGTGACGGCATCCTGGCCCGTCATGGCGTCGATGACCAGGAACGTGTAGTGGGGCGACACCCGGGCCGACACCCGGCGCACCTCGTCCATCAGCTCGGCGTCGATGCTCAGGCGGCCGGCCGTGTCCACGATCAGGACGTCCCGGCCGAGCCGCTGCGCCTCGGCCAGGCCCTTGGCCGCCACCTCCACGGGGTCGGTGGCCTCGCTGAACATTGGCACGCCCGCCTGGCCGGCCAGCACACGCAGCTGCTCCACGGCGGCCGGTCGCTGGAGGTCGGCGCCGACCAGCATCGGCTGGCGGCCCTGCTGCTTGAAGAAGCGGGCCAGCTTGCCCGCCGTGGTGGTCTTGCCCGATCCCTGCAGGCCGGCCAGCAGCACCACCGTCGGCGGCTTGGAGGCGAAGGTGAGCTTGAGGGCCTGGCCCCCCAGGATGGTGACCAGTTCCTCGTGGACGATCTTGATGACCTGCTGGGCCGGCGTGAGGCTCTGCGACAGCTCGGCGCCGACGCACCGCTCCCGGATCCGCCCGACCATGGTCTTGACGACCTGGAAGTTGACGTCGGCCTCCAGCAGGGCCATGCGGATCTCCCGCAGGACCTCGTCGACCTCGGCGTCGCCCAGCCGTCCCCGCCCCCGGAGCCGGGCGAAGATCCCATCGAAGCGGTCGGACAGGGAGTCGAACACGGCGCCCCAGGCTACCGGCCCCGGCGGCCGGCCCTACCCGGTCGGCGCCGCGGGGTGGCTCAGTAGATCCCCAGGTCGACGTCGTGGTCGCCGTTGCGGACCTCGGCCAGGTACGCCTCATGTTCCAGGGCCTGCACCGCGATCCACGCCTGCCAGTGGTCGGTGGAGGCGACGGTGCCTTCCATGAGGTTCATGACGGCCGCGGCGACCGACGCCTGTTCGGCCGTGTAGGTGCGGTAGTCGGCGTAGCACAGCTTCACGACGATCACCCCGCCACCTTTGCCCTGGGGCGGCTGCACCCGGTCGACGGTGACTCCAGTCGGCAGCGTCAGCTCCTTCCCGAGCTTCGTGCTGATCGCTTCCCCCCAGGGGCCGAGGGTCTTCTTGCCGCGCGTCACGTAGGTCGCCGGGAGCTTGAACTCCTGCGACCGCGGCTGGTCGCTCCCGTCCCGGCGGCCGATCCACCCGGCGCGCTTGTCGCGCCGCTTGGCCGCCTGGGCGTCTCGCTTGTCCTGCAGCAGCTGCTGCCGGGCCGCCTGGTGCTGTCCCAGTATCGCCTCTCGCCGCTGGCGGGGCACTGCGCCCCAGTGGATGTCCCTTCGACCGGCGTACCTCGTGAGGTCCGTCCACCCCGACGCGAACCTGGTGAAGAGGGCCCGGTCCTCGGCGTCGATCTCGCTGCGGGTGTTGTCCACGTGCAGGTGCTGGTTGGCCACGACGTCCTTGACGTTCCACCCCGAGATCTCGGTCAGGTCGAGCGGGAGCTGGGGCTCCAGGTGCACGTGGATGCGCCGGCCGGCGGTGACCGTCGGCATGTCGATCAGCGGCTTGCCCGCCGTGCCGTGCAGCGAGGTGGTCACGCCGAAGGCAGGGGTGCCGGCCGCGGCCTGGGACGCGGCGCCCCCGTTGGCGGTCAGCCATGTGGCGATCCGGCGCTGCACGACCGCCGGCGAGCCTGGTTGCCGGAGAACCTGGGTCGACGCCGCCCCGGCCACGGCCGCGGCGACGGCGCGGTTGCCCGCGCCGGCCTGGAGAACCTCGATCGGGTGCGCCGGGCCCTGCGTCGCCGGCGGTACCGGCCGGCGCGACCCCCTGCGTGCGAGCTCACGGGTCGTGCGCATGGCCCACTCTGCCCGATCCGTGCCCTCCCTGCTACCGGTCGGCGATGTGATCCTCCAGCAGCTCGTCCACCACGGCCGGGGCCTCGACCCACCCACCGTCGGAGAGCAGGAAGCGGTACACGGGCACCAGGCGCTCGCCGAGGTACTGCAGCGCCAGGCGGGCGCCGGTGATGGTCTGCACGAACGTCCCGGCGGGCTCAAGCCGAGCGATGTCCGGGGCCGGGGCGATGGCCGGGGCGGGCGCCACCATGGCGTCCACCGCGATGCCACCGCCGCCGTCGCCGTAGGCGGAGGCGGAGGCGGAGGCGGACCAGCCGTAGCTGCTGGCGCCCCGCTGGAGGCGTTCGAACCCGACTGCGGTGCCGGCCAGGGGGTAGTCGCCCATGCGCTCGGGCGTGGCGAGGAAGCCGTTGGCCCACTGCAGCACGCCCTTCGGCCCGATGGCGACGCTGACGGACCACCCGACGTCCAGACCGCCCACCTGCGGCTGCACCGACGCGTACCAGGCGTCGAAGCCGTCGCTCAGCTCGAACGAGTCGAGGCCGCCCCCGAGAGCGTTGAACAGGGCCCGGGCCTGCGCACCGGCCTCGGCGCGCGACGGCAGGTCGCTGGGCCGCACCGGTGGTGCCGGGGGCACGCCACAGCCGATATCGGTGGGGCAGAAGGGTTCGCCGGGGAACCGCTCCG
>Ga0187892_10009066_pt1 | contig 13277 bp, 9 predicted proteins | sample MA1701073metaG_FD_139345 | JGI IMG/M metagenome (GOLD analysis project Ga0187892, IMG submission 139345) | Bio-ooze microbial communities from a basaltic lava cave in the Kipuka Kanohina Cave System on the Island of Hawaii, USA - MA170107-3 metaG ...
ACCAGAACGGCTTCGACGGCTCGGGCGGGCTGCGCCAGCTCCGCGAGCTGTCCCGGTACATGAAGGACCGGACGGACATCCTCGTGGCCGCGTCGGCGCCGCAGAGCGCCGACAGCGAGGACGTCTACCCCGTGTACCAGGGGGGCGTGGCCGACATCGCCACGATCCACTTCGACCGCGACAGCACGAAGATCGAGGGGACGTGGCGTCCCGTCCGCCAGGTCTGGCACCACGCCTACAACCAGCCGACCGCGCCGCCCGGCTGCAACAACGAGCCGATCGGCCCGGGCGCGTCGGTCGCGAGCGAGAACGACCCCGTGCGCCTCGTCGCCGGGGCCGTCGCGACGTACGTCTCGAACATCTCCATGTACTGCTATCACACGCGGGCGGGCGTGCGCGGCGACGTCGACATCTCGACGATGCCGGGCGTCGACTCGTTCCGCGCCGTCAAGTCGTTCGTGCCGCGCAACGTCTCGAACTGGACGCGTCAGAACGCCCACTGGCGCAGCTCGCCGTTCAAGTGCTACGCGATCGACGAGCGCGGCGGCCTCCACGAGGACCAGATGTGGCCCGACCAGGGCCCGCGCGCCCAGGGCGGCGCCGTCCGCGTCTTCAGCCAGGTGAGCGGCGACGAGTTCGTCGCCTTCCCGTTCGGCGTCCGCAACCGCCTCGTCATGGAGCCGCGCCGGAGCTGCGACTTCGAGGTCATCGACCCCATGACGGGGAGGGTCATCTCGACCCACTCCCTCTCCGCCGGCCAGCGCTTCGAGCTGACGGGCGGCGAGATCTTCTTCATCCGCGGGCGCTACCGGTAGCCCATCGGCGACGAGGCTCGCGGCGCGGCTCGGACGGGCGCGGAGGGGGTCCTTCGCGCCCGCCCGCCCGATCGCCTGCGCCCTCGAACGGCGGGACGCCGACCGTGACGCCCCGCGCTGCCTCTTCGCCCGCGGCCCGTGCGTCGGCAGGGCGCTCCCGGCGCGTCGAAGCGCTTCTTCGCCGCGTCTCCGTCCGCGCCGGTGAGGCCGGGGACGCCGCCGCCCGCGCCCTGGGCCTCGGCCCAGCCCTTCACCGACGCGATGATCGTGCGCTCCGTGGCCTCTGTGTCAAAGGTCGAGTTCGCGTGGGCCCGCTGACGGCGTAGGTCTTCCACGCGATCCTCTCAGGCTCAGCTCTCGGGGAGGATCTTGAACTTCTTCAGGACCTCGTCGAAGGCAGCCTCGTTCTCGGCGAACCGGTCCGAGTCCGCCTGGCAGACGACGTGGTAGATCCGCCTGGCCGTGACGATCACGACGTGGCGGACCCTTTGCTCCTTCTCGCGGACCCTCGAGCCCCCGGGCCCATCGGGCGGCAGGCGCTCCTTCCCCGTGTAGACGAGCTCGTAGGCCTTGCCGCACGGGAGATCGAGGGCCTCGCGGCGCTCGAAGAGCGGCGTGTCGAGCCAGTACGCCGCGCGCTTCTCGGCCTCGTCGGCGGCCACCTCGAGGTCGACCTCGAGGCCGTTGCCGTCGACCTCCACCCGCACGAGACCCGTGGTGTGCGCGTTGTCGATCCGGATCGCCTCGTCGCCCTGGACCGACGTCTCGTCGAAGCGCCACTTCGCGTCGGCGGGCTTCACCGCTTCGAGCCACACGGCGAGGTCGCCCGCGGCCTTCGCGTCGGACGTGAAGACGTTGCCGACCACCTTGCCGAGCTTCGGGAGCTTGAGCGAGAGGATGAACTTCTCGTAGTCAGGCTGGAGGTCCTCCCACGGCACGCCGAGCGCGACCTCCAGCTTCGACGCGTAGTGCTCGGCGGCCGGGCGGGGGTCGGGGCCCGCCTCGGCCAAGGAGGCCTTCTTCGCGGCCTCGGGGGCCCTCTCGAGGATGACGGCGTCGCTGAACTGCTGAAGGGCCTTGAAGAGGTCGACCTTCTTCTTGCCGATCGTCACGGGCGCCGACTTGTTCTGGCCGCCGCGGTGGAGGAGGTAGTAGCACAGGCCCCAGCCCTGGCTGTAGTAGAAGCCGTCGTAGAGCGCGTGCGGCGTCCGCACGAGGTCGCGGAGCGGCACGAGCCCGCGTTGCCGGACCAGGGCCTGGAGGTGCGCGAGGCGGTCGCGCGGGATGTCCACGCGCGTGCCGCCCTTCCTGTCGAAGCGGACGCCGTCGCCGAAGTAGGTCGCGAGCCCCTCGACCCACCACGTCGGCCGCACCATCCAGTCGTCGTGATCGCCCTCGCAGATCCCGTGCTGGAACTGATGGGTGCCCTCGTGGGCCAGGATGTGAAGCGTCCCGCCCGTCGCCGTGAACGAGCCGTGGTAGGTCGCGAGCAGGCGGTCGTACTCGGGCGCGCCGAACTGAAGGCTGCCGGCGGCGAAGAAGTAGCCGCCGACGCCCGGGGGCGTGTTGGTGATGTCCAGGAACTCCTGCCCGTAGGCGAAGATGTAGACCTTGCTCGGCCCGGCGTAACGCCAGCGGTGCTTCTTGAACAGCTCGTGGCCGCGCAGCCGGCTCCAGTTCTTCTCGAGGAAGTCGGCGTACTGCGTGGCGATGCGGTGGTCCCGGCCCGCGTTGCACTGGACGATGAAGTGCGGGCGCTTGACCTCGGAGGCGTCGCCCCACGGCCGGTGCGGGCCGTCGGCCCGGGCGGCGGCGGGGGCGAGGGCCGCCGACGAGAGCGCGGCGAGCGCGAGCGCGCCGAGCGTGCGGGAGGGGAATCGCATGAGACTGCCCCCGGTCGGGGCCTCCGTCTGCCGTCGAGTATGGGCGCGCCGGACCGCGGACATCAACGCTCGTTCTCCTGGCTCCCATAGCCGTCGCCCTCGCGAGCGTGACCGGGCCATCGGTGCTGCCGCAAGGGACGCTGCCGGCGTCCTCGAGCGCCTCCCGGATGCTTCGCTCGACGACACGGAAGGCCGCGTTGGAGAGCTTCGCCAGGCGCTTTCGGCCGTAGCGGTAGTGGAGTCTGAGCCGCCGGGGGACCGTGAAGACGACCTGCCGGTGCGGGACGGCCTCGAGGACCGTCGACAAACCGGGAAGGAGAGCATGGTCGCGGGAGAGGGCGGCTGCAAGGTAAGAGTTCGGCTCGCGACCGGGACGACCAGGAGCGCTCGCGGGGGTGCAAGATGGGGCGATTCCTGCGCCGCCGCCCGCGCCGGCGACGGCGCGCTCGTCCGCCCGGCGCCGCCGCCCGGCGAACGAAGGTCCGCGCGACGGGACCCCGCTCGTCGCGGCGGCGCGGCCGCGCCTCTACGACCGCCAGGCGCGCCGGCTCGGGCCCGCGGAGCGGGCGGGCGAACGCAGGCGGAGGGCGGTCGCCCGGGCGGCGGCCCTGCTCGCCGCCCGGGGCGCCGCCCGCGCCCGCGGCGCGCGTGTTGACGGCGCCACAAGCGGGCCTTGCCTGCTTGGCACGCGTCTCCGCGGGTCGCGGCTCGATGTTCACTCGAGCGACTTCGCGGGGCGGAAACCCCGGTCGTATAGGGTCGAGCTCGAGCTGAACCCGATGCGACGCCAGCTCTGCGGCGAGTTGACGCCGAACGAGCCGCCCTTCACGACTTTCTCCGAGCCGGAAGCGGGCGGGGTTGTGTCGCCGCGCGCGTAGCGCTCGGAGGCCCGGGCGTCGAACCAGTCGTCGCACCACTCCGAGACGTTCCCCGCCATGTCGAAGGCGCCGTACGGGGAGACGCCTCTCGGATAGGTGCCGACGGGCGTGGTCCGACCGAGCCAGTTCTCGGACCAGTTCAGCAGCTCGTTCTCGGGGTCGTCGTCGCCCCAGGGATAGGGACGTCCGTTCGTGCCCCGCGCCGCCTTCTCCCACTCCGCTTCGCCTGGCAAGCGGAGGCCAGCCCATTCGCAGAAAGCCTTCGCGTCGTTCCAGGAGACGTTCACGACGGGGTGGTTCTCTTGCACGGCGAAGGCGGGCGCGTCCGGTTCCGGCCGACCAGCCGCCCGGCAGAAGGCACGGTACTCTCGCCACGTCGTCTCGTGTCGGCCAATGAAGAAACCCCGCGGCACGGGATGCGTGTGTTCGGGCCGCGCACCGTAGTGCTCCGCCTCCGTGTCCGACACGTCGTCCCACCCCATGACGAAGTCGCCCGCCGGGACGAAGACCAGGTTGTCGAGACCCGGCGTCGCGTAGGGGTCGTCGTCGGGCGGGTTCCGGTCGACCTGCTCCTCGATCTCGCGCAGCTCGTCCGTCGTCGCGTTCGTCATGAGCGTGACCCTCCAGCTCGTCGTCGTCTTCCGGCGGCCCGCGCCCTTCAGGTTCGCGACCTCGGCGTCCGTGATCTTGCCCTTCTCCATCTCGTCGAACGTGAGCAGGAGCGCGCCCGACTCGTCGAGCGAGAGCTCGGGGAGCGGGGCCTTCTTCTGGCTCAGGTGCGAGACGAGGCCCGTCTCCACCCAGACCCAGAACTTGGCGTCGCGCGTCCAGCGCCGGCGCTCGACCGCGTGCGCGACCTGGCCGGGCGAGCGCCGCGCGTTGAAGGCCTCGGCGTCCGGCACGGTGTCGAAGCCGACGACGATGCCCGAGACCGTGATCTTCTTCTCGGGATCGTGGTCATCGTCCCAGCCGACGACCGCCGGCTTCACCGGCAGGGGAAACGCGGAAGACGACCGTCTCGAGGACCGCCTCGGGCGGCACGGGCGGCGAGAGGCAGGCGCGCTCGAGCTTCGCCTTCTCCTCGTCATCGAGGTGGATCCAGACGTACGCGGCCTCGACCTCGCGGGCGAGCGCCTCCTTCTCGCCCCTCAGGCGCACCGCGTCCTGGCTGACCGCGTCGCGCTCGGCGACGGCGAGGTCACGCTCGGCCCGCACGCGCTCGTAGTCCGCGGTGGAGATGCAACCGGCGCCGCCCGCGAGCGCGAGGAGCAGCGGGCGAGAGGACGAGAACCGCGGCCAGACCCGGCGGCCGTGGGCCTGAAGGGCTCATGTCGAGCTTGTCCGGCGTCGATCGCCGAGTGTCAAGTCGCGACGAGGCGGGGCTGGAGCCCGTCGAGCGCGCCCTCGGGCGCTCGCCTGGCCTCGTGGTGCCGGCGCCGGGGCGCGCCCGAACGCACATGACCCTTCGGTAAGGTGCACGCGAGCGCTCTTTCACTCCCCGATCGATCCCGCGCAACGCGCGACGCGTAGACTTTCCTCGGAGGGACGGGCCGGTTGGAGGGATCCCACATGAGGAGTCGCTCGCAGTCGATCCTGGTCGTCGTCCTCGCGCTCTCGTGCGCCGCGGCTCCGCTCGGCTGCAAGGGCAGCCTCGCGAGCGGGACCGAGAGCCGCGGCCCGCGGACGGGACAGGGAGGCCTCCTCCCGTCCGGCGTGTCGCCCCGCGTCGAGCTGCGCCGGGAGCGCGACCCGACCGGCATGGTCGTCGGCCGCTTCGAGGCCTCCGTTTCGGGGGACCTCCGCGGTGTCGTGCTGAAGCTCCCCGATGACAGCCTTCTGCCGCTCGACGCCCGGGCGGACGCCTCGGGCCCGACGTTCGGGTCGTCCTTCGTAGGGACCGAAGCCGACGTCCGGCGGCGATTCCCGACCGGCCTCTACTTCTTCGAGCTGACGCTCGTCGACGGCTCGAACCGCTCGTTCGGGACCTTCGTCTCGGGCGACTTCCCGCCGTTCCCGCAGCTGCTCGAGCCGGCGGACGGCGCGACGGGGGTCGCGCTCCTCGCGCTCTTCCGCCTCCGCGGGGAGGGCGACCGGTTCGACATCGTCGTCCGCCCGGCCGCGTCGACCGTGGGCCCGCCCGTGCCGATCGTCGAGGGAACGCGAGAGCGCGAGGCCCGCGCGTCGATGGGCGTCCTGCTCCCGCGGACCGAGTACCTGGTCGAGCTGCGCGCGAGGCAAGGACCCGACACGCAGAGGTTCGTCTTCGTCAGTGCCGTCTCCAGCCGCTTCACCACCGCCGACTGAGGCCGAGGCTCGCCATGCGCACCCTACCGCTGCCGGCGGCCGTCCTCGTGGCCGCCGCCGCCGTGCTCGCCTGCGGGGCCGGCTGCAAGACGAAGAGCGCCCCCGATGATCCCTTCGAGTCCGGCCCCTACGTCCAGTCCGCCACGTCGAAATCCCTGGTCGTCGCCCAGGTGACGCGGGCGCCGAGCCGGCTCCACGTCGACTTCGAGCCAGTCGGACGGCCCGACGCGCGCCGGTCGGCGGAAGAGCCCGCGGCGACCCGCGTCCACGGCATCACCCTCGAGGGCCTCGAGCCCGACACGGCTTACGCGTACCAGGTGCGTGACGCCGCGACGGGCCAGCCCCTCGGCGGCTCGACGTTCCGCACCGCGCCGCTCCCCGGGTCGGCCGCCCGCGCCGTGAAGATCGTGGCCGTGGGCGACACCGGCGGGACGGGCAGGCGCGACACGTACTCGAAGATCGAGGACCTCACGAGGCGGGTCATCCGGGGCGGCGGCGGCCACGGTCACACGCAAGGAGTCGTGGCCGCGGCGATCGGCGCCGAGGACCCGGACCTGATCCTGCACACGGGCGACGTCGTCTACCCCGAGGGTGGCCGCGGCTCATACGCCGAGGCCTTCTTCCGGCCGTTCGCCCGCGTGATCGACCACATCCCTCTCTTCCCCGTCCTGGGGAATCACGATGTCAAGACCGAGGACGGGGCTCCGTACCTCGACGTCTTCCATCTTCCCGAGAACTCTCCCGCGCCCGAGCGCTACTATTCGTTCGACTACGGGCCTGTCCACGTCGTCGCCCTCGACACCAACACGAGCGACTTCGATCCGGGCTCCGACCAGGAGCGCTGGCTCGCCGACGACCTCGCGCTCGCGTCCCAGGCGGGCCGCCCGCCGTGGAAGATCGCGGTGTGGCATCAGCCTCCCTTCAGCGACGGCGAGCACGGCGACAACGTCCTGGCCCAGCAGTCCGTCCTCCCGATCCTCGAGCGCTACAGCGTCGACCTCGTCATCTGCGGCCACGACCACGACTATCAGCGCTTCTACTCCGTGCGCGGAGTGAGCTACGTCGTCACGGGCGGCGGCGGAAAGTCGCTCTACGACGTGACGCCGACCCCTCGCCTCGCCTACTACGCCTCCCTCGACCACTTCGTGCGCCTGAGCGTGTCGCCCCACCGCCTCGACCTCGAGGCGGTCACGCCGGCCGGGGCGGTCTTCGACTCGTTCACGCTCGAGAAGGCGCCGCCGGTCGAAACGGAGGACGCGCGCTAGCTCCCCTTGCCGGCCATCGCGGTCCCGCTCGCCCCAGCCGGCGAGGGCGCCCGGTCAGGGCGCCCCGGGGTCGCGCAGCAGCTGGTAGTGCGCGGGAGGGGCGGCGGGCGCCCGTCGGGCTGGCGCTCCTCGTGCACGACCTCGAGGGAACGCCCGAGCTCGGCCCCGAGCAGCGGCCGGATCTCGGCGCGCAGGGCCACGTACCAGCGTCGGGGCCGTGCTGCAGCCGCGTTGCGGCGTCGTGGACGTCGACCTCCTCGACGTCGCGCCGCCCGAGCAAGGCCACGACCTCGCCGGCCCCGTTGTGAGACAGGACGGGCGCGCCCGGCGGGATCCGTGCGGTCGCCTGCTCTCCGAAGCTCCGGAGGTGGCTCCGGGCGCGCACGCGCGCGGCGACGCCGCCGTACCAGGCGAGGCTCCCGGCGATCGACGCCGCGACGAGCGCCGCCGCGACCGCGCCCAGGCGCCCGCCCGCGTGCGGCCGCGAGCGACGTCCCAGGCGCCGAGCGCCAGGAAGGGCACGAACGGGGCGAAGGCCGCGGGAAACGTCCCGAGGTAGTGGTAGAACGGTCGCGCGTGGCTGCTCGCGCCGGTCGTGAGGTCGCGTCGGCAAGGTCGCCTGACGCGAAGGCGAGGCTCGCGTGACGTTCTTCGTTCGGCGGCCGCCGGCGGCGGGCGCCGCCGACGGTTCCCTCAGAGGCGCCCGCGAGCCCGGAACCAGGCGAGGGCGTCCTCGATGCCGCGCTCGATCGGCGTCCTCGGCAGGCCCAGCTCGCGGCGCGCCCGGGAGACGTCGAGGAAGCGCGCAAACCGGATGATGTCGACGTTCTCGAGCGGCAGGAACGGCGGCCGGCCCGCGATGTAGCGGGCGGCGAGCTCGGTCGCGTACGCGAAGGCGTGCGCGGCGCCCGCCGGGACGACGGTGGTCGGCGTCTCGACCCCGGCCAGGCGTGCGATCCCGAAGACGAGCTCGCGGACGCGCACGTTCTCGTTCCCGAGGACTCCTCGATGAACGTCCTGCGGCCGAGGATACCGCGTCCGCGCCGTGGCGTCACGCCACGGCGGCACATCACGTGCCACGCGACGCGCGTGACGCCCTCGAAATCCGGGCTTGCGCACTTTGCAATGGTCCTCCCCGGCGCTATGCAATCGGCCGGACGCCGCGTCGCAAGACCGCCGAGTCATCTTCTGTGTATGGTCGATCCGGCTCGCCGGTTCGCGTGCTGCGTCCTGCCGCCCGGGCAGTCCGGCCCCCGCCTCGGGCTGCTGGCGCTCGTCCTCGCGACGTTCGGCGCCGTGCACTGGCTCCGCGAGGCGCGTCCCTCGTCGGGCCCCTACGTGACGGCCGTCACGGGCGACGCCGCCACGATCTGCCGCGTGGACCGCGGGTGGATCCTGTCGAAGCGCCTCACCGGGCTCCGTCCGGGCACCGTCGTCCACGCCCGGGCTCCGGGCGGCAAGGGCGGCGAGGTCGTGTTCCGCACGGCGCGGCCGCCGGGGGAAGGGTTCACGTTCTGCGTCGTCGGCGACACGGGCCTGTCGACGAACCGGCCGGGGCGCGACACGCTCGACGTCCAGCACGCGCTCGCCGCCGCGCTCGCCCGCGCCGCGCCCGACTTCGTCGTTCACCTCGGCGATCTCGCGTACTACGACGGGGACCAGGACCAGATCGTGGCCCAGTTCTTCGAGCCGTTCGCCGACCCCCTCGCCCGCTGCGCCTGGTTCTTCACGCCCGGTAACCACGACGTGCGCGACGGCGCCGGGTCCGCGTACTTCGCGCTCTTCCCGAGCGACGGTCCGGACCCGCGGTTCTACTCGTTCGACTGGGGCGATGTGCACTTCGTCTCGCTCGACGCCAGCGACAATACGCTGCCGGATGACCACCCGCAGTACGCCTGGCTCGAGCGCGACCTCGCGGCCGTGCCGCCCGGGCGGGCGCGCGTCGTCCTCCAGCACACGCCGATCTACAGCACCGGGTGCAAGGGGCCGAACGTGCAGACGCTCGGCCGGCCGCTTCTGCCGCTCCTCAAGCGGCACGGCGTCGCGCTCTTACTCGCGGGCCACGACCACAGCTACGAGCGGACGCAGCCGATCGACGGGACGGCGTACGTCGTCTCGGGCGGCGGCGGCGCACGGCTCTACCCGCGGTTCCCCGCGGCGGACTGGACGGCGGCCTCCGCGATCCGGCACCACTTCCTGAAGCTGACGGTCGCCACGGGCGGCGCCTCGCTCGAGCTCGAGGCGATCGACGTCGGCCGCACCGTCTTCGACCGCGCGACGATCACCCTCCACCCGACCCCGTGACGGCGACGCCCGGTCAGGGCGGCGGCCCGGGTCCGGGATCTTTCAGCAGGATGTAGTGGTCGGGGGGCGGCGGCGGGCGGCCGTCCGGCTCGCGCTCCTCGTGGACGACGTCGAGGCGGCGCCCGACGTACGACTCGAGCTCCGCCCGGGTCTCGGCGCGCAGCGCGACGTAGCCCGTGCCCGGCCGCGCCGCGAGCCAGGACGCCGCCCCGCGGACGTCGACCTCCAGGACGTCGCGCCGCCCGAGGAAGGCGACGACCTCGCCGACGCCGTTGTGAGAGAGGACGGGCGCGCCCGGCGGGAGGAGCGCCGCCGCCCGCTCTCCGAAGGCGCGCAGGTGGCTCGGACCCTGGAGGCGCGCGGCGCCGCCGCCGTACCAGGCGAGGCTGCCCGCGATCGAGAGCCCGACGAGCGCGCCGGCGAGCGCGCGCAGGCGGCGGGCGCCGTCGCCGTCGAGGCGGCGATCGACGGCCTCGGCGGCGGCGAGGGCGGCGAACGGGTGGACGACGAGGAGGTAGTGGATGCGCTTCCCCGGGATCGCCGAGAGGATCGCGAGCGACGCGAGCGTCGCGATCAGCGCCGCGCTCGCCGCCTTGCGGCCGCCGCCGACGACGTCGCGCACGGCGAGGGCGAGAAAGGGGACGAACGGGGCGAAGGCGGTCGGGAACCGGCCGAGGTAGTAGTAGAACGGTCGGGCGTGGCTGCGCGCGCCGCTCGTCAGGTCCGGGTGCGTGAGGAGCGCCGCGAGGTACGCCCGGCCCTCCGGGCGGACGGCGAGCGGCACGGCGTACGCGGCGAGGACGGCTGCGAGCCCGGTCGCCGCGAGGACGACGCCCGTGGCGCCGCGGAGAGGCCGGCGCCCGCCGACCCGGCGGAGCGCGAGGGCGAAGACGAGCGGGATGCCGAGCCCGAGCGGGCCCTTCACCAGCACCGCGAGCCCCATCGCGATGCCGAAGCCGAGGGCGTGAGCCGCCGCGCCGCGCCTGCCGCCCGGCGCCGGCGCCTCCACGGGCGCCGCCCCGGTCCCCGGGGTCGCGGCGAGGCAGGCCGCGAGCACGAGGGCGCAGAAGACCATGTCGGGACGCGCCGTGCGGGCCATGATCGCGTGGCCGGGCGTCGCCGCGAGGAAGAGGCCGGCGAGCAGGCCGGCGCGTCGCGACGCGAGGCGCTCGCCGATCGCCTGGACGCCGAGGCAGGCGGCGATCGCCGCGAGCGCCGACGGCAGCCGGGCGGCCGTCATGCCGGGCCCGCCGGCGGCCGCGTAGCAGGCGGCCACGAGCCAGTGGAAGACGGGCGGCTTGTCGGCGTAGACGCGGCCGCAGAGCGGCGGGATGAACCAGTCGCCCTTCGCCGTCAGCTCGCGCGCGATCTCGCCGTGGCGTGTCTCGTGTGTGCCCCACGTGTCGCCCTGGCCGAGGAACGGGAGGAACGCGATCGCCGCCGCCAGCGCCACGGCGACCCGCGCGCCGCTCACGGCGACGGCACCGCGAGGAGGTAGCTCTCGCCGCGACCGCCGCCCGCGAAGGGCTCGGTGCGGTCGACCTCGTCGAGGCGGAGGCCGTCGCCCTCGAGCGCGGCCCGGCCGGCGGGTCCGGTCACGACGAAGCGCGTCTCGCCGCGGCGCACGCGCGCCGCGAGGGCGGCGGCAGCGACGGTCGGCTCGGCCCGGCCGAGGAAGAAGACGACGGCGTTCGTCACGTCGGACGAGACGAGCACCGTCGGGGACGAGCCCGCATCGGGCACGCGAGCGGTCGTGCGCGCGCAGAAGCGCCGCACGGCCGCCCCGCGGCCCGACGTCGCCGACGGCGACAGGCAGGCGAAGTCGAGGCCGACGACGCCGGCGCAGCCGAGCGCGAGCGCCGTCGCCGCGAGCGCCGGCCGGGCGCGAGCGAGGAGCGCGCCGGCGAGGCCGAGACCGCACGTCCCGCAGAGCACGGCGGCGATCGCGAGCCGGTGCGTCGCGAGGACCTGGGGGTAAGGCGCCGGCAAGACAAGGTCGAGAGTCGCGCCCGGGACGAGGGCGGCCGACGCCGCGAGAAGGCCGGCCGCCGCGGCCGTCGCGACTGCAGTCGCGCGCACCGCCCCGCGGCCGGGGCCGGCGAGCACGAGGTGGGCGGCGAGGAGCGACGCGGCCGGCCAGAGGGGCAGGACGTAGTCCGAGCGCTTCCCGGCGGGGACCGAGAAGACGACGAGCGTGGCGACCACGAACGAGCCGCACAGGCGCACAGCCCAGGGCGGCAGCAGGTCGGCCGGCGCGGCGCCGGCGAGCACGGGCGCCGGCAGCCCGGACGCGCGCGCGGGCGAGACCCGGCGCCGCACGGCTCGCCGGAGCCCGGCCGCGCCGGCGACGAGGAGCACGACGCTCCACGGCAGGAACTTCTGGAGGAAGTGGGGGACGAGGTAGAGGGCGGGCCGGCGCTTCTCCTCGTCGAGGGCGTGACGGGCGAGCTCGCGGCGGAAGAGGATGTCGGCCAGTCGCTCGTCGCTGAGGACGGCGGGCACGAGCCAGGCGAGGACCACGGTGGCCGCGAGCGCGAGCCCGGCGATCCACGGGATCCGCCGCAGGCGCGCCCGTCCGTCGCCGGAGATGGCCGCGAAGACGAGCAGCGCCACGACGAGGATCGCGAGCGACGCCGGCGACTTCGCGAGGCCCGCCGCGCCGACCGCCCCGAACGCGCCGAGCCAGAGCCGGCGCGCCGCGGCGTCGCCGCTCCCGGGCCGGGCCCTCCTCCCCGCCTGCGCCCGCGCCTCCTCCCGCTCGACCGCCCGCGCCGCCAGAAAGAGCGCGAGCGTCGCGAAGAACGCGTGCAGCATGTCCGGGCGGGCGAGGGCCGCGAGCTTGACGAACAGGAAGTTCGAGGCGAGGACGACGACCGCGAGCGCCCCGAGCCGCGGACCGCCGAGGCGCCGGCCGAGGAGCAGCGTCAGCAGGGCGACTCCGGCCGCGGCGGCGAGCGAGGGCACGCGCATGGCGAGCTCCGTCGGCCCGCCGAGCGCGTGCGCGGCCGCGGCCGCGAGCCACGGCTGGAGCGGCGGCTTCGTCATCGGGTCGACGCCGCGCTCGAGCGGCACGAGCCATCGGCCGTTCCGCACGATGTCGAGCGCGTAGAGCGACGTCTTCGCCTGGTCGAGGCCGTCGAAGTCGTCGGGCGACGCGAGCCGCTGCGCCACGAGGACCGCCACGAGCGCGAGCGGGGCGACGAGCGCGGCCCCGCGGATGCCCCGTCCCGGGCGCGACGCGACCCCGGCCTCGCGCGATGGCTCCATGGCGGCGACCGCTCCATCTCGCACGACCACCGTGACGCGAGGCCGACTCCGGCGTGACGTTCTCGTTTTCTCGTCGGTGCCGGGCGACCGATGCCGGCGGCGGACGACTCGTCGCAGCGCCGCGAGGCCCGGATCTCACGGTTTCCCGGGCGGCACGGGGCGCGCTCTCCGTCGCGCGACCACGACGGAGGTGGGAGCGAGGCGCGAACGCCGACCCGCACCGGGTCTCGATCCCACCGGGGGTGGCCGTGCGCCTGAACGGGCGGCACGTCTTCCGCTTCCGCCTCCGCGCGCCCGCCCAGCCCGGCGTGTACCGCCCGCAGTGGCGGATGGTCCGCGAGGGCGTGCGCTGGTTCGGCCCGGTCGCCGGGCGGGTGGTGCGGGTGGACCCGGGCCCTGCTCCCGCTCCCGCTCCCACCCCGACCCCTGCCCCGGCCCCCGCCCCGACCCCTGCCCCCGCCCCGCCCCCGGCCCCGGCCCCTGCCCCCGCCCCATCCCCGGCGCCCGCCCCTCACGCCGGCCGTCCCGGCCTCGTGCGCCTCGCCGGCAACGCCCTCGAAG